>Ga0075421_100003143_pt1 | contig 19718 bp, 21 predicted proteins | sample SoiMetdeltSBSDD5_FD_75292 | JGI IMG/M metagenome (GOLD analysis project Ga0075421, IMG submission 75292) | Bulk soil microbial communities from a Populus tree surrounding site in Tennessee, USA - Soil MetaG P. deltoides SBSDD5 | ecosystem: Environmental > Terrestrial > Soil > Tree plantation... | reverse complement strand
CTGGCGGTAATACTTGCGTTGGGATTTGGGATTTGGGGCTTGGGCTTTGGCCCGGCGGCCTGGTACCTTGTGCCGTTACAGGCTCAGAACCTGGCCCCAGCGGGCCGTCAGGGGCGGTTGTTTCCGCCCGAAAACCTCGGGCTGCTCGAAGCGCCCGACCGGGAGGCCTGGCAGAAGCCCGAGCAGATCATGGACGCGCTCGGCGTCGCCGAGCGGTCCGTCGTTGCCGACATCGGCGCCGGCGCTGGCTGGTTCACGATTCAACTGGCTCGCCGGGTCGGACCAAACGGCACCGTCTACGCACAGGACGTACAGCGACAGATGCTCGAGGCCATCCGCCGGCGCGTTGCCCGCGAGGGTCTGCAGAATGTGCAGACTCGCCTGGGCGCCGGCAGCGCCCCGAACCTTCCGCAGCGTACGTTCGACGCCATCCTCGTCGTCGACGTCTATGATGCGGTGGACGAGCCCGTGCCTCTCTTGCGGAATCTGGCCGCCGCGCTGAAACCGGGCGGACGCATCGGTATCGTCAACTACAAGCCGGGAAACGGAGGACCCGGGCCCGGACCCGACGAAGGCGTCCGCGTCGACAGCGCGAGTGTCGAGAAGGATGCGTCGGCCGCCGGGCTGCGCGTGCTCGCCCGGCAGACGCTCCCTTATCAGTACTTGCTCGTTCTGGGCCGGTAGTACAATCTGTCGTTCCCTGTGGCTGCGATGACCCCGACCTCTTCCTCTGGATCCGCCACGCTCATTGAGACGCTCGCCGGGCGCGCCGATTCTTCGTCATTCATTCGTGTCGGCGCCGTCCTGTTCGTCACCGCGCTGACGGCGGCGGCGGCACAGATCAGCGTCCCTCTCCCCTTCACGCAGGTGCCGTTCACGTTTCAGCCGATGGTCGTCCTGCTCGGCGGCCTCGCGCTGGGTCCGCGGCTGGGCCTGGCGAGCCAGGTGCTCTATCTGTTGGCGGGCATCGCAGGACTTCCGGTGTTTGCCGCGTCGGCGACGCTTCCGCCCGGGGCGCTGCGGCTTCTGGGCCCTACCGGCGGCTATTTGATGTCGTATCCAGTTGCGGCGCTCGTGACCGGATATCTCGCCGAGCGCGGCTTTGATCGCCGGTATTTCACATCGGTCCTCGCCATGCTGGCCGGCCTGGTGGTCATCTACGCATGCGGCGCGACATGGCTCGGCGTCTTCGCGCGCACGGGATCTGCCCTGATGGGAATGCAGACCGCTCTTGCCGCCGGCGTATATCCGTTCATCGCGGCCGACCTCGTAAAGCTCGTCGTCGCCGCAGGCATAGTTCCCAGCTTCTGGCGGCTGTTGGGCCGCACCGACCCGCGTTAGTTCCTGCCACCGACCCGCGGCGGGTCCTCGCACCGACAATCGAAGACCGATCGCACCGATAATCGTCAGTGTGCGTAAGGCTCTGACCATTGCAGGTAGCGACTCGAGTGGAGGCGCTGGCATCCAGGCCGACCTCAAGACGTTCGCCGCACACGGTGTCTACGGTCTGAGCGCGATCACGGCGGTCACCGCCCAGAACACACTGGGCGTGACCGCGGTCGAGACGTTGTCGGCCGATCTCGTGACGGCGCAAATCGAGGCCGTCATGTCGGACCTGGGCGCCGACGCCGCCAAGACCGGCATGCTCGCCAACGCGGCCATCGTCGAAGCTGTCGCGGCGGCGGTTGAGGATCTCCAGATTCCGCTGCTGGTGGTGGATCCGGTGATGATCGCCAAGAGCGGCGACCGGCTGCTGGATGATGAGGCGCTAGGTGCGATGAAGTCGGAGCTACTGCGTAAAGCGTTCCTGGTTACCCCAAACCTCCCGGAAGCTGAAACGCTCGCCGAGATGACGATTGCAGGTGACGAGGACCGCCGCGAGGCGGCGCGCCGAATCGTGGCGCTTGGCGCGGCGGCAGTGGTCATCAAAGGCGGGCATCTGCCATCGTCTGACATCGTTGACCTGCTGTACGACGGTCGCCGGTTTGTAGAGTTTCGAACCGAGCGGGTTCCCGGAACGAGCACGCACGGTACCGGCTGCACCTTTGCCGCCGCCGTCACGGCGCACCTCGCGCTGGGCCACCGGCTGGAGGACGCGATTCCACGAGCGCAGGCGTACATCGCTGACGCCATCCGGCGGGCGCCCGGCCTCGGCGGGGGGCACGGGCCGATGGATCATTTCCAAGGTCGCTATACTTGAATTGATGGCGCTCGTAGCGGTGACGCGCGACCCGCTGGACCTGCCGGCCTTGACGGCCGCGATTGCGAGGGAGGCCGCTGGCGACGGCGCAATCACCGCCTTCAGCGGACTGGTGCGGGATCACAACCAGGGACGCAAGGTTCGTTTTCTCGAGTACGAGGCCTACGAGCCGCTCGCAGTCCGGGCGCTGGAACTGATCGTCGCCGAGGCCCGCGAGACGTGGCCGGACGCGCGCCTCGCTATGCATCACCGGATCGGACGGATCGAGATCGGCGAGGCCAGCATCATCATCGTCGCCGCGTCCGCCCATCGCGCCCATGCGTTCGCCGCGTGCCGGTATGCAATCGAGCGGGTGAAGCAGATCGTCCCGATCTGGAAGCACGAGCACTTCGAGGGCGGTGAAGTCTGGCTGGAAGGCGCGACGGCGGACCCGGACGACGAGAAGGCGAAGCTGGCGGCGTACCGGATCGCATGCGCGTGACCGTGAAATTGTTCGCCCGGCTCAGGGATCTCGCCGGCGCGGCTGAGCTCGTGCGCGAGGTTCAGCCGCCGGCAACGGTGCAGACGGTGTGGAAGTCGCTGACGACTGAAATGCCGGCGCTTTCGCAGTACGAGAGCACGATGTCGGTGGCGGTCAACGCGGAATACGCAAAGATGGCGGCGACCGTCCGCGACGGAGATGAGGTTGCGTTTCTGCCGCCGGTATCCGGCGGATGATGAGCCACCAATCAGTCGTAGGGGCCGGCTTTAGCCGGCTCGGGGGTTGAATGTTCGACAAGCTGAGCACCGTTGAATCGCAGTACGAGGACCTGATGACGCGCCTCGGCACGGCCGAGGTGCAGTCAGACCCGGCCGAATACCGTAAAGCCGCGAAGCAGCTCTCGGACCTCGAACCGCTGGTGCAGAAGTACCGCGAGTACAAGACCGTCCAGAAAGACATCGAAGGCTCTGAGGAAATCATCCGCGGCGCCGACGCCGACATGCGCGAGCTCGCGGAGGAGGAGTTGACGGAGCTCCAGGCGAAGCGGGAAGCGATCCTCGGGGACCTGCGGATGCTGCTCGTGCCGAAGGATCCCAACGACGAGAAAAACGTCATTCTCGAAATCCGCGCCGGGACCGGCGGCGACGAGGCCGCGCTGTTCGCGGCCGACCTGTTCCGCATGTACAGCCGGTTTGCCGAGCGCCAGCGCTGGAAGCTGGAAGTGATGTCGAGCAGCGAAAGCGGGACCGGCGGAATCAAGGAAGTGATTGCCTCGATCGAAGGCAAGGGCGTATACAGCCGCCTGAAGTACGAGAGCGGCGTCCACCGCGTGCAGCGCGTCCCGGCGACAGAGGCGAGCGGCCGCATCCACACTTCCACGGCGACCGTCGCGGTACTGCCCGAAGCGGAGGAAGTGGACATCCAGATCAACGAGAAGGATCTGCGCGTCGATACGTTCTGCTCGAGCGGCCCCGGCGGCCAGAGCGTCAACACGACGTATTCGGCGGTGCGGCTCACGCATATTCCGACCGGTCTGGTGGTGTCGCAGCAGGACGAGAAATCGCAGATCAAGAACCGAGCGAAGGCGATGAAGGTGTTGCGCGCCCGTCTCTACGAAATGGAAATGCGCAAACAGCAGGAAGCCATCGCCAAGGAACGGCGAGGCCAGGTGGGCACCGGCGAGCGTTCCGAGAAGATCCGGACCTACAACTTCCCCCAGAGCCGGATTACCGATCACCGCATCAACTTCACGACGCACCGGCTGCACGACGTCCTCGAGGGCGACCCGGCCGAGATCCTCGACCAGGTGATTGCGTTCTACAACGCCGAAAAGCTCAAGGAAGCGACGACCGTCAATTGACGATCTACGAGGCACTGGCGCAGGCGCGCGCGCGTCTCGCCGAGGCAGGCTTGTCCGAGGCGGACGCGTCGGTGGACGTGGATCTGTACGCGCGCACCATTCTGGGATGGGACAAGGTGCGGTTGCTGATCGAGCAGCAGAGTCCGGTCCCCGAACCGCTCGAGCCGACGCTTTCCCAGTGGATCGAGCGCCGCATCCTGCGTGAACCCACGGCGTACATCGTCGGCCATCGAGAATTCTGGGGACTCGACTTCACGGTGACGCCTGCGGTGCTGATCCCGCGGCCGGAAACGGAGTCGATCGTCGACGAGGGCATCGCCCTTGGGCGCGCGGTGCCGTCGCCGCGCATGGCCGACATCGGGACTGGCAGCGGCTGCATTGCCGTGGCCCTCGCCCTGGAACTGCCGCGAGCGCGGTTCGTCGCCACGGACGTCTCGGCGGAGGCCCTCGCCGTGGCGCGGACCAATGCCGAGCGCCACCGTGTCGCGGATCGCATCGAGTTCGTCGCCACCTCGTACCTCGATGGCGTGGAGGGCGGATTCGACGTGATTACCGCCAATCCGCCGTATGTCAGGGACGGCGACAAGCCCGGGCTGTCACGCGATGTCCGTCACGAGCCGGATGTCGCGCTGTTCGGCGGCACCGAAGGTCTGCGCGACATCGCCGGCGTCCTCGCCGCCGCGTCGGCGGCCCTGGTCCCCGGCGGATGGCTGGTGATGGAATTCGGCTACGGGCAGGAGCCTGGCGTGGAGACATTGGTCAGTACGCAGCCGGCGCTCCGTCTGCACCGCGTCCAGCCCGACCTGCAGGGCATACCGCGAACCGCTATCATTCAACGGCGATGAGCGACTGCCTCTTCTGCCGAATCATCGCCGGCGAGATTCCCGGCGCCATCGTCCACCAGGATGAGACGCTCGTCGCTGTGAAGGACATCAACCCGCAGGCACCGCTTCATGTGCTGATCATCCCGCGGAAGCACATCGCGTCGCTGAACGACCTCACACCCGATGACGATCAGCTGGTAGGGTCGATGTTCAGGAGGGCGGCAGCGCTGGCCAGGGAGCATGGCTACCACGATCGCGGCTACCGCACGGTTTTCAACACCAACCGCGAGGCAGGGCAGACGGTCTTTCACATCCATCTGCACTTGCTCGCGGGGAGAGGTCTTGCGTGGCCGCCTGGATGATCAGACTGCAAGCTGCGCCGTCAGCTCGGTCAGACTTCTGATCACCGGCACATCCGGCGGTGTCGTATCGCTGCGATCCGGCGATCGCTGAACCAGAATCCCTCGCATTCCAACTCGCCGGGCGCCTTCGATGTCGTGCGCCAGGCTGTCGCCGACCATCACTGACTCTGCGGCAGATACGCCCAGCAGCTCCAGCGCCGACTTGAAGATGCTGGGATGCGGCTTCAAATAGCCGTGCTCCGATGACGACAGGGCGGCGGCGATCAGCCCGTGCAGCTCGAAGTGCTGTTGAAATGACGCCAGGCAGCGGTGCGAGTTGGAGATCAGCCCCACCTTGATGCCGCGGGCCGCCAGCTCTTTCAGCGCCGGCGTCACGTCGTCATAGAGGATGAAGTGCTGGCACGCCGCCCATTCCGCGTAGATTTCGTTCGCGCAGGCATCAAGTTGCGCTCCGGTTCCACCCATCCCCTCGATGATGCGCCGGGTATACCGGACGAAGATGGCGGGGTCGTAGATATGGTCCTGCTCGTCGTTGAGAACCAGCGACGCACCGAGAACAGCCTCAGGGAAACGAATCGGATCGACCTCGATGCCGTACCGGGCGCAGAAACGCTGGTAGCCCTCGCCCTGAAACGTCGGGCCGGGATAGATCAGGGTGAAGTCGACGTCGAAGAAGACCGCCCGTGTGGACCGTCGGTCACCGAAGGCGACCGGCATACGGGCCCGCAACGACGAGGGTGGCGCGGGACGGCACGAGGGTCCGCTGCGCCACGGCCCGGACGGCGTCGCGGTTCACGGCACCCAGAAGGTCCGGCACGCGAAGGTCATAGTCCAGGCCGAGTCCGAAGAACTCTTCCGTCTGCAGATAATTTGCGATTCCAAGGTTCGTCTCGAGCGTCCTGGGCATCGAACCGATCAGGTACTGCCGCGATTCGGTCAGCTCCTTCTCGGTCGGCCCGTCGTTGGCAAAGGTCTGCAGCTCCTCGTCGATCGCAGCGACCGCGCGATCGACATTGTCGGGGCTGACGCCGGCGCGAATCGTCAGCGGGCCGGGTATCACGTTCGCGTCAAGGGCGCTCAATGCGTAGTACGCCATGCCGTCGCGCTCGCGGATCCGATCGCCGAGCCGCCCTCCAATTGCGTACTGGCCAAGAATGTTGTTCATCAGCCAGTAAGCGTAGTACTGCGGGTCGGAGCGCCGCAGACTCGTGAACCCGTAGGCGATATCGGCCTGCGACTTGGTCATCATCGGGATGACTCTGGCCCTGCGGGCCGTGGCGGCGGCCACCTCGCGCAGACTCGATGCGGCGGGCGGAGCGGCCGCCCACTCGCCGAAGGCGCGCGCCGCAGCGTCGATCGCGCGTCCGGCCTCGGTGTCACCCACCAGTACCAGCGACAACGACGCCGGCCTGAAGCGTTCGCCGTGAAATGCCCGAAGTGCGCCTTCGTCAATCGTTTCGACGCTTTCAACCGAGCCGCGCGGACGCCGGCCGTAGGGGTGAGACGAGCCGTACAGATCGGCCAGCATCCCTTCGGCCGCCATCGTCGCGGGGTTGTCTTCGTCCTGCCGAATGAGGGTGATGATTTCTCCCCGCTTTGTCTCCACCTCATCCCGCGGAAAGACGGGATGAGTAATGACGTCTGCGAGAAGCCCGAGGATCGCCTCGAGATCCTCAACCAGGCAGGTGCAGACGAGCCACATCGCGTGCCGGTTCACGGTGATCGACAGCGAAACCCCGCGATCGTCGAGTTCGTCGGCGATGCGAGCCGCCGTCCGGGTCGCCGTGCCGCGATCGATTGTCTTGGAAACGAAGTGCGACAGTCCGACGTGGTCGGAGGGATCGAACTCGCCGCCCGCGCGGACCGATGCATGGATGGTGACGGCCGGGGTCGTCGGCGAATGTTTGGCGATGACGACGGTGCCGTTGGGGAGCACCGTGCGTGCGGGAGCCAGGCCGCGCTGAATCGTAGTCGTCATTCGGCGGCCGGCACGGGCTCGAACCGGCCGATGGTTCGCTTCACCGGCGCGAGGCGCTTCGCCGCCGCCCCAACCACTTGTTCCAGAGTCACCGCTTCAATCCGCTGGCGCAGCGTTTCGGCCGTCCGCCAGCTGCCGATCGTCTGGAAGTACCCCAGCTGGTGGGCGATGTTGGTGATGCAGTCGTTTTCGAAGACCAGACGCGCGCGCAATTGCCGGGCGGCGCGCCGCACCTCGGCGTCGGTCACGTCTCCAGTCCTGACGCGGTCGAATTCGGCGAGCGCGGCTTCCTCGAGTCGATCGAGGGGCGTCCCGTCGGTCGCGGTGAGCGACACGGTGTAGAGGAACGGGTCCAGTGTCGGCACGATGCCACCCGACACCGAGGACGCAAGACCCGTGTCGACAAGCGCGCGATACAGGCGTGCACTTCGTTGCGGCGGCGGCGTGCGAAAGCTGCTCCACAGGTTCAGACCCTTGGCGCCGGTCAATACGGCGTCGAGCACGACCATCGGGAAGAAGTCATCGTCTGCGGCTGCGGGCGCGTGATATCCAATTTTGAGGTAGGCGGTCGTCCCTTGACGCGAGACGGTGACGCGCCGCTCGCCCAGCTGCTCGGGCTCGCGCGTGTGCGGACGCCGAGTCACGTCGCCGGCAGGCACGCCGCCGAAATGGTGAGTGACCCGGCGCATCGCTTCGCGGGCGTCAACGTCGCCGACGACGACCAGCGTGGCGTTGTTGGGCACGTAATGCCGGCGGTAGTAGCCGTAGAGATCGTCGCGCGTCATCGTCTCCAGATCGGACAGCCAGCCGATGGTGGGATTCCGGTACGGATGCGCCTTGAATGCGGTCGCCGTCAGTTCCTGATCGAGCAGCGTATCGGGATCGTTTTCGCCGCCTTGCAGCTCGGAAATGATGACGGTGCGCTCCGATTCGCAGTCGGCGGGGTCGTAGAGGCAGTTGGTCATGCGCTCGGCCTCGATGAACAGCATCCGATCGAGCGCATCGCGCGTCGCCGTTTCGGTGTAGGTCGTCTGGTCGATCCAGGTGTAGCCGTTCCAGTAGCCGCCGAATTGCTCGATGATGCCTTTGACCCGGTCGCGCGGAATGTTGGTGGTGCCCTTGAAGTTCATGTGCTCGACCCAGTGCGAGACGCCGGTCTGCCCGGTGGATTCATCCTTCGAGCCGACGCGATACCAGCACCACACCGATGCCAGCGGCGCGGTGTGCATCTCCTGGATCAGGACGCGCAGCCCGTTGTCGAGCACGTCTTCGTGCACCATCCTCGCATTATAGAATCTAGGGATATCCATGCCGGAGTGGAAGAACACAGTAAATCTGCCGCGGACTGACTTTCCGATGAAGGCCAACCTGCAGATTGCCGAACCTGAGGCAATCGCACGGTGGGAATCAATGGATCTGTATGGTCAGATACGCGCGCTGCGGCGCGGCGCGCCGAAGTTCGTCTTCCACGACGGCCCGCCGTATGCCAACGCCCGCATCCATCTGGGCCATGCGCTCAACAAGATCCTCAAGGACATCGTCATCAAGTCGCGCTCGATGGAAGGCTTCGACGCGGCCTACCTGCCCGGGTACGACTGCCACGGCCTGCCGATCGAATCGAAGGTCGACCGCGAGCTCGGGCCGAAGAAGCGCGAGATGTCGGTAGCCGAAATCCGGCGGGCGTGCCGGGAGTATGCCGGCCGGTTCACCGATGTGATGACCGCCGAGTTCAAGCGGCTGATGGTGTTCGGCGACTGGGACCATTACTACCTGACGATGAACCCGCAGTACCAGGCCGACATCACCCGGGCGCTGGGGAAGTTCGTCGAGCGCGGGCTGGTCTACAAGGGCAAGAAGCCGGTGCACTGGTGCATCCATTGCCGCACCGCGCTGGCCGAGGCGGAGGTCGAGTACGAAGATCACTCGTCGCCGTCGATCTACGTTGAGTTTCCACTCGATCCGGCGAGCAAGGCTGATCTTGACGCGCGAGTCCCCGGACTCGGCGGACGTGCGGTCTCCGCTCTGATCTGGACGACCACGCCATGGACCATCCCGTCCAACCTCGCGATCGCGTTCCACCCGGAGTTCGACTATGGCGTCTACGACGTCGACGGCCGCCTCGTCATCGTCGCTGAGGCGCTGGCGGCGCGAGTGGCGGCGGAGATCGGCCGGAGTTTCGACAACAAAGTGGCGGTCGCGAACGGGAAGGTGCTGGAAGGCCTGAAGTTCCGCCACCCGCTCTACGACCGCGTCTCGGTCGGCGTGCTCGCCGAGTACGTCACGCTCGAGCAGGGCACGGGCGCAGTGCACACCGCGCCAGGACATGGCGCGGACGATTTTCTGACCGGCACGAAATACGGCCTGGACATCTACGCGCCGGTCGACGCGTCCGGCCACTTCTTCGAATCGGTCGAGTTGTTCGGCGGCAAGCGCGTCTTCGATGCCAACCCGCTCGTCGAAGAGGCCCTCGAGATCCGCGGGCGGCTCTGGCATCGGACCACCGTCGCCCACCAGTACCCGCACTGCTGGCGATGCCATAACCCGGTCATCTTTCTTGCCACGTCTCAGTGGTTCGTCCGGCTGGACGGCGAGCCGGCGATTACCGGGTCGGATGGAGAGACCCGTACGCTGCGCGAGGCGGCGCGGCATGCGATCGACCACGAAGTGAAATGGATACCCGCCTGGGGCCGCGACCGGATCTTCAACATGGTGTCCGGGCGCCCCGACTGGTGCATTTCCCGACAGCGCGCGTGGGGCGTGCCGATCCCGGCCCTCAACTGCACGTCATGCGGCCACGCGCTGTTGACGACCGAGCTTATCGACCGCGCGGCCGCGGTCTTCGAGCAATACAACGCGGATGCGTGGTACGAGCGCCCGCTGGACGAGTTCGTGCCGAAGGGGCTGAAATGCCCGTCCTGCGGCGGCACTGGCTTCGAACGGGAGCGCGACATTCTCGACGTCTGGTTCGACTCCGGCTCGAGCCACGAGGCCGTGCTGGCCCGGGCGGCGGATCTTGGCTGGCCGGCGGACTTGTACCTCGAAGGCAGCGATCAGCATCGCGGATGGTTCCAGAGCTCGCTTCTGGTCGGACTGGCCACACGCGGGCGGCCGCCGTTCAGGGAGGTCCTCACGCACGGCTTCCTCATCGATCTCGAAGGCCGCAAGATGTCGAAGTCGCTCGGCAACGTGGTCACGCCGCAAGACGTGATCAAGGAAAGCGGCGCCGAGATCATCAGGCTGTGGGTGGCGATGACGGAGTACACCGAGGAGCTGAGGGTCAGCAAAGAGATCCTGACGCGCGTCATCGACCTCTATCGGAAGCTGCGCAACACGTGCCGGATCCTGGTGGCGAACCTCTACGACTTCGACCCGGTGGCCGACATGGCGCCCGCCGCGAAGCTCGACGCCGTCGACAGATATGCGATCGCGCGGTACGCAGAGGCGGCCGAACGCATGATCCGCGGCTACCGCAGCTACGACTTCTCCACCGTGGCGCAAACGCTCAATACGCTGGCCACCGTGCACCTGAGTGCCTTCTACGTCGACGTGACGAAGGACCGGATGTACACCCTTGGCGTCAACTCGCGCGAGCGGCGCTCGACCCAGACCGCCATGTATGTGATCTGCGATGGGCTCGCACGTCTCCTGGCGCCGATCCTTCCGGTGACGGCGGACGACCTCTGGCGGCACATGCCGGGTCAGCGATCGCCGTCGGTTCACCTCGAGAGGCTTCCGTCAGTCGACCAGTGGAAGGATCCTGCCATCCTCGAAGCGTGGGAGCGGCTGCTGGCGGTCCGGGAAACGGTCAATGCCGCGCTCGAGGCCAGGCGCAAGGACAAAGTCATCGGCAATTCGCTCGGAGCCCGCGTCACGATCACCGCATCGGGACCGATCGGTGAGCTGCTCGAGCGGAATCGCGCCCTCTTGCCGATGCTGTTGATCGTGTCGGATCTCGAACTGAAGACCGCTGACGCAGGCGCTCCTGACCACGTGAAGGTGGAGGTGGAGAAGGCGCCAGGCGTCAAGTGCGAGCGCTGCTGGCGGTACGTGCCGACCGTTCGCAGCGAGCCGGACTGGGCGGGCATCTGCGATCGCTGCGTCGACGCGCTCGCCGAGACCGTCAACAGTTAATGGTGATCTCGAGGCCTCCGATCAGGCAGCTTTCGCGGAGCCGGCACCTCCAGTGATGATCATCTCGCGGCGCCTCCAGCTCGAGCTCGGGATAGCCGGCGCAATCGTGGCGCTCGATCAGGCGACAAAAGCGCTCGTACGATCGCGCTTCGAGCTTCACGACAGTCTGGAGATTATTCCCGGCCTCTTCAACCTGACTCGGGTGCACAATTATGGCGCGGCGTTCGGGTTGATGAACGCGGCGGATTTTCCGTTCAAGACAGTTGTCTTGTCGATCGTCGCGACGGTTGCGCTGCTGGCGTTGACGGTCTACGCGTCAACGCTCCCGGTCGAACAGCTGCTCGCCCGCGTCGGGCTGGCGTTGATCGTCGGCGGGGCGGCTGGCAATCTGATCGACCGGCTCACGGCCGGCTACGTCGTCGATTTCGTCGATGTCTACTGGCGCAACTGGCATTTCTGGGCGTTCAACGTTGCCGACGCGGCCATTACCGTCGGCGTGGCTTTCATGATTCTCGACCTTCTCGACGTCAGGACACGCCGTGTACCCAGAACTGTTTAGCATCGGCCCGATCACGATCTACTCGTACGGCGTGCTCCTCGCCGCCTCCTATCTGCTGGGCCTCTGGCTGGCAATGCGGCGCGCCAAGCAGTGGGGACTCGATCCGACACGCGTGCTCGACCTTGGCATCTACATCATCATTGCCGCCCTGATCGGCGCGAAGCTGCTGCTGTTTATCGTCGACTTCGATCAGTTCAGCGCGTCGCCGCAGGATCTGCTGTCGCTGGCGCGCTCCGGCGGCGTCTTCTACGGCGGACTGATTCTCGCTGTCGTCGTCGCGTTCTGGTACATCGCCCGCCACCGGTTGCCGTTCTGGACGACTTGCGACGTGTTCGCGCCGGGAATCGCCCTCGGCCACGTCACCGGGCGGCTTGGCTGCCTTGCCGCGGGATGCTGTTATGGACGGCCCACCGACGTCGCCTGGGCGATCACGTTCACCAACCCGCTGGCCGCCGCCAATGTCGGAACCCCGCTGGGGATCCCTCTGCATCCGACACAAATCTACGAAGCGGGCGCGGAGCTGCTGATCCTCGTCATCCTGCTCGCCACCGAGCGCCGCGGGCGCCCCTTCGCCGGCCGCACGTTCTGGGCGTACATGCTTCTGTACGCCATCTCGCGGTATATCGTCGAAATCTACCGCGGCGATCCACGCGGCCTAATTCTCGGTGTGTCGACGTCCCAGTTCATCTCCCTGGTGCTCGCGCCGCTCAGCATCGTGATGCTGGTCTGGCTGTCGCGCAGCTCGCCCGATGAGCCCCAGGAAATGCAGCGCCGCCGCAAGCTTGCGGCGTAGCCGTGGCGCCGCTCGAGTTCACGGTCCCCGCTGACTTCAACGGGCAGCGCCTGGACCGGTTTCTGGCATCCGTTCTCGAAGGCCGTTCACGATCCCAGGTCCAGAAACTCATTACCGACGGCCACGTCACGCTCGATCGCCGCGACCCCAAGCCCAACCTGACGATGCGCGAAGGCGAGCGCGTCAGCATCGATCTTCCGGACGTCGAACCGGCGACGACGGCCGCCGAGGCGCTGCCGCTCGAGATCGTCTACCAGGACCCGGACCTCGCCGTGCTCAACAAACCGCCGGGGATGGTGGTGCATCCCGGGGCTGGCCACGCGTCGGGCACGCTGGTCAACGCGCTGCTGCACCACATCCCGGACCTGAGCGGCATCGGCGGTGAAGTGCGGCCTGGCATCGTTCATCGTCTGGATCGAGGAACGTCGGGCGTCATGGTGGTCGCGAAGAACGACGCCGCGCACCAGGAGCTCGCGCGTCAGTTCCAGGACCGCGAAGTGGAGAAGGAATACGTCGCGCTCGTGTGGGGCGTGGTCCAGGCCGGACGACGAATCGATGCGGCGATCGGCCGCGATCCTGTGAACCGCCAGAAGATGTCGGCACGCGCCCGCCGCGCGCGCAACGCCGTGACACGCATCACGCGCGCCCATCACATGCCGGGAGTGACGCTGTGCCAGGTCGCGATCCACACAGGACGCACGCACCAGATCCGCGTCCACTTAAGTGCCATTGGCCACCCCATCGTCGGTGACGCGTTGTACGGCGGCGTGCGCCGCCGGGTGCCAGGCGACCTGCGTGCGCTCCAGCGCCTGCAGCGGCCCTTCCTGCATGCCGAGCGGCTCGCGTTCACGCATCCTCGCGACGGACGGCGGATGGAGTTCTCGGCACCGCTGCCGCCCGATCTGACGGCCGTGCTCGAAGATTTGCCGGGATGGAAGACTGATGAATAACCCAATCGTGCCCGATCAGATCCGCAAGGTCTTCACCGGCCGGATCTTCACCGTCACCATCGAGTCGATTACGCTGCCGCGGGGTGAGCGCCTCGAGGCGGAAGTCATCCGCCATCCCGGATCAGTGGTGCTGATTCCAATGACCGACGCAGGCGAAATCGTGCTCGTCCGTCAGTACCGGCATGCGATCGGACGGAGTGCGTGGGAACTGCCAGCCGGGAGCCTGAAGAAAAACGAGGACCCGAAGGAGGCCGCGATCCGGGAATGCCACGAAGAAATCGGCCTGATTCCTTCGTCGGTTGAGCGGCTCGGCGCGTTTTTCCCGACGCCGGGGTACTGCGACGAGGAGATGAACTTCTACCGTGCGAGCGGCCTGCGGGAACCATCGGCCGGCGACCCGGAGGCGAAGCAGGACGAGGACGAAGATATCGAAGCGAAGCCGTTCGCGGTGGACGCGATCCGCCGGATGGTCGCGTCCGGCGAGATCATCGACCTGAAAACGGTTGCCGGTCTAATGTTGATCTCGTGAAAAACGCCAAAGCCCAATTCCCAACTCCCAAACGGATCGCCTTGGGAATTGCGGAGTTGGGAGTTGGAAGTTTCATTGAACGCGCGGCTGGACGCGTCGATCGGTCTTCTTGACGCGCGGTGCCTGCGGGCCGGGCGTCAGCGCCAGCAGCAGCACCTCGTCGACGCTCTGGACGAAATGGATGGTCAGCTCCCGGCGGAGCTCTTCGGTCAGATCCTCGTTCACGTTCTTCTCGTTCTGCCGTGGAAGGATCACTTCGCGAAGCCCCGCGCGCCGCGCCGCCAGCACTTTTTCCTTGATGCCGCCGACCGGCAGTACGCGCCCGGACAGCGTAATTTCGCCTGTCATGGCGATGTCCCCGCGCACCGGACGTCCCGTCAGTTCCGACGCCAGCGCGGTCGCAATCGTGACCCCGGCGGACGGGCCGTCCTTCGGGATGGCGCCCGAAGGGACGTGCAGATGCACTTCGGCATTCTTGAAGAAATCAGGATCGGCGCCGTAGGCCGCCGCGTGCGCGCGGAACCATGAGAGCGCCGCCCGAGCCGACTCTTTCATCACCTCGCCGAGCTGCCCGGTCAGCGTCAGCGACCCGGTGCCCGCCATTCGCGACGCCTCGATGAACAGCACGTCGCCACCCGCCGGCGTCCAGGCGAGGCCGATCGCCACTCCCGGCTCCTTGGTGCGCTCCTCCATCTCTTCGTCCATGAACGTCGGCGCGCCCAGCATCTCGGCGACGACGTCCGGCGTGATGGTGAGCGGCGCGTCGTTCCCTTCGGCGCGTCGCCGCGCGGCCTTGCGGCACAGGGCGCCGATTTCGCGCTCCAGATTGCGGACCCCAGCCTCGCGCGTGTATCCGCGGATGACGGCGCTCAGCGACGCATCGGTGATGACGAGCTGCTCGTCGGTGAGGCCGTGATTCTTGACTTGCTTGTCCACCAGGTGCTCGCGGGCAATCGCGAGCTTCTCCTCTTCCGTGTACCCGGGCAGCTCCAGCACCTCCATCCGGTCGCGAAGCGCCGGCGGGATCGGATCGAGCACATTCGCCGTCGTGATGAACAGCACCTCCGACAGATCGAACGGCACGTCGAGGTAGTGGTCCCTGAAGGTCGAGTTCTGCTCGGGATCCAGCACCTCGAGCAGCGCCGACGCCGGATCGCCGCGGAAATCCGACCCGAGCTTGTCGATCTCGTCGAGGATGAAGACCGGGTTCTTCGATTCGGCGCGGCGCAGCCCCTGGATGATCTGCCCGGGCAGCGCCCCAATGTAGGTGCGGCGATGCCCGCGGATCTCCGCCTCGTCGCGCATGCCGCCGAGCGAGACGCGCACGAACTTCCGGGAAAGCGAGGTGGCGATCGAGCGCGCCAGCGACGTCTTGCCGACGCCTGGCGGCCCGACGAAGCACAGGATCGGCCCCTTGAGCTCGGGGTTCAGCTTCCGAACGGCGAGGTACTCGAGGATCCGGTCCTTGGCCTTGGCCAGCCCCGTGTGATCGGCGTCGAGCACGGCCTTGGTATTCGGCAGATCGATGATTTCGTCGGTGCGCTTCTGCCACGGCAGCATCACGAGCCAGTCCAGGTAGGTTCGCGATACCGTGAATTCGGCCGCGGCCACCGGCATCTTGGCCAGCCGATCGAGCTCGCGGTACGCCTCCTTCTGCACCGCCTCGGGCATGCCCGCAGCCTCGATCTTCTCGCGGAGCTCCTCCACGTCCTTGGTCTGGTCGTCGCCTTCTCCCAGTTCCTTCTGGATCGCCTTCATCTGCTCGCGCAGGAAGTATTCGCGCTGGTTCTTGCCGACCTCCGACTGCACCTGCGACTGGATGCGCGACCCGAGCTCCAGGACCTCGAGCTCCTTGATCAGGATGCGGTTCAGGCTGTCCATCCGCGCCCGGATGTCGAGCGTCTCGAGAACCTCCTGCTTGACCGAGGTGGCGAGGGTCGTGAGGCTCGACGCGATGAAGTCCGCCAGTCGCCCCGGCTCCGCGATGTTCGACGCGAGCGTCTGGAGATCGTTCGAGAGCAGCGGCGAGAGCGAGACGACCTGCTGGAAGTTGGTCTTGATGTTTCTCAACAGTGCGTCGATCTCGAGATGGTCCGCGTCGTTGATGGCTTCGACGGCCGGGGTGACGCGGGCCTTGAGGTAGGGCCGGCTTTCCGTGACCTGGTCGAGCGTCAACCGTGCAAGCCCCTGGACGATCAGCCGAAGGCTGCCGTCTGGCAGCTTGAACATCTTGTGAATATGGCTGGCGGTGCCAACCGCATACAGGTCCGCCTGCTGCGGCTCCTCGACCGACGCGTCACGCTGCGTGAAGACGCCGATCAGCTTGCCCGCGGAGATGGCTTCGTCAATCAGTCGTACCGAGCTTTCGCGCGCCACGGCAAGCGGCATGAACGAGTTGGGAAACAACACCGTGTCGCGCAGCGGCAGGATCGGCAGCTCGCCGGGAATGGCGATCGGCTGATCGCCGAGCGACAGTTCCTGCAGGTCCAGCCCTTCATCGCGTTCGCTCATCTGTAGCCCTGAAAAGAGAAAGGGCGGCCTTCCGAGGCCGCCCTTGAAATCGTTCGAATCGTTCGAATCGTTCGGTTCGTTCGAACCGTTCGGATGGTTCAGTTCGACATGTCGAAGAAGAGCGTGGACGATCCGCGCTTCTGCGCCATTTGACGCTCGCGCTGCTCGGCCGTTTCCCGCGCCTCTTCGCAATCCTTGCAGCGGACCGCGAACGGCAGCGCCCGGAGCCGTGCCTCGGCAATTTCCTCGCCGCACTCGAAGCAGTTGCCGTAGGTTCCCTCGTCCAGCCGCCGGAGTGCTTCGTTGATCTTGTTGAGCGTCTCCGACTTCATCTGGATGAGCGCGAACTCGATGTCTTCCTGGATGTCGACTTCCGAGCTTTCGCCCTGGTCGAGCACGTCGCGGTCCTTGTTGCCATCGGCCCGCACGTCGCGCATCCGCCCCTGCACCTCGTTCATCAGCTCGCGGCGGCGGTCCTCAAGCATCTGCTTCAGCTCTTTGTACCGACTCGTCTTCGCTGATGCCTTCGTCTTCGTCGTCGCCATGATGCCTGCCGCTCCTTCCAATGCCCTTCCGTTTGGAAAGGCGATGATGCCGCCGGACTTGCAATTAAGATGCCCGCCACCAGCCTTATGCCGGCCATGAAGGGCGGCGGTGATGTCAATATGACTGCCGTTCTGCCTTCATGGTCTTGCACGGGTGTAAAGGACTCTCAATAAATCACTTAGTGAGATGGCTTATCGGTCGTTCGGCGCGGGCCCATGAGGGGCGGGCGACGTGGATGGCACCCGGGCAAGGGAAGGAGCGTTAGAACTGTCGTCTATTGAGGACGGTAAGAACGGCCGAGCTGTGGTAGCAGAGCCTCAGACCCGACGCTCGGGGAACGGGATCACGACACCGGGGTGACGGTACCGCGCGTACTCCATGATCAGCCGTCTAAACCGCGGCGCGTAAATGAGTTCGTAGGTATCGCCGCCGTCTGGAAACAAGCCGAGAATGCGCTCCCGGACGCGCTCAATAAGCAATTCTGCGTCGTCAACCGTCATATTCGACTGCATTATCAGGGCTGTCGCAATATCGACAAGTTGTCGCACTTTCCGCGCACGGTGCGCTTCGTCCGCAAGTTGTTCCGCAGTTGGCGAAGCGATCATTGGATGAAGCGGTCCCCGATCGAGGCGTTGGGCACGATTCCCCGTGCAGCGAGGAGATCTCCGCTTCTCCGGCTTCGGGTGCGCAGCCACTTTTCGTAGAGGCGCAGCAGGTCGCCATTCGACGTCATCGCCGTGCGCTCGCTTACCTCGCCAAGCACGTCGACGAACGCCGGAAACTTGGCGGCAAGTTCATCGAACACTTCACCGAAGGTGCCATCGGCCTGGCGCGCGAGGGATCCGTACGCGTGCTCGCCGAGTTGAATGTAGTAGTCGACGTCGACGAGGCTTCGGGAGAGGCTGTCAGCGAAGAAGCCCGAAATGAACAGCGATCGATCGCCAACGCGGCGGAGTTCGTCGCGCTGCCGGGCGCCGGCTTCCTGGAGCGCCTTGACGAAGCGCACGCCGAGCGGCTCCTCGTCGCCCGAGGCCGTTCGATCACATCGCACGAATCCGGTGAGCAGGTTGACGAGATAAAACGACGTGCCCTCGCGCGCGGAGAGATGCTGGCGGTGCAATGCCGATTCAACGAGGTCGCGGAAGAATTCGACCGGCGAACCGTGATGAACAAGCGCTTCGGCCATAGTCCCCCTGTCGGGCCGCAGGCACTACACCTGGCGGCTGGCAAAGCTGCAAAGCGTGTTCCGGTCAAAAGTATGTGGAATTGGGCCAGATTATACGGTTTCTTCGTCGATCGTGCCAAGAGTCGGTCGTTGCCGCGACCATTTGTGTGTGCGAAGCTGAGGAATGCTCTGTCCTTCCTGCGGCCAGCGAAAACCGCGGCGCGCGTGCCCGGCGCTGGGCGCGAGCATCTGTCCGGTCTGCTGCGGAACCAAGCGCCTGGTCGAAATCAAGTGTCCGCCCGACTGCGGGTACCTCGCATCGGCGCGCGAGCACCCCGCCGCCGTCGTCCGACGCCGTCAGGTGCGCGATGTTGCGCAGCTGCTGCCGACGATCCGTCATCTCACGGAGCGGCAGTATCAACTGTTCTTCCTTTTCCACACGCTGATTGCGCGGTTCACGCCGCAGGGATTCACACGGCTCGTCGACACCGATGTCGCGGAGGCTGCGGCAGCCGTGGCCGCCACACTCGAAACCGCCGCGCGCGGCGTCATCTACGAGCACATGCCTCAGAGCCCGCCGGCGCAGGCGCTGGCCACCGAGCTGAAGACCATGCTCGCCCAGATGCGGGAGCAGGGCGCGAAGGTGTTCGATCGCGAGGCCGCGATCGTGCTGCGGGCGATCGAACAAGGCGCCCGCGGGTCGACGGTTCCCACCGACAGCGTGACAGCATACGTGGACCTTGTTGCCAGGCTCCTGGATGTCACCGGCACATCAGAGTCCGTTCCCCAGACGCCACCGCCGAGCCCGCTGATTCTGCCCTGAACCTGTTATGCTAGAAGGCTCTGTTTACGCGGGTTTTCCCCAATGAAAGGCAGTCATCATGGCAAAGCGGTGCGAAATCTGCGGTAAGGGCCCGGTGGTCGGCCGCACGGTCTCCCACGCCCACAACGTCGGGCCCCGCCGGTTCGAGCCCAACCTGCAGACCGTCCGCGCCATCGTCAAGGGCGCGACCAAGCGCATCAAGGTCTGCACGCGGTGTCTCCGCGGTGGAAAAATCACCAAGGCCGCCTGATGAGAGAGGCGATCGCCGCGGCCGGCGCGCCCAGGGCGATCGGGCCGTATTCTCCGGCAATTCAGGCCGGCAATCTCCTGTTCCTCTCGGGGCAGATTCCGATCGATCCGGCGACGGGGACGCTCGTTGAAGGCGGCATCGCGATCCAGACCGAACAGGTGATGCGGAATATCGGCGCCCTGCTCGAAGCCGCGGGCGCCGGCTTTCAGCACGTGGTGCGGACGACGGTGTTCCTCGCCGACATGAATGAATTCGC
>Ga0075421_100003142_pt1 | contig 19720 bp, 19 predicted proteins | sample SoiMetdeltSBSDD5_FD_75292 | JGI IMG/M metagenome (GOLD analysis project Ga0075421, IMG submission 75292) | Bulk soil microbial communities from a Populus tree surrounding site in Tennessee, USA - Soil MetaG P. deltoides SBSDD5 | ecosystem: Environmental > Terrestrial > Soil > Tree plantation... | reverse complement strand
GGTTTCAGGTTTCTGGGGAGACCGAGCTGGAAACCTGATCCCTGATACCTGCAACCTGCTTTGCGGCCGCATGCCGCCATTTGCGCGCGCATGCCTGATCTTGACGTTCCCATTCGAGGCGCGGTGCCGCAGATTGTCCGCCGTTGTGCACACCTAATCCGTTGTTGGACTCGCATTGCGGGCCCCGGCGCCCTGTCCGGCGCCGGGGGCCCGTGTTTTGCCTGAGGGCAGTCTGGTTCCGGCACACGAGCAGCTTGAAAAGCTGCGGCCAGGTCCCGAAGCGGCGGTGACTGGGGTCCGCCCGTGGTGGTAGGAAATTGGGCACAGGGAGAATCAAGGGGATTAGCGATGGCCGTTCATGCCGAAGCGGTGCTCGACGCTCCATCACAGGATCACGTTGCGTTGCGCGACCATCTGGTGGCCAAGGTGGAGGCGACCCGCCTGGAGCGCGATCCCTTCTGCCACTTCTACATCGAGGGCATTTGGCCCGCAGCAATGTATCCGGAGGTGCTGCGCAGCTTCCCGTCCAGCGAGCACTACGTCCCGCTCAACCTGCGCAAGTGGGTGCGCCCCGACGGCACCAGCACGCGCGACGAGTGCCACCTGACCGTCGAGATGCTCGCCAGGCTGCCCAAGGCGCAAGCCGCGTTCTGGTCGCGCGTGGTGCGGGCGATGACGGACCCGGCGCTCAGGCGCGCGGTGTTCGCCAAGCTGGCGCCGGACCTCGCCGAGCGCTTCGGCATTCCCCATGAGCAAGTCCCGGATATGGAGTGCGTCTACGAGGTGCGCCTCGTTCGCGACACCGAGGATTACCGCATCAAGCCGCATCCCGACGGCCTCAACAAGATCGTGACGATGCAACTCTACCTGCCGGAGGACGAGAGCACGCTCGATCTGGGCACCTCGATCTTCCGCCGGCACAAGCGGCTGATCGGCGGCTCCTTCGAGGAGGTGAAGCGGTTCCCGTTCAAGCCCAACAGCGGCTACGGCTTCGCCGTGTCGGACGGGCCCACCCGCAAGAGCTGGCACGGGCGCGAGACGCTCACCGGCTTCAAGGGTGTGCGCCACACGCTGATGCTGCTGTTCCAGAGAACCTCGCCCCACACCTACAGCGACGTTTGAGAACCCGTTCGGAAGCGGGGTCAGCCCCCTCGCCACCAACGGTCGGATAAGACGCCGGGCCGTGCGAGGGGTCTGACCCCATCCCCTCTGACCCCATTCGTCCCCCGTTAGCGGGCTGGTAACCGCGCTCGCCCTAGGTTCGCCAGGTGTAGTCGACCTGCGGGGCGATCATGGGCGTTCTGAGCGCGGTGCCGTTTGCCGAGATTGCGGCGCGAGGCAGCATCGACGGTGCCGACGTGCTCGCGCTGCGGCGCACCGCCACGGAGGGCTGCCGCATCACGGCAGAGGAAGCCCACTCCCTCCTTGCTCTCGACGACGCCTGCCCGGTGCAGGACCCGGCGTGGGCCCAATGGCTGGTCGAAACCCTCTGCGACTTCATTGTCCATCAGACCGAGCCGGCCGGCGACCTCAGCGCCGGCAACGCGGCCTGGCTGATCGCCCGCATCTCCGGCGACGGTTGCATCGCGACCGGGACGCCGATGCACCTCCTGCTGGCCGTGCTCGACAGGGCCCGGCTGGTGCCGCCGAGCCTCGTGCACTTCGCGCTCGAGCAGGTGAAGGCGGCCATCGTCGGCGGCAGCGGGCCGCCCCGGAGCGGCCTCTCCGCGCCGCCGCGGACCGTCGGCGCGGGCCACGTCGACCTCCTGCGCCGTATCATGTGCGCCTTCGACGGCAATGGCGGGGGCGGCTTGCCGGTGACCCGCCCGGAAGCGGAGCTCCTGCTCGCGATCGACGCGGCGACATGCGGCAGCGACAACCATCCTTCCTGGCAGGAGCTGTTCGTGCAGGCCGTCGGCAACTGTGTGCTGGCCGCCCTCGGCTACGCCGTGCCTGCACGTGCCCTGGCCCTTGCGGGCTCGGCGATGGACGCCGAGAGGTCGAGCGGCGGGCCGGGGCTCGCGCCGGACCCGGCTTGCCGTCTCCAGTCCGCGGTCGAGCGCGAGGCGGCCCGCTGCGCCCGGCAGAGGCTCGAGAGCGTCACAGGGGAGCCTCTGGAGTGGCGGATGCCGCCTGGCTTGCCGGACGCCTCGAGGGAGACGGGCCGCTGAGCCCCAATGTGCGGGCTCTGCTGGGCTTCCTGGAGGCTACGGGGGCCGCCCTGTCCCCGGCCAGCAGACGCTGGTGGGCGGGGCTCAGGAGGCGAGCTAATAGCAAGTCGAGCGAGTAGCGAATAGGAAATGGCGATTGACGGCCCGGTATTCCCATCCGCTACTTCCTATTCGCTACTCGCTGTTCGCTCTCTTGCGCTGGCGCGCCGGGCCGACCTGCGGCTAGAATCGCGCCTCCCAGCACGGTGGTAGGGGTCAGACCCCTGACCCCTATCGCTACGGCTTTGCTTCAACGTCGAGGTCAGGGGTCTGGCCCCATCATCCCTTCATGTTCAAGAAGATCCTGATCGCCAACCGCGGCGAGATCGCCTGCCGCATCATCAAGTCGGCGCGCAAGCTTGGGCTGGCGACGGTGGCGGTCTACTCCGAGGCCGACCGCGACGCGCTCCACGTCGAGATGGCGGACGAGGCGGTCGCCATCGGCCCGGCACCGGTGGCGCAGTCCTATCTGGTGATCGAGACGATCGTCGAGGCGTGCCGGCAGACCGGCGCAGAGGCGGTGCATCCGGGCTACGGCTTCCTGAGCGAGCGCGAGGCGTTCCCGGTCGCGCTCGCTGCGGCCGGCATCGTGTTCATCGGTCCCAATCCGAAGGCGATTGCCGCCATGGGCGACAAGATCGAGAGCAAGAAGGCGGCCGCCAAGGCGCGCGTCTCGACCGTGCCCGGCCACCTCGGCGTGATCGCCGACACGAGAGAAGCGGTGCAGATCGCCGACGAGATCGGCTATCCCGTCATGATCAAGGCCTCGGCCGGCGGGGGTGGCAAGGGCATGCGCATCGCCCATTCGCCGAAGGAGGTCCAGGAGGGCTTCGACCTCGCGCGCTCGGAGGCCAGGTCGAGCTTCGGCGACGACCGCGTGTTCATCGAGAAATTCATCCAGAACCCCCGCCACGTCGAGATCCAGGTCCTGGGCGACAAGTACGGACATGTCATCCATCTGGGCGAGCGCGAATGCTCGATCCAGCGCCGCAACCAGAAGGTCGTGGAGGAGGCGCCCTCGCCGCTTCTGGATGCCAGGACCCGCAAGGCCATGGGCGAGCAGGCGGTGGCGCTGGCCAAGGCTGTGGGCTACGACAGCGCGGGCACGGTGGAGTTCGTGGCCGGCCAGGACAGGAGCTTCTACTTCCTCGAGATGAACACGCGCCTCCAGGTGGAGCACCCCGTCACCGAGCTGGTCACGGGCATCGACCTCGTGGAGCAGATGATCCGGGTGGCGGCCGGCGAGAAGCTCCGTCTGCGGCAGCAGGACGTGGTCCTGAACGGCTGGGCGGTCGAGACGCGCATCTATGCCGAGGACCCATTGCGCAACTTCCTGCCCTCGATCGGGCGGCTCGCGCGCTACCGCCCGCCCGCGGAGAGCGTCGTCGACGGCGGCACGGTGCGCAACGATACCGGGGTGTTCGAGGGCGCCGAGATCTCCATGTTCTACGATCCGATGATCGCCAAGCTCGTCACGCACGGGCCCACACGGCAGGCCGCCATCGACCTGCAGGCCGACGCCCTCGACGCCTTCGTGATCGACGGTGTCGAGCACAACATCCCGTTCCTCGCGGCCCTGATGCAGCATCCGCGCTGGCGCGAAGGCCGGCTCTCCACGGGCTTCATCGCCGAGGAGTACGAGGGCGGCTTCAAGCCGCGTGCCGCCGAGGGCGAGGACCTCGACGTGCTGGCGGCCGTGGCTGTTGCCATCGACCATTTGAGCAACAACCGCCGGCGCGCGATCACGCAGCAGATGAACGGGCCGCCGGTGCGCTTCTCCGAGCGTCGCTTCGCCGACGTGGGCGGCACCCTGGTGGCGGCGCGTGTGGAGGGCACGCTCGGGCGTCCCGCCAGGGTGACGCTGGTGGACGCCAAGGGCATCCGGCGCACCACGCTCGATGTCGACGCCGACTGGTGGCCCGGCAACCCGGTGTGGCGCGGACGCGTGGGCGATCGCCGCGTCGCGGTCCAGGTGCGCCCGATCCTCAACGGCTACGACCTGGCCTACCGCGGCGCGCGCGCCAAGACCCGCGTCTACACCGAGCGCGAGGCCCAGCTGGCGGCCCTGATGCCCGAGAAGGCAGCCGCCGACACCTCCAAGCTGCTTCTCTGCCCCATGCCCGGTCTGGTGAAGGCCATCAACGTCGCGGAAGGCCAGGAGGTGAAGGGGGGCGAGCCCCTGTGCGTGGTGGAGGCCATGAAGATGGAGAACATCCTCCGCGCAGAGCGCGACGGCGTGGTGAAATCCATCAAGGCCAAGCCGGGCGACAGCCTGGCGGTCGACGCGGTCATCATGGAGTTCGCGTGACGCCGGCGGCGGTAATGGCGTGGCAGGTCTGCGGCCCGGCGGCCTGTCCTCGCTCAGCGCCGGATGACCGCCAGTGCGGCCAGCACGACCCAGAGATAGGTCGATGCGAAGATGAGCCGGTTGGCCCAGCCGACATAGCCGCTGACACCGGCGGGCAGATCGGCGAGCGGGCGCGTCTGCGTCGACAGGTCCACGCCCGCGTCTGCGAGCGCCGAGAGGAGAAGGGCGAATGCGCCGAGCATCAGAGCGAAGCCGATCCAGGGCAGGTGCGCGGTCCACAGCGGCGGCGCCACGATGCCGGCGTGCCGCGCCATCGCCATGGTCACCAGCACGGCAGCGATGCAGAGGCTCGGAATGCCGATGATCGCCGCCGGCCCGTGCAGCCCGTGGTTGATGTCGAAGGCGCCGCCCATCACCTGCCCGATGCCGGCCAGGAGAAGGAAGGCGAGCCCGGCTTTGCCGAGGGCGGTAGCACCGAGCGGCCGGATCGCCCACAGCAACGCGAAGGAGCCAGCGGCCCAGCTGAGGAAGACGAGGGTGAGCAGCCATGGATAGCGGCCGTTGGCGTACTCGCTCACCAACCGCCACGACCACGCATACTCGGGGCTGAGGACATGGAGGAGCATCAATGCCGTCAGCGACAGTGCGATCGCGAGCATGGCGATGCGGGCGGCGGTCACTGACCATCCGGCGACGGCGGCTTCCTTTGCTGCGTGTCCCATGCGCCCCCCCTTCTCCTGCAGCATCATCCGACTTCGGGTTGCTGTTTATATTGGATGTAGTAAACTATATCTAATGTCAACACCAAAGCGCCGCCCCTATGCGTCTCGACAGCGCGCCGAGGCTGCCGCCGCCAACCGCGTCTGCGTGCTCGACGCCGCTCGCGATCTCTTCTCGAGGCACGGCGTGGACAAGGTGACGATCACGGAGGTCGCGGCCCGGGCCGCGGTCTCCGTATCCACTGTCTACGCCGTCTTCGGGTCGAAGGAGGGCATCCTGCGCGAGCTGATGCGGGCTGCCCTGTTCGGCCCGCGCTTCCGCGCGGCGCAGTCGCTTCTCGACGGCATCTCTGACCCGGTCGAGCGGGTGGCGAGGACGGCCAGGGTGGCGCGGGCCATCTATGAGAGCGAAAGCGCCGAGCTCGGTGGGCTACGCGGCGTCTCCGCCTTCTCGCCGGCGCTGAGGCAGCTGGAGGAGGAGTTCGAGGCGATGCGCTACCACATGCAGCGCGACCGCCTGGAGGCGCTTGTGACCAGCAGCCGGATCAAGCCGGGGCTCGCGACCGAGGACGCGCGCCGGATCATGTGGATGTACACGGGGCGCGAGGTCTACCGCATGCTGGTCGAGGTCGGTGGCTGGAACCCGGACAAATATGAGGAATGGCTGGCGGCGACGCTGGTCGATGCTCTCGTAGCCCCTCCCGAGCGGCGGTGAGCGGTTACACAAGCCTGGCCGTGAGCGGCGGCCAAGACCTGCGTGACGCAGCGATTGACAGTGAAGGTTCCCGGTGCTGACATGGCCGAGGTTTGTCCAGCATGCTGATTGCCGGGTTGGAGACGCTCGATGCGAGCCGTGGTATGCAACGCGTTCAGTGGCCCGCAGGATCTGTGCGTCGGCGACATCGAGGAGCCGGCGCCGGCTGCCGACGAGATCCTGATCGACGTGCATGCCGCCTCCATCAGCTTCATGGATCTCCTGCTGGTATCCGGGGGCTACCAGATGCGGCCTCCGACGCCTTTTGTGCCAGGTACCGAGGGGGCCGGCATCGTCGTTGCGGTCGGGGCAAAGGTGACGAAGTTCTCGCCGGGCGACCGCGTCACGTGCGGGAGCTGGACGGGTGGCTACGCCGAGCGCATGGTCGCCAAGGAGTGGAAATCCGTGCGGCTGCCGGACGGCGTCGGCTTCGCAACCGGGGCCGCGGTCTGGCACAGCTACGCGTCGGCCTACTACGCCCTCGTCGAGCGGGCGCAGGCGCAGCCGGGTGAGCTGCTGTTCGTCACCGGCGCTGCGGGCGGGGTCGGCCTCGCGGCCGTCGATCTCGCCCGCGATCTGGGCCTGAGCGTCATTGCCGGCGTCGGCTCCGACGCCAAGGCCGCCCTCGTGCGCAGCTACGGCGCCTTCGAGGTCGTCAACTACCGAACCGAGGACCTGCGCGCGCGCATCAAGTCGCTGACCGACGGAGAAGGCGTCGATATCTGCTTCGAGAATGTCGGCGGCGCGATCCTCGAGCAGATGGCGCGCCTCATGACATGGGGCGGCCGGCTGATGCCGATCGGCTTCACTGGCGGCCAGATCCCTTCGGTGCCGATGAACCTGCCGCTGCTCAAGAACTACTCCATCGTCGGCGTCTTCAGCGGTGCGTGGTTCGACAGGTTCCCCGAGCAGGCCTCCCGCATGAACGATGCGCTCACGCGCCTCCTGAGCGAAGGTCGGATTCGCCCGCATGTCGATCGCGTCCTCCCGCTGGAGCAGGTCAAAGAGGCGATGCAGGCCGTCGCCGATCGGGTTGTGCAGGGCCGGATCGTTCTCGAGGTCAAGTAAACCGGGTCCGGTCGGACAGGAGGGAGCCCGCCATGCCGTCGGTTGTCATCGACAAGCGCTTCTGCGGCCCTCCGAGCTCGGCCAACGGCGGATATGCCTGCGGGATAGTGGCTGGCGCTATCGACGGCGCCGCAGAGGTGACTTTGCGCGCACCGCCGCCCCTCGACCAACCGCTCGAGCTCACGCAGGGCGCCGATGGCACGGCGGAGCTTCGCGAAGGGACGACCGTGGTCGCGACGGCCCGAAGCGTGCACGTGCGGGCGACCGATATTCCAGCTGTCACGTTCGACGAAGCAGAGGAAGCAGCCCGCCGCTCGCCCCATAGCGACGAGCAGACGCACAAGCTCCCCACCTGCTTCGTCTGTGGTCCGGCCCGGGAGGCCGGCGACGGCCTGCGCATCTTCGTTGGCCCCTTGGCGGGTGGTTCCGGCCGCCCGGCCGGCGCCTTGGCGGGGCCGTGGGTTCCCTTCCCCGATCTGGCGGACGCTGACGGCCGCGTCGCCGCCGAGTTTGTCTGGGCCGCGCTGGACTGCCCCAGCGGATTTGCAGGCCTGGCTGCAAGCCTGGGAACGACCGGAGACGAAGCGATCCTTCTGGGACGGATGAGCGCACACATCTTCGAGCGCCCCCATCCGGGCGAGCGCTGCGTTCTCACGAGTTGGCCGACCCGCAGGGACGGTCGAAAACTGTTCGCTAACAGCGCCTTGCTGGGGCCGAGCGGGCAGGTGCTGGCTGTGGCCGAGGCCACCTGGCTGATCGTCGAGCGGCAGGTCCAGCTCGGCAAGCGATAGGCGGCCTCGTGGAGGCGCTGCCGGAGACGGCACAGCCGGCCAGTCGAGAGAGCACGATGGACGATGCGCAAAGCTCGACGATGGACATGGCGTCGGCTTCTGCAACCATAGCGAGCCTGGAACGCGAGTTCCTCGACTACGCGCTCGCGCAGGCCCACCCCCTGCTCCGGCTATGGCGTGGCGAGGCGCTGGAGGCCGATCTGCAGGAGGAGGTCGCAGCGATCTTGGCCATGGTCGGCGACGAGGATGGGGCGCGGCGGGTCGCGGCGATCATGCAGGTGCTGGGCCTGCCGTCTTCCCACTACAGGGGACGGGTGCTCGCCCCGGGCGGCGCCCGCTGCATCGCCCACATCGACTTCCCGGATCCTTCCGGTGGCTTTCCCTTCGTGAAGATCCGGTGCGCGAGCGAGCCGCCCGGATCGGTGGCCGGCTGGCGCCCCCTGGCCGACGGCATCATCGGCGCCTTCGCGCAGTTCCGCCCGCGCGCCGTGCGCTTCTTCCATCCGTCGCATTTGCCGCTGCGCGCGCCGGCCACGCACCCCCACATGCACCTCCTCGCCGCGCCCGCGCAAAGCATGGCCGAGCGAGCCGATGCGCCGGGCCTTGCCCGGGTCGAGCTGCGGCGCGCCGCTGGCCTCGAGTTCTACCCGCAGTACGAGGCCGTCTATGCCCAGATGCTGGACCGGCGGCCGCACCTCAGGGGAGAAGTCGGCGCCGAGTCCCAGCCGAGCCTCGCCGAGTGCCTGGAGCAGGGCTTGCTGTCCGAGGTCTTCGTGGATGGCACCTGGAGCGGCATATTCGCCGCCCGCCGCGACAGGGTTGCCGGCGTGCGCGGGCTACAGGTGGTGGAGATCGTGCTGACCCAGAGTGCGCGCGGCCAGCGGCTCGGCCAGGCCGTGCACCAGCGCTTCGCCCGATCCGTGGCCCAGGCCGATCCGGCGACCATCCTGATGGGCACCATCTCGCCGAAGAACACGCCGTCGCTGCGCACAGCGCTCCGGGCGGGGCGGATGGAGATCGGCGCCTTCCTCTGGGTCGATCTGTAGGTTGAGCCACCCCGGCGAACGCCCGGGAGAGGTTCTGGGCGGTGCCCCTGCGCGCGATCTCCACCGCTTGCGCCGACCCCGCATCCTTCCTTAAGACTTCGTGCTCCAGGCCCGCTCCGCGGCCGTTTTCCCAACATCGGGGACACCATGCGCAACTTCCACTTTCCCGGGCGCTCGCTGGTCTATGGGCGCCAGGCCATGTGCGCCACGTCGCACCCCACGGCGACCCTCACGGCCGTCCAGGTCCTCAAGGAGGGCGGCAATGCCGTGGATGCCGCCATCGCCGCCGCCGCGGTGCTGGCGGTGGTGGAGCCGCACATGACGGGCATCGGCGGCGACTGCTTCGCGCTGATCGCCAAGCCGGGGCAGACCAAGCCGATTGCGCTCAACGCGGCCGGCCGCGCGCCCGCCGGTGCGACGGCCGAGTGGCTCGCCGGGGCCGGGCTCGAGCGCATCGAGCCCACCAGCGTGCACGCCGTCACGGTGCCCGGCGCCGTCGACGGCTGGACGCGGCTCCTCGCCGACTACGGCACCTGGCCGCTCGCCCGGCTGCTGGAGCCTGCCATCGCGCTGGCCGAGGAGGGCTTCGCCGTGTCGCCGCGGGTTGCCGCCGACTGGGGGGTGGACATGGCGCGCATCTCCCACCACGCCGGCGCCCGGATGCACCTCTGCAAGTCGGGCGCGGTGCCGCGAGCGGGCGAGGTGATGCGCTTTCCGGCGTTGGCCGAGACGCTGCGCACCGTCGCGCGCGCGGGGCGCGAGGGGTTCTATGCCGGCGCGGTGGCGGCGGATATCGTGGGCGAGCTGCGCGCCCTGGGGGGCCTGCACACGCTCGACGACCTCGCCGCCCAGCGCGCGAGCTACGTGGAGCCGCTCTCGCTGGCCTGGCGCGGCGTGGAGCTTTGGGAGCTGCCGCCGAGCAACCAGGGCATCGTGGCGCTGATGCTGCTGAAGATGCTGGAGCGCATCGGGTTGCCGGGCGACCCGGTCTCGGCCGAGCGCTATCATGTGCAACTGGAGGCGGCGCGGCTCGCGTTCGCGGCGCGCGATGCCTTCGTGGCCGACCCGGACATGGCCGATGTGCCGGTGGCGCACCTGCTCTCCGACGCCGTGATCGACGATCTCGCCCTGCGGGTGGACCGCAGGAGCCGGCGCGGGGATCTGGGCCCGCTGCCGCAACCTGCGGGCTCCGACACCGTTTACTTCGCAGTGGCGGACGCGAGTGGGATGGCCGTTTCGTTCATAAACTCGCTCTTCGACACCTTCGGCTCCGGCATCGTGACGAGGAAGAGCGGCATCGTCATGCACAACCGCGGCAAAGGCTTCGTTTGCGACCCGATGCATCGCAACTGCATCGCCCCGCGCAAACGGCCGATGCACACCCTGGTGCCGGCCATGGTGCTGAAGGGAGGCCGGCCGCTGATGGCCTTCGGGGTCATGGGGGCGCACTTCCAGCCCATGGGCCATGCCTACATCATGACCAACATCTTCCACTACGGCATGGACCCGCAGCAGGCGATCGATACCCCGCGCGTGTTCTTCGACGGCGACACCGTGCTCATCGAAGAGTCGGTGCCCGCGGCCGTGGTCGAGGGGCTGCGCCGGCTGGGCCATCGGGTGGCGCCGCGCTCCGCGCCCTGGGGCGGCGCCCAGATCGTGGGCATCGACCAGGACACCGGCGTGCTGACCGGCGCCTCCGACCCGCGCAAGGACGGCTGCGCACTGGGGTATTGATGGGGCGAACGGCGACTGGCCGCATGGCGGGCGGGGCCGGCCACCCGCCCTCGGCCAGGGCACTGCGGAGGCGGGCATGAGCGGCGGCAGCGAGGAGCGCACGGCGCGTGTCCGCATCGCGGGCCGGGTACAGGGCGTGGGCTATCGGTATTGGACCGAGGAGGAGGCGCGCGGGCTGGGCCTCGCCGGCTGGGTGCGCAACCGCCGCGACGGCTCGGTCGAGGCGGTCTTCTCCGGCACGCCGGGAAGCGTGGCCGAGATGCTGCGGCGCTGCCGGGCCGGCCCCGCGGCAGCCGCGGTCTCCTCGGTCGAGGTGCTGGAGGAAGGCGGCGAGGAGCCGGCCGGCTTCGAGGTGTTGCCGACGGCATGAGGCTCTAGAGCCGCCGCGCCGCCCGCCGCAGGCCCTGCAGGATCGGCTCGAACGCCTCCTCGTCGCGGCTCTCCGGATAGACCATGTAGACCGCCGAGGTGAACGAGCGCGAGCGTGCCGGGATGCGCAGCCGCCGCCGGGAGACGTGGTGCTTGACGAGCCGGCGGGGGAAGTAGCCCGAGGCCTCGTTGGCGAGCAGATAATCGATGCCCATGGAGCCCAGGTCCAGGTTGACGCCGGTATTGTTGAGCTCCGGGTAGGCGGCGGCGTGGTCGGCCTGGAAGGCGGGGCCCCAGTCGACGAACACGTAGTCGCTGTGCTGGCGCCGCCGGGCCGTGGCACTGGTAACCAGCACGAACTCCTCGTCGAACAGGTGCTCGATGGTGAATCCGGGCGGCTGGCCCGGCTGGTACATGACGGCGAGATCGAGCGTCCCCTCGAGCAGGCGCTGGATCATCACCGCCGGCAGGCTGGCGTTGGCGGAGATGGCGATGTCGGGCACGTTGCCGCGCAGCCAGGAGATCCACTTCAGCAGGAAGCCGTCCCAAAGCGCTGCAGGCGCACCGACGGCCAGATGGTCGCGGTGCTGGCCCGCCAGCCCCACCTCCAGCTGGGCGTGCTGCCACACCCGCACGAGTGCCAGCGCGTGCTTCTGGAACTGCTCGCCGGCTCCGGTCAGCGCCGCGCCGTTCTTGGAGCGGTCGAACAAGGTGCGGCCGAACATGTCCTCGAGCCCCTTGATGCGTGCGCTCACCGTCGACTGCGTGACGTTCATCTTGCGCGCGGCATCGATGAAGCTTCCGGTCTCTGCGACCATCAGGAAGGTACGGGCTAGTGTGATGTCCATTCTTGTGGCAGCCTGCGGGCGTCGCCGAACGCTCCAAATTCTATCTATCGAAAACATCGATAGACGTCAGCGGAAAAATCCGTTTGTAGACTCGCCAAAAAATTTTCACATTGATGATGCCCGCATCCGGATCCGGATTCGGGTGACGCAATGAAGGACTAGCTGAAGGACCGATACGATGAAGGCGAAGAAGAAAGCTGCGAAGAAGGCCGCGACGAAGAAGCCAGCGAAGAAGGCGAAGAAGAAGTGACGGTGTGCATCCTTTGAGTATGGTTACGATGGTACGTACCGCGCGAGCGATCGGTGTGATCGGCCTCCTTGCCGGCGCCGTCGCGGCGCATGCGGCGTCGATCACCAATCGCGACGAGCGCGACCACGCGGTGACCATCATCGAGGGCGCAGCGAGGGCCGATCACATCTTGAGGCCGTCGCAGACCCTGTCGGACGTCTGTCTCAAAGGATGCACCATCCGCATGAATCGCAGCGAAGACGACGACTACGTCCTCTCCGGGGGCGACGCCGTCTCGATCGAGGATGGAACGGTGTTCTACGATACGCCGGACGCCTCGGCGAACCCGCCGTCGCCCCCTGCGAGCAAGAAAAGGCCGGCCAACAAGGGCTGAGGCCTCAGGGGCCAGGGATCACGTTGCACGCGGAGACCGGCGCCCAGGCAAGGGGCCGGACTGGCCGCCGTAGGTGCCGCGGCCAGACTCCGCGGCTCTGATCTCCGTAAGCCGGCACGCAAAGCGCCGCTCGAAGGCGGCACGCAGGGCGAGGTCGACCTCGCCCGGGGTGGGGGTGCGCCTGGGATCGCGCGCCAGCTCGGCAAGGCTGGTGACGCCGGCATCGCGGATGCCGCACGGCACGATGCCGGCGTAATGGCCGAGATCGGGCGCAACGTTGAGGCTCACGCCGTGCGAGCTGACCCAGCGCGACAGGCGCACGCCGATGGCGGCGATCTTGTCGTACCCTGCCGCCTCGCCTTCCTGCTGCCCGCGGCGGCGCACCCACACCCCGATGAGCCCTGCCCGGCGCTCGCCGGCGACGCCGAGGCGGGCCAGCGCATCGATGATCCAATCCTCCAGGGCGGCGACGTAGGCGCGCACATCGCCGAAGCGGCGCTTCACGTCGAGCATGACGTAGGCCACGCGCTGGCCGGGGCCGTGATAGGTGTACTGGCCGCCGCGACCGGTCCGGTAGACGGGGAGCTGCACCGGCGCGAGCAGATCCTCGTCCCTGGCGCTGGTGCCGGCGGTGTAGAGCGCCGGGTGCTCGAGCAGCCAGACCAGCTCGGAGGCGGTGCCGGCGACGATGGCCTCCACCCGCTCTGCCATGACGGCGAGCGCGGCCTCGTAGGGCACGGGCTTCTGGGCCACAATCCACTCGATGGGCCACGTCACTCCGGCTTCCTGCATCGGCATCGTTGGGCCCTGCGCCCTAGAATTTGTTGCAGCCCCAGGAATGTATATAGGGAGGGAGAAATCTACCGTCCTCGATCGCCCATTCGTGCGGAGGGATGTTCTCCGCGATGAGGCGGGTGATCTCCTCCAGGCGAGCGCGCGGGAGACGGACTGCGACGGCTTCTTGTCCGTCGCACGTACGGAAGGGCTGCACGATCGACATTCCGTCGGGCGGGAAGTGTATCCACGAGCCGGATTTGGCCTCCACCTCGAGTCGATCGCGCCCGTGCCACTTCCAACGCTCGAGCAGCACGTAAACGACGACATAGCCGGAGTCGGGCGGCAGCTGCTGGGCTCTGCTCGGCATGGAGAGAGCGAGGCATAGCAGCAAGAGCGGGCTCAGCAGGACCCGCCACAGTGGCAGAGGGTGCATGTGGCTCTCCGATGTGCCCAGAGATGGCTGCTGCGGGGGCCGCGTGTGGCTTCTGGCAGCTTCGTGGCCCCGCCTTGCCGGTGACGCAACTCTATCTGCGCCCCTTATCTCACTGCTACAGCTTCACACTGCCCGCCTGCTTGTTTGCGCCGCCGCGGTTTGCTACAGAGCGATCCGCGACGATGCGGTCGTGGCGGAATTGGTAGACGCACTAGCTTGAGGGGTTAGCGCCGCAAGGCGTGGAGGTTCGAGTCCTCTCGACCGCACCAAATCGCAAAGTCCTCCCTCGTAAGGAAGGAGACCGGCCCCTCGGCGGGCTTCGGTCTACTGCTGCGGGGTGATGAACGGCGGGCAGCAGCCGGGGACCGCGCCGACGATCTGCAACACGAAGCCCAAAACGATCAGCGCCGACGCCAGCAGGAACACGCCCCGGCGCGCCATCAGGGCGGTGCGGTGCTCCCCCCGAGCCTTGCGGATGGCGCTCTCGTCGGCCATGCGATCCAGCGTCTCGAACGGGTTCTGCCCGCCCATTCCGCGGTTGCGCAGATCGCGCGTGGCCCGGGCGCGGTCGAGCTGCTCGGCGAGCTGCATCTGGCGGCCCTCGTTGAAGAAGGCGAGCCACCACTCGCGCAGCAGCAGCATGAACCCCAGAAAGTCGAGCGAGAGCCCGAGGACGTTGAGCCATTGCTGTGTCATGACGGGTGAGGCCGTGAATGGTGAGATGGTGAGGTGGTGAGATGGTGAGGCTTGGGTTGGCGCGTGTGGCGTACGTTACGTGCCGTCGTCGAAAATGGATGTCCAACCGCGCCGCGCGCCGACTGCCTTACTCACCATCTCACCCTCACTCGGCCTTCATCACCACGCACTCGACGCTGAGGCGCTTCAGGGCGGTGCATACGACCGCCGCCGGCGCCTTCGCGGCGAAGCCGCCATAGCGCGCGCGGTAGAGCACCGTCTCGCCGCGCCGCACCTCGGCCGTGAGTGGTGCGTGGCGGGCGAGCACGGAGCCCGCGAGCTCGCGCACCGAGGCCAGCCGGCGCTCGGCCTCCTCCAGCGTCTTGAAGGCGCCGATCTGTACGTGGAAGGCCCCCTCCGAGACAGGCGCCTTCGCCGCGCCGTTCGAGCCCTCCGTTTCCTTCGTTGCCGGTGGAGAGCGCGCCTCCACCTTGGGAGCGGCGATCACGCGCGGCGCGGGTTTCGGCACCGGGACGTCCGCGACCGCCGTTTCATCCTTGTCCTGGGCCACCGGAGGAGCCGCCCGGCGCCGCGTTCGTGTCTCGGATGCCTTGCCGAGCGCTGCATCGAGGTGGGCGCGCACGGCGGCATTGCGCAGCGCCGCCGACGTGCCGCCGAAGTAGGCCGCGATGACGTGCTTTTTTCCACGCCGCACCGAGGCCACCACGTTGAAGCCAGACGCGCGGATGTAGCCGGTCTTCAGCCCGTCGATGCCCTTGTAGTTGAAGAGCAGGGTGTTGTGGTTCTTGAAGGTGTCGCCGCTCCAGCTGAAGGTGCGGGTGGCGAACAGCGGATAGTGCTTGGGAAACTCGTCGTGCAGCCGCAGCGCCAGGCTGATCATGTCGCGCGCGGTCGTCACCTGGTCGTCGTCGGGCAGGCCCGAGGCGTTGCGGAACTCGGTCGACTTCATGCCGATCTGGCGCGCCTTGCGCGTCATCATCTGCGCGAAGCGCTGCTCGCTGCCGGCGACGTGCTCGGCGAGCGCGACGGCGACATCGTTGGCCGACTTGGTGATCAGCGCCTTGATGGCATCGATGAGGTCGATCTCGGTCCCTGGCTCGACACCGAGCTTGGAGGGCGCTGCCCCTGCCGCCTTGGCGGAGAAGCGGATCTTGGTGTGGTAGGTGAGCCGCCCGGCCTCGATCAGCTCGAAGATCATGTAGAGGGTCATGAGCTTGACGAGGGAGGCCGGAAAGCGCTCCTCGTCGGCCGAGCGCTCGTGCAGGACGCGCCCGGTGTTGGCATCGATTACGAGCACGGCGTGCCGGCCCGTCACCTCGGCATAGACGGGGCCGAGCGCCGCATTGAGGGTGAGAGCCGCCGCCAGGGCAGCCGATGCAACGCGTGCAACACAGCGCCACCGCCGCTGCCGACGAGGTCGATTTGTCATCCCTCAGCGCCTAGCCGCGTCGGCGGAGCTAACCCAGCCCCCCGACGCCCCCGTGGAAAGTGCCCAGGTTAGCCTTGATCGCTTCTTTGGGGCGTCTTTGTGGCAGCCTCGCCCGGGCGCCGCCAGTGGGGACAAGGTCGGCCGAGCTTGGTGACCGCCACGTTAACCTCGGTACCTGCTTGCGCAAGTATCATGCTGCGACGCAGCATCGCGCTTGACGCCATTGTGCAGTGCATATATTCAGGGGCGTGCACCCAGTTGAGCACCGACCCTCGGACGAACCCCCCAGCACCCAGGACAGCGAAAAATGATCAGGAACTTCGACTTCCAGAAGCTCGGCCAACAGAACGTCGAAACCGCCATGAAGGCCTTCGGCGACTGGAACAAGGGCTGGCAGGCGATCGCGGCCGAGATCACCGACTATACCAAGCGGTCGTTCGAGGAGGGGACGGCGGCCGTCGAGAAGCTCCTGGGCGCGAAGTCTTTCGAGCAGGCTGTCGAGATCCAGACGGGCTACGCCAAGCGCGCCTACGACGACTACATGCACCAGGTGTCCAAGCTGGGCGGCCTTTATGCCGAGCTCGCCAAGGAGGCCTACAAGCCGGTCGAGCGGGCCCTGCAGGGCGCCCGCCAGTAAGCTTGGCTGCAAGCTCGGCGGCGCCGAGCCCGACACGCCCGCCAGCCCCTTGGAGGGAAGCGAACAAGCACCGGGTGCGCGCTCCGTCGGCGCGTGCCCGAATTTTTTTTTGTCGCATTTGCGCTGCGGCTTCACCATATAGCGCCTTGCGTCGCCGCGGGGTGATGCACCCCGTCTACAACGACGCGTGATCCCCTCGCACGGCGTTTGCGAATTCGCCCCGGCTGTCGCTAAGATAGGCACGTGATTTGCGGCGGACTGTCCGGGAGACCGCGATCCGAAGCATGGGTCGAGGTCGCCGGGCGGTCGCGCCCGCGCAGGGACCAGGGGCAAAGCTCGCTAGACAAGGCTCGAGAGGAATGTCCGGAAGCAACGGCTCGCGCGGCGACGATGAGGGCAAGACCGGCCTCATCACCAAGACGCGCCCAAAGACCAAGAAGCCTAGCCTCTACAAGGTGCTGTTGCTGAACGACGACTACACGCCCATGGAGTTCGTGGTGCACGTTCTGGAGCGCTTCTTCAACAAGGGCCACGAAGAGGCCACCCGCATCATGCTCCATGTGCACCACAAGGGGGTCGGTATCTGTGGCGTCTACACCTACGAGGTCGCCGAGACCAAGGTTGCGCAAGTTATGGACTTCTCGCGTCAGCACCAGCATCCGCTGCAGTGCACGATGGAAAAGGAGTAAGTAACAACCGTGCCCGCCTTCTCCCAAAGCCTCGAAGCCTCGCTCCATCGCGCGCTGGAATACGCCAACGAGCGCAACCACGAGTACGCAACGCTGGAGCACCTGCTGCTGGCCCTGCTGGACGACCGCGACGCCGCGGCCGTCATGAAGGCCTGCCTCGTCGACTTCGACGCGCTCCGCCGCCGCATCACCGAGTACCTGGATAACGAGCTGGGCAGCCTCTACGTGAAGGGCTCCACCGAGGCGCAGCCCACCACCGGCTTCCAGCGCGTGGTGCACCGCGCCGTGGTGCACGTGCAATCTTCCGGCCGCGAGGAGGTCACGGGCGCCAACGTGCTGGTCGCCATTTTCGCCGAGCGCGAGAGCCACGCCGCCTTCTTCCTGCAGGAGCAGGAGATGACGCGCTTCGAGGCGGTCCAGTACATCTCGCACGGCATCGCCAAGCGTCCCGGCATGTCCGAGCCCAAGCACGTGCGGGGCGTGGACGAGGACCAGAACGGCGAGGGCCGCGAGGACGGCAAGAAGCAGCCCCAGGACGCGCTCAACACCTACTGCGTCAACCTCAACAAGAAGGCCAAGAACGGGCGCATCGACCCTCTGATCGGGCGCGGGGCGGAGGTGATGCGCACCATCCAGGTGCTGTGCCGCCGCCAGAAGAACAACCCGCTGTTCGTGGGCGATCCGGGCGTCGGCAAGACCGCCATCGCCGAGGGCCTGGCGCGCAAGATCATCAACGGCGAGGTGCCGGAGGTGCTGCGCTCCTCCACCATCTTCGCTCTCGACATGGGCGCCCTGCTCGCCGGCACGCGCTACCGCGGCGACTTCGAGGAGCGGCTGAAGGCCGTCATGAAGGAGATCGAGAACTATCCGGGCGCGATCCTCTTCATCGACGAGATCCACACCGTGATCGGCGCCGGCGCCACCTCGGGCGGCGCCATGGATGCCTCCAACCTCCTGAAGCCGGCGCTGCAGTCGGGCACCCTGCGCTGCATCGGCTCCACCACCTACAAGGAGTACCGCCAGCACTTCGAGAAGGACCGCGCGCTGGTGCGCCGCTTCCAGAAGATCGACATCAACGAGCCGACGGTGGAGGACTCCATCGAGATCCTCAAGGGCCTCAAGCCCTACTACGAGGAGTACCACAAGCTCAAGTACACCAACGACGCGGTGAAGGCAGCGGTCGAGCTCTCCGCCAAGTACATCAACGACCGCAAGCTGCCCGACAAGGCCATCGACGTGATCGACGAGACCGGTGCGTCGCAGATGCTGTTGCCGGAAGCCAAGCGCAAGAAGAAGATCGGCGTGCGGGAGGTGGAGGCCACCGTCGCCACCATGGCCCGCATTCCGCCCAAGACCATCACCAAGTCGGATGCCGAGGTGCTGCTCAACATCGAGAAGGACCTGAAGCGGCTGGTGTTCGGCCAGGACAAGGCGATCGAGGCGCTGGCCAGCTCCATCAAGCTTGCACGCGCGGGCCTGCGCGAGCCGGAGAAGCCGATCGGCTGCTACCTGTTCTCCGGCCCCACCGGCGTCGGCAAGACCGAGGTGGCGCGGCAGCTGGCCTCGCTGATGGGCGTGGAGCTGCTCCGCTTCGACATGTCGGAGTACATGGAGAAGCACACGGTGTCGCGGCTGATCGGCGCGCCGCCCGGCTATGTCGGCTTCGACCAGGGCGGTCTGCTCACCGACGGCATCGATCAGCACCCGCACAGCGTGCTCCTGCTCGACGAGATCGAGAAGGCGCACCCGGATCTGTTCAACATCCTCCTGCAGGTGATGGACCACGGCAAGCTCACCGACCACAACGGCAAGAAGGTGGACTTCCGCAACGTCGTGCTGATCATGACCACCAACGCCGGTGCCGCCGATATGGCGCGTTCCGCCATCGGCTTCGGCTCGAGCAAGCGCCAGGGCGACGACACGGAGGCGATCAACCGCCTGTTCACGCCGGAGTTCCGCAACCGGCTCGACGCGGTGATCCCGTTCTCGGGCCTGCCGCTCGAGGTGATCCTCAAGGTGGTCGAGAAGTTCGTGTTCCAGCTGGAGGCGCAGCTGGCCGACCGCGGCGTCACCATCGAGCTCGGCGAGGATGCGGCCAGGTGGCTGGCGGAGAAGGGCTACGACGAGAGGTTCGGCGCCCGGCCGCTCGCCCGCGTGATCCAGGAGCACATCAAGAAGCCGCTGGCCGACGAGCTGCTGTTCGGCAAGCTCGAGCACGGCGGCACGGTGCGCGTGTTCGTCACCGGCGAGGGCGAGGAGAGCAAGCTCGGCTTCGAGTACTTCCCGGCCGCGCCGAAGGCCAAGGCCAAGGAGGGCGCGGAGGACGACGAGGAGGGCGACGACGACGGCGAGGAGAGCCCGGCGCTGGTCGAGGCCGCCCCGCGCAAGGCCCTCTCGGCCCCCAGGGAGAAGAAGGAGCGGCCCAAGCCCGGCGCCGTCCCCAGCGTCCCCCGCCGCAAGGACGAGTAGGCGGGGCGATCACCCCTCCACTTGCGCCGACGGGTTCCCCTCCCCCTTGCGGGCAGGGGAATCGCATTTGAGTAATCGCGATCGGGCTTGCAAATGGGCGAATCGTGGATTCTTGGGAGG
>Ga0075421_100003137_pt1 | contig 19728 bp, 21 predicted proteins | sample SoiMetdeltSBSDD5_FD_75292 | JGI IMG/M metagenome (GOLD analysis project Ga0075421, IMG submission 75292) | Bulk soil microbial communities from a Populus tree surrounding site in Tennessee, USA - Soil MetaG P. deltoides SBSDD5 | ecosystem: Environmental > Terrestrial > Soil > Tree plantation... | reverse complement strand
TCACCTGCAACGAAACGGGAGCGCCTGGAGCCTGGGAGACGTGAGCGCCAATTGGTTCGGCGCCGGTGCCATCGTCGACTCCCTGCGGATCGAGAGCTACTTCTTCATCGCGGCCAGTCTCGGGCGCAGTGAGGTTCTCAGGCTGGGCGAGCCCGAGCCGGACACCTTCGAGGGTTTCCTGCAACGCAGCATCACCGGCTGGGGCCTGATCCCGGCCACCGAGGTGTCCCCGGCTCGCACGCGTGCGGACACCACCCCGCAGCAGGGCTATTTCCCGCTCGACCAGGCGACCGTCGACGGAGCCGACGCGATCATGCACATCACCGGCTAAGGCGTGTTTGGAAAGGGTACGTGCTTGGGTCACAGCTTGATGTAGCTGTATGTCGTGATTGGACAGTACGAGAAGGCCTCCGGTAGATGAGTCAACGACCCAAAAGACCGTCATACCGCAGACGTCGTGGACACGATACCCGTGGCCGCGCTTTCGGATTTGACCGACGGGCAGCGGGCGTTGCTGGAGCCGCTGTTGCCTGCTTCGAGCAGGCCGGGCATCGCAGCCCGCTGCGGATGCAGCGGCTGTTCGGCGAGGCGGTCTGGGATGCCGAGGCGGTGCGTGACGATGTCCGCGCGTTCGTCGTTGACCGGCTCGCGCACCCCGACAGCGGTGACCAGCGCAGCGTGGAGGGCACGGCACCAATGCCGGACGACTTGGGCACCAGCGCTGCCTCGCGAAGATCAGGTGGGCACCGGATGTCAGCGTAGCCTGGCGAACAGGGCGTCGACCTCGGCGCGCGCGTCGGCGGTGAAGGCGTCCATCGGGACTGCGATCGCACGTCGGGACAGGAGGCCCTGGAACAGCCAGAAGTGGGCCGTCTCCCGCAGCGGGCGAAGGGACTCCCAGCGGTGCTGTGTCGAGACGCCGGCGAGGCACACCCTCATCCCCTCGTCGGTTAGCTCATACCCGATCTCCACCGCCGGCCCGCCGGCCGACAAGCGCCGCCAGACACGCCGCAGCGACAGCTCGAAGAAGAGCGGGGAGACGACCAGGAGCACGACGAGCAGCGCTGCGCCGCCTGCCGGGGTGAGGAGTAGCACGCCGACCACGATCAGGAGGGCGCCTCCCCACAGCTTCAGGAGTCGCCCTTTGCCGGACGCCCACACCAGCTGCCGGTAGGCGGGGTAGTCCAGCGCCGCACGGCCTTCGATGCGCACACCGTTCTCCTCGCTTCTCCATCTGCGGCGTTGGGTGCCGCCGCACGCGTGTCCCCACTGACGCAACATCATACGGAGCGTGCTGCGGTACTGACACCCACTGTCGCGCACATGCTGCTCGGTCGATGCTCGGGTCGCTCGGTCTGCCTACAGCTGTCGGGTCTCGGCCCTGTGACGATTTTCGACGATTTTCTGTACGTGTTTCAAGGCGGCGCAAAGCGGCCGCTGTGCCCCGCTAGGGGCACGCCGCGCATTGCCGCTTCGCTCCCGGCGCGGCGATCCCGGCGGCGCTAACCCGAGCGGACACCACGAAGCCCGGACATCCTCACCGAGAGGAGCCGGGGCTTCCCGCCCTACTGTTCCGTGACGTTTTACCTGGTCGGTCACGCCGACGAGACCATGAAAGGTCCGCTCGACGTAGCGAGGAGCGTCAGGAAGTGCGGGCAGGCTGCGCCGCCCGCATTTCCACCGGCTCCGGTGCGCTCCAGGACGCCCGGGTTAGTGCTTGGGGTCTTCCTTCTTGGAGTCTTCCTTCTTGCACTTGTCGAAGAACGTGACCTTGACCGTCTTGTCCTTCTTCACCTCGACCCAGACCTTCGCCTTTTTGGGGTCCTTGATGTTGTCGTTTTCCTCGCCCTTGACGTGGATCATCTTGAGCTCGCACCCCTTGGGGACGTCCTCCTTTACCGTGAACTTGCCCTCGTGCACCTCCACCGTCTTGCATTCGTTCTTCTTGAGGGTGAACTCCTTGATGGTCTCGCCGTCCTTCTTCTTGATGACAAACTTGAACTTGAGATGGTCGCCGGGACCCAGCACCTTCTTGCAGACCTCGATCTTCCCTTTCTTCACGTGGGTGGGAGTATCCGAGGCGTGCGCCGGCGCGGTCGCTAGCCCGAATAGCGCGACGCCGAACGCCGCGAGGGCAATGACGAGTCGTCGTACCTTGAACTGGATTTCGGTCATGGTTCCTCTCTTTCGTTTTGGCCGGCCAAACCCGCAGGGCAACGCCGGGGCGATCTCTTAGGGCCACGCGAAAGCCGTCCCATCCCAGTGGGGACAAAATGCGCTGACTGCCGCATCGCAGAGCCCCACAGCGATCCGGCAGGCCCACAGAACACGGGCATTCCGTGCTGTTTAGGTATATACACTTCTAATATACGCAAGACCGGTGCAATCGCCCAACTAGCTAGCAAATAACCCGAAAGTGTCAACAGCGCGATTGCCAATCCCGCTCCCAACCAGCGGCCCAACCCAAACGGAGCGCGCTCCGGCCGGAACCCTTGACCTCGGACGGGACCTCACGGGCCCCAGACTGATAGTTCGCATGGAGAGGGTCGAAGCCTCCGGCGGGTAGGGCGCGCGTCAGCGGCGGCCAGCAGCGTGACGGCGCCGTACGCGGCGGTCCGCAAGGTGAGCTTGTCCTGGTCGGTAAGGGTGATGGACGGTTGTGCTCCTTTGATGGAACGGACGGATGGTGCATCGACGGTGCGGCCGCCGTCGCCGCAGCGAAGGCCGGAACGCATTCGAGGCGATGACCGTACGTCGTCGACCGCGCCCGATTGTGGTGAAGGGAGCGCCAAGACCACCTGCGCACATACGTAGCCGCGATCAGCGCACGGGGTTGTCTGCTTCAGTCGCACTGATCTGGAACGCCCGCCGTATGACCGCCGGCTAGCTGCGACAGGTCCACGATCGGGCCGAACATTTGCATCATCACGGCCGCCCGCGTGCCCGGCCCCGGTACCGGAACCGGAACCCGAGCGCGGCCAGTAGTAGTGCCGCCTGCAGGCCGAGCCACCAGGGGTCGCTGATGCGGCCACCGAGGCCATGGTCGATGATGTGCGACACTTCGTGGACCACCGCGGCGGCCGTCGCGCCGACGAGTGCCACGAACAGCCCGTCCGACCACAGCAGCGCGGCGAGCAGTGCCGCGCCGATGCCAACCTGGAATGCGCCGACATCGTGCAGCAGGTGCCGGTTGTACGGCTCGTATGTGGCGACGTTGTTGTAGAACGACTCCGGCGCGAAGAATGCCCAGGCGCCGGCTACCACGAAGCTGAGCCCAGCGAGCAGGGTCACGACGGTGATCGTGCGTTGCGCGAACGTACCGGGCTGCGCACGGCCGTCGGCGGATGTTGCCATCTGCGTCCTCGTCTCCTGAATCCTCGTTGCCGCGTCCCCTTGAATAATAGACCGACTGTCGGTCTATTATTAGCGTGACCGGTGAGCAGGTGTCAACGGGTTGAGCGCGCAGCGCCAGCGGAAAGAAGGAGCTATGACACGTCCAGAACGGGTGCTCGTCACTGGTGGTACCGGTGTGCTGGGGCGCGAGCTGGTCCGTCGGCTACAGGATCGGGCCGAGGTGCGGGTGTTGAGCCGTCGTCCACCCCAGGGGCCCGGCTTCATCCAGGGCGATCTTGAAACGGGAGAGGGCTTGGCCGCAGCGGTGGAAGGTGTGGATGTGATCGCCCACTGTGCGAGCGCGGCCGACTACTGGCGGCCGCAGCGTGACGTGACGCAGACCCGGCAGCTGCTCGACGCGGTACGCGGTGCGCGGCCGCACCTGGTGTATGTCTCGATCGTCGGGGTGGACCGGATACCGTTCGCGTTTTACCAGGCCAAGCTGGACGCCGAACGCCTCGTCGAAGACTCCGGGGTGCCGTGGACGGTCCTGCGGGCCACGCAGTTCCATGATCTGATGCTGATGTACTTGATGCGGCTCTCCAAGGGCCCGGTTGCAGTGGTCGCGCGGAGGTCACTGCTCCAACCGGTTGACGTGGGCGAGGTCGCGGAACGGATGGCGGAGCTTGTCACAGGGCCTGCGGCCGGCCGTGTTCCCGAACTCGGCGGTCCGAGGGTCGAGTCCATGGCCGACCTGATGCGCTCGTATCTGGTCGCTGTTTCGCGCCGCCGCCCGATCATCGGGCTTCCGCTGTGGGGCAGGCTGGGCGCCGCGCTCGGCGTTGGCGGCCACCTGCTCACCGATGGTGACCGCGGCACGGTAACGTTCGCCGACTACTTGCACGCCCGTATCGCCTCCGACGGCGTTCTCGGCTAGCCGTACCGCTAGTCGACGGCGCCGGAAGCCGCCGCGGCGGCGTCGCCACCGGGCAGGTGGGAAGGAATGCAAGGGAAGGTGAAACCTGTGGTGACAAACGCTGTGGTCGTGGTCGGATGCCGCGAACGGTAGACGAGGCGGCCCATGCTCGCCGCCGTGACGAGTTCCTGGACGCTGCTCAGCAACTGATCGAAACCAAAGGTTACGAGCAGATGAGCATCCAAGACGTGCTGAACGAGGCGGGCGCGTCCAGAGGCGCCTTCTACCACTACTTCGGATCGAAGCAGGAGTTGCTGTCAGCCGTGGTCGACCGGTTCGGGCTGGCCCTGGCGTCGATCCTTGAGCCGATCGTGAGTGATCCCGGCCTGTCCGCACTGGACAAGTTGCGTGAGGTTTTCGCAGAACTCGCAGCCCGCAAAGACCAGCAGCGCGACGTGCTCGTACACACACTGCGGGTCTGGTACTCCGACGGCAACGTCAGGGTTCGCCAGAAGGCCCGCGTGGGGATCATCGACCGGCTCACACGCCTGCTCCAGACCATCATCGTCCAAGGCATGCGCGAGGGCGCGTTCGAGGTCTCCGACCCGACCATGACCAGCCGGGTCCTGGCGACCCTGATCCAAGACCTCAACGATGACCTCGCGGACCATTTCTTCGCCCACCAAGCCGGTGCCGTGGACATGGCGGCCATGGAGCGCACCGTCGTCGCCTACACCGGGGCCTTCGAGCGGATCCTGGGCCTCCCCACGGGCTCGGTCGTGCTCGACATGGCGACGCTACGTGCCTGGTTCGATCCCCTCTGAGATAGACACGCAGAATGCCTTCTTAGCCTGCGTCGGCAGTAGGCGTGTTTAGGCAAGTCGTCCGCCAGCGACCGCGCGGGCGACGGCTTGGGCTGCAATGGGCGTCGGCGTCTCGCTGAGTCAACGGACGTGGCTCGGATTCTGCCACCCGCCTGCCGTGAGAACTTGAGGTGGCAGAATCCGAACCCGTCCAACGAGAGTCCGGCGTCGCTCTGGAACCCCAATTCGTACGCGCGAGCCAGTTCTCAAGATTGTGTGGGTCGGGTGGCGTGATTGGACTACCTGCTGTTGGGCTGCTGACTGTTGACGTGGCAGGGTGAGGATTGGTTTATTGCAGAGAGCTTATGCATAACTTATTCTGCATTAGGTGGAGTCCCGCGAGTTACGGCTGACCGATGTGCGTGCGTTACGCGCCATGGCTCATCCGTTGCGTATGAAGATTTTGGGTTCGCTACGGATCGACGGCCCAGCGACGTCGGCGATGTTGGCTCGACGGTTGAATACGGACTCGGGTCAGACGAGTCATCACTTGCGCCAGCTGGCCCGTCATGGGTTCATCGCTGAAGCTGCGGATCTCGGTAAGGGACCGCGTGGTCGTGAGCGGTGGTGGCGGGCGGCGCATGAAACGACCAGCTGGGATGACCCGAGCCTGCTTGGCCCGGAGGGCGAGGAGGCCGTCCGGGCGTTTGAGGACGCCGCGCACCGGGTCTGGGCGCAAACGTTGGCGCAGTACCGGGTCCAGGCCGGACGGGGTGAATGGAGTCAGGCGTGGGTTAACGCCGCCGCGTCCGGGGACTATCCGATACGTACAACCCCGGCGGGCCTGGCGGCGCTGCTCTCGGATCTGCGGGAGGTGATCGCCCGCCACGACCTCGGCGAGCAGCGCAAGCGTGGTGCCGAAACCGTAGTCGTGCTGCTGCATGCCTTTCCTCATAAGTCGGGTGACCGATGAGCGCGACACCACTGCGGACCAACCGGGACTTCCGGCTGCTATGGGTTGGGCAAGCGTTGTCCACGTTGGGCGGTCGCGTCTCCGGTGTGGCTTTCCCGCTGCTTGTTCTGGCCACGACTGGCTCTGCGGTCAAGGCCGGCCTGGTGGGTTTGGCTGCCAACGCTCCGTTCGTGTTGCTTCAGCTCCCGGCTGGCGCTTACGTCGACCGGTGGAACCGTCGCGCGGTGATGCTCTGCGCCGAGATTGGCCGTGCGGTGGCGCTTGGCAGTTTGGCGGTGGCGTTGGTGCTCGGCCAAGTCGCCTATCCACACATCGTCGCTGTGGCAGCCGTGGGCGGGTCATTGTTCGTAGTCTTCCGTTTGGCTGAGGCCGCAGCGCTGCGTCAGGTGGTGCCCGAGCAGGCGCAACTAGCCGACGCGATCGCGCTCAACCAAGCTCGCACCTATGGCACCTCGCTTGCCGGTGAATCGCTCGGTGGGCTCCTGTTCGGGATTCGTTCCTTCCTGCCGTTCGCCGCCGACGCTGTGTCCTACGTCGCGTCGCTGGTGACCATCGCGGCTATCCGCACGCCCCTTCCCGCACCGACTCGCGTCGCGTCGCGCCATCTTGGCCGAGAGATCCTGGAAGGGCTGAAAGCTGCTTGGTCCAACCGTTTCCTGCGCACCACAGCCCTGCTCACGACGGGCAGCGACTTTGTCATCAATGGACTGTTCCTGATCGTCATCGTGATCGCCGTATCGCATGGTGCCTCACCAGCTCAGGTCGGGATCATGCTCGCCATCGGCGGCGCCGGCGGCGTGCTCGGCGCCCTCGCAGCACCTTTCGCGGCACGCCGCATCAGCTCCTTGCGCGTGGTCATCGCCGGCGTCGTCTGGGTTGGCGTACCCCCCGTCGCTCTTGTCGCTGTCACCGCCAACCCGATTCTGCTGGGCCTGCTGCTTGCCGTCGTCTTGTCTGTGTGGCCGCTCTACAACGCTGTGGTCGTATCGCAATGGATGGTGCAAGTCCCCGACCGGCTCATGGGACGCGTCCAGTCCGCGGTCGCGCTGATCGGATGGGCACCTGTGCCATTGGCCCCACTCATTGGCGGTCTGCTCATCGAGAAGACCGGAGCGACCTGGACCGTCCTCACCTTCAGCGCGATCATGCTGGTCATCGCCGTCACCGCGGCGATCAACCCTACGATCCGAGCCGAATCGGCGCAGCAGCGCAATAAAAAGCCGGAACAGACTGCCCGTGTTGCGCAGGAATCGTTGAACGTACTGAATGACGGCACGCAGAGCCGATGATATTGCCGCTAACAGCGCCGCCGAAGCGGTCGCGCATCGATGCCGATGTTCGCATTTAGCGGCTCATGCAGGTACTCCGAACAAACGCTTCCCACCGAAAGCATCGCCGTCGTCAGCATTCCCAAGACCTAGCGCTGTTGGGCCATGATTGTCGTACACCGATGCGATGCTGGCGGGCATGAACGCTATTGACTGGTTACTGGATTCGGATCCGGCCATCCGGTGGCAGGTGATGCGGGACCTGACCGGCGAGGCGGCCGAGGCTGTCGCCGCCGAGCGGGTCAAGGTGGCCGAGCATGGGTGGGGCGCGCGCCTGCTCGCCTTGCCCAAGCGAGATGGCGCCGAACGTCGCGAGTGGGATTGGCTGCGTGCCCTACTGTTGTTGCGCGACATGGGTTTGGACCCCGCGAGCGAGGAGGCTCGCCACGCGATCGCCCACGTCCACGGTCTGACCTGGCACGGCATACTGCCGAAGGACGTCGGCTGGCACGGCAGGCCCTTCTTTGCCGGTGAGGTGGAACCGTGCATCAACGGGCGGGTGGTGACCGTCGGCGCCTACTTCGGCCAGGATGTGCGCGTCATCGTCGATCGGTTGCTGGGCGAGCAATGCGAGGACGGCGGGTGGAACTGCGAGGCCGAGAACGGTTCCACGCGGGGATCGTTTCACACCACGATCTGTGTACTCGAAGGTCTGCTGGAGTACGAGCGAGCGACGATCGGCAACGGCCCGGTGCGCGAAGCACGCGAGCGAGGGCAGGAGTACTTGCTACAGCGCCGAATGCTGCGCCGCCTCTCGACCGGCGAAATCATCGACGAGGCGTTCACCCGTTTCGCTTTTCCCACCGGGTACCACTACGACGTGTTGCGGGGAACCGATTTTCTGCGCTGCGCGGGCGCCGCCCCCGACAGCCGGATCGCGGAAGCCGTCGAGCTGATCGGGCAGAAGCGGGACCCCGACGGGCGATGGCTACTGGAGATGGCGGATTCGGACCTGCTCGAACTCGACATGGGCGAGGCGGATGGCAAGCCGAGCCGGTGGAACACCTTGCGCGCGATGCGAGTCCTGCGCTGGGCAGTTTCGTAAAGGCGGCCATACTTGCGCGGCCGGCCCGGTACGGTGCCTCTTACGGTTCGGCTGCGCCGCTACGCCGATGCAGCCGACGTCACCGAACTGCTCGCGGCTGGCCGCAGGAGTGCGGTCCAGATGCTCGCCAGCTTCAAAACCCTATCTACTCCAGCCTTGCACCGAAGGCGTGATTGGCACGACGGTGCTGTTCAACGAGATCAAGGCTCGCGGCTTCACCGGCGGCAGCCGCACCCTGCGCCGCTGGCGTATGGGCGTGCGCGGTGACCACCCCAAGCCAGACACGCCACCGCCACCGCCGTCCACCCGCGATATCACCGCTGTGATCATGCGACCCGGCACCAAGCTCACCGACGAGCAGAAGACCACGTTGGACCTGCTCTGCCAGCGTCGACTGGCTTGAGCTCGGATGGCAATTAAGCCGCCAGCTCAGCGGCGTCCTGAGCCGGTTCAGGGGCGCCGTCAGGCCACGCGGCGATGCAGACGCGGTTGTCGGCGAGGATCCAGCCGGCGGGAGCACTGGATTCGTCGACGATACGGCCGCCAGCCGCCAGCGCCGCAGCGACGCGATTTTCGGCCTGTTCGCGGGCCACGGATACGTCGACGTGCATGGCGTGGCGCAGGGGTTTGGCGGGGTCGAGGTCCTGTATCCAGACCGTCGATCCATGCCCGAGCGGATCGACCGCGTTGTCCTCAGCCAATTCAGCGTATCCGAGCACGGCTCGCCAGAAGCCGATGTCGATCGCATCGGGCTGTGCCGCGATGGCGAGCTGTACTTCTTGCACCGCAGCACGGTCGGCCGCTGCTCCATGGTCGCGGGCCACCGCCGAGACCGCTCGGGCGAGCTCGGCAGCCTGGCGGCCACGTCGCCGTTTTCGAGGCGTTGCCGGAGCAGTCGCAGTGCGATCCTCAGCGCGAGGATGCGCTGCGGCTGCCGGCAGAGTACGGTGACTTCGCCGTGAAGGGCGCTGTGCTGCCGATGGCAATCACCGCCCAACCGACCTCCTTGGGGGAGTGATCCGATGCCGTTGAACAATATCCGTCGTGGCGGCGCGCGCCTCCGTGCCGCCGTGGTCGTCCTGTCCGCCGCCGGCTGGGTGCTGCTGTACCCCGCTGCGGCCGGTGCCGCTGCGCCTGCGTTGCCTGACCTCACTGCGTCCATCGCCGCCGACCCGGTGCAGATACCGCTGGCGGGCGGGTTCTTCTGGCTGCTCGTCGACGTGTCTAACGTCGGGGCCGCGCCCGCGCAGGAGGTCAGCGTGACGCTGCGACCACCGGCCGGGAGCACGCTGGCCGGCGACGCGACGTCGAGCTGGGAGTGCAACTACGAGAAGTGGCGGTGCCGGTACGCAGGGGAGTTGGCCGCCGGCGGAGCAGCCGAGTCCCTCCGCATCCCGTTGCGCCTCCCGGCGGGAAGCGAGGGTACGGTCCTGCCGGCGAGCGTGACCGCCGCGACCGAGAGCCGTGAGGCGTCCACCGACAACAACACCGCCCGGACTGCGGTCACCTACGCGGACGTCCTGTCACCCGACCTCGCGGTGTTCCTCTCCGCCAGCCCCACCGAGGTGGCCGTCGGGGCAACGATCGACCTCCGGGTCGACGTGGCCAACCTCGGCCGCGGCCTGGCGCCCGACGCCACCGTGACGCTGGCGATCCCGCTGACGATGCACCCGGCCTCGCCCGGCTCCGGCGGACCGGACTGGGAGTGCAGCTTCCGCTCCGACGCCTCCTTCGGGTACTGGGACTGCGTCCACGGGCCGCTGGCCGCCGACGAGTTCGCCGCGCCGATCCTCCTGGCAGCGATCCTCGACGCGGGTACACCCGGCCAGGTGCTCAACTTCTTCGCCTCGGGCAGCACCAGCGTGATCGAGCAGAACGAGACCTGGCCCAACACCGACGACGCGTCGGCCACCGTGGTCGCGCCCGCGCCCTGAGCCGGGAACCGGACGGCGCGGCCGCGGCTGGACCCGGGTGTGGGCCGACGGGTCACAGGGGTGGTGCTCGCGCTCGCCGTGGTCGGGACGGGCGCGTTCAGCTGCGGCGACGAGCGTGGCTCGAGCGCGCCGTCGGCGCCAGCCGCGGGACCTGACCGGCGCCATGGACCGGTCGACGGGCCTGCGCCTACTGGGACCGGGCTGGTTCGCCGACACCGACGCCGGCGCGCGACGCTCACCGGCTTCAATTGCTGCGCAAGCAATTCGGTGGACCGACCATAGGCTCGATACTCGACGTGGCTGCGGAGGGATGGCCTTGTCCCTGTCTTATGCAGTTTGCGGCTGCGGGGCTGGTGTTGTCAGTCTTCTGGGATTGGCCTGCCGAAGGTTTCCAGGGTGATCTCGCTGGGTTCGGGGCCGCCTCGCTGGCCGGTGTCGAGGCTGTCGATGGCGGCGAGTTGTTCGTTATCGAGTTCGAAGTGGGACCACCTGCTACCCATAGGCTTTTCCCGTGTGGGATTGGACTATGCCGCGGTCAGCCCGCAGGCGACGCTGCAGAGTCCTGGGGCTGGGCGTTCACGTCGCGGCGGTGCGGGCTGAACCACGACCTCGCCTGCGACAGCAGCGAAATCCAGCAGACCGTTTACGGCGACGGCTGATTCGCCCCCAGCCCGACGGCCGCATCTACAACACCCGCGTCTCGGCCATAGCCAACCGGTCACCGGTCGTTAGGTCGAGTGACTCCACACGACGCGCCCTCCAAAAGGCCAAATAGGGCCAGTCTGTACATATGAGCGCGGACCAAAGACCGTCGCATGGCCCTGGCCGGCGGCCACTGCCTCAGTTCACGCTGACTGCACCGAAGACCACGCCTTGGCGGGCAGGACAGCGTGAACAGTTCGTGGCCGTCCTGGCCAACATGATCCTTAACGCGTACTACCGGAAAGTGGCGCGCCGACCGCGGCTTCCCTGAAACTCTAGCGGAGCCTTGTGAGGAGAGCCGCAATCCTGAGCCGGAGGAAGATGCAGGTCAGAGCCCTGCATTATGATCCTTATATTCTTATGCCGTAACCTCAGCTCCACTCTTGATCAAGAAATCCTCGTCGCTTGTCGCAGGCTCGCTGGACGTGATGCATCGATGAGCGTCTTCCTTTCTGATTTCGCCTGTTCCAGATTGGTATTTCGATCACGCGAAAGACTGCAGTTCAATGGGCGATTTCTGTCGGCTGTGCTGTGCCAGATCGGCTACCCCCGACAGTCCGCGTCCGTGAGCCCGGGCTTTCTTGCGGTGTCGATCTGGTCTAACTCACGGCTCACCGTTCGGCGGCTGGTACGAGCAATGACCGCAGTTCGTCAGCGTCGGCGGCGAGGTCGCCCCGGATGGCCTCGCCGAGGCGGGCGAGTTGCATGCCGTGACCGGTGCGTTGAGCCGGTCCATCGAAGAGGCATCGGTTGGCCAACGAAACCCAGATCCGGCGGTTGTCTGCCTGGCCGGTCAGCTTGAGCAGTTCATGAACCGGACGCGGCGTCCAGAGCAGGCCTTCGGCAGCGAGGGCGGCGGACAATTCCTCGACGAATGCACCGATCAAACCGGGCAGAAGGTCCGGGGTGCGGCCGGCTGGCAGCAGGACGGACACCACCACGAGTGCCAGTGTCAGGATCGGCCGGGGCGTGGGGTCGTCGCGCCAGTCGCCGGGCTCGTGCAGTCGGCACCAAGCCAGATAACTCCCGGCCACATCCAACGCGGCTGGGCCAAGGTCAACGGCCGATTCCACTAGCGGCGTCAGGGAGTTGACCGGCCGGCCATCCGCGGTGGTGGCGCGGACGAGCACTAGGCAGCAGAACAGTCGCATGAGGTGCAAGCGGCGAGCCACCTCAGGCCCGAGCTGGGAGCCGTCCACAGTGGACCAGCGAGTGAGCGCCAGCACTTCCTCCGGGTGCCACGAAAGCTCTTCGGGTAGCCGGCGAACATGACGTAGCTGCTCGATGGCGCGTCGGTGCTCGGCCACGTCGACGCCGTAGGCGGCGGCCGCGATCTCATCCACCATCGATGCGTCCAGCTGCGGTGCGACCCAGTCTCGCAGTGCCAGCTCCGAAGGGTGCAAACGGTCCAGCAAGCGGGAGAGTACAGGATCGGACGCCACCAATGTCACCAGCCTCTTCTTGTGGGTAGTCATCGGGCGCGCATGACGGACGGTGCAAGGTTATGTGCAAGCCGTTCCGGTGGACGTGGCAAACCTCGAAGTCCGCTAGGCAGACCTCCGACGACAGCGTAGGTGTACCCGTCAATCGTTGCCGTTGGTCATTGGCCCAGGGTTTCGGTTCGGTTGTAGTGCACCCCGATTTGGTCGCGTACGGCGTCGTCGAAGTATTCGGCGTCCCGAACGTGGGCAGTACGGACGATCATTTGGTGCTAGATCACGGGTTGGGCACGACGAAGTCGGGGTGCTGTGCGAGCCACGCGCTGATGGTGTCGTTCTTGAGCGCCGCGAACATTTCCAGCGATTGCGGCGTGAGCGCCTCATCGGAGGAGCCGCGCAATGTAAAGACATGTCCCGCATTGGTTCGCACGCTCGTGACGTTGCCCGCGGCTAAGTTCCTGAACATCGCCAGATAATCGTCGGCGCGGATGCTGCCGAGGTCGAGCGCGAACGACTCTCCGGCGGCCCGGATGACCCGCACGAGCCTCGCTGGGTCCTTGAGCATGTTCATGCTGCTGATCTCGTCGAGGATCGCTTTGATCATCTGGTGCTGATGGCGTTGCCGGTCGTAGTCGCCGGCCGGGCAACAGCTGCCCTTACGCAGCCGCACGTATTCTAGGGCCACCGCGGGATCCATGTGATAGCAACCAGGTTGGTAGATGAGCTTGCTGCCACCCGGTGGGATGCCCCTCACCGTGCCCGCGTTGTCGTCGAACCAGACCGGGACGACCTTGCCGTCCTTGTCCAGGGCCAGGTGGATCGCCTCGGCCTGGGCCTCGACGCACGTTGTCACGCCGCCGAGCTCGCCGAGCACCGTTTCGAAGCCTGTGAAGTCGATGATCGCGGCGCCATCGAACGCGATTCCCCACGTTTGCTTGATCGTGAGCGCCAACAGTTCCATGCCGCGGGCACGTTTCTGGGTCTCGGTGCCGGCTGCCTGGTACCCACCCTGGAAAGCCGTGTTGATCTTCGCGGTATGACCCTTGAAGCCGGTCTTCGGGTAGTCGGGGATCCTCACCCTGGTATCGCGGGGAATCGAGACCAGTACGGCCCGGTCGCGCGGTTGGGGAATGTGCAGCATGATGATCGAATCCGCGCGGACCGAGTCGTCGGTCTGGTCGGGCCGCCGGTCGATGCCGGCCAGCAAAATGTTGATCGGCCCGTCGACATTGGTGGGACTCAGACGCGCCGCGCCGAGCAGGTCCTGCGACGGGAAGACGACGGGTGGCGTGGCTAGTGGAGTTGGTGAGGCAGCCCAGGACCTTATGGCCGTGATGCCCGTGGAGACTGAACCGGTTGTCAGCATGGCGAGCACGACCGAGATCAGCGCGAGAATCACGGCTACGCTGATGACGAGTACACGTCGGGGTCGCATTCGCATCATCATCCAGCTTTCAGGAGGTCCGCGCGAGGCCTCAGAGCAGCGGTACAGAACGTGCGGCCACCCGGCCGCGTCAAAGCCATCGAATGTGACGGTCGGGTTGTCCGGGTCCATAGCGTCGACGAGCAACATACGCTCATCGATCGGGACGGCGTGAGACTCCGTGCCGTCGACGTTAAGAAGGAGGCGGTCCTCGCTTGGTGCGGCCAGGGCACCTGGTGGTGAAGGCGAGTGGACACGCGGGCTGAGCCAGCTCGGACAACGTGCTCAACCCGCAACGCCGACCTCATCGGCAGCACACGCATGGAGAATGACTCGCCGCACCACGTGTCCCCCCGCCCGCCGCCGTGCTTGAGCTATTCGGATTACCGGCTGCGGTGACCGTGTGGGCCACCGCGAGGAAGGTGCCCGGCGATTAACCGTAAGCGATGGTTGTGACCCGATGGCTCCCGTCACGCTATCGACCATGCCGTCCCCGGGGCTAAGAAACTCACCCATTCCGTACCGGCGTCCATCAATATTGTAGCTTATGTCCATTTCTTGGCCGTCGATCCGATGGCTGACTGGGCCACCTTGTTCGTGCCAACGTTCTCCAGGGCCAACCCTGGCTTTGGACAAGCTCGGCCAGCAGGGCGTCGGTATGGCAAAGGCCGCTCGTTACCGGCCGATCTGAGTGGGAGGGACCCTGAAGAGGGACTGTGGCGGTCGTTTGTCCCAAGGGCTGGGCTCAGCCGTCGTTGCCGGGAACCTGGCTTGCTCGGTGCGCTCGAAGCGGTCATGGTGAAGATCGAGGAGCTCGTTGTGGCCGGCAAGCGGAACGCGAAGCCATGTGGCCTGGCCGGCTGTCCACCAGCTGCCGTCGGTCTTGGCGAACGTGCTGATCGTCGAGGACATGGGCGTCACCAGGCCTTGCCGCCACCGCGCCATCATCGCCTCGTGTGTCATCTCCATCAGTGCGCTTACATCCGGGCACGAGGGTTGATCATTGTCCGCAGACATGACACTTCCTAACGAACGTGGCAGGTCCTTCAAACTATGCTCCGCCCAAGGACCAACAAGCAAACTCGCCCGGTCGGGCCCACAACACACAGCCCGCGTCCTGTCTTGGACGCGGGCTCCCTCTTTATCTGGTCCGTTCGGTCAGGATCGGATGACCAGATTGTTCTGCACGCTCGTGACTCCGGCCGCGTTCCATGCCGTGTGCTCAGCCTGACGGTATTCCGCGAAGGATCGCACCAAGCCGCGAAGTACCAACTCATGACCTTTGACGTCCACGTGGATCGCCTGCGGCTCAAGTTGCGCATTGCGCTGTATGGCGGCTGCGATGGCGCCCTTGGCCGGGAGAGTGGACGAAGGCTGGTCGACAACGATCTCGTTCCTGACCGCGGTGACCCCTCGAAGGTTCATCATCGCCTGCATTGCCGCGTCGCGCTGGTAGCCCCAGGTAACGCTGCCCGACAGGATCAGCTTCTGATCGCGAACGACGACGTTGACGGCCTTGGCGGGCACATCGACCGTCCAGTCGAGGATCCGTTGGGCCACCTCGGTGATGTCGGCGTCGGAGGCACCGATTTTATCCGGGTTGCGCACCTTCAGCTCGTCGGAGATGGCCTTGACACCCCTGACCCGCATGGCCGATTGCTTGGCTGCTTGCCAATGTCGAAGGCTGGCCACCTCACCGGACAGCTTCACCGTCCCGCCGTCGGCGGTTACCTTGACCTGTTGGGCGTCGCAGCTGGGATCGTATTTCAGTTCCTCGGTGACGTTGGTCTGAATGTCCTGATCGGTTTGGTGCACTGCTTGTGTCACAAGCGCAACCATGGGCCTGTCCTCGTGGGATAGCAAGGACATATAGGCACAATCCAAAATGAATCTTCAAATATTTGAATACTGCCATGAAATAGTGCGAAATGGTGCACTGTGACGTTCGGGACCGGCAGACCCGCGAAGGCCCCGGCATAGGCTGGCTTTGGGCAGCCATTCTAAGGCCAGTCGCGTTTGATCCGGTCCTTGTCTTACACCCGTCTATCGCGGCCTCACGAACCCGTTTGGGCTATCGGAGGCAGCACTCGTGGCCTCACCGCTACGGCCTTTGGTGCCCGGATCGGATGCTGTGAATGGACACTGAGCGCGGGATACGGTTGTGGAGTCTGGTTGTTGAGCGTGCTCGTGGTGGACGCCCGGCCTTAAAGCATCCGTGTGGTGTGGTGATTTTCAGCGGTCAACGTGGAAGGTGCTGCCATCGTGATCGCGGCGTCCACTACCCCACGCGAGACGCTTGCCGCCAGTGATGCCCTGGCGTCGCTGTTGGAGGAACTCGCGACGGCCACGGACGGCGCGGCATGAACGGGCTATCATAGCCTCAGCCGGCATTTCGCCGATCTTGTAGGGTTTCCGCTCTAGACCCAGGCGGTCGTCCGCACCGACGCTACGCACGACCGAAGGGTCTTGTCATGGTTCTTGTCGATCTACCCGCGCGGGCAGCGCCTGCCGCGGCAAAGCCGATGCTGGAGCAGCCACCGCCGCGCTGGGCCCGGGGCGTCCTGACCGCGGGCGTGGTGGTGCCGCTGTTGGCGTTGCTGGCCGCCGTGCCGATGGCCTGGGGCTGGGGACTGTCCTGGTTGGACATGACCATCGCCCTGGCCTTCTACCTGGTGTCCGGGTTCGGCATCGCGGTGGGCTTTCACCGTTACTTCACCCATGGCGCGTTCAAGGTCAAGCGGTGGCTGCGCATTGTCCTTGCGGTGGCTGGATCGCTGGCCATTGAGGGCCCGATCGTCAGGTGGGTTGCCAACCACCGCCGCCACCACGCTTACGCTGACCGCGAAGGTGATCCCCACTCCCCCTGGCGCTACGGACCCACCTTCACTGGAATAGCCAAGGGACTGCTGTTCGCCCACATCGGCTGGATGTTCCGCCGCGAATCGTCCAACCGGAACCGGTTCGCTCCGGACCTGCTCGCCGACCGCGACATCCGGCTCGTCGACCGGTTCTCCGGGCCTATCGCGATGGCGTCGGTGCTTGCCCCACCCCTGATCGGTGGGCTGCTGACCTGGTCCTGGCAGGGTGCGCTCACCGCCTTCTTCTGGGGCAGCCTGGTACGCATCGCGTTGCTGCATCACATCACCTGGTCAATCAATTCGATCTGCCACGTCTATGGGCAACGTCCGTTCGCCACCCGCGGCGGCGACCGCGCGTCCAACTTCTGGCCGCTTGCGGTCATCTCGTTCGGCGAAAGCTGGCACAACTCCCATCACGCCGACCCGACCTGCGCCCGCCACGGTGTCCTTGCAGGCCAGATCGACCCGGCCGCCCGCGTCATCCGGCTGCTGGAAAAGGCTGGCTGGGTCAACGACGTACGCTGGCCCGCGCCACAAAGACTGCAAGCACGGCAACGGGTTTAACCACACCGCTGCCTTTCCGGCAACCCTCACGCAGGGAGCATCGATCATGAAAGCGATCGTCCAAGACAGGTACGGCTCAGCGGATGTGCTGGAGTTCGCCGACATCGACCCGCCCGTGCCCGCTGATGACGAGGTACTCGTGCGGGTGCACGCGGCCGGACTCGATCCGGGCGTCTGGCACCTCATGACCGGTCTGCCGTACTTGATGCGCATCGCCGGTTACGGACTGCGCAAACCGACAACCCATGTCCGGGGAAGAGACGTCGCCGGCAGTGTCGAGGCGGTCGGCCGCCATGTCACCCAGTTTCAGCCAGGTGACCTGGTGTTCGGTATCTGCGAGGGCTCCTTCGCCGAGTACGCGTGCGTGCGGGAGGGCAAGCTGGCGCTCAGGCCTGCCAACCTTACGCATATTCAGGCGGCAGCGGTACCCATCTCCGCTCTCACCGCCTTGCATGGGTTGCGCGACAAGGGCCAGCTGCAGCCGGGCCAGCACGTGTTAATCATCGGGGCGTCCGGCGGTGTCGGCACGTTCGCGGTGCAGCTGGCCAAGGCGTATGGAGCGATAGTTACCGGCGTGTGCAGCACCACCAAGATGGAGCTGGTCCGATCGATCGGCGCCGACGACGTCATTGACTACTTGTACGAAGACTTCGCCACCGGGCGGCGCGACTATGACCTGATCCTCGATACCGCGGGCAACCGTCCCCTGTCACAGCTTCGGCGTGTCCTCACCGCCCGCGGCACACTGGTCATCATCGGCGGCGAGGCCGGTGGCCGTTTGTTGGGCGGGATGGATCGGCTGCTCGGTGCGCTGATGCTGTCGCCGTTCGTCGGTCAAAAGCTGTGCGGGCTGGTCCCCGCGGAGCGCAGCGAGGACCTTGAGGTGCTGCGGGACTTCATTGAAGCCGGCAAGGTCACGCCCGTCATCGACCGGACCTACACATTGAGCCAAACCCCTGAGGCCATGGACTATGCGCGCCAGGGACACGCCCGCGGCAAGGTCGTCATCACCGTGTAGGGGCATACGGCCGGCATACTCGCAAAGGTCCGCCAATGGATATGTTGAAGGTGGAAACCGAAGCAGCCGAACAGATTCGGCGGCACACCGAGCGGTCGTACCCCCCGGGAAGCCATCGGTGTGCTCGGCAATGTGGACAACGTGGTGCGGCCGGTCATGCCCTGGAAGCGTTGCAGCGCCACCCTTCCAGCGTGCTGCGCGCGATGTGCTTCGCCGACTGGCGCCGCAGACCCCTCAAGCTGATGCGCCGTCGCACATCCCATGCCCCTGCGAGTAGCTGGTTGCTAGAAGTTTTGGATGGGTGCGAAATCAGATCGCCCAAAGGCCAGTGCAGGCTAGGGTGACTGCGAGTGAGGTTACGCTCACTATCCACCCGGGACCCCGGTGGCTGTGTGACACCGCGCCGGAAGGGTAAAAATCATGACAGTCAGGTGGGGTAGCACACCGTCGTTACTGGAAGATCGTGCCGCAGAGGAGCCGCTCACGCATCTGTTGCGCCGGGTCGCTGCGTCGGACCGGACGGCGTTTGTGCTGCTGTATGACGCCATGTCCAGTCAAGTGCGTCAGCAGGCGCTGGCGGCGCTGCCTGCTGGCAATGCCGTGGATGCAGTGGTGGCGGCCACTTTTCTGCAGGTGTGGTGGCTTGCCCCGCTCTACAACCCTCACGATTCTGATGTGCCGGCTTGGATATCTGCAATAGCGTCGGGCCGGATAGCAGACCGCCAGCGTAACGCCGTGTTCACGCCACCAGCTGTTGACGTGCCTGCGCAGCAACGGTTGCCATGGTCTGTGTTGTCCGGCGCCTACGACGAGACCGTTGCCGTGGTGCTCGCTGGGCTGTTGGGACGGCGCGGATCGCAGAAGCCGTTTTGACAACTGCGGCCGCGTGGAAATCCTCTGGCGAGACAACGTCCAATGTGGACAGCCGGCTGCGGTTCCAATCTGCGCGGCAAAAGGAGGATAGCCGCGGGAGCGTAGATCATATGTGGCCTACTGTGCCACATCGATGGGCGGGCGCGGGCCTGGGACTGTTTGACCTCCACCTCGGCTTCGACGCGGGTCGGCGGCGGGCACGCAGAGCACCTTTGGGTCGGGTGTTGTCCCGCATGCGGAACATGCCTGTAGCCCGGCATCGGATCAGGCATCCGGGAAAGGTTGGTTCTTGGACAAGCACCAGCGCGATGAGCGATTCAACCGCGTCAGCGGTGAACATCAACGGCCGACATCGCCGCTGGGTCGATGTGGAGCATCCGCAGCAGAGAGCCGTTCTTGTCCGTGTCGACTACTCCGGGAAGTTCCCGGTCCACCCAGTCGGCTCTGTCATGCAGCCCCCTCAGTCGCAAGACCGCGACGATCTCGGCTTTGTCGATATGCACTCTTGTCGTCCTATCC
>Ga0075421_100003136_pt1 | contig 19732 bp, 6 predicted proteins | sample SoiMetdeltSBSDD5_FD_75292 | JGI IMG/M metagenome (GOLD analysis project Ga0075421, IMG submission 75292) | Bulk soil microbial communities from a Populus tree surrounding site in Tennessee, USA - Soil MetaG P. deltoides SBSDD5 | ecosystem: Environmental > Terrestrial > Soil > Tree plantation... | reverse complement strand
CCGATGCATTTGTTCAAGCCGTCGTTCCCGGATTTTTCGCACTACTGCGCTGCCCTGAAAACGCGCTACCGCCAGCAAATCAACCGCTCGACGCGAAAGTTGAAGAATTCCGGCGTCGAGCTATCGGTGCTGACCGATCCGGAAGAAATATTGCGCGTGTACACGCCGCAGGTTCACGCTCTGTATCACCAGATGGTGGCCAAGGCCGAGCTCAATCTTGAAGTGCTTCCGATCGATTTTTTTCGTGAGCTGACGTCGCGGTTGAGCGGCGAAGTTGAGCTCATCGCATTCTCCAAGGACTCGACGATCATTGCATTCGGCTGGTGCCTGCACGCTTCCTCGACGTATAGCATGTTGTATGCCGGGCTCGACTACCGGCTCAACGATCAGTTCGATCTCTATTTCAATCTGATGTATGCGGGTCTCGATCGGGCTCTGCGAAAGGGCGTGGCCAAAATCCAGATCGGGCAGTCCGCGAATACTTTCAAGGCGAGGCTCGGCTGTTATTCAGAGCCGCTGTACGTGTTCGCCAAGGGCCTCGGACCATTGATGTCGCCGCTCATTTACTATGGAGCGAACCTGCTCATTGCCGAAAAGCCCGCGCTCCCTGCATCGGACATATTCAAGAGCAGTATCACCGGCAGCATGACGGACGGAAAATCGGTCGGCAATGCGCGCGGCGGCTCTGCTGGCTGAATGATCAGCGGCCCGGTCCTCCCGTTCGGCGGGCGGCCTGCCGTCGCCAAACCATAGCTCAAGTCGCAGGGGAAAAGCCTAGCCCGGCAGCAACCCTGCCCAGATCCTCGATGGTGCGCGGATCAAGCCGCCCGCACAGGTGCTCGCTGCGAAATCCGGACAGCGCGAGTATGATTGTCTCCGCAGCGCAAGCCAGCAACACATTGCGTCGGTCGGGCTCCTCGAGCAGGCCCAGCACCGACGCTTCCGGCGCCCGCACGAGACCGCCGTCCACGACACGGACGTCGGGCCTTTCGTCGCCGAGATTGGGCGCGATGTTGAACGGCCGCGAGACGTCGCACACCATGGCACACTTGCCCAGATGACGTGCGGAAATGAACGGAAGGACGGCGTTCGTGGCCGTCACGACCACGTGCGCCCTGGGCAGATGCCGGTCGATATCCGTCGTGATGGTGATACCCGCGTCCACATTCGCGCTCGGCGTCGGGCGCCGCGTGCAGCGCTGTGCGAACGTGCCGGGAGCGAACCTGCGGCCGGAGGCGGCGAGCGACGCCACATGGCGCTCGCAGTCGTCGGCCACGAGCCGCAGCCTAGCGATGCTCGCCTCGACGGCGTCGGGATTACCGATGAGGATCAGCTCAGCGGCACGCTCGGCGCACAGCAGGCTCAGCGCATATCCGATGGCGCCAGCGGCGCCGACGACGGCGACCGTGCAATCCGCGAGCGACATCCCATGCCTGGCGCAGGCCGCCTCCAGCGCCTGCACTGCCACCCAGCCCGTGTAGCTGTTGCCGCTCGTCACAGTCACGCCCTTGCGCGCCCGTAGCGCCAGCCCGCCGAAGGTGATGATCGAGTTGAAGCCGGCCAATCCGACGACCTCGGCGCCGCGCTCGACCGCCGTATCGACCGCGCTCTGCACCAGCGCTACCGCTTCATCTTCCGAGAGCGCGACCAGCTCGGACGGCAAGTGCGGCAGCGCGACCAGCTCGCCCTCGGTGCGACGGCCATCGGCCGTTTCGACTGCGAGCTCGCCGAACGGGTATGGCTTGATGAATTCGGTGATGCGCGACTTCAACCCCTCCAATTCGGAGTCGCTGAACGGCTCGAGGCTGGGATCGAACCGTCGCAGGCTACCGGCGTCGAGCAGGTGCACGATGAACGCGAAACGCGCGCCGTCGCGCCGCCCCGCTCTGCGCGGCGCAGCGGCGAGCGCCGCGGGTCGCGGTGGCGCGCTGAATGGAGCCGGCATGCGCGCGCGCGACCGGCCCATGAGATGCCCGACCAGCTCGGCCGCGTCGCCCCGTTGCAGCGCGTCCAACAGCCGCCGCAGCGCGCCCATCAGATGGTCGCACAGCGCGGCATCGGCGATCAGCGGCGGCTCGATGCGCAGCACGGTGCCGTGGGTGAACGAGGGCGCGATGCGGATGCGCTCAACATTGAGCAGGTAGCTGACCGCCACGTAGAGAAGCAAACCCTGCTCCTGCAACATGGCCAACATGCCGGTCTGGGTTTCGGCGAGGGCGGGGAGGTCCAGCTCGACTCCCAACATCAGGCCGCGCCCGCGGATCTCCTTCACCAGCAGCGGATACTCGGTTTTGAGCTGCCGCAATTGCTGCTGCAGGCGATCGCCGACCGCGGCCACATGGCGCACCAGCCGTCGATCATCCTTGGTCAACTCCTCGATCGTCGCCAGCGCCGCCCGGCACGCGAGGGCATTGCCGGCGAAGGTGGAGCCGTGCCGCAGGTCGAACTGCTCCGTATAGGCGTTCTCGGTATAGAGACAGGCACCGATCGGCATCAGCCCGCCCCCGAGGGCCTTGGCCAGCGCAAGGATATCGGGCGTGATGCCTTCGGCCTCGCAGGCGAACAAGTTGCCGGTTCGACCGAGGCCAGTCTGCACTTCGTCGACAATGAGCAGCATGCCGTAGCGATGGCACAGCTCCAGAGCCGCCGCCATATAGCCTGGCGGCGCGACGCGGATGCCCGACTCGCCCTGGATGATTTCGATCAGGAACGCGGCGAAGAAATCGGGTCGCGCCGCCAACGCTGCCTGCAGCGCCGCGAGGTCCCCGAACGGGACCACGTTGAAGCCGGGGACCGGAGCGCCGAAACCGCGCTGAAAGAACGCCGTATCGGTCGCCGACATCCCCGCCAGGGTGAGCCCGTGGAAGGCGTCGCGGGCCGCCAAGATCCCAGCGCGGCCGGTGCGGCAGCGGGCGAGCTTGATGGCGGCCTCGACCGACTCCGCGCCGCTGTTGGTGAACACGACATGCGCTAGACCGGGTGGAGCCACCGCAAGCAATCGCTCCGCCAATTCCCCTTGTGTCGGAGGGATCGACGCGATCACGAGGTTCGGCACGGCGTCTCGCCGTGTGCTCTCCAGCGCCTGCCATATCGTTGCCGGATCGTGACCAAACGGAACGGCTCCGAATTGGGCGATGCAGTCGGCGTAGCGATTGCCGTCGGCGTCGAGCAGGTAGCATCCTTCGCCGCGGACGAAGGTCTTGTCTAGACCGAGGCGCTGGTAGAGGAATCCCTTGTACGGGGCGACGTACCTTATGTAGGGATCCTGCTCCTGCGCGTTCCAGTCCTTCAGCGACGCAAGCGCGATCGTCTCGCCGTCGAGAAAGGATTTGCGACGCTCGTCGGTCGGTTCGCGCGCCGGGCCCTCGTCCTTGGCGGCCGCCGCGTCCGGTGTGGGGACAAGGCTGCGCTTGCGCAGGTGCTCCGCCAGTAACGCACGCTTCTGCGCGGGCGTGAGTTGCTTCAACCCCAAGCTGGACATCAGGCGCGTCCTTCCGACGCGAGCTCGCTCAGGTGGCGGTCGATTTCCTTCTCGCTGAGCTCGTCGATGCGCTCGAGCAGGTCGGCAGCGTCCGCTTCGCTCAATGGCGGGCTCGGCTGCGCAGCGGGCATCCCGCCGTTGCCGGATGACTTGGCGCCGCCGCGGCGATTGCCTTCGAGCAGCCGCTCCACAACATAGGAACACAAAGCATTGATGGTGCTGTCGCTTTGCATGAACTTCGCAAGCGGCACATTCAAGCCGAGCTCGACATTGATACGGTTGCGTACCTCGACGGCGATCAGGGAGTCGAGGCCCAGATTGCGGAGCGACTGTTGGGTGTCGATACGGGCGGGTGAAGTACCCATCGCCCGTGCCAAGTGGTCCTGAACATAGGCCTGGAGCAACGACGGAAGCGCTGCCTCGTCTGCCTCGAGTATGTCGTGCACGCCGGAGCTTGCGGACGCGCCCTCTTTTTCGGCGCCGCTATCGCTGACCAGGGTGGAATACCGTGCCGGAGTGCGCGTACCCATCGATCGCAAGAGACCCTTCCATTCGACGTCGGCCACCCCGACTTGGACGGCGTCGCTGGACACGAGCTCGTCGAGCGCATCGAGCGTTTCAGAAAGCGGCATGGCCTTGAGGCCAAGCCGCTCGAGGCGTTGCGCAGTCTCCGGGCTTCCCGCCACGTGGCCAACCTCGCCAACCACACCCCAGTTGATGGTGAGAGCAGGAAGCCCGCGCGCCCGCCGGTAATAGGCCAGCGCATCCAGGAACGCGTTGCCGGCGACGTAATTGGCCTGACCCGCATTGCCGATGAGGGAGGCGAGCGACGAAAACAGTACGAAGAAATCCAATGGAGCATCGAGCGTCAGCGTGTGGAGATTCCAAGCGCCCATGACCTTTGGCGCCATCGCCTTCCACATCCGCTCCTCGGTCAGGCGCTCGATCGGCGCATCGTCCAGAACCATTGCGGCGTGCACGATGCCTCGCAGCGGTCCCATCCGGCGCCGAAGTGTCGTGATGACCTCTCTGGTCTGCTCACGATCCGTGATGTCCGCGGCGACAACGAGCACTTCGACGCCGCGCTGCCGCAGGCTCTCCAGTGCGGCCTGCGCGGATGGCGAGGGAGCGCTGCGGCCGACCAGCGCCAGGCGGCGTGCGCCGCGGCGTGCCAGGCGGTCGGCCACCGCAAGTCCAAGACCGCCCAGTCCCCCGGTGATCAGGTAGCTTCCCTCCGCATCGACCGCGACGGATCGCAGACCGTTCTCGACCTTTAGTCCCTCGTTGTCCCGCATGGAGATGATCAGCTTGCCGATATGCTTGGCCTGCGCCATGTAGCGGAACGCATCCGCGGCGCGCGCGGCCGGAAACACGCGGTGCGGCAGCGGACGGAGGCTCCCGCAGTCCACTCGCGCGATGACTTCCTGCAGCATCGAACGGGCAAGACCCGCCCGCGCTCCCAGCGCGCCGAGCAAATCCGCCACGAAAACGGAAATGTTCCTACGCAGTACCCGCATCCCGATCTTGCGGTTCTTGAAGATGTCGGTCTTGCCAATTTCGATGAACCGTCCGTATGGCCGCAGAAGGGAGAGGCTCTTGTCGATCGCCTCGCCGGAAAGCGAGTTCAGCACGATGTCGACGCCTTCGCCGTCGGTCAGCTTGAGCACTTCGTCGGCGAAGGCCAGAGTGCGCGAATCCATCACATGCGGCACTCCCAGCGCCGTGAGCAGTTGGCGCTTCTCGGGCGAGCCGGCCGTCGCGAAGACGATGGTCTCCGCTTGCAAGGCGAGTTGCACCGCCGCCAGTCCGACACCACCGGTCCCGGCATGGATCAGTACGCGCTCTCCGCGTTGCATCCGTCCCAATGTGTGCAGCGAATAGAAGGCGGTCAGGAAGGCGAGAGGGATTGTCGCCCCCTGCTCGAGGCTCAGATGGCGCGGCTTGTGCGCGACGAACTGGGTATCGACCGTCAGATGAGACGTCAAAGTGCAGGATTTGGCGGCGATGACCTCATCGCCCACGGCAAAGTCCGAAACCTGCTCGCCGACGGCGACCACGCGGCCGGCGCATTCCAAGCCGAGCAGCTTGCCGGCGGAGCCGTCCGCAGCCGCTTCCGGGGGAAGCATGCCCATGGCCAGCATGAGATCCATGAAATTGAGGCCGGCGGCTGCGACTTCGATCTCGACCTCGGTGGGGCCGGGGGGCCGGCGGGCGACGCTGCAGGCGTGCAAGGAGTCGAGAATTCCCGGTCGCGCCACTTCGATCTGGAACCGTTTCGGGCTCTGCTCAACCGGCCGGCCCATCCCCTGCACCGTGGCCGGTGATACCGGCAACAGCCGGCGCACATATCTGAGTTCGCCATTCAGGGCGATCTCATCCTCGGTGTCGGTCCCGGCGTCCAATTCCGCGGCCAGAGACGCGATCTCCTCGCTGGAGCAGGTGGCCAGATCGACCAGTCGGCAACGCAAATTGTGGTACTCGTTGATCGCGACCCTGGCGAACCCCCACAGCGGCGATTGCGCTAGTCCAAGGACGTCGGCACCATCAGCCAGCGGCTGCGCCGCATGCGTCACCAGCCAGATGTGATCGACGGCCACGCCGTCCGTCGCCGCGAGCGCCTGCACCAACTGCATCACCGAGACGCAGCCCAGCTGCGCGGACGAGGTGAGCGCGTCGTTCGTCATCGTGTCCGCCGCCCCGGCGTCGAGACTCCACAGATGTACGATGCCTGCGAGCTGCGGGACCTGCCTTTCGAGGCTCTCCACCAAGCGCTTCATGTCGGCCGGATTGCCGCGGCGGATGCTGAAGTCCCCCGCTCCGCTGTGGCGGAACTCCGAATCGTGCATCACCCGGGTGACACGGTCTCCGCGCTGCTCGAGCTGGCGGGCAAGCTCGGCGGCGGCGCTCGGGCGGTCCGCGGTGCCGGCGTCGGCGAACAGCAGCCAGCTCTTCGAAGCGTCAGATGCTTGCGATATCGATGCGGCCGATGCTGGCGCTCGAGGACCTCGCGCGAGAATCACCGAATGCTGCGCGTTTTCGGCCTCCGGGCAATCAGCGATGCAGACCGTGCCGGTGAAGCCGGCATCGCGCAGCAAGCTCCTCCACGTTTCTTGAGAAACGCACGGCTCGTCCGCTCGCACGCCGTCGTCGAAGAGCCACCAGCCCTTCAGCAGCCCGAAGATCAAGGTCATGAACAGCCAAGGACGCGTCAGCTCCACGACAACGAGCGTCCCGCCGGAGCCAAGGAGTTGCTTGAGCCGGTCGAGCGTCTTGCGCAGATCCGTCGTGGCATGCAGCACATCCGACGCGATGATCAGGTCGAACGAATGCGCGTCGAAACCCTGCTCCAGCGGGTCGCGCTCGATATCCAGCGTTCGGCCTTGCACGAAGGGAAACCGGGCGAACTTGTGCTGTGCGTGCGCGGTGAAGCGGGGAGAGATGTCGGTGAACACGTATTCGGTGCAATGCTCCTGCAGAACGGGAAGGACGAAGCTCGTCATCCCTCCGGTTCCGCCGCCGACCTCCAGAATTCGCAACGCCTTTCCTTTGGGCAGGCGCCGGGCGATCTCGGCGACCGCTTTCTGCACCAACAGATTGTTGAGGCGGAAGCTCGGTGAATCCTGATACAGCGCCTCCGCCGTCGTCAGTGTGCCTTCCGGAAAGATGAGGTTCAGCGGATCGATCTCGCCGCGCAATACGGGCGCGAGGTTCTCTCCGCAAAGCCGAATCAGCATCAACTCGGCCTGACATTCCGGGAACTCGTCCCACAACGCCTTCCAGAGGCGGGACGGCTCCTCGTCCGAGTCAATCTCGCCAGCGGTCAATTCCTTCAACATGAGCCGCAACCACCGGAGGTATTGCGGCGCCATACCTAATTGAGCAGCGAGTTTCTCGGTCGACAGCCCCTGGCGTGATGCCGGGGTCCAGCCCATTTCACGTAGCGCTTTCACGATGTAGGCGGCAACGGTCGCACGCGAGAGGGACTGAAACTCGCCCTGATAGCGCGCACGATTGAACCGCTCGCGCAGCATCTCGCCTTCCTGCTGTATGAGCGGTCCGAGCGCATCCAGCGATGGGAGATGGTGCGAGTCCCGACGCTGGTGTGCCGCCAGCCGCGGGTCGAGCTTCCATTGATACTCGTAGAGGGTGCTAAGTCTTCGTTGCGCCCCGGACCCGATCGGGCGCACGACCAAGCCTTCTACTTCGACCACGCAACTGCCAGACTCGTCTAGGATTTGGATGTCCACCCTGAGTTCCGCCGAGGTGCGCGTCGCCACGCGGGTATGGGCGAAAGCGCGGACCGGCGGCGTAGCATGGAAGCGGACTCGCTCGATCTTCACAGGCACAAAGGTCTCGCCTTTGAGGGCCTCCCAGTTCGTCCATGTCGGCAGAGCCGCCAACAAGGTCTGAAAGCAAGCGTCGAGAATCGCGGGGTGCAAGCGATAATCGGACAGATGCTCTCTTAAGCAGCTCGGAGGATGGATTTCGGCGAGAACCTCCCGTTCGTTCCGCCATAACCGCGCGATGCCCTGAAACGTCGGGCCGTAATGATATCCGCATTCGGCAAAGCGGCGGATGCACTCTCGGTGGTCGAATGCCTCGGGGCAACGCCGGCGAATTTCCGCGATGTCCGTGCTGGCCGGTGCTGATCCGCTCGATGACCTGACGCAGCCGTGGGCGTGGACGTCCCACGTATTCTCGGACGCATCTGCGCGGGAGCAGATGTCGAATTCGCTGGTGGACGGATCGAACGCTACCTGCGCCAAAGGCGCCGCGCCCTGATCGAGGATCAGGAACTTTTGAAATTCGATATCCTCCACCACGCAAGGAACAGGCCCCAATGTCTCGCGGGCGGCCGCCAGCGCCATCTCCACATATCCCGCGCCCGGAAAGATGACGGCGTCGCCGATCCGATGGTCCGCCAGGTAGCTCAAGTTCGCCGTGTCCAGCGCAACGCTCCAGGACGGCTTCGGTGCCTCTAGCCGGCTCCCGAGCAGGGGATGAACCGATGCGCCTACCCGTATCCGGCGCGTCGTTTCGGATTCGCGCCAATGACTGTCCGGCTGGAACTGATATACGGGCAGCTTGATGGCGGTCGCCTCGGCTGGATAGAGCCGTTCCCAATCGATCTGGGCTCCAAGGGTATACAGCCGGCCGAGCGATCCGAGCAGCGCCGCCCGCTCGCGATCCTCCCGGCGCAGCGAACCGAGCGTCGCGCCGCCCGCTGATTTTTCCTCCAAGCACTGGGCGATGTCGTGTCGCAGGATCGGATGTGCACCGAGCTCGAGGAATATCGTGTGCCCTGTCTCGATGACCTTGCCGAGGGTATCGTGGAACAGGACTGGCTGACGGATGTTCTGGTACCAATACCGAGCATCGAGCTCGGATCCCGACAGAGCGGTGCCGGTCACGGTGGAAAAGAACGGGGTCGTCGCCGGTCGCGGCCGAATATCACGCAAGCAGTCCAGGAGCTCCGCTTCGAGCTGCTCCATCCTCGGGCTGTGATACGGCACGTCCACTCGCAAGGGGCGGCTGAATACGTCCACCGCGTTGAGAGCCTGGTCGATCTCGCCGAGCACCGCAGCGTCGCCGGAGAGGGTGATCGACAGCGCGCCATTTACCGCCGCGATCGAAATGGCGTGGGGGTGCCGTGCGACCCACTTGGCCGCCTCTTCACGGGAGATCCCCACGGCCAGCATCGTGCCTTGTCCGGCTGTTCGGTATTGCAGGCGGCTGCGATGGAAGGTGACCCGAACGGCATCCTCCAGCGACAGCGCTCCAGAGATGTAGGACGCCGCCATTTCCCCTGCGCTGTGACCCAGGACGGCCGCAGGCTCGACGCCCCATGAGCGCCAGAGGGCCGCGAGCGCAACCTGCAGCGCAAAAATCGCCGGCTGTCCGATACGGGTTTGCTGGAGTCGCGATGTCTGTTCATCGGCCGTCAACTCGTGCAACAACGACCAGCCGGCGAGCCGGTCGAAGAGTTCGCTCACCTCCTCGATGGCTCGGCGAAAAACCGGTTCCTGCGCCAGCAATTCGCGTCCCATTGCCCACCACTGCTGGCCCATGCCCGAGCAGACGAACACGGGGTTCAACGCGGTAGCCGAAGTGCGACCGGTCGAAGTGTTGGCGCGGGTTTCGCCTGCAACGAATGCCTCGAGTTGCCCCACGAGCTCGGCGTGATCGTGAGCAACGAGCGCCAGCCGGAATTCGTGATGAGAACGCTTCACGCCGGCAGAAAAACAGATGTCGCGGAGCGTCTCACGCCGCAGGCCGCGCTTGTCTCCGAGCGCGCTCACATACGAGCGCGCCAGGTCGGATAGCGCGGATGCGCTACGTGCCGAAAGCGGCAGCATCCACGCAAGGTCGTCGGCGACTTCGGCGTGAATTCGCCCGGCTAAGCCGGCATCGGGAGGTGCCTCGAGGATCGCGTGTCCGTTCGTGCCGCCGAAACCGAAGGAGTTTACGGCTGCGCGCGGCGGGCGGCCGCGCGTTTCGGGCCAGGGCTCCAGTCCCTGTACGACCCTCAACCGCAGGTCATCGAAATCGATTTGTGAATTCGGAGTCTCGAAGTGCAGACTCTTGGGGATCTCGCGGTGCTGCAAGCACAGCGCTGCTTTGATCAAGCCGGTTATGCCCGCAGCCGCTTCCAGATGACCGATGTTGCTCTTGATCGAGCCGATCACGCAGCGGTCATTGGGGGGGCGCGCCTTACCATAGATTGCTCCGAGGGCTGCAGCCTCGATGGGGTCGCCCACGGGCGTCCCGGTCCCGTGCGCCTCGACGTACTGAATGCTATCCGGTGCAATATCAGCCAGCCGCAGGGCGTCGGCTATGTTTGCTTCTTGTGCGACCTGGTTCGGAACCGAGATGCCCGCGGTGCGGCCATCCTGGTTGACCGCCGTCGCGCGAATCAAGGCATAGATGCGATCGCGATCGGCCAATGCGCGCGAGAGTGGCTTGAGAATGACGACGGCAGCACCTTCGCCGCGCACGTAGCCGTTGGCACGTGAATCGAAGCTCTTGCACCGCCCGTCGGGCGATAACATCGATGCCTTAGAGAACCCGATGGTGAGTTCGGGCCGCAGCGTCAGGTTCACGCCACCTACGAATGCCAGCTCGCTCTCGCCGTTCCAGATGCTGCGGCAGCCTAAATGAGTGGCCACGAGCGAGGAAGAGCACGCGGTATCGACGGCGAGACTTGGTCCAACAAGGTTGAAGAAATAGGAGATGCGGTTGGCTGCGATACATAGCGACGAGCCGACATTGGTGTACGCATCGATGGCGGGCCGCGCCTCCGGCATGAGCTGGAGAATGCTGTAGTCCCAGCTGCAGATACCGATATACACGCTCGCCCGCTTGTTCGCCAAAGCGGCCAAGGTGAGGCCGGCATCTTCGACGGCGTGATATGCGACCTCGAGCAAAAGTCGCTGTTGCGGGTCTGCCGGCTCGGCCTCACGCGGGGTGATGCCGAAGAATTGGGCATCGAACCGATCGATCTGATCGAGAAAGCCGCCCCAGCGCGTATTCATTCGTCCCGGCTTGGCGGGATCCGGATGATACATCGCCGAGAGGTGCCACCGCTCTGCGGGAACCTCGACAACGGCGTCAACGCCGCCGACGAGCAAGTTCCATAAATCGTCGGGGCTTCGCACGCCGCCGGGCAATCGACAACCAATACCAACGATCGCGATCGGCTCGACGCCACTCATGGACACTTCCCAGCCTGTAAGCAGTCAGAATGCAAGGCTGGAATGACGGCGTCAACCGCTGAGCCACTGGCGGTAAAACAGACAGTCGTCCGCTGAGTTATGGGCCTAACACATTCTCCCGCGCGTCCATAAATGCGCCGGAGGGTGAACCAATTTGCAGGGGGAGGACACTCATTTGCAGGCGGATGACACATGTACCCGAGTTTAATGTGTACGCGAATTAATGTAGGCAACGCCCGCCCTCCTATTCAACACAGCGCGGGGTCAGGTATCATCTTCGGACGATTTTGTTGGAGCGGAGCATGCGATTGACGTGGCGGAGCGGATTGGCCGTTTCTGTAATCGTGCTCGCCATTGCGGCGGACTCTCTGCTGTTGCCCTCCGCGGCACAGCAGGTCGACACGGCGGTATCGCAGAAGCGTTTTCAGGATCTGTATGAGGCGGGCAATTATTCCGCCGCGCTTGCAGAAGCCCAGAAAGCAGAGGCCGCCGCCAAGCATGGCGGCACGAACAACTTTGCATACGTTTCCGCGCTGAACGACTTAGCTCGCGCCCAGCAGGCGTTGGGACAGTACGGCGAAGCAGCTCGGATGTTCAAGCAGGTGCTCGCCACGCTGCAGAAGAATCTCCCGCCGGGCGATTCTCGCTTGGCTCAGCCCCTCGCCAACCTCGCCACCGTGTATTTGCTGCAGGCCAATCCTCGTGAGGCAGAGAAACTGTACAAGCAGGCGCTCGACATCTCGACCAAGGCGCAGGGCGGACCCAATCAGAGTGTCGCTCTGCTTTTTAGTAATCTCGCCGACGTCTATAAAGCACAAGCGCGCTACGAAGAAGCGGAGGCGCAATACAAGCGCGCGCTCGACATGGCGGAGAAGACCGCCGGCCCTAACAGCCTGTTGGTGGCCCTGATCCTCAACAACCTCACTAAGGTCTACGAGGATCAAAGCCGCTTCAAAGAGGTGGAGGAAGCAGGCAAACGGGCTCTTGCGATTCGCGAGAAGGCGCTTGGCCCGAACCATCCGGACGTGGCGGCGAGCGTGAACAACCTGGCTCACTTGTATGAGCGGCTTGGCCGCTACACCGAGGCCGACAAGCTGTTCCAGCGCTCCATCGAGATCTGGGAGAAGGCACTCGGCCCGAAGCATCCGTACCTTGCCACGTCGTTGCTCAATCTTGCGACCGTTTATGCCGACGAGGAGCGCTTCGAGGAGGCGGAAGCGCTCTACAAGCGCGCCTTGGGCATTCGGGAAGCCGCGTTCGGTCCCAACCACTCCGATGTCGCCACCGTGCTCAACAACCTCGCGGCGATCTACGAAACTCAGGGTCGCTCTGGCGAATTGGAAAGCTATTCCAAACGGGCGCTTGCGATCGTCACGAAGACGCTTGGCCCGGACAATCCTGACACCGCCAAGGTGATCCGCAAGATCGGCGTGGCCTATGACGCACAGGGTCGCTACGCCGATGCGGATGCACAGTTCAAGCGCGCGATCGAGATCGCCACGAAAGCGTTCGGCCCGAATCACCGTTTCATCGCCAACGTGCTGCTGAATCAGGGCCAGTTGTTCGAGCACCAGCGGCGCTACGACGCTGCCGAGCAAGCCTACAAGCGGGCGCTTGCCATCAACGAGAAGGCGCGCGGGCCCAATCATCCGGAGACCGCGCGAACTCTCAATCAGCTTGCGGTACTGAGTATTGCGCAACGCAAACCTGCCAATGCCATCGGCTACTCGCGCAAGGCGACGGCGGCGGTACTCGCGCATGCGAATCTCGGCGACGCGGCAGACCGTCAAGGGCGAGATGGAGAGGGCTTGATCGAGCAGCGGTCGGGGTTTTTCGTGAACCACGTCGCAAGTCTGGCTGCCGGCGCGCGGGAGAATGTCGAGCCCGGGGCGGTGCTGGGACGCGAGGCCTTCGAAATTGCGCAATGGGCGAACCAGTCGGCGGCCGCAGCCGCCGTCCAGCAACTGAGCCCGCGCTTCGCCAGCGGCAACGATGCGCTCGCCGCGCTCGTGCGCCAGGATCAGGATCTGTCGGCCTATCGCCGCGATCGCGAGAAAGCGCTGGTCGAAGCATTGACGAAGCCAGCGGGGCAATCGAGCCCGGCGCAGATCGATACTATTCGCCGGCAAATCGAAGACACCGAGCGCAAGCTGACCGCCACCAAAGCGCGGCTGGAGAAGGAATTCCCCGATTATTCCACGCTGTCGAACCCAAAACCGCTGAAAGCCGAGGAGGTGCAGAAGCTGCTCGGGACGCACGAGGCGCTTGTTCTTCTCCTGACGGGTGAGGGGGAGAGCTATGTCTTCGTCGTAACCCCCGACCGCTTCGACTGGCGCACGATCCCGGCGGGAAGGGATGAGATCGCTGCCAAGGTCACCGCGTTCCGGCGCGGGCTGGAACTCGATACGATGCAGCAGTTTGACCTCGGCCTCGCGAACGAGCTTTTTACCCTGCTCATCGGGCCGGTCGATGGACTCGTGCGGGACAAGGGGCATCTGCTGGTGGCGCCGTCGGGCGCGCTGACGGCGCTGCCTTTCCATTTGCTGGTGACGGAAAAGCCGGCGACATCGGCCGCGGCGGGCACGAATCGCACGGCGGCCGAGGACGCCGCGCGCTACCGCGACGCCGCATGGCTGATCAAGCGCCAAGCCGTCAGCGTTCTGCCCTCGGTGGCGAGCCTGCAGGCGTTGCGGTCGCTGGCGCAGGCTGGCCAGGGCGGCAAGCCGATGATCGGATTTGGCGATCCGGTCTTCGATCCGCGCGCGACGCCGGGCGGTGAGCAGAAGCGGTCTCGGTCCCGGGGCAGGGCGCGAGCGTACAGCGACTACTGGCGCGGCGCCGGCCTCGATCGCAACATGCTGATGCAAGGGCTGCCGCAGCTTCCGGATACAGCCGATGAGCTCAGGGAGATTGCGAAGTCGCTCGGGGTTTCATCGACCGATATCCTTCTCGGCCGCGATGCCACCGTGACCGCGGTGAAACGCGCCCCGCTTGCCAACTACCGCATCGTCTATTTCGCCACCCACGGGTTGGTGGCCGGCGACGTCAAGGGCCTGGCCGAGCCATCGCTCGCGCTCTCCGTGCCCGCGAAGCCGACCGAAGACGATGATGGCTTGCTGAAGGCGAGTGAGGTGGCGCAGCTCAAGCTCAATGCCGATTGGGTCGTGCTCTCGGCCTGCAACACCATCGCGGGTGACAAACCCGGCGCAGAAGCGCTCTCAGGACTCGCGCGCGCGTTTTTCTATGCCGGCGCCCGCGCGTTGCTGGTGTCCCACTGGGCGGTTGCTTCCGACGCGGCCACGCGGCTGACGACCTCGGCCTTCGCTACCCTGGCGTCCGATCCGAAGCTCGGGCGCGCCGAAGCCATGCGGCGCGCGATGCTGAGCTTGCTCGATGACAAGTCGTCGACCGAGAATGCCTATCCTGCAGTTTGGGGGCCATTCGCGGTGGTCGGCGAAGGCAGCCGGCGATGACGGGAATTCCGCGTCATCGCCGACTTGTCAGCCTTATCAATAGAGGTCGATGCCCAAACCAACGCGGAAGGTGTGGAACGATTCCCTCAGACCAATGCTCACGCTGCCGGACGGCGTAGAGAGACAGGCGGTGCCGCCAGAGCCAGAGCAAGTGTTGGTCAGCCCGAAGGTCTTCGTATAGTTGCCAAAGTCGGTGTACCGGTATTCGGCCCTCGCCTTCACGCCGGCCCAAACCTCAGTTTCCCAACCCGCGCCAACCGTGCTGCCGACCCGCGTGTCGTTCCAGCTCACCGTGGTCCCTGCCGTCGCGAACGAGGTCGAGGAGGAGGACGTGCAGGAGGAGAGCGAGGGCGAGGAGACGCCCGAAGGGCATTGGAAAAGCGTTCCCGTGTATGAGAACGCGCCGCTGATCTCGGCAAACGCGACGCCGCCCGTCACGTATAGCAGGTTCCAGGGGTTTACGAGCCAGCCCAGGCGGGCGCGGATCGACGAGTCCGACTTCTGCTTGACCGAGCCGGAGAACTGGTCGGTTCGTACATAGTTGGTGGCACTGGGGAACTGGACGGAGCTCGGAACAGCAATCACGGCCGCGGATGACTGGACCAAAGAGGTCTCAGCGTTTTTCCAGGACCAGTCGCCCTCGAGGCCGACGACCCAGCCCCCTAATTGCACGCGGTAGCCGACGAACGGACCGATGGTGTAGGAGGTCTTGTTGCCGCTGAAGGAAAAAGGCGTCTCGAAGCAGTTGCTGTTGAAGGTGCTGCCGACTGGGCAGATAAAGGAGCCCGGATCGACGAAGCTGTTGTTCACCGAGCTGGCGCCGTTCGAGCCGCCGACCTGCCCGCCGTTCCAATTGGCGGTCCGAGAAGGCGCAGGCTGTTGCGGCGCCGGCCGCTCGACCACCCGTTCTCTTTTCGGCCTGGCCGGAATTTCGGCCGCGTTGGCCGGCTGCAGGATGGCCACTGCGGACAGTAAGCCCACGCCGGCGACCAGTAGTCTCATGACACGCCCCCGTTGGTTTTCGATATCCCCACTCAGCACCTTAAGCGAATACTCCCCGGAATCAATTTCCGAAATCATCAGTAGATTAAGTTTCGGCCATGTGTGGCCCGAGTGTCACACCAATCTCGTGCTAACCCGACCATTCTGGGTCACCAATCCGATCATTTGATTGGTGGTAGCGTGCGAACACAACTTTAGCCGCCTGTTGCAGCATCCCGCCGCCGATGGCGCTGAGGTGGGTAAGGCCCGCCTGCAGCATGCCCCGGTCGAGCGCCTTGCGTGCGGCCTCGAACTCGGCGAGCCCAGGATCATCCGCGGGCACCGAGGCATAGATTGACCGCGCCCCTGCAAAGCCCTTGAGATCGACATCGTCAATTCGCAGCAGAACGTTGTTTCCCAGCACGCCTGTCTTCGCCGATTGCATGATCATTTCCGCAGTGGAAGCGGCAATCAGTAATGGAAGGCCATAGAGATCCGGCACTTTTTCGAGGCGAAACGTCTCGTTGACCGCCGGGCCGATAATCGTGAAGTTGCTGCGGTGCGCCGCACCGAGATCGCCGACATAGACCTTGCCTGAGCACACGACCGCGCGCGCAGCCAGACGGCTCTTGTCCGACAGTTGGGCGGAATTCACGGTTTTGATGATTTCCTGCGCGGCCGCCAGCGCCTTGATGGCGTGGTCCGGCTCATCGGAAAGCCCGTTCCAAAACGCTAGGACTGCATCGCCGAGGAACTTATCGCTGCAGCCCTCGTGATGGTCGATGACCGACTGCATCGACGTGAAGTACCGGTTGGCCACTCCAACAATTTCCGACGCGGTAAGATCGGGTCTGTTCGAGAACGAAGTAAATCCCACGATATCAGCTAACAGAATCGAGACTTCTCGCTCTTGACCCTCGCCCTGATCGGCGAATCCGCCGCGCGCCAACGTCACCAGCCGCGCCGGCGGCAGGTAACGCCCTGCGGTGCGGAAGAGCCTCCTGAACAAGGCGCGGTGGCGGACCGATCGAACGCCCAGAATGGTCCCGTATGCGATGATGGTAACTAGGATTGGGTATCCCATCGGCAGCCATAGATCCGCAAATGCAAACGCGGCAGCACTGAACGAGCAGCCGACAAGCGTTGGCCCCACAAGTCCGAAAGCGATCGCCCGCGCCAGCTGCACCAGGACGACAGAGCCCGGTGAAACGTCGCGTTCGCCTAGGGCAAGGGCGCTCTCATCGCGAAACGCCAACATCGCGAAGAGAAAGGCCAAGCAGGCACCCGCGACGAGCCGCAGCCATGGCGGCGCCAGAGTTACCCGCTGTTCGCTGGCCGCGGATTGGATCGCCGCGATTTGCAGTAGCACCCCTGGGACTTGCTCGACCCGCGAGCGTTCGAACAAGCCGCGTTGCGGCGCACAGCGCTCGCTCGACGGAGAGTGCTCGGCCCGACTAAGAAACCGCGCCGGCCCGCGGTGCTCGTCTTCGCCGACCACCGCGGTCCCCACGACCACGATCCGCCCTGCGACCGCGTTTCGAACCTGATCGGCGCCATCCTTCGATGCGAGGCAAGCCAGCAACGTCTCCAGGCCGTATGTGGGTGTATCGGTTAGCGGGGCGGCCGGGGCGAGCAAAATGCGTTCGCCGGAGGCCGCCTGGCGCACGCCCCATCCGGCGCCAAGGGCGGCAAAGCCCAAGGCGATGCGCCCATCCGGCAGACGAACGAGAGGAGCGGTGCTTCGCACCCTCCCATCCGACTCGACCTGGAGGTCGAGCACCCCGACCCGCGACGGTCCCACCGCCTCGAGGAAAGCAGCTGCAGGTGGAACGCCGGGAAACCGCGCGAGAACAATCCTATCGCGTCCGCGTTGCAGAACGTCGATTAGGCTGCGGTCGTAGCCGGGCAAAGTGAACGAGCCGACTTTGAAATCCGCACCGGCATACGCAAACACGAGGTCGAAGGCGACCCGGCGCGCTCCGGCATCGAGCAGCCCATCGATCAGACGAGCCCAAATCGGTTGGAAGAGCGCCCGTGGGAGCGCGGCGAGCTCGGGGCTTGCGAGCGACGCATCGTCGACGGCGACGAGGACAATCGGTGCGGCGGGAAGATGCTGCCGCCAAGGCTCGGACGTCCTCAGTGTCAGGTCGTAAAGCAGCCCGTTCGGGCCGCCGAGCGCTGGGAAACCACCCTTATAGTCGCTGACATAACCGGCGAGTCCGCCTGCCACCACGCACAGAGCCGTGATCAGGCTTACGAGGGGTCTCCAGTTTCGAATGCTCCAGTCGCCGAGATCCACGAGGTCGACCTAGTTCGCGACGCCATCGGCCAGTGGTCAGCGTATTCCGTAGCGCTCGAATTCGTCGGCGATGTTGGACTGGATGAGTTTCGCAGCCGCAATGTCGCCGTTGCCTGCGACGCTGTTGCCGATCCGCAACTTGGCTATTCCGCGTCCATAGAGCGCCGACGCATGTTTCGGGTTGATGCGCAGCGCTGCGTCGTAGTCCGCAATCGCCTTGCTCGCCTGCCCCATCTTCAGGTTAACGAAGCCGCGACTGTCGAGAGCGTCGAGGTAACTCGGGCGCAGCGCCAACGCGCTGTCGCAATCCTTCAATGCCGACTGCACCTCCCCGATCATGGCGTTCGCCCAGCACCGGTTGTTCAGTGCTTCGGCGTCCTTGGGATTGAGCCGAATAACGGCGTCGAAATCATTGACGGCACGGGCGAAGTCCTCGTGTTGGGCATAGAGCTGACCGCGCTTATAGTAGGCGGCGACATCATTGGGGTTGCGCTGAATCTTGTCGTCGAGCTCTTTGATCGCGGGGTCGTCGATGCGCGCAACGGGGGAGGGCCGAGGTGTCAGCTTTGCGATCTGCTCACGCGCCTGGTCGGCATGACGCCCGGTAGGATACTTCGCAAGGAAATCCTCCCATGCCTTTTTGGTCCCGGTGCGTTCCGCGGATTGGTAGGCGGCTCGCGCGTCCGCCTCCAGGTCGGGCGGCGGCAGCGGCGCCACTGTTTTCTTCTCCGGCTCGACGGCGGTCGAAGCGGATGCCGATGACGGCCGTGCAGACGATGTGAACGAGAATTCCTCAACGAGCGAAGAGGAGAACCACGGGACCTGCTCGCCCTGGGATGCCCGCGAAACGCCGATCAGCGTGCGGTTGAAGGCCTCCTCGATCCTGCCCGCACCTCGAATCTCTTTGATCAATTCGCTCACGAAGACCTGCCGATCGCCGTCCCTGACCACGGCGCCGGGGGCGGCTGCGTACATCACGACCGTGCCCTTCGGCACGCTGACCGGGGCCAGTCCACCGGCAACGGAGCGGAAGCGGCGCTCGAATGGGTTTCTCCGCGAAGCGTCGAGAATGGCAATCTTGACGCGGGCGCCCCTGCTGTTCATCTCGGCGAGAACCGAATCGAGACTGTATCCGTCGCGGCGTATGTCAGGTTCAGACCAAATCTGCGCATTGACCGGGATCATGTAGGTCTGCCGATCGGACTGAATGCCATAGCCGCTGAAAAAAAAGAGCGCCGTCGATCCGGGCTTGATCTTGCCGTAGAAGCGGTCGAGCGTCGCGCGCATTGCTTCTTTGGTGAGATTCTCGCTGGTGTCCACCTCGAATCCGTGTCGCCGCAATTCCTCAGCCAAGGCGCGGGCGTTGTTGACCGGATCTTTTAGCGGCGCTTCGGCGTCTGGATAGGCAGCATTGCCGATGACCACCGCTACCCGTGCATCGTTTTGCTGTGCACAAACCGGGTGAATGCTGGTGCCGGCAAGGAACGTGAAGAGTACCGGAACAATGAGGCGAGAGGTCGAGTGCGCCATGGCGTGTGTCCTGGTCGTGCGCGGAGCCGGTTCGCAAGCCGCGATCAACCGCCTGTGCTAGGGGCGTCCGACCCGGCGCGCTTGCGACAATCGCACGGGGCGAGTTCGCGCGCATCGCGGTTCTCGCCAGCACCGTGCAAGCCGCTGATCTCCATCAAGAAGTGCTGCGAAGCTTATCGGTTCAACCGCGCTCGGGCAATTGTCCCAGGTCACACTGTCGCGGATTTGTGTGACAAAATCACGTGCGACGCTCGCG
>Ga0075421_100003133_pt1 | contig 19739 bp, 15 predicted proteins | sample SoiMetdeltSBSDD5_FD_75292 | JGI IMG/M metagenome (GOLD analysis project Ga0075421, IMG submission 75292) | Bulk soil microbial communities from a Populus tree surrounding site in Tennessee, USA - Soil MetaG P. deltoides SBSDD5 | ecosystem: Environmental > Terrestrial > Soil > Tree plantation... | reverse complement strand
TCGATGTCCTCGAAGAACGGCGCCTCGGCCCTGGCGACCTCCGCCGCCGGCGTGGCGATGAGCCAGGCGCGCGCCTTGCGGTAGGCGCGGGTGAAGGCCTTCGCCATGTCGCCGGCGAGCCACTCGCGCGTGGCGGCGAGGCTCGAGAAGGCGCAGGGGCCGATGGCGTCGCCCAGGGAGGCCACCACGTGCCCGACTTTGTCGTGCTCGAGCTGCTGCGGCGCCGGGCCCTGCAGGTGGATGAAATCGCCCTCGCCGGCGCGGAACGCGGCGATCATCTTGTCGGTTGAGCCGGCGTCGACGGCCTGGATCGCCCCGAAGTCGAGGCCCTGCTTGAAGCAGGCGTACTTGAACATGGCCATCGGCTGGCCGCCGTGGTCGACGATCACCTTCCTGCCCTTCAGCTCGCTCCAGCTGAAGGCCGGGTCCGGGCTGCGGCCGGTCAGGAAGAAGCCGTCCTTCTCGTTGATCTGGGCGAAGTGCAGGGCGGGCACGGGCTTGCCCTGCTCGAGGGGGCCGAAGCCCTGGCTGGGGGCCGACTGCACGACGTGCGCCGAGCCGTCGAGGAGGCTCGCGATCGCCGTCTTGCCGGGCGCCGACACCGCGTGCCTGGGCTCGAGTCCCTCCGCCTTCAGGAAGCCGCCGGCCATGGTGGCGATGAGGGGGGAATAGAACGCGGAGAAGCGGGTGAACTCGATGCGGATCTCGTCGGCCAAGGCTGCCTCCTCACTTCGTTCGACGCGCTGCGATGGCGGGCATGCTCACACGGGTGGGCGCCACGCTCAAGTGCGTTGGGCGGGGGTCAGACCCCTCGTTCCACCCGTCATCCCGGACGGCGCGATGCGAGCCATAGGCGAGCGGCGCGCCGATCCGGGACCTCGTGAGGCTGGCTCTGTACGACTCGTTCGGCGAGGTCCCGGACAGCTTCGGGCTGCGCCCTCAGCTTCCGGGATGACGGGTACCTCACCTCTCGCGCGGCGCGTCGAGGGTGGGAAACGGCACCGCCGTCTCGAAGGCACGCGCAGCGCGCAGCACCAGGGCGTCGGCGCCGATGGGGCCCACGATCTGCAGGCCGACGGGCAGGCCGGCCTCGGTGAGACCGCAGGGCACGGAGGCCGCCGGCTGGGTCGTCAGGTTGAAGGGGTAGCTGTAGGGCGACCAGTCGCACCAGGCGGTACCCCACTCACCCGACGGCGGCACCAGCTCGGCGACCTCGAAGGCCGGCAGCGGCAGGGTGGGCGTGAGCAGAAGGTCATAGCGCGTGTGGAAGCGGGCGAAGGCGTTGTGCAGCTGGGCCCGCTGCAGCTGGGCGCGCAGGTGCTCGGCCACCGGGACGGTGTGCGCCTCGGAGGCGGCGGCAACGAGCGCCGGGTCGGACAGCTCGCGCCAGCGCTCGCCGTAGGCCGCGAGCTGGTAGTGCATCGCCGGCCACCAGAAGGTGTTCCAGGTGCCGATGGGGTCGCCGCCGATGTCGGGGTCGGCCTCCTCGACGATGGCGCCGAGGCTTTCGAATGTCCGGGCGGCGGCGGCGACAGCACGTTCGACCTCCGGATGCAGGCGCCGCGCATAGCCGAGCCGGGCGGAATAGGCGACGCGCAGGCCCCGCACGCCGCCGCCGAGGCCGTCGCGGTAGTCGGGTGGCGGGGCGATCCAGGCGTAGGGATCGCGCGCGTCGGGTGCAGCGATCACGGTGAGCATCAGCGCCGCGTCGGCGACGGTGCGCGTGAGCGGGCCGGCGTGCGCCAGGGTGCCGAGCGGGGAGGCCGGGAACGCCGCCACCCGCGCCCGCGTCGGCTTGAGGCCGAAGCAGCCGCTGAAGCCCGCGGGGATGCGGATCGAGCCACCGCCGTCGGTGCCGATGTGCAGGGCGCCCATTCCCAGCACCGAGGCGGCCACCGCCCCGGCCGAGGAGCCGCCGGTGGTCATGCGCGTGTCCCACGGGTTGCGCGTGGCACCCGTGAGGGGGCTGTCGCTGGTGGCCTTCCAGCCGTACTCGGGCATCGCAGTCTTGCCCAGGAGCACGGCACCCGCTTCGCGCAACCGCGCCACCACCGGCGCGTCGACGCTCTGGGGCGCGGGCGCGCTGAGCCTCGATCCGTAGCGTGCGGGCATGCCCGCGACGAGCACGTTGTCCTTGATGCCGGCGGGTACGCCGTCGACGAGCCCCTGCGGGGCGCCCGCCTGCCAGCGCGCCTCGGAGGCTCGCGCGGCGGCGAGCGCGCCGTCCGGGTCCAGATGGCACCAGGCATTGACCGCCGCATTGTGCCGCTCGATCCGGGCCAGGGCGGCCTTCGTAGCCTCCACGGGGGAGAGCGCCTTGCTGCGGTAGAGGGCCACGAGCTCCGTGGCTGACAGGAGGGCGGGGTCGGTCGGCGGGCGGGCAGTCATGCGTCGCGGGCTCCTGGCAAGGCGGGCGTGGAAGGCCGCCGAGACCTCGAAACAGCGACGAGGCAGCGCCCTCGCCGGTATTCAAGCAGACACGAATGGGCGGCAAAAGACCCTTGTTGCGCGAGCGTCGCCGATGAAGGCATCGGGTCGCTCACGCCGGGGCCGCGGCACCCTGCAGCTTGGCGAGCAGGCGCGCCAGCTCCTTCTGCTCGGACCTCGCGAGGCGCGCCGCGACGCTCTCCTCGAAGGCGCGCACCTTCTCGCGGGCCGCGAGATAGGGGGCCTCGCCGGCCGGATCGAAGTAGAGCGCGTGGCAGCGCCGGTCGCTGGGCAGCACCTCGCGCCGCACGAGGCCGCGGCTCTCCAGTCGGAAGATGACCGGGCTCATGGTCGACTTGTCGACGCCGAAGGCCGCCGCCAGAGCCACCTGCGTGATGCCCGGATTGGCCCTGATCAGCGTCAGCACGCCGAACGAGCCCGGCGTGAAGTCGAAGCCCTTGAGCGTCGCTTCGAACTCGGCGAAGATCCGGGCCTGGGCGCGCCGCACCTGAAAGCCGACGTAGTTCGGCAGCTCGTCGAAGTCGATCGGCCGCTCCTCGGCCTCGCCGAGGGGCCTGCGCCTCGCCGCCGTGGCTGTCCTCCTCATGCCGGTGCCGCTCCTCTCCGTTGCTGGGTGCGGATTCGCGAAAGCGCCACTCTACATGAGCGACGGCAGGAATGTGGAGAGGATCGGGAGGACGGCGAGCAGCGTCAGGCGCACGAAGTCGGACAGGATGAACGGCATCACCCCCTTGTAGATGGTCCACAAGGGCACGTCGCGCGCCAGCGAGTTGATGACGAACACGTTGATGCCGATCGGCGGCATGATCATGCCGAGCTCCACCACCATCACCACGATCACGCCGAACCAGATCGGGTCGAAGCCCAGCTTGACGATCACCGGGTAGATGATGGGGATCGTGAGCAGGATCATGGCCAGCTCGTCCATGATGGCGCCCAGCACGATGTACATGACGAGAATCAGGGCGAGGATGCCGTAGGGGCCGAGCGGCAGGCTCAGCATCCAGCTCGTGAAATTCTGCGCCGTCTGGGTCACGGCCAGGAAATAGCCGAACAGGAACGCGCCGATCACGATGGTGAAGATCGCAGCGGTGGTGCGCACGCTCTCGACCAGGCATTTCATGATGAGCCGGCCCGTGAGCCGCCGGCGCGCCAGCCCGATCAGGAGGGCGCCGCCCGCCCCCATGCCGGCGGCCTCGGTGGCGGTGAACCAGCCCATGAACATGCCGCCGATGCAGAAGACGAACAGGAGCAGCGTGGCCCACACGTCCTTCAGGGAGTGGATGCGCTCGCGCCAGCCGTGCCGGGGCCCGCGCGGCATCATGTCGGGCCGCAGGAAGCCCATGATCTGCACGGCGTTGATGTAGAGGATGGCACCGAGGATGCCGGGGATGATGCCGGCGATCAGCAGCCTGGAGGCGTCGTTCTCGGTGGGCGCCGCGTAGATGATAAACACAACCGACGGCGGGATCATGATGCCGAGGGTGCCGCCCGCCGCGATGGCGCCGGTCGCAAAGCCCGGGTGATAGCCGGCGCGGCGCATCTCCGGCAGCGCCACCTGGGTCATGGTCGCCGCGGTGGCCACCGACGAGCCGTTGATGGCGGCGAAGCCGGCGCAGGCGGTGACAGTGGCCATGGCGAGGCCGCCCCGGCGATGGCCGAGCCAGACGTTGCTCATGTGGAAGAGCTCGCGGCTCATGCCCGAGGCGGTGGCGAACGCCCCCATCAGGATGAACATCGGGATGACGGCGAGGTCCCAGTCGGTGGAGACCCGGATCGGGGACTGGGCCAGCAGGTTGAAGCCCGGCGAGAGCGCGGACAGCGCGGCGAAGCCCAAGACGCCCACCACGCCCATGGCGACGCCGATCGGCACGCGCAGCAGCATGAGCGCGAACAGCGCCACGAAGCCGAGGATGGCAATGGTCTCCTGGCCCATCGGGCGGCCTGCCGCTACTGCACCGGATCGACCGGATGCGGCGGCGGCGCACAGGTCCCGCGCACGATGCGTGCGAGCCGGATCGCCACCAGCACCGTGGCCAGGAAGATGCCGAGCGCGGCCGCCAGATGGAACGGCCAGATCGGCAGGTGCACATCGAACGTGGTCTCGCCGCTCCTGTAGCCGCTGTCGACCTTGTAGGTCAGCATCCACGCGAACGCGGCCAGGAACGCCAGCAGCACGCCGGTCGAGATGAAATCCAGGATGCGCCGGCCGCGCGGCCCGAACCATTCCCAGACGAAGTCGACCTGGATGTGCTCGTCGCGGTAGCTGGTGGAGGCAATGCCCCAGAAGATGGCGACGCCCAGCGTCAGGCGCGACAGGTCGAACCAGTCCGGGATGGTCCAGGTGATGGTGGCGCGCAGGCCCACGCTGACGAAGGTGAGACCGACGATGGCGGCGAGGAAGATCCCCGCCGCCCGCTCGGTGAAACCGACCGTGGTGTCGATGATGCGGTCCAGGCGGGGGCGCATCAGTAGGCCGCGTTGTGCTTGGCGAGCGCGGCCCTCAGCTCCTTCAGGATGGTATCCGGGTCATGGCCCGCCTTGCGCACCCCGTCGGCCCAGGCCTTGACCACGGGCTCCGCCGACTTCTTCCATTCTGCGAGCTGCGCCGGGCTGAGGGCGTAGACCTCGCGGTTCGGATCGGCCTTGAGCTTGGCGAGGCCCGAGTGCTCGAAATCCGCCCAGGGGCCGGCCGCCCGCAGCGCCCACTGCGTGGTGCAATGATCGTCGATCACCTTCTTCTGCGACGCTGACATCTGCTCGTACTTGGGCCTGTTCATCAGCCAGGTGAAGGCGGTGGCATAGATCGCGGCATCCATGTGGTACTTGGTGACCTTGTCGATGCCGAGCAGCGGGATCGAGCCCCACGGCGCTCCGGCCACCTCGGCGACGCCCTTCTCGAGCCTCTCGCGGATCTCGGTGGCGGAGGCGGACACGTTGGTGCCGCCGAGCTGCGTCACCCAGTTGGCGATGGTGGCGTGCGGCGGGCGGACCTTCACGCCCTTGAGGTCGCCGGGCACCAGGATCTTCTTCGTGCGCGAGTGGAACGAGCCGGGATCGTGGATGAAGGCGAAGCAGAACTTCACGTCCTTCATCTCCGTGCCCGCGTACTTGCGGTACCACTCGTCGACGGCGGCGATCCCGCCCTTGGCCTCACCGATCATGAACGGCAGGTTGGCGGCGTCGACGATCGGGAAGACGCCCGGCTGATAGCCCGGAGAAATGTAGACCACGTCGGCGATGCCGGTGCGCACCATGTCGTAGTGGTCGGCGGCCTTGCCGAGCTGCTGGCCAGGGTACACCTGGTACTTGATGGTGCCGTTGGTCGCCTTCTCGATCGAGGCGCCCCACTCCTCCAGCGCCTTCTGCAGGGGGTGGGTGGCTGGAACCCAGTGTGAGAGCTTGAGCGTGAACGTCTGCTCCTGGGCGCCGGCGGGTGTGCCGGCGAGCACGAGCGCCAGCGCCGATGCCAGCACCGGCGTAATGGAGCGCAGCCATCCCATGTGTCCCCTCCCCTTCGTTCGTTGAATATGCCGATCTCTCGCCAGCAGCGCGAAGGTCCGCGCCCGGACCGGCTGGCGTCCTCCGTTGCAAACGCGGCGGTTGTCGGCCGTGAAATTCGGCTTCGCGTTTCCTCCGAAGCGCCGGCCATCCCGACTGCTCCGCACGCCACAGGTACGGCATGGCGGCTGCGGCGTCAAACCGCCGGCGCGCGCCGCGCCTGCCGCTCGAGGCCGCCTCTGCCCACTGTGCCGCGCGCACAGTTGCGGCGGGATACGGCCCACTCCCCGCGCGCGGCCGGCACAAAACGGCCCAGAAGCGGGCGCCAATGGGAGCGGGCGCATATGACGCCCGACGCAGGTTGCTGCGGTGCGAGTGAGCTGCCGGATCGATTGGATCGAGAGTTGCGACACGAGGAGCGAATATATGGCCGATATGAAGTTGATCGAGGACCTGCCGATGGCGGCCCTGCTGCAGGAGCTGCGCAACCGCGAGAGCAAGGACGACAACCCCTCGGCCAGGCTGAGCGAGGATTTGCGCGACTTCGGCGACGACAGCATCGTCGCCGTTCTGAGAAGCAGCCAGAAGGTCATCTACGAGATCGACGACCGCACCGAGGTGTTCCAGCTGTCGCCGGGGCCCGATCTCGACGATGCGGACAGCGTCGTCGCCCTCTTCCGGGCCGCCGCCGTGGCCGACAACGGCAACGGCACCTCGACCCTGCGCACGGCCAACTTCGGCCGGCAGCACAACCTGTGCCCGGGCGAGCGCTTCCGCGACCAGCCGACGGGCGCGTTCTGCTCGGGCTTCCTGGTGGCCCCCGACATCATCGCCACCGCGGGCCACTGCGTGAACGCCGACAACGTGGGGGACGTGCGCTTCGTGTTCGGCTTTCGCATGCGCGACGCCGAGACTGCGGAGACCGTGATCGGCAACGGCGAGATCTACCACGGAGTGGCGCTGGTCGGGCACCAGCTGGTGGGCAACGGAGCGGACTGGGCGCTGGTGCGGCTCGATCGGCCCGTCCCCAACCATCGCATCGCCCGCATCCGCCGCTCCGGCAGGATCGGCGACACCCAGGCCGTGCACGTCATCGGCCATCCCGCGGGCCTGCCCACCAAGTTCGCCGGCGGCGCCTCCGTGCGCGACAACGGCCCCGCCGTCTATTTCATCGCCAACCTCGACGCCTACGGCGGCAACTCGGGCTCGCCGGTGTTCAACAGCGACACCCACGAGGTGGAGGGCATTCTGGTGCGCGGCGAGACCGATTTCGTGCGCCAGGGCACCTGCCAGGTCTCGCTGGTCTGCCCGACCACGGGCTGCCGCGGCGAGGACTGCACCCGCGCCACCGAGTTCGCCCGCCTCGTCCCCGAGCCCCCCACTTCGTAACTTGCACCAGCCGGACTCCCCTCGCCCTTGCACCACGGGACTCCCCTCCCCCTTGTGGGGAGGGGCTGGGGGTGGGGGGACTCCCGACCTGGAGGTATTCTCCGCAGAAAAGGAGCCAAGCCATGTCGGACAGCACGCCTTCCAACGACCCCATCGGCGAGCTCGCCAAAGCCCTGGCGGGCGTCGCCGACAACGCCCACTCCCTCGACGAGATCGCGGCCTGGCTCCGTTCGCAGCCGGGCGTCACCAGCGTCGAGCTGGGCGACTATCTCCTGAAGTCGAACCCCCCGCAGCGCGACTTCCTGGTCGAGTGCACGCGCAAGGACGGGTCGAGCGTACGCAAGGTCCTCAACATCTACGTCCTCGCCGGCGAGAAATTCCAGTTCAACTGCGTACGCGACCCCTGAAGGGGTCGCGTTCACACCCCCCTTGCGCCTCCCGGATTCCCCTCCCCCTTGCGAGGAGGGGCTAGGGGTGGGGGAGCCCCCCTCCCGTGACTGCCCTGGGGTCTGACCCCGCGCGTCACCCGTTGACGTCGTAGGCCGCGAGCGCCGCCAGGTTGACGATGTCGCTGTCCTGGGCGTTGAGCTGGCAGATCTGCACCGAGTGCGTCAGCCCCACCAGCATCGGCCCGATCAGCGTGGCGCCGCCCAGCTCCTTCAGCATCTTGGTGGAGATCGAGGCGGAGTGGAACGCCGGCATCACCAGCACGTTGGCCGTGTCCTTGAGACGGCAGAACGGGTACTGCCTGAGTGCCTCGCGGTTGAGCGCCACGTCGGCCGCCATGTCGCCGTCGTACTCGAAGTCCACGCCGCGCCTGTCGAGGATCGCGACCGCCTCGCGCACCTTGTCGGAGCGCTCGCCGCGCGGATGCCCGAAGGTGGAGTAGGCGAGCAGCGCCACGCGCGGGTCCATGCCGAGGCGCTTGGCCACGCGCGCCGCCTCCACGGCGATGCAGGCGATGTCCTCCGCGCCCGGCATGTCGGTCACGCTCACGTCGGCCACCAGCACCGCGCGGCCGCGGATCAGCGCGATCGACACGCCGATCACGCGCCGGCCGGCCTTGGCGTCGAGCACGAGGCGGACATTGTCGTAGGCCGTGTGCCAGTTGCGCGTGACGCCCGTCACCATGCCGTCAGCGTGGCCCATGGCTACCATGCAGGCGGCGTAGACGTTGCGGTCGTTGTTGACGAGGCGCTGGCAGTCGCGCAGCAGGTAGCCCTGGCGCTGCAGCCGGGCGTAGAGATACTCCGCATACTCGTGCCGGCGCTCGTCGCGGCTGGTGTCGTGCGTCTCGATGGCGTCGGTGAAATCAATGCCGGCGACCGCGAAGGCCTCCGCCACGTTGCCCTCGCGGCCGATCAGGACGGGCTGCCCGAGACCCAGGTTGAGGAACGCGTTGGCCGCGCGGGCGATCTGCGGCTGCTCGCCTTCGGCGAAGATGATGCGCTTGGGGGCCGACCGCACCTGGGTCACGATGTTGGCGAGCCACCCGGCGACCGGGTCGAGCCTGCCGGCCAGCCGCGCCGCGTAGGCATCCATGTCGACGATCGGGCGCCGCGCCACACCGCTCTCCATCGCCGCCCTGGCGACGGCGTGCGGCACCCGCGTGATGAGGCGCGGATCGAACGGCGCCGGGATGATGTAGTCGGGCCCGTATTTGACCTGCCGGCCCAGGAAAGCCACCGCGACCCGGTCGGGCACGTCCTCGCGCGCGAGCTCCGCCAGCGCCTTGGCGGCGGCAATCTTCATGGCCTCGTTGATGGTCGAGGCGTGCACGTCGAGCGCCCCGCGGAAGATGAAGGGAAAGCCCAGCACGTTGTTGATCTGGTTCGGATAGTCGGAGCGGCCGGTGGCGACGATGGCGTCCGAGCGCACCTCGGCCACCTCCTCCGGCGTGATCTCGGGATCGGGATTGGCCATGGCGAAGATGATGGGCTTGGGCGCCATCGCGCGCACCATCTCCTTGGTGACGGTGCCGGCGGCGGAGAGGCCGAAGAACGCGTCGGCGCCCTCCAGGGCGTCGCGCAGCGTGCGCGCCTTGGTGTCGGCCGCGTAGGCCGACTTCCACTGGTTCATGCCGTCCTTGCGGCCGCGCCAGATCACGCCCTTGGTGTCGCACAGCACGATGTTCTTCTTGGCCATGCCCATGGAGACCAGCAGCTCGATGCAGGCGATGCCGGCGGAGCCCGCGCCGTTGACCACGAGCTTGCAGTCCTCGATGCGGCGCCCGGTCAGCTCGAGCGCGTTGATCATGCCGGCGGCGGCGATGATGGCGGTGCCGTGCTGGTCGTCGTGGAACACCGGGATGTTGAGCAGCTCTTTCAGCCGCTCCTCGATGATGAAGCAGTCCGGCGCCTTGATGTCCTCCAGGTTGATGCCGCCGAAGCTGGGGCCCAGGTAGCGCACGCAGTTGATGAAGGCCTCCACGTCCTGGGTGTCGATCAGGAGGTCGATGCCGTCGATGTCGGCGAAGCGCTTGAAGAGCGCGCCCTTGCCCTCCATCACCGGCTTCGCCGCCTGCGCGCCGAGGTTGCCGAGCCCGAGGATCGCGGTGCCGTTGGAGACGACCGCCACCAGGTTGCCCTTGTTGGTGTAGTCGTAGGCCGACTGCGGATCCTGGGAGATGGCCAGCACCGGCACCGCCACGCCCGGGGAATAGGCCAGCGACAGGTCGCGTTGTGTGGTGAGCGGCTTGGTCGGTGCGATCTCCAGCTTGCCCGGCTTGCCCTGGCTGTGAAACTGCAGGGCCTCCTCCGCGGTCCAGCTGGCGGCATCGAACTTGACGGGCGGCATGGCTCTCCCTTTCGCAACCTCCCGTCTCAGTGGCGGGAAATGGCTCACGATAGTGGGCCGATCCTTGCGGCACAACGGCGACCTGCCGTGTCGGGAGCACATGGTTCCTCCATTTGTTGTTGCCAAGCCTCAGTAGACGGGTCGCGGACGGTTTCGCGGGGTCGGCGGACCCGCTATGGCTAACCGACCACGAGGGGGCGAGGCCTATGGCGGGCGAGCTGAAAAGGGGCTTGGAACGGCGCGCCCGCGGCGCGGAGGCCGGTGCTGTCCAGACAGGCAGCGCCGCGCCCACCGGCGTCACCCCGTCGATGGTGCAGTTCCTGGAGATCAAGGCGAACAATCAGGATTGCCTGCTTTTCTATCGCATGGGTGACTTCTACGAGCTGTTCTTCGACGACGCGGTGGCGGCCGCCGAGGCGCTGGGCATCGTGCTCACCAGGCGCGGCAAGCACCTGGGGGAGGACATCCCCATGTGCGGGGTGCCTGTGCATCGCGCCGACGAGTACCTGCAGCGCCTGATTGCGAAAGGCTTCCGGGTCGCGGTATGCGAGCAGCTGGAGGACCCGAGTGAGGCGAAACAGCGCGGCTCCAAGGCGGTGCTGCGTCGCAATGTCGTGCGCCTCATCACCGCCGGCACCGTGACCGAGGAGAGCCTGCTCGACGCCCGCGCAGCGAACTTCCTCACCGCCGTCTTCAGGCCCGCGAAGGGCGGCGACGGCGCGCCCGTCGCGCTCGCCTCGCTCGACATCTCCACCGGCGAGTTCGAGGTGGGCGAGGTGGCGGCGGCCGACTTCCCGGGCGAGATCGCGCGCCTCGCCCCGGGCGAGGTGATCGCCGCCGGCGCGCTCCTCGCCGGGCCGCATCTCGGCAAGTGGATCGCAGCCGGGACCCGTGCCGCCACCCCCGTCCCCGCAGCCACCTTCGACAGCCTGGCCGGCGAGCGCCTGCTCGCCGCGCAGCTGGGCGTCGCCGACCTCGGCGCCTTCGGCGCCTTCTCGCGGCCTGAGCTGGCGGCCGTCGGCGCGCTCCTGAAGTACGTCGAGCTGACCCAGATCGGCCGCCGCCCCTGCGTGCGTGCGCCACGCCGCAGCGGGGCCTCCGCCCAGCTCATCATCGACGCGCCCACGCGCGCGAGCCTCGAGCTCATACGCTCCACGTCGGGCGAGCGCAAGGCGAGCCTGCTGGCGGCCATCGACCGCACCGTCACCGGCGCCGGCGCGCGCGAACTCGGCCTCCGGCTGGCGAGCCCGCTGCGCGACCTCGAGGCGATCGGCGCCCGCCTCGACGCGCTCGGCTTCCTCTGCGACGGCGAGACGCTGCGCGAGGACATCCGCCGCACGCTGCGCCATACGCCCGATCTTGCGCGAGCGATGGCGCGGCTCGCTCTGCAGCGCGGCGGCCCGCGCGACCTCGCCGCCGTGCGCGACAGCCTCGCGGCGGCCCAGGCCTGCGCCGGGCTCCTGCGCGCGGCCAGCGCCGGCATGGGCCTGCGGGGGGGCCTGCCGGGCACGCTCGCCTCGATCGCCCGGCGGCTTGCGGCCTGCGACGCTGCGCTACAGCCGCTGCTGGCGAGGGCACTCGTCGACGACCCGCCGCATCTGAGGCGCGACGGCGGCTTCGTGCGGCCGGGCTGCTCGGCCGATCTCGACGCCCAGCGCAGCTTGCGCGACGACAGCCGCAAGGTGATGACGGCGCTCGAGAGCAAGTACCAGGGACAGACCGGTATCAAGGCGCTCAAGGTGCGCCACAACAACATCCTCGGCTACTACATCGAGGTGCCCGCCGGCGCCGCCAAGCCGATGCTGGGCGCGCCCCTCGACGGGACCTTCCGCCATCGCCAGACCATGGCCGGCGCGGTCCGCTTCACCACCGTCGAGCTGGCCGACACCGAGAGCCGCATCGTCTCCGCCGCCGAGCGGGCCCTGGCGCTCGAGCAGCAGGTCTTCGCCGACCTGGCCGCGGCCATTGCCGCCGCGGAGCGGCCCCTCGCCGAGGTGGCCGCGGCGCTGGCCGAGCTCGACTGCGAGGCAGGCCTGGCAGAGGTGGCTGCCCGGGAGGGCTACACCCGTCCGATGCTGGATCGGAGCTCGACCTTCGATATCCGCGGCGGCCGCCATCCCGTGGTCGAGCAGGCGCTGCGCAGCGCCAGGGAGGGCGGCGCCTTCATCGACAACGACTGCATCCTGGCCGCCGCTCCGGCCGAGGCCGAGGCGGCCCTCGAGGCCTTCGGCACCGACGTCCCCGACGGCATGCAACCGGCGCGCCTGTGGCTCGTCACCGGTCCCAACATGGCCGGCAAGTCGACCTTCCTGCGCCAGAACGCCCTCATCGCCGTGCTGGCGCAGATGGGCTCGTTCGTGCCCGCGCGTTCCGCCCACATCGGCATCGTCGACCGGCTGTTCTCGCGTGTCGGGGCCGCCGACAACCTCGCCAGCGGCCGCTCCACCTTCATGGTGGAGATGGTGGAGACGGCGGGCATCCTGAACCTCGCCACGTCGCGCTCCCTCGTCATCCTGGACGAGATCGGCCGCGGCACCGCCACCTTCGACGGCCTCGCCATCGCCTGGGCCGTGGTGGAGTACCTGAACGAGGTGTCGCAGTGCCGCGCGCTTTTCGCCACGCACTATCACGAGCTCACCGCCCTCGCCGGCCGCCTCACCGAGGTTGCCAACGTCACCATGGAGGTGCGCGAGTGGAAGGACGAGATCGTCTTCCTGCACAGGGTCAAAGGCGGGGCCGCCGACCGCAGCTACGGCATCCAGGTGGGGAGGCTCGCCGGCCTGCCCCGGCCCGTCACCGACCGCGCCGCCGAGGTCCTGGCGCTGCTGGAGAAGGGCGGCGCCAAGTCTCCCGACGCCGCCGCGCTGATCGAGGAGCTGCCGCTGTTCGCCGCCGCCCTCGCAGCCTCCCGCCCGCGGATCGAGCCGCAGCCCGGCGGCGCGCCACCGGCCGGCCTCTCGCCTCTCGAGGAGGCGCTGGCCGCCCTCGCTCCGGACGACCTTTCGCCCAAGGCCGCCTTGGAGGCGCTCTACCGGCTGAAGGCCCTGGCCGGGCAAGAGCGGAGATAGCTCTCACGGTGCCCCCACAGTCCCGGAGAACGGGTGCTCGCCGGATGCAGGAAGCGGCCGGGGGCGCGCAATTTTGCTTAACGCTCTCCCGTCGCCTGCGGCGGCCTGCAATGCGCTCCCCGCCGCTGGCCGAGGGAGGCGCGGAAAGAGGGCTCCCGAGGATAGGTGAAGGGCGGCCGCTCCTTCCCCCGGCCCTGCGACGCGGAACCACCGGCCCAGCTTCAACGTTGGCTTCTCGGACGGGGTAACCCCCGAGGAGGTAGTGCTCATGTCGCGAGAGAGCAGTAGCCGGGCGGTCGGCAGGTCGCTCCGCGGTTTCGCTCGCATGGAGCCCGATAAGCAGCGCGAGCTCGCACGCAAGGGTGGCGCCAATGTTCCGAGCGAGAAGCGCAGCTTCTCGCAGGACCGGACGCTGGCATCCGAGGCGGGGCGCAAGGGTGGACGCAGAGTGGCACCCCAGTCCCGCAGCTTCTCCAAGGACCGCCTGCTGGCGGCCGAGGCCGGCCGCAAGGGCGGCCGCATGTCGCAAAAGCGCCGGGAGATGCCCCGGAGCGACTACGGCGGCGGCGCCGGCCACAGGGAGTGAGAGCGCCGGCTGGCAGCCGTCTCCGATCGCCCCGCTGCGCACGCGCGCGTGCACAGCTTTTGCGAGGCTCGGCGCTGCCGGGGCGTCGCATCCCAGGTCCGCGGTGCTAATCTGCGATCGATTGATTCGCGCCACTGTCCTGCGTCTCGGCGCTCGTCCCCGGGGGCTCGCATGGCAGATGGAACGAGGTCGGTGGCCCTCGAGGCCGAGTCGGCTGCGGCGGAAGCCGCGCGCGAGGCCAAGGCCGAGGTGCTCGAGCGCGCGGCCACGGTCGAAAGCGCAGGCACGCTGCCGCGGGCGGCGAAGGCCCGCAAGCGCGGCAGACGAGCGGACTGGGCCGAGTTCACCGTCGATATCTGGATCACCAACTTCAACTCGGTCGAGTTCGGCGTCTACAAGCGCAGCCGCAACCGCGCGAAGTCGCGCCAGTTCACCTCCGACATGGATATCTTCGCCGAGATCATCGAGAAGGGCGAGCGCACCGGTCTGCTCGGCTATCGCGAGGACCTCTGGCACAAGAACACGGGCATGGACAAGCGCCTCGTCTTCAAGCTTTTCAACGAGACGGTGAACTGGCGCGCCACCATGGACCTGATGATCGGCCGCAGCCTGCAGCTGACCTTGGGCGCGCGCGGGCTGCCGGTCACCTGCTTCTCGGTCAACGCCAGCGACCACGACAACATGATCTACGTGGAGCGCTCGGCCAACAAGTGGCCGCTCGCGCCGGAGCACTTCTCCTTCTTCCTCCTCGACGACGGCAAGCCGCAGTTCTACCGCTTGCGGCGTGACGTGATCGACTTGGGCGGCGACTACACGCTCTACAGCCACCGCAACGAGCCGGTGGGCCGGCTCGACGGCAAGGTGCTCTCGATCGGTGGCAAGTGGCACGGGCGCGTGCATCCGGAGCATGCGGGCCCGCGCCTCTTGACGGTGCTGAAGCTGTTCTGCGGCATGCTGATCTTCAACACCGAGGCGCGCCGGCACATGCGGCGTCTGGCGCGCGACGTGCTGGCCGGCAAGTACGAGCCCAAGATCGAGAAGCAGGAGGCCGACCTCTACATGAACCCCCGCCGCGTGCGGTAGGTGTGATCTGTCGCGCAGGCGCTGCACCCAATGCAGCGTTTTATCCATCTCCCTTGACAAGCGACAATTGTCTCTTATCTATCATGTCGATTCGAAGCTTTCGCCACAAAGGCTTGCGGCGTCTGCTCGAAAAGGGCGATCTAGTGGTCTGACCCATTCATGAGATGTCCGTCGCGAACGTCTGGCAATCGTCCATGTGTCGGGGCTCCAACAGCAACGGTGAAGACCCCGGCTCTGCGCGCCCCTTGGACTTGATCTTCGATCAAGTCCGGTCGCTTCGGCCGGGGACGCAAGTGGAAAGGCCCGTCCGCAAGTCCCGCCTGCGTTCCCGGAAACCGAGGCCCCGACGCCAGGTCGGGGCAGAGGTTATCCGGGATCTTCCCCCGCCCGTGCTCGAGGCGGCAACCGTATGGGTACCAATTGAATGGGTCGGAGCACTAGATGGAGTAAAGCGCGGCCATGCACATGAAGGACCCGCCCCATATCGGAGGTTTCATCCGGCGCGAGATCGTCGACCCGCTGGGGCTCAGCGTGACGGACGCCGCCGACGCGCTGGGCGTCACGCGGCAGGCGCTCAACAACCTTCTGAACGAGAAATCGGCGCTGTCGGCAGAGATGGCTCTGAGGATCGAGAAGGCGTTCGGTCCGAAGATGGACCACCTCTTGCGGATGCAGCTGGAATACGACATGGCCCAGGCCCGCAAGCGAGCGGGTGCAATAAAGGTCCGGCGCATAAAGCGGGCCGCCTGAACCTCCAGGGCTGGAACAACGCGGCGGCGGTATCGGCAGCGCCTTTCATCTCGGCCCTTGACAGGATATCGGGCGATTTCGCCTATGTGCCGTGCGGGTCGTACTGGTGTGCGGCTCCGGTCAACAGGCACGTGCACGGGGGGAGATGGGCGATGCCGGACGCTCAAAAGGCGCTCATGGACCTGCAAACCGGCGCCGATGTCCTGTTCCTGGTTATCGGTGCGGTGCTGGTGCTCGCCATGCATGCCGGGTTCGCGTTCCTGCAGGCGGGCACGGTACGCCACAAGAACCAGGTCAATGCCCTCAGCACGGTCCTGGCGACCCTGGCCGTTTCCGTGGTCGCCTATTTCCTGGTCGGGTTCGGCATCGCCTACCGCATCTCGTTCTTCGCAGGCGCCCCGGACCTGAGCGGCGCCGCCACCGGCTTCGGCCCCCAGGGGCTGACGCTCGCCAAGTTCGTCCTCCTCGCCGCCTTTGCCGCCGCGGTTCCGGCCATCGTCTCGGGCGGCATCGCCGAGAGGGCGCGCCTGCTGCCGCAAGGCGTGGCCGCAGCCCTTGTCGTGGCGCTCGTCTATCCCCTTCTCGAGGGCGTCGTCTGGAACGGCAACTACGGACTGCAGCAGACCGTCTTCGATGCCACGTTCGGCGTGCCGTTCCACGATTTCGCGGGCTCCATCGTGGTGCATGCCGTGGGCGGCTGGCTCGCCTTCTCGGCGGTGCGGCAGCTGGGGCCGCGCCTCGGGCGCTACGACGCTGCCGGCGGCGCAGGATTCCCGCCGTCGTCGGTCCCGTGGCTGGCCATCGGCACCTGGCTCCTGTGCATCGGCTGGTTCGGCTTCAACGTGATGAGCGCGCACGCGCTGCAGGGCGTCTCCGGGCTCGTCGCCATGAACACCCTGATGGCCATGAGCGGCGGCATCCTGGCGGCCCTGATCGCCGGCGAAGGCGATGCCGGCTTCATCCACAAAGGGGCGCTGGCGGGTCTCGTCGCCATCTGCGCCGGCGCCGATGTGGTCCACCCGGCCGGAGCACTGCTGATCGGCGGTGTGGCCGGCGTCATCTTCGTGCAAGTCTCCCAGGCGGCCGCCGGCCCGCAGTGGAATTTCGACGACCCGCTCGGCGTCTGGGCCCTGCACGGCCTGTGCGGCCTTTGGGGCGGCATCGCCTGCGGCATCTTCGGGCTCGCATCGTTCGGCGGCATGGGCGGCGTCAGCTTCCAGGCCCAGCTCGTCGGCAGCGTGCTGGGGGCCGTCTATGCCATGGTTGTCGGTGCCGTCGTCTACGCCGCGATCGATATGCTGATCGGCCTTCGCCTCGCCCCCGAGGACGAGCAGCGAGGTGCCGACCTTGCGATCCACAAGGTCGCCGCCAACCCCGCGGAGGACGTGCGCCTCGGGCGCATCTAGCCCGGTAGTCGGCAGTCGGGTTTCGGCAGTCGCAAGGCGAGCAATCCCGACGCCCGACTGCGGAAGGGCGACGCCCGAACATGGTATCTCGCGCGTTAGCGTTAACCGAATGGAAACGGGCTTAGCGCCAAAGTTGAGCCAGGCGCCCTCCTCGCCGAGCGGGCTCGCCGGCTCCGGCCGGGCCCGCAACTCGAAGCGCCCGCTCCTTTGTCGGCGGGCTCGAGGCCAGGCGGGGTGGGCAACTCGACGGTTTGCGATAGCGTAACGGCTCCGGCTGGTATGGTGTCCTCGTGGGATCAAGCTCGGCTGCTGCCCGGTTCCGTACGGGCGAAGCTCACAGCGTGGCTGCTGCGGCTCCTGGGCTACGCCGTGCTGGCGGCCTGCATTGCCGGTGCCGCCAGCCTGCTCACCTGGTCGGTCGGTGACCCGAGCTACATGCGGGCCGCCGACGCCCCCACGCGCAACCTGCTCGGGCAGCCCGGAGCCACGTTCGCGGACCTGACGTTGCGGCTGTTCGGCCTCGCCGGCGTGTTCGTGCTCCTGCCGCCCATGTTCTGGGCCTTGCAGCTGATCACCCGGCACCGGCTCCAAGGCGCCCGCCTTAAGCTGACGCTCGTGCCGTTGGCCGTGCTCCTGCTCGCCGCCGCGGCCTCCTCGCTGCCGCGCGTTGCGGCCTGGCCGATCCCCTTCGGCCTCGGTGGGTTTCTGGGGGATCAGGCTCTGCAGGCCCTGCGCGGCGTCACGGCGTTCGCGGGGCCCCAGCGCGCCGCGCCAGCCGCCGGGATCGCGAGCCTGGTGGTCGGCATGGGCCTGCTGATCGCCAGCCTCGGACTCTCCCTGGGAGACCTGCGGGTGATCTGGCGCGACCAGGCGCGGCCTCGTTTCCGGGCCGCTGCCTGGGCCTGGCGCCGGCTCCTGGCGCTGTTCCGCCCCACCCGGAGGGTGAGCCCCGTACGGCGCGAGCCGACGCTCGGCATGCCCTCCGGGTCGTCCGCAGACGACCGCTTCGGCGGCTGGCGTGCGGAGCCGTCGCTCACCCGGCCGCTGCGCCCCCCCGCGCATGCCTTCGCGTCCGACGACGGCAAGGGCCCCGCGGAGCCACCGCGCGAGGGCGAGTTCGACCGCGCGACAGACCGCGAATGCCACAAGATGGCCCAGCGCTTCGCTCCGGAGCCCCCCGCAGCGAATGAACCGCCGGCCGCCGAGCTGCCGCGGTTCCGGCTGGGACCGGGGCGCAAGCCAGGGCGTCCTGGGATCACGCGCCGGTTCTCGCCATTCAGGCCGAAGCTTCCGCCACAGTCACCGGCTGCGCCCGAACCCAAGGCCGGACAGAAGCCGATTTGGCCGGGCTCCGTTCCGGAGCCGCCGGCGGATGCCGCGCCCGCCCGCCCGCATCGGCGGCCTCCCGCAGAGGAGCTCTACAGCCGGGCGGTTGCCATCGTGCGCGCCGACCGCAAGGCCAGCACCGAGTACCTGCAGCAGCGGCTGGGCATCCGCTACATGAACGCGGCCGACCTGATCGAGCGCATGGAGCAGGAGGGCATTCTCGGGGCTCCGGCCCGCAACGGCACGCGGCCGATCCTGCGCCGAATGCCACGCACGCGCATCGTCTAGGTGGCACGAATGGAGCCTGTGCAACACTTTCGGTGGACAAGCACTCGGGCTGGACGGTCGCCCCCGTTCGCCCACAATGTTGTCCCAATGTTGCGACAAACGGGCACGCAGGGTGGCTGAATCATCGGCGCATGCGCGCCGCACCAGGGGGATTCAATGCAAGCACGTCTTCTGACGGCTGTGTCTGCCTTGATTGCGTCCGGCGTCCTGATGCAGGGCACCGCCCTTGCCCAGGGCGCCAAAGCGCCCCCGCAAGCCACGCCTGACTGGAGCCAGACGATCACCAAAGAGAACACCGGGGGAGAGCGGGAGTTCGACGCCAAGCAGCTGGATGTGATCCGGAAGGTGACGGCCTACTTCAACCAGATGGGCGACATGAAGGGCCTGTTCCTGCAAACCAGCCCGGACGGCAAGAAGCTGCGCGGCAAGATCTACATCAAGCGGCCCAGCTTTTTCCGCTTCGAGTACAACCTGCCGAGCCGGCAGCTCATCATCTCCGACGGCAACATGATGGCCATTCAGGATCTCGACCTGAAGACCGACGACCGGTACACGCTGGACAAGACGGTGTTCCGCATCGTCCTGCGCAACGAGGTCGACTTGGCGCGCGATGCCCGCGTCCTCGATGCCGGCGAGACCGACACGCGGATCTTCCTCACCATGCAGGACAAGGACCCCAATACCCCCGGCCGGCTCAAGCTTCTGCTGAGCAGGAAGCCGCCAATAGAGCTCAAGGAGTGGATCAGCACCGATTCCCAGGGGCTCGATACCCACGTGGAGCTCTCGGAGTTCGGCAAGGCCGAGACTCTCGACCCAAAGCTGTTCGTGCCGCCCCAGGTGTTCATAGACAAGTTGAAGCAGTAGCTGCCTACAACCTGTGGATAGCCTGGGGGAAGGCGCCGGCTGGCTGAAACATTTCGTAACAATCACGTGATAAGGGCGGTGCCCCCATTGCAATGGGCCCTACAAGTATTAACTTGTTGGTCATAGCGAGCGGTGTCGCTCTTCATCGGTAGTGCCCCCCGTCTAGCCGAAAGACACCGCTCCTAAGTGCCGGCTTCCCTCCTGGCACTATGCGCATGACGCGCTTCTTGCGCC
>Ga0075421_100003132_pt1 | contig 19743 bp, 20 predicted proteins | sample SoiMetdeltSBSDD5_FD_75292 | JGI IMG/M metagenome (GOLD analysis project Ga0075421, IMG submission 75292) | Bulk soil microbial communities from a Populus tree surrounding site in Tennessee, USA - Soil MetaG P. deltoides SBSDD5 | ecosystem: Environmental > Terrestrial > Soil > Tree plantation... | reverse complement strand
GCCGCGTAGTTGCCCTGGCCGGGATTGCCGACAATGCCGCTGACCGAGGAGATGTTCACGATCCGGCCATAGCCGGTCTTGGCGCGCATCATGGCGCGCGCCGCGGCGCGCATCAGCGTGAACGTGGCGGTGAGGTTGACGGCAATGACCTCGTCCCACTGCTCGTCCTTCATCACCATGAGCAGGTTGTCCTTGGTGAGGCCGGCGTTGTTAACGAGGATGTCCACCCGCCCCAGCTTGGCCGTCGCGGCCTCCACCAGTCCCGCCACAGCCGTCCGGTCGGCCAGATCGCATGGCAGGACGTGGACGCGGTTGCCGCCCAGCTCGGCCGCCAGCTTCTCCAGCTTCTCCGTCTGGCGGCCGGAGACGGCCACGGTCGCGCCCTGCTTGTGCAAAGCACGGGCGATGGCGCCGCCGATGCCACCCGTGGCACCGGTGACGAGCGCCATCCTGTCGGTCAGGTCGAACATGCTTACCTCTTTGCCGTGAGCAGCGCGAGCGCGGCGTCGATCTCCTGCGGCGCACCGACCGAGATGGCGTTGAGCGTGGGCACAATGCGCTTGGCGAGACCCGCCAGCACCCTGCCGGAGCCCACCTCGACGAGGTCAGTCACGCCTGCCTCAGCCATGGCTCCCACGCACTCGCGCCAGCGGACGGTGCCGGTGACCTGCTCCACCAGGCGCCGCTTGATCTCCTCGGGATCGCCGATCGGCGCCGCCGTCACGTTGGCAACGAGCGGGACGGCCGGGCGGTTCACCTGGGTCTCGGCCAGGGCCGCGGCCATGGCGTCGGCGGCAGGTTGCATCAGCGCACAATGAAAGGGAGCGCTCACGTTGAGCGGTACGAAGCGGCGCACGCCATGCGCCTTGGCCAATTGCGCCGCGCGGTCGATGGCTGTCTTGGCGCCCGAGATCACGGCCTGCGTCGGCTCGTTGTCGTTGGCGAGCTGGCACACCTCCCCCTCGGCAGCAGCGGCAGCAAGCTTCTCTGCCACATCCTTGCCGACACCGAGCAGGGCCGCCATGGCCCCTTGCCCGACCGGCACCGCAGCCTGCATGGCCCGGCCACGGATACGCAGCAGCCGCGCGCCGTCGGCGATCGAGAGCGCGCCCGCCGCGCATAGCGCCGAGTACTCGCCGAGCGAATGGCCGGCGACGAATTTCGCGCTCTCAGAGAGACGGAAGCCCTGCTCCTCGAGGACCCGCATGACGGCCATGGAGACGGCCAGCAGCGCCGGCTGCGCATTCTCCGTCAGCGTCAACGTCTCGATGGGGCCTTCGAGCATGATCTGGGACAGCTTCTGGCCCAGTGCCTCATCGACCTCGTCGAGCACATGCCGCGCTGCAGCATGCACTTTGGCCAGATCGGCGCCCATGCCGACGGCCTGGCTGCCCTGCCCGGGAAATACCAATGCGACGGCCATTCAGCCCCAACGTTCGTTGCCAACCCCAAGCGCGGCTTAGCCACAGGGCACCCCGCTCGTCAAGGCTTCGTCCACAGCCGTGATCGCCGGGCGTCCGCAGTCGGCAGTCGAGAAGCGGGGTCAGACCGCTCGCCACCAACGGTGCGACCCAGGCAACCGGGTTCGCGGGGGGTCTGACCCCGTCGCGGCTTGCGACTGCTGACGCCCGGCTACCGACCGCCGGCTGCGTTTTGCTCTTGCCGTTAACGGCATTATGCGTATAAGAGCGCCCGTCACCCGATCCGGCCGGAGGCTGAACGGTAGGTCCCCTCGTTTGGGGGCTGGGCTTGTCCCGACTGCCCGTGTTTCCGCTCTTTCGGGTCTTTGGGCCTTTCTGCGCGAGCCGCCTTGCACGAGCAAGGAGCGCCGCGTCGGGGCCCAAAAGGGGCTTTGCGCCGGATCGTCTGGAACGCAAGGAAAGGCAACAGCATGCCGCTCTATGAGCATGTGTTCCTGGCACGCCAGGACATCTCGCAGGCGCAGGTCGATGCGCTGACGAAGGAATACACCGAGGTCATCACCGAGGGCGGGGGCAGGATCGGCAAGACCGAGTACTGGGGCGTCAAGCCGCTCGCCTATAAGATCAAGAAGAACCGCAAGGCGCATTTCTCGCTGATGAACATCGACGCGCCTCCTGCGGCAGTGGCGGAGATGGAGCGGCGCATGACGCTCTCCCCCGATGTCATTCGCTTCCTGACGATCAGGGTTGACGCGCACGAGACCGAGCCGTCGATCCAGATGCGCAAGAGCGACCGTGACGAGCGCCGCGACGGCGACCGTGGCGGCTTCCGCGGCGACCGCGGCGGCTTCCGCGGCGGTGGCGGCGGCTTCCGTGGTGATCGCGGCGGTGGCGGTGGCGGCGGCTTCCGCGGTGATCGCGGCGGTGGCGGCGGCTTCCGCGGTGATCGCGAAGGCGGCGGACCGCGCCGCGACCGCGAGGGCGGGCCGCGCCCGCCGCGCGATGCTGACACCCCGCCACCGAGCGATACGGACGAGAGGAGCTAAGCCGTGGCCGATACCCCCAGCGCCGCCCCGCGGCGCCCGTTCCATCGCCGCCGCAAGACCTGCCCATTCTCCGGCGATAACGCGCCGAAGATCGACTACAAGGACTCTCGGCTCCTCGGCCGCTACATGTCGGAGCGCGGCAAGATCGTGCCGAGCCGCATCACTGCGGTCTCGGCCGCCAAGCAGCGCGAGCTGGCCCGCGCCATCAAGCGGTCGCGTTTCCTCGGCCTGCTGCCGTACTTGGTGGAATAGGGAATAGGGAATAGGGAGTAGGAGTAGGGAGTAGTCGGAACGAGCGTTCCTATTCCCCGCTCCCTACTCCCTCTTAGATGTCGAAAGGTTGGGACGGCCAGCCCGTCTCTAACCGCCACGGCGGGACAGCTGCAGACATGCGACAGGGCTTTGTCATCGGCCTGGGCTCGGGCCTCGTCTCGGCGGTGCTGTTCTTCTCGGCAGCGCGCGGCGGACCATGGCTGGGCCTGCTGTTGTTTCTCCTCACGCCGCTGCCTCCGCTGCTGGCCGGACTGGGCTGGGGCTGGCTGCCAGCTGCCGCCGGCGCGCTGGCGGGATCGGCCGCCATGGCTGTGGTGGCGTCGATGGCCCTCGGGCTCGGCTATTTCCTGGTGGTCGGCCTGCCTGCAGCGGTCATCGCCTATCTGGCCTACCTCAGCCGACCCTCCAACGATGCGCCCGACGGCCGCGAGTGGTATCCCGCGGGCCGCTTGCTGGCTGCGATGTCGCTCTATGCCGGTGCGCTGCCGGTGCTCGCCCTGCCCTCGACGGGCGGGAGCTTCGACAGCCTGCGGCCGCTGGCGGCGGAGATGGTCCGGGCCGCATTCAAGCAGTCCGGCGACATGCGCCTGCAGGCGCCCACCGACGAGCAGGTCGGGGCGATCGCCGATCTGATCATCGCGGTGGCACCGGGCGCGCTCGCCGTCTACTGGCTCCTCATCATGACCCCCAACTTGTACCTGGCTGGACGCATCGTCGGCGCCTCGGGCCATCTCGCCCGCAACTGGCCGGACCTGCCGGCGCTGGCCTATCCGACGGGCTTCGCGCTGCTGCTCGGCCTCGCCCTGCTGGCCGCCGCCTACGCGCCCGGCGCGCTCGGCATCGCCGGCACCAGCTTCACGGGCGCGCTGCTGTTCGCGCACCTCCTGGCCGGCCTCGCGCTGGTGCACTTCCTGGCCCGACGCGGGGCACGTTGGCTGCTCTGGGTTGTGTATGCGGGCCTGCTCATGCCCGTGCTCGCCCCCTACGCCGCCGTGCTCGTCACCGCGGCCGGGCTGTTCGAGCCCGTCCTCAGGCTGAAGCAGCGCCTCGGCGCGGCTCCGCCCTCAAGCTGAATCCCAACGCCCCGAACCCAAACCCAAAGAAACGGAGCACCCCCATGCAGGTCATACTTCTGGAGCGCATCGGCCGCCTCGGGCAGATGGGCGACGTCGTCACCGTCAAGGACGGCTACGCCCGCAACTTCCTGCTGCCGCAGAAGAAGGCGCTGCGCGCCACCGAGGAGAACCTCAAGCGCTTCGAATCGAACCGCGGCCAGCTCGAGGCGCGCAACCTGGAGCTCAAGAAGGAAGCCGAGGCGGTGGCCACCAGGCTCGGGGGCAAGATCTTCGTTGCCATCCGCCAGGCCGGCGACACCGGCCAGCTCTATGGGTCGGTGACGACGCGCGATATCGTCGAGATCGTCACCGCCGGCGGCTTCAGCATCGACCGCCGCCAGGTGGTGCAGGACAAGCCGATCAAGACGCTGGGTGTCCACAGCACCCGCGTTGCGCTGCATCCGGAGGTGATCGTCGGCATCAGCCTCAACGTGGCCCGCACCGAGGACGAGGCCGAGCGCCAGGCCCGCGGCGAGGACGTGACCGTCATCAAGGAGGAGGCTCTGGTGCTGGAGACCTACAATCCGGATGCGGTCTTCGACCCGGAGGCAGAGGTGCCGGGAACCGGCGAGCAGCCGCAGGAGCCCTCGAACTAGCGCCAGCACGCAAGCCTGCCCGGCGGTGGGCGCCTCTTGCGCCCGCCGTCTCCCCTCCTCACAATGGGTTGAATGCCCAACGAGAGCCGCGCTAACATGCGGCCGTTCCATGCGGGGAGCAGGGCCAGTGTTCGCGCTGCGCTTACTTCTTCGCCGCTTCGTGCGGCACGGCCACCTGGGTGTCATCGACCACACCGGGCGGCGGCACGATTTTGGGATCGTCGGCACCGGTCCCAGCGCCACGGTGCGCCTGCACGATCCCTCCGTCTACCGGCGCCTCATCGTCCACCCCACCCTGCACGTGGGCCGGGCCTACGTGGACGGCATGCTCACCATCGAGGACGGACGGCTTTCCGACTTCCTCGATGTGCTGCTGCTCAACGAGCAGCTCGGCTCCAAGGGGCGCGCCGGCGACGTGAAGCGGCGGCTCGACCAAGCGACCCGGCTCGCGGCCGTAGTCAACCTGCCGGGTCGGGCGCGGCGCAACGTCCACCACCACTACGACCACCCGGCCGATTTCTACCGCTGCTTCCTCGACGAGGACATGCAGTACTCCTGCGCCTACTTCGCCGCGGAGGGCACGTCGCTGGAGGAGGCCCAGGAGGCCAAGAAGCGTCACATCGCCGCCAAGCTCGACATTCGCCCCGGCCATCGCGTGCTCGACATCGGGTGCGGCTTCGGCGGCACGGCGCTGTTTCTCGCCCGCAACTACGGCGTGCATGTCACTGGCATCACACTGAGCACCGAGCAGCACAAGATCGCGCGCGAGCGCGCTGCCAGGCTCGGGCTCACGCGGCGTGTGGACTTCCGGCTGGAGGACTACCGGCGCACCCGAGGCGTGTTCGACCGCATCGTCTCAGTCGGCATGTTCGAGCACGTGGGGCGTCCGCATTACCGGCAGTTCTTCTCGCGCGTGAACACGCTGCTCGCCGACGACGGCGTGGCGCTCCTGCACACCATCGGGCGCTACCAGCCGCCCTCGCCCATCAACGTCTGGATACGGCAGAACATCTTCCCGGGCGCCTACCTGCCGAGCCTGTCGCAGCTGGTGCCGGTGCTGGAGAAGGAGGAGCTCTGGCTCACCGACTTCGAGAACCTGCGCCTGCACTATGCCAGCACCCTCAACGAGTGGAACCGGCGCTTCCAGGCCAACCGCGAGCGCGTGCGCGCGCTAGACCAGGACATCTACGACGAGCGCTTCTTCCGCATGTGGGAGTTCTACCTGCAATCGTGCGAGTCGGCCTTCCGCTACAGCGGCCTCACCGTCTTCCAGCTGCAACTGGCGAAGAGGATCGACAGCCTTCCCATCACGCGAGACTACATGCTGGCCGAGGAGCGCCGGCTGATGTCGGAGTATGCGGCCAATGGTGCCGTGAGAGGCACGCGCGCCGCCGGCGAGTAGAGATTCGGTCTCGCGGAAGAGAATTCCGGCGCCGATGCGGGTCGGTGTGCATTGTGGTGATGACTCCGCGGCTGCCGGCGAATACCACCGGAGGGGGATGGCGGGGCTAAGCGGAATCGGCGCAAGCCTCCCCTCATGACGAACACCGCTCCCGCCCGCCGCACCGCCTCGCAGGCCCTCCAAGAGGCCGCCAGGGATCCCGCCTCGCTCGAAGCACCACACTTCCGGGCGGCTCCGCACAACCTGGAGGCCGAGCAGGCGCTGCTCGGCGCCATCCTCGTCAACAACGAGGCCCATGACCGCGTCTCCGGCTTCCTCGAGCCCGCCCACTTCTTCGATCCGTTGCATCAGCAAATCTACGAGACCGCGGCCAAGCTGATCGGGGCCGGCAAGCAGGCCACGCCCATCACGCTCAAGACCTTCTTCGAGAACGCCGAGCCGATTGGCTCGGGCCTCAGTGTGCCGGCCTATCTGGGGCAGCTGGCGGCCAACGCCACCACCATCATCAACGTGCGCGATTACGGCCGCACCATCTACGACCTCGCCACCCGCCGCCAGCTGATCCTGATCGGCGAGGATATGGTGAACGCGGCCTACGATTCGCCCGTGGACTTCCCGCCCAAGGAGCAGATCGAGGAGGCGGAAACGCGGCTGTTCTCGCTGGCCGAGACCGGCAAGTATGGGCAGGGCTTCTCGACCTTCCACAGCGCGCTCACCACGGCCATCGAGATGGCCAACAACGCCTACCAGCGCGACGGCGGCCTCTCGGGCATCTCCACCGGCCTCCGAGGGCTCGACAGCAAGCTCGGCGGCCTGCAGCCCTCCGACCTCATCATCCTTGCCGGCCGCCCCTCCATGGGCAAGTCGTCGCTGGCGACCAACGTCGCCTTCAACATCGCCAAGGCGCGCGTGCGCTCGCTGCAGGAGAAGCCGCATCTGGGGTCTGACGACCCCTCGCACGACGGCGCGGTGGTGGGCCTATTCTCGCTGGAGATGTCGGCCGAGCAGCTGGCCACCCGCATCCTCTCCGAGCAGGCAGAGATCCCCTCGGAGAAGATCCGGCGCGGCCTGATCGATGAGGCCGAGTTCAAGCGGCTGGTGAAGGCCAGCGAGGACATGACCACCCTGCCGCTGTTTATCGACCAGACCGGCGGCCTGTCCGTCGCCCAGCTGGCGGCCCGCGCCCGCAAGCTCAAGCGCCAGCAGAACCTGGGGCTCATCATCGTCGACTATCTGCAGCTCCTCACCGGCTCCATCAGGCGCGCCTCGGAGGGCCGCGTGCAGGAGGTGTCGGAGATCACCACCAGCCTGAAGGCATTGGCCAAGGAGCTCAACGTCCCGGTGGTGGCGCTCTCCCAGCTCTCCCGCGCCGTCGAGAATCGCGAGGACAAGCGCCCGCAGCTCGCCGATCTGCGCGAGTCGGGCTCCATTGAGCAAGATGCCGACGTGGTGATGTTCGTATTCCGCGAGGAGTATTATGTTGAGCGGACGAAGCCCGCGGAAGGCACAGCCGAGTTCCAGACCTGGATGACCAAGATGCAGGCCGTGAGCGGCAAGGCCGAGGTGATCGTCGGCAAGCAGCGCCACGGGCCGGTCGGCACCATCGATCTGCAGTTCGACGGCCGCTACACGCGCTTCTCCGACCTTGCGCACGACGCCTACATGCCCGAGAGGACGCATTGACGGAACGGACAGCGACGACGGAGACGCCTCGGGCCAATGCCCACATCAGGGCCCCGATCCCGCTCTCCGCGCGCGCTGTCCTCACCGTTGACCTCGCGGCGCTGCGCGCCAACTGGGCCCGCCTCAATGAGGCGTCGGGGCGCGCGGAATGCGCCGGCGTGCTCAAGGCCGACGCCTACGGCCTGGGCCTGGCGCCCATCGCCCGCGCCCTCACCAACGAGGGTTGCAAGACGTTCTTCGTCGCCACCATCGACGAGGGGCGCATCGCGCGCGAGGTGCAGCCGGGCGCCACGGTCTATGTGCTCGACGGCCTCCTGCCCGGCGCCGATGCGCACTATGCCGGCTTCGATCTGAGGCCGGTCTTGTCGAGCCTCGCCGAGGTCCGCGAATGGGCCGCCTACAGCCGCACGCGCGGACGCCGGCTTCCCGCCGCTCTTCACATTGACACCGGCATGAACCGGCTCGGCATGCCCGAGGCCGAGTTGCATCAGCTCGTGGCTGAGCCGGATCTGCTTGCCACCATCGAGGTCACGCTGGTGATGAGCCATCTCGCCTGCGCCGACGAGCCGGCCAATCCGATGAACGAGCGCCAGCGCCACCGGTTCAACGCGCTGCGCGCCCTGTTGCCGCCGGCGCCGACCAGCCTCTCCAACTCGGGCGGAACCTTCCTGGGATCCGCCTATCATTTCGACGTGGTGCGGCCCGGCATCGCCCTATTCGGCGGGCGCGCGCACGAGGACAAGCCCAACCCGATGCGGAGCGTGGTTCGGCTCAGCGCCAGGATCCTGCAGGTGAAGGACGTGGCGCCCGGCGAGACCATCGGCTACGGCGCCATCTACAAGGTGCAGCGGCCCTCGCGCATCGCCACCATCGCCTGCGGCTACGCCGACGGCTTCCTGCGCGCGCTGAGCGTCGCCACCGGCAAGGCCGGCCCCGTGGGCTACATCGGCGACTATCCGGTGCCGATCGTGGGACGCGTTTCCATGGACTTCATCAACGTCGACGTGACCGATGTGCCGGAGGAGCTGACGCGCCGGGGCGGATGGGTCGAGGTCATGGGCCAGCGCGTCACGGTCGACGACCTGACCGACCGGGCCGGCACCATCGGCTACGAGCTGCTGTCGCGCCTGGGGCCGCGCGTGCTGCGGGTTTACGAGGGGGCGTAAGGGGGGCAGGCGAGATTTCATGCCGCCTTCACGTCCTCAAGCTCGATGTGCAGCCTGAAGCCGGCGGCGGCCGCGATGTTGACCAGCGCATCGAGCGAGAACTTGTCGAGCTTGCCGCGCATCAGGTCGTTGAGGCGGGGCCGCGTCACGCCGAGGCGCGCGGCCGCTTCCTCCTGCGTGAGGCCCCATGCCTTCACCCGCTCGCGGATGGCGAGGAGCAAGTCGGCGCGGGCGGTCATGTTGGCCGCTTCCGCCGGGGTATCCGCCAGGGCGTCGAAGACGCTATCGAAGGGTTCTGCGCTCATTGGTGTGCTTTCCATTCCCTTAGCCGCTTGGCGGCCAGATCGATGTCCCGCTGCGCCGTTTGCTGCGTCCGCTTCTGGAAGGCATGCAGCACGAGCACCCGATCCGCCAGCGTCGCCAGATAGATGATCCGGAACGCTCCCGCTGCGTCCCTGATCCTGATCTCCCGGACGCCAGGGCCGACCGTCTTCATCGGCTTCCAGTCATCCGGGTCCAATCCGTTCTGCACCGCGCGAAGCTCCACGCCGGCCCGGTATCGGGGACCGTCCGGAAAGTCACGAATGGCGTCCCGGCTGTCCCCGAGGAACGAGATGGGCTTCATACTTGGCATGTATCAAAATCGATACATCGACGCAAGGCCATCGGGCCGCGCCCTCTCCCGCGTCCTCCTCCCCGCCGCCATCCCGGTCGGCCAAACCTTGCGCTATGAATCAGATTCTTCGGGACCGCGGTCGATCAAAGCCGCAAGGGAATCCGCGAGAGGGAGCCTCGACCATGGCCAAGATCGCGCGCGCCCAGTACGTGTGCCAGAGCTGCGGCGCGGTGTCGCCGCGCTGGGTCGGCAAGTGCGCCGGCTGCGGCGAGTGGAACACGCTGGTGGAGGAGATGGGCGCCGGGCAGCCGGGGCCGGGCGCCGGCAGGGCGTCGAAGGGGCGCACGGTCGCGCTGCAGAGCCTGGCCGAGGCACCGGCGGAGCGGTTCGAGCGCATGCCCACGGGCCTCGCCGAGCTGGACCGCGTCACCGGCGGCGGCATCGTGCCGGGGTCGGCGCTGCTGATCGGCGGCGAGCCGGGTATCGGCAAGTCCACGCTGCTCTTGCAGGTGGCGGCGGCTTTCGCGCTCTCCGGCCGGCGGGCGGTGTACTTCACGGGCGAGGAGGCGACCGCCCAGGTGCGTCTGCGCGCCGAGCGGCTGGGCCTCGCGCATGCGGCGGTAGCGCTGGCCAGCGAGACCAGCCTGTCCAACATCCTGAGCACGCTGGGCGACGGCAGCGCGCCGCATCTCGTCATCATCGACTCGATCCAGACGCTGTGGGCCGAGGAGATCGAGGCCGCGGCCGGCACGGTCAGCCAGGTGCGCGCGGCCACCCAGGCGCTCGTGCGTTTCGCCAAGGCGCGCGGGTCGGCGCTGCTGCTGGTCGGCCACGTCACCAAGGATGGCCAGATCGCCGGCCCCAAGGTGGTCGAGCACATGGTCGATACGGTGCTCTATTTCGAGGGCGACCGCGGCCATGTGTTCCGCATCCTGCGCGCCAACAAGAACCGCTTCGGCGCCACCGACGAGATCGGCGTGTTCGAGATGGCCGCGGCGGGCCTGCGCGAGGTCGCCAATCCGTCGGAGCTGTTCCTGGGCGAGCGGCTGGCCTCCACGCCGGGCTCGGCGGTGTTCGCCGGCATGGAGGGCACGCGACCGATCCTGGTCGAGCTGCAGGCGCTGGTCGTACCCTCGGGGCTCGGCACGCCACGGCGCGCGGTCGTAGGCTGGGACTCCAACCGGCTCGCGATGCTGCTTGCGGTGCTCGACGCGCGCTGCGGCATCAGCTTCACCCAGCACGATGTGTATCTCAACGTCGCCGGCGGCCTGCGCATCGCGGAACCGGCTGCCGACCTCGCCGCCGCGGCGGCGCTCGTCTCATCCATTTCCAATCTTGCGCTCGGCTCCCATGACGTCTACTTCGGAGAGATCAGCCTCTCAGGAGCCATCCGACCGGCCGGTCACACGATGTCGCGCCTCAAAGAGGCCCGCAAATTGGGGTTCAAGCGCGCGGTCATGCCGGCAGCCGGCGACGTGGACGAGGCGGCCTCCAAGCTGGAGCTCTCCCGCCTGGCCCACATCAAAGGACTGACCGACGCGCTGGGGTTGTAAGAATGGCGGGGGAGGGAACGCTGGGGTTGCGCTCTCGTGGCGATGTCGCGGAGCGGCGGGCGGCGGATCGGTCGTCCGGTGTCGGCCAGGCAGTTCTCGCCCGCCTCCGAGTCGAGGCGTTCAGATCATGATCGCAGGGATTTCCTATCTTGATGCAGCCCTGGTTGCATTGGTCGCCATCTCCGGGTTGGTCGCGATGTACCGAGGCTTCACCCGCGAGATGCTGTCGATCCTGTCCTGGGTCGCGGCCGGCATCGCCGCCCTCTATGTCATCTTCTACCAGCGCGGCTTTGCGGAGGAGCTGGCCAAGCAGTTCGCCAGTCCGCCGCAACAGGTCCACCTCATCATCGCCCAGATCGTCATCGGCAGCGCCATCTTCCTGGTGGTCCTGATCATCGTTCACCTCATCACGTCGCACATCTCCGATACGGTGCTCGATAGTCGCGTTGGGGCCATCGACCGCATCCTCGGCTTCGGCTTCGGCGTGGTCAGGGGCTTCATCATCGTCGTCATCCTGTACATGTTCGGGGTGTCCTTCGTGTGCAAGGACGGCCCGACACGGGGCATCACCCAAGGCTGCCAGCCCGGTGAGCTGCCCATCTGGGTCGACTCGGCGCAGTCGCTGGGCATGATCAGGCGCACCGGCAGCTCGCTGTTCAGCGTGCTGGACCGCATTGCGCCGAAGGGGATTTCCTCAGGCTAGCGGGGTCGTAGCCGCATATGTCTGGTGGCAAAGGGCGGCTACTTACCCTATATGCGGGGTGCCATAGCGCGATGGCGGGGTGAGTCTGGTAGTTCGCGCTCTGGAGGCCGCACCATGCATCTGCTCCGACGCAATCCCTCGCCGGGCACCTTTGGGCATTCGCCGTCCCCAAGCCGCGAGGGCGACGACCGGCTGCATGAGGAGTGCGGCGTCTTCGGGGTTCTCGGCCACGACGACGCGGCCGCGCTCACGGCCCTCGGGCTGCACGCCCTGCAGCATCGGGGCCAGGAGGCAGCCGGCATCGTCAGCTTCGACGGCGCCCATTTCCATTCCGAGCGGCGCCTGGGCCTGGTCGGCGACAACTTCAACAAGGCCGACGTGATCGGCCGGCTCAAGGGTCACATTGCGCTCGGCCACAACCGCTATTCCACCACCGGCGACACCGTCCTGCGCAACGTGCAGCCGCTGTTCGCCGACCTCGACACCGGCGGCTTCGCCGTTGCCCACAACGGCAACCTCACCAACGCCCTGACCCTGCGTCGCGAACTCATCTCCTCCGGCGCCATCTGCCAGTCCACCTCGGACACCGAGGTGATCCTCCACCTCATCGCGCGCTCGCGCCGCCGGCGCATCGTGGAACGCTTTGTTGACGCGCTGCTGCAGATCGAGGGTGCCTACGCGCTGGTCTGCCTCACCAACGACATGCTGATCGGCGCCCGCGATCCGATCGGCATCCGGCCGCTGGTGCTGGGCCGCCTTGGCTCGGCGTACGTGCTCACCTCCGAGACCTGCGCGCTCGACATCGTCGGCGCCGAGTTCGTGCGCGAGATCGAGAACGGCGAGATCATCGTCATCACCAAGGACGGGATCGAGAGCCATCGCCCGTTCCCGAGGCGCCCGGCGCGGCCCTGCATCTTCGAGTACATCTACTTCGCCCGGCCCGACTCCATCGTCGGCGGCCGCAACGTCTATGCCACCCGCAAGCAGACGGGCGTGGAGCTGGCGCGCGAGGCCCCGGCCACCGCCGACGTGGTGATCCCCATCCCCGACTCCGGCGTGCCGGCGGCCATTGGCTATTCGCAGGAGAGCCGGCTGCCGTTCGAGCTCGGCATCATCCGCAACCACTACGTGGGGCGCACCTTCATTGAGCCCGAGCAGCGCATCCGCCAGCTGGGCGTCAAGCTCAAGCATTCCGCCAACGCCGCCGCCGTGCGCGGCAACCGCATCGTGCTGATCGACGACAGTGTGGTGCGCGGCACCACCTGCAAGAAGATCGTCCAGATGATGTTCGAGGCCGGTGCCCGCGAGGTCCACTTCCGCGTGGCCTGCCCGCCCATCGCACACCCCGACTTCTACGGCATCGACACGCCGCGCACCGGCGAGCTGCTGGCCGCCAACATGAGCGTGGACGACATGTGCCGCTTCACGGGCGCCACGTCGCTGGCGTTTCTGTCGGTCGACGGAGTCTACCGTGCGCTGGGCTACGAGCGGCGCGACGCGCGCAACCCGCAGTTCACCGACCACTGCTTCACCGGCGACTACCCGACCAGCCTCACCGACCAGCACGGCCCCGCCCACGTCGGCCAGCTCTCGCTGCTGACAGAGGTCTCGTAGGGCCCCACAGGGCGCAGTCCCACGTTGCAGGATCAATTGTGCCGAACCGGCTTGGCCGCGCGTCGGCCGGCTGCCCACGGCGCGTCAATGCAATGCCGACGCTGCGCATGCACTACGTGCTGGACAGCTTCATCAACGCGATGCCGGCCACGATGAGCGCGGCGGCGAGCAGCCGCATCGGCGTTGCCGCCTCGCCCAGGATCGCGATTCCGACCAGGAAGGTGCCCACTGCGCCGATGCCCGTCCAAACGGCGTAGGCGGTGCCGAGCGGCAGCGTCCGCAACGAGAGGGACAACAGCCAGAAGCTGGCGATCATCGCGGCGATGGTGAGCAGGGTGGGCTCGAGGCGCGTGAACCCTTCCGACTGCTTCATCGCATAGGCCCACGCCACCTCCAGAAGTCCGGCGCAAAAAAGCAATGCCCAGGTCATGGCGCAGACCCTTTCTCCAAGGCCAGGCCGTCCTGGACATTATTGTCGCGAAAGCGAGGGTCGTCCCTCGCTTGTAGATAGGCAACAGGCCCGCTTTTTCAACGCCGTTCGAAGCGCCGCGAATTCGGAGGCGAGCGGTGGCTTTGAGTTGGGGTTCTCCGACGAGGGGGGCTCCTCACACGGGGTCCCGGACAGCCTCGCCACTGCCGGGCCCGGCTTCCGGGATGATGGGTAGATCAGGCTCCAGTCGCATCTTCCGTACCGGGCCGAAGTGGCGGTCGAGACGGCGCATGAGGCGGCGGTAGTCGTAGTAGTTCACCTCCAGGCGGTGGCGGTCGGAGGCGACGAAGGCGCGGGCACCGGCGCGGCCGGCGCGTGCGGTCAGCATGTCCCGGAAGCGGCGTGCGCGCTCGGGGGCGTGCCTGCCGGCGACGATCAGGTTGGCGATCAGCCGGCCCTGGTAGTCGGCGAGCCGCCACATGCTGCCGTTGGCCTGGGCGAGGCCGGCCGCGAACAGGCCCTCGTGCTCGGGGTGCACCGCGTTGAGGAGCAGGCGGGGGCGGCCGTTCGTGTCGTAGATGAGGCTTTCGTCGACGTAGGGGATGACGGGCTGGTAGCCAGTGGCGAAGATGACTGTGTCGACCGTCTCGGCGGTGCCATCCTTGAACAGCACGCGCCCGCCGTCGTAGCCGGTGATCTCCGGCTTCACGACGAGATCGCCGTGGGCGACGAGACGCGGGATCTCGTCGGTCATGGTGGGGTGCGCCTGGTCGATGCTGTAGTCCGGGTCCGGCATGCGGTAGCGCGACGGCGGGCCCTGGACCAGCCACAGGGTGCCCTGGAACAGCCAGCGCCGGACCAGGCGCGGCAGCGGCAGCATCTCGGCGTAGGAGATGACATCGCCGGTCGGGAAGCCCAGGATGAACTTCGGCACGAACCAATAGCCGCGGCGGATGCTCAGGAACACCTCGGAGCCGCCGTGCACGGCGTCCGTCACGATGTCGGCGGCCGAGTTGCCGCAGCCCACCACCAGCACGCGCTTGTCGCGCAGCTGCCGCGGCGTCTTGTAGGCACGCGAGTGCATGATCTCGCCCGAGAATGTGCCCGGGTAGACCGGCATGCGCGGGGTGTCGTGGTGGCCGCTGGCGATGACGACGCCGCCGTAGACCCTGGGCTCCGGCTCGCCGGCGATGCCCACGGTCCATGTGCCGTCGGCCTGCGGCGCGACCGCCGTCACCGATTTGCCGAACTCGATATGGTCGAGCAGCCCGAAGGTGCGGGCGAAGTCCCGGAAGTAGCCGAGCACGCGCGCGTGGTTGGGATACTCGGGGTAGTCCTCGTCCAGCATCGGCAGGGCGTCGTAGCCGGTGGAGCTGATGCAGGAGACGAGGTGGGTGGTCTCGTAGACCACGCCCGAGGGCGTGGCGATGTTCCACAAGCCCCCGATGTCCTGCTCGCGTTCCAGGCAATCGAAGGGGATGCCGCGCTCGACGAAATTCCTCGCCACCGCGAGCCCGGAGGCTCCGGCGCCGATGATGCAATACCTGAGGTTGCGATCAGGATTCGGCATGACCGGGGGCAAGCATTATCCGTGTTCCCTCTGGAACTCCAGCCATGCCGCGCGGGTTGCGGTGCCGCACCCTCGAGACGGGGTCAGACCCCTCGCGCTGACCACTTGTCCTAAGGTCTGCGCTGGAGGCGAGGGGTCTGACCCCGTTCACATCTTTCGTTGCCTTGAATGACCTCGCCTTTCAGGCTAACCAACGGGCACAGGGGTCAGACCCCTCGCATCGACGGTCGAATTTCAAGACGATGGCAGAGGCGAGGGGTCTGACCCCTTCTGGAGCGAGGGACCCCTGAAACGCATGGGTTGGCTCGATAGATTCCGGCAGCGCAGCACACCACAGGAGCAACAGGCTATGGCGCGCACCAAGATTGCGCTGATCGGCGCAGGCATGATCGGCGGCACGCTGGCCCACCTCATCGGGCTCAAGGAGCTGGGCGATGTGGTGCTGTTCGACATCGTCGAGGGCGTACCGGGCGGCAAGGGCCTCGATATCGGCCAGTCCGGCGCCATTGAGGGCTTCGACATGAACCTGAAGCCCACCAATGCCTACGCCGACATCGCTGGCGCCGATGTGATCATCATCACGGCCGGCGTGCCGCGGAAGCCCGGCATGAGCCGCGACGACCTGCTCGGCATCAACCTCAAGGTCATGGAGCAGGCCGGCCAGGGCATCAAGCAGTATGCGCCCAACGCCTTCGTGATCGTCATCACCAACCCGCTCGACGCCATGGTGTGGGCGCTGCAGAAGTCGTGCGGGCTGCCGACCAACAAGGTGGTGGGCATGGCGGGCGTGCTCGACACGGGGCGCTTCCGCAAGTTCCTGTCGGACGAGTTCAACGTGTCGGTGGAGGACGTCTCGGCGCTGGTGCTCGGCGGGCACGGCGACGACATGGTGCCGATCGCGCGCTATTCCACCGTCGGCGGCATCCCGCTGCCCGACCTCGTCAAGATGGGCTGGACCGCGCAAGGGAAGCTCGACGCCATCGTCGAGCGCACGCGCAAGGGCGGTGGCGAGATCGTGGCGCTCCTGAAGACCGGCTCGGCGTTCTATGCCCCGGCCTCCTCGGCCATCCAGATGGCGGAGAGCTACCTCAAGGACAAGCGCCGCGTGCTCCCCTGCGCCGTCTATCTCAAGGGCGAGTACGGTGTTAACGGCATGTACGTCGGCGTGCCCGCCGTGATCGGCGCCAACGGCGTGGAGAAGGTCGTGGAGATCGACCTGACGCCCGAGGAGAAGGCCATGTTCACCAAGTCGGTCGGCGCCGTGCAGGGCCTGATCGACGCCTGCAAGAAGATCGCGCCGCAGCTGGCGTAAGATGCGTGAGGTCGTGAAGTCGTGAAGTCGTGAAATCGTGAGATCGATTTCGAGACGCGCGGACTTCCCACGATCTCACGACTTCACGGCTTCACGGAGACCCCTCATGCCCAAGCAAGCCATCACCCCACCCAAGGGCAAGGCCATCGGCCCCTACTCGCTCGGCATCGCCAACGGCGACCTGGTATTCATCTCGGGACAGATCCCGCTCGATGCCGCCACCGGCAAGCTGGTGGAGGGTGACGTGAGCGCGCAGGCGAAGCAGTCGCTCGAGAACTTGAAGTCCATCCTGGAGGCGGCGGGCCTCGGCTTCGGCCACGTGGTCAAGACCACGATCTTCCTCACCGACATGGCCGATTTCGCCGCCGTCAACGAGGTCTACAAGGCCTACGTGGCCGAGCCCTACCCGGCGCGCTCCACCATCGCCGTGGCCGCGCTGCCGATGACGGCGAAAGTCGAGATTGAAATGATCGTCTCTCGCAGTGCAGCATAAGCTATCTCGCAGAGCCGAAACGACGCTCTAGCGGACGTCGTGATCTCTGGCATATGGTATACCAGAAGGGGTCAGCCCCCTTGTCCCGGCGCGCGAGTTTTTACTGCAGGTCGGAGGCAAGGGGTCTGTCCCCTGCGCCCGGAAGAGCCACCAAGGGAAGCCACATGAACGTCCATGAATACCAAGCCAAGGACCTGCTGCGCCCCTATGGTGTCCCGCTGGCCATGGGTGCGCCGGCCCTGACCGTCGAGGAGGCCGTAAAGGCCGCCCAGGGGCTGCCCGGCCCGGTGTGGGTGGTGAAGTCGCAGATCCACGCCGGCGGCCGGGGCAAGGGCAAATTCAACGAGGCCGAGGCCGGTACCGGTGGCGGCGTCCGCATCTGCAAGTCGATCGACGAGGTGAAGACCGCCGCCGAGCAGATGCTGGGCAAGACGCTGGTGACGATCCAGACCGGGCCTGCGGGACGCGTCGTCAAACGGCTGTTCATCGAGGACGGCACCGCCATCGCCCGCGAGTTGTATCTGTCGGCCCTGGTGGACCGGGCCACCTCGCGCATCTCGTTCATCGCCTCCACCGAGGGTGGCATGGACATCGAGAAGGTGGCGCACGACACACCGGAGAAGATCGTCACGCTGTCGATCGACCCGGCCTCGGGCTACTCCGGCTTCCACGGCCGCAAGATCGCCTCGGCGCTCAAGCTCGAGGGCGACCAGATCAATCAGTGCGTGAAGGTCGTCGATGCGCTCTATCGCGCCTTCGTCGAGAAGGACATGGCGCTGCTGGAGATCAACCCACTGGTGGTCACCAAAGACGGCAAGGTCGTATGCCTCGACGCCAAGATCAATTTCGAGGACAACGCGCTCTTCCGCCACAAGGACGTGCAGGCGCTGCGCGACGTGGAGGAGGAGGACCCGGCCGAGGTGGAGGCGTCCAAGTACGACCTCAACTACGTCAAGCTCGACGGCACCATCGGCTGCATGGTGAACGGTGCCGGCCTCGCCATGGCCACCATGGACATCATCAAGCTCTATGGCATGGAGCCCGCCAACTTCCTCGACGTGGGCGGCGGCGCCAGCAAAGAGAAGGTGGCGGCGGCGTTCAAGATCATCCTGTCCGACCCGGCCGTGAAGGGCATCCTGGTCAACATCTTCGGCGGCATCATGCGCTGCGACATCATCGCCGAGGGCGTGGTGGCGGCGGCCAAGGAGATGGCCATCAAGGTGCCTCTGGTGGTGCGCCTGGAAGGCACCAATGTCGAACTCGGCAAGCAGATCCTGTCCCAGTCCGGCCTCAAGATCGTACCCGCGGACAACCTCGCGGATGCCGCCAAGAAAATCACCGATGAGGTCAAGAAGGCGGCGTGATGCCTTTCCGCGGACCTCCTACCCTGGCAGCGCTGGTTGCTGTGATGGCGGCCACAAGTCCGGTCTATGGGCAGGATCGGACGCCCGAACAGCGGCTGGTGCAGGCGTTCATCAGGCACTGCGTCGGGACTTCTGCCGACTCGGTTCTTCTGCGTGCCGAGATCGAGAAGGGGGCTCCCCTCAAGCCATACGGTGAGACCCGTTTCGGGAATCGGTCTTTCATGGATGCGGCGGAGATCTTGGATTCAACCGCGCGCAGCGACCCGCACCAACGCATGCTCATTTACCTCGGACGGGGCCTCGGCGACAGCGGGCGCAAGCGCACCTGCCAAGTCAACATGCCATGGGGCGAGAAGGCCAAGCTGGTCGCAGAGGTCGTTTCCAATTTGAATTTGGCCGACGGCACATCCAGCGTCGTTCGAGAGGGCGAGTTCGACACAGACCTGACACGCTGGACGACCCGTATCGGCGACACGGAGGCCGTGGTCGAGCTCGGCATGCCGACCTACGCTGGCGCCGCCGGCCGAGCCTTCACGCTCACCGTTGATGGGCACTAGAGGCGCAGCGCGGCTAGAAATAAGAGATCGGAGCGAACAAAAATGGGAGGGCATCCGTATTGGTACGTTGTACCTTACGAAAGCGACATCGATGCTGCCCTCCAAGGACTGAGGCAGCGGGAGTTCGAGGCTGGCCGCTACAGTCCGGTCATACCGGTTCCCAAGTTCCCGATCGGCCCGGACTCTCCTTCACCGGGTCGTCAGCACGCCTCGATAGAGGAGGCGATTCTAAGTACGGAGGGGGAAGGCACGCGGTCGATCCTGGATATGGTGAACGGAGTGCTGCCGAAGCCCTACAAGCTTGATCCCGATCAGCGCGACATGGATGCGCGCTTCCTGGGAGTGTCGCCGCTAGCCGAAGGGGACCTCATTGATCTGTTTGGAGACACAAAGCCTTCCAGACAGGTCGTCGTCGAGGATCTCAGCACGCTATGGCACCACGTCGATCGGGGGACGGCCATCTATGTGGTTCTCCATTCAGACGGCGAGCCACGCGAGATTTTCTTCTTGGGCTATTCCCTCGATTAGGCAGGCAAGGCGCAACTCGGGCGGACAGCCGGCAAGGCAACGACAACGCAGGTCCAGGCATATGGCAATCTTCGTCGACAAATCCACCAAGGTCATCTGTCAGGGCTTCACCGGCAGCCAGGGGACCTATCCATACCCAGCTCGCGATCGCGTAGAGCGTGCAGATCGTGGGCCATGAGTAAGGAAGGCGGCTTGAGCTGTCACACAGTCACACATATTATGTGGAAATGAAAAACATCACGCTCAGCATCGAGGAGGACGTACTCCAGGAGGCGCGCAAGATCGCCGCCGAGCGGGGTAC
>Ga0075421_100003131_pt1 | contig 19747 bp, 15 predicted proteins | sample SoiMetdeltSBSDD5_FD_75292 | JGI IMG/M metagenome (GOLD analysis project Ga0075421, IMG submission 75292) | Bulk soil microbial communities from a Populus tree surrounding site in Tennessee, USA - Soil MetaG P. deltoides SBSDD5 | ecosystem: Environmental > Terrestrial > Soil > Tree plantation... | reverse complement strand
AAGCCGCGCAGCTCAAGCTGCAGCGCGAGCGCGGCAGCGACGTGACGTTCTTCTCGCCCCGCGCGATCGCGATGGAGCATCACGTCGGGGATGCGCACGTGAGCGCCGCCTGGTCGCGCATTTGCAACGACCTGATCCATCGCTGCTGCTCGCTCTATCCGAACAACTTCGCAGCGGTGTGCCAGCTGCCGCAGTCGCCCGGCGTCGCGCCGCAGAATTGCATCGCGGAGCTGGAGCGCTGCGTGCGCGAGCTCGGCTTTATCGGCTGCAACCTGAATCCCGACCCGTCCGGCGGCTACTGGAAGGATCCGCCGCTCACCGACCGCTGGTGGTATCCGCTCTACGAGAAGATGGTCGAGCTCGACGTGCCGGCGATGGTGCACGTGAGCGGATCGTGCAACCCGAACTTCCACGCCACCGGCGCGCATTACATCAACGGCGATACGACGGCGTTCATGCAGTTCCTGACGTCGGACCTGTTCAGCGATTTCCCGACGCTGCGCTTCGTGATCCCGCACGGCGGCGGCGCCGTGCCGTACCACTGGGGGCGCTACCGCGGCCTCGCCCAGGACCTGAAGCGTCCGCCGCTCCAGGAGCTGCTGCTGAACAACGTTTTCTTCGACACCTGCGTCTACCACCAGGCGGGGATCGACCTGCTGCTCAAGGTGATCCCGGCGGACAACATCCTCTTCGCCTCGGAGATGGTCGGCGCCGTGCGCGGCATCGATCCCGAGACCGGCCACTTCTTCGACGATACGAAGCGCTACATCGAAGCGTCGGTGCTGAGCGCCGTCGACAAGCTGAAGATCTTCGAGGGCAACGCGCGCAGCGTCTATCCGCGCTGGCGATGAAATCCCTCGCACTTATTGCTCGAGAATGAGCGCCGTGAAATCCGACGACCTGTCGCGGCTCAAGATCGATCGAACGGCGCAGGGTGGCTCGGCGGTCCGGCGTCGTCGCAGCTGGGTGCGATATGGGGTCGCCGCCGTCGTCGTCGCCGCGGCGCTCGCCTGGGTCGGCAGCCGTTTCGCTGCACCCCCGGCTGTAGAGACGGTCACCGTCGCGAGCGTCTACCCGTCGCAGAACTACACCATGCTGAATGCCGCCGGCTACGTCGTGCCCGAGCGCAAGGCGGCGCTTTCATCGAAGGCCAGCGGCCGGCTCGAGTGGCTGGGCGTATTCGAAGGCTCGCGCGTGCAAGCCAACGAGGTGATTGCACGCGTCGAGAGCAACGACGTGCGCGCGTCGCTCGCGCAGGCGAGCGCCCAGGTGCGCCTCTCCGAGGCGAACTTGCAGCAGGGGCTCGCCGAGCTGGCGGACGCGGAAGGCAACTTCCGTCGCTCGTCCGAGCTGCTGGCGAAGAAATTCATCTCCAGCGCACAGAACGACACCGACCTGATGCGCTTGAGGAAGGCGCAGGCGGCGATCGCTTCGCACAAGGCGTCGGTCGCGTCGTCGCAGGCGAATCGGCGCGCCGCCGAGGTGGCCGTGGAGCAGACGCTGATCCGCGCGCCGTTCGACGCGATCGTGCTGACGAAGAACGCCGATGTCGGCGACAACATCACGCCGTTCTCCTCGGCCGCCGGCGCGAAGGGCGCCGTCGTCACCGTTGCGGACATGAACACGCTCGAGGTCGAGGCGGATGTGGCGGAGTCGAATATCGGCAAGCTGAAGGTAGGACAGCCCTGCGAAGTGCAGCTCGATGCGCTGCCGGACCTGCGCCTGTCTGCGGTCGTGTCGCGCATCGTGCCGACGGTCGATCGCGCCAAGGCGACCGTTCTGGTGAAAGTGCGCTTCGTCGACAAGGACGCGCGGGTGTTGCCCGATATGAGCGCGAAGGTCGCGTTCCTCGAGCGAGCGGTCGCGTCTGATGAGAAGCAGCCGCTCGCCGCCGTACAGCCCAAGGCGATCGTCGAGCGCGAAGGCCGCAAGATCGCGTTCGTCGTCAAGGACGATCGCGCCCGGAGCACGGAAGTGACGACCGGCCGCAAGCTCGGCGAGCTCGTCGAAGTGCGCGGCCTGAAAGTCGGCGACCGCGTGGTGCTCAGCCCCGGAGAAAAGGTCCGCGACGGCGGCGCCGTCTCCGTCACGAAGAAATAGCGCCGTGGCGCCGCTGGTCGAGATCCAGCATCTCGCCAAGTCGTATACGCGCGGCGGCCAGGTGGTGCCGGTGCTCTCCGACATCACGCTCGACATCCATGCGGGCGACTTCACGGCCCTGATGGGGCCCTCGGGCTCGGGCAAGACGACGCTGCTCAACCTGATCGCCGGGATCGACAAGCCGGACTCCGGCATGCTGCGAGTTGGTGGCATCGACATCGCTGCGCTCGGGGAAGGCGACCTTGCCGACTGGCGAGCCGCGCACGTCGGTTTCATCTTCCAGTTCTACAACCTGATGCCGGTGCTGACCGCGTACGAAAACGTCGAGCTGCCGCTGATCCTGACCGGGCTCTCGCGCGCCGAGCGCCGCGAGCGGGTCGAATTGACGCTCTCGGTGGTCGGTCTCGCCGACCGCATGAAGCATTACCCGAACGAGCTCTCGGGCGGCCAGCAGCAGCGGGTCGCGATCGCCCGCGCCGTCGTGGGCGATCCGACCCTGATCGTCGCGGACGAGCCGACCGGCGACCTCGACCGCGTCTCGGCGGCGGACATCCTCGCGATGATGCAACGCCTGAATCGCGAGCTCGGCAAGACGATCATCATGGTCACCCATGATCTGAACGCCGCAAAGGCGGCCAATACGATCGTTCACCTGGAGAAAGGCGAGCTGCTTGTTTCTGCTTAAGCTCGTGCTGCGCAACGCGTTCCGGCACCGGCTGCGTACGCTGCTCACGGTGACCGGGCTGGCGATCGCGGTGCTTGCATACGGCATGCTGCAGACCGTGGTGGAGGCGTGGTATGCGGGCGCCGCCGCGGCTTCGGGAACGCGGCTCGTCACGCGAAGCGCGATCTCGCTCGCGGTCTTCCTGCCGGCAAGCTATGAAACGCGCATCCGCGGCGTCGAGGGCGTCAAGCGGACCGCGCGTTCCAACTGGTTCGGCGGCATCTACCAGGAACCGAAGAATTTCTTCCCGCAATTCGCCGTCTCCGACAACTACCTGGAGCTCTATCCGGAATTCGTGCTGGCCGACGACGAGCGCGCGGCGTGGATGCGAGACCGCAAAGGCGCGCTGGTCGGCCGGCAGCTCGCGGACAAGTTCGGCTTCAAGGTCGGCGACGTGCTGCCGATCCGCGGCACGATCTACCCGGGAACCTGGGAGTTCGTAGTGCGCGGAATCTTCGACGGCTCGGACTCGAGCAAGGTCACGAGCCACATGCTGTTCCACTGGGACTACCTGAACGAGACGATGCGCAAGACCGGCCGGCGCGCCAATTTCGTCGGCGTCTACATCGTCGGCATCGACGACATCGACAACGTCGCCCAGATCTCGACGAGCATCGACGCCGAGTTCAGGAACTCGCTCGCCGAGACGCTGACCGAGAGCGAGCAGGCCTTCCAGCTCGGGTTCGTCGCGATGTCGGACCAGATCATCGCCGCGATCCGCATCGTGTCGTACGTCGTGATCCTGATCATCCTCGCGGTGATGGCCAACACCATGGCGATGAGCGCGCGCGAACGCACCTCGGAATACGCGACGCTGAAGGCGATCGGCTTTGGCCCGTCGTTTCTCGCGCTGCTGATCCTGGGCGAATCGCTGCTGATCTGTGCGCTGGGCGGCGCGCTCGGAATGGCGCTCACCCTTCCCGCAGCTGCATTCTTCAAGAAGGTGGCCGCGATCTTCCCGATCTTCGCGGTGTCGGCCGACACGCTGCTGCTGCAGGCGGCCTGCGCCCTCGCGGTGGCGCTGGTCGCGGCGGTCGTACCCGCGGTGCGCGCTGCGCGCGTGCGCATCGTCGACGGCCTGCGGGCGATCGCGTAGGACGATGGCGATTCCTCTCAGCTACGTGGCGAGAAACCTATGGACGCGGCGGCTGACGACCGTCCTGACGGCGGGCGGCCTTGCGCTCGTCGTGTTCGTTTTCGCCACGGTGCTGATGCTCGACGCCGGTCTCAAGCAGACCCTCGTCGGCACCGGCGAGCACTACAACGTGGTCGCGATCCGCAAGGGCGCGGAGACCGAGATCCAGAGCGGCGTCACCCGCCTGCAGGCGAACGTGATCGAGATGCATCCGGCCGTTGCGACCGGCCCCGACTCGCGGCCGCTGGTCAGCAAGGAAGCCGTGGTGCTGATCTCGCTGCGCAAGACGGGCGCGCAGAAGCCGTCGAACGTGATCATTCGCGGCGTCTCGGCGACCGGCCTGGCGCTGCGCCCGCAGGTGCGGCTCGAGTCGGGGCGGCTGTTTTCTCCCGGCGCGGCGGAAATCATCGTTGGCCGCGCGATCGCGAAAGGGTTCGAAAATACCCGGATCGGGGACCAGCTGCATTTCGCGCAGCGCCACTGGACCGTGGTCGGAACGTTCGACGCCGGCGGCAGCGGCTTCGATTCTGAGATCTGGGGCGACGTCGACCAGCTGATGCAGGCGTTTCGCCGGACCGCGTTTTCCACGGTGGTGCTGCGCCTCGCCGATGCCGACCGGTTCGACCAGCTGCGCGCCGACACCGACGCCGATCCGCGGCTGACAAGCGAGATGAAGCGCGAGAGAACCTTCTACAGCGACCAGTCACGCGCGCTCTCGACGTTCATCAATGTGCTCGGCCTGACGCTGACGACGGTGTTTTCGATCGGCGCAATGCTGGGCGCGATGATCACGATGTACGCAGCGGTGTCGAACCGCGTGAACGAGATCGGCACGCTGCGCGCGCTCGGCTTCAGGCGCAGCAACGTGCTCGCCGCCTTCCTTGCGGAAGCGCTGCTTCTCGGGCTTGCGGGCGGCCTGGGCGGGCTCGCTGCCGCAGCGCTGATGCAGTTCGCGAGCTTCTCGACGACCAATTTCCAGACGTTCGCCGACCTTTCGTTCCGCTTCGTGCTGACGCCGGAGATCGCGGCGAAGACGCTCGCCTTCTCGCTCGTCATGGGCCTGGTCGGCGGGTTTCTTCCGGCGCTGCGCGCCGCGCGGCTGGAGATCGTAGATGCGCTGCGTGCCGCCTGAGGCGTGTCATCCTATGGACTTTCGCTACCCGGAAGGGAATCCATGAGAACAATCTGGCTGCTGGTCGCTGCGCTCTGCTTGCCGCTTGCGGCTCAGTCACAAACCTTCCCGTCGAAATCGCTGCGCATGGTCGTGAACTTCCCGCCGGGCGGCGCCGCCGATCAGATCGGCCGGGCGCTCGGCGCGAAGCTCCAGGAGACGCTCGGCCAGCCGGTCGTGGTCGACAATCGTCCCGGCGCGAACGGCAACATCGGCGTCACCGAGGTGGCGAAATCCGCGCCGGACGGCCACACGCTGCTGATGTCCTCAGGGGGAGCGATCACCACGAACCCGCACCTGTTCGCGAAGCTCGCCGTCGATCCGATGAAGGACCTGGAGCCGGTCGCCCCTGCCGCGATCGTCAGCGTGTTTCTCGAAGTGAAGCCGGCAATCCCGGTGCAGACCCTCGCCGAATTCATCGCCCATGCGCGCGCCAATCCGGGAAAGCTGAACTACGGCTCGCCCGGCAACGGCAGCTCGCCGCATCTCGCCGGCGAGATGTTCAACAAGGCGGCGAAAGTGAAGACCACGCACGTACCCTACAAGGGAGCCGGACCGGCCATGACCGATCTGCTCGGTGGGCAGCTCGACTTCATGTTCGATCCCGGAATCGGCCTTCAGCATGTGAAAGCCGGAAAGCTGCGGCTCCTTGCCGTCGGCAGCCCGAAACGCCACCCTGCGTACCCGGACGTGCCGACCGTGGGCGAGATCGTCGGAGAAGCGTTCGATGCCGATACCGTGTTCGGCGTGCTCGTGCCAGCCGGGACGCCCAAGGAAGTCATCGCTCGGCTCAACCGCGAGATTTCCGCCGCGTTGCAGACGAGCGAGCTGCGCGCGCGCATCTCCGCGATCGGCGCGCAGGAGCTGGTTCTCAGCGCAGATGCTTTTGCGGCGCGTCTGCGCGCCGAGCACGCGCGGATGGGCGCGATCGTACGGGAAACCGGGTTGCGCGTGGAATGACGTTCAGCGAATCGCGAGCAGCGTAATCCCGCACAGCACCAGCAGCGCGCCGAACAGCGTGCGCGGAACCAGCTCTTCGCGGCTGCCGAGCACGAACAGGCTGAACGGGAAAATGACGAGCGGCGTCGTATGCACGACGAGCACCGCGAGCCCGATTTCCATGTGCGTCATGGCGAGCGTGACGAAGATCGAGCCCAGCGACGTGGCGACGCCACAAGCGACGTAGAGCGCGATCGCGGAGCGATCGGCGGCACGCAGCTGCGCGCCGATCTTCGCCCAGTCCCGAGTCGCGGCGATCTGCAAGGCGAACGCCGCCAGCGTAGCGAGCAGCGTCCCGAGCAGCGCCTCGCTCCATTCGCGCATCGCGAGGCCCCGCAAAACGTTGCCGAAGCCGAATCCGGCCACGGTCAGCAATCCCGCGATCATTCCCTTGCGCAGGACCTCGGGGGCTATTGGGCTGCCGGCACGCGCGGTCGGTTGCGTCAGCCACAGGCCGATCCAGACCACCGCGACGAGCACGAGCTCGTAAGCCCCGAGCCGCTCGCCCGCAAGCAACCACGCGCCGAGCAGCGCGAACGCGGGCGCCGAGGAATGAAACACGCTTGCGCGCGAAGGGCCGAGCAGCCGCACGGCGTCGAACAGGAAGCGCCGGCCGAGGAACGTGCCTACCACGCCCGCGGCCGCAAACAGGCCCGCGCCCTTCCAGTTCCAGACGAACGGCGCCGGCTGGACGGCGAGTTCGACGCCCCACAGCGTCGCGGGAAACACGGCGTTCGTCGCGAGGACGACGAAGAAGCCGGCTTCGACCGGCATCCGCGCGACCGCGGAGCGCGTCAGCAGGATGTTGACCGCGAAGCAGAGCATCGCGGCGAGCGCAAGCGCGACTCCCATTCGTTGGGCGCCGCAGCGGCTACGCCGCGGTCAGACTTCGCCTCCTGAAATCACTCGCTCGAAGTGGACGCGAACATTCTACGATGGATGCGGTCGCGCCGCTTCGGCGATCCGCGATTTCCGCGCGAGCCCGGCGGGTATAATTTTTTTGCGAACCATCGACCCGGCAGGAGACTGAGGAGATGATTCATGACTGACAATCCAGAGCACAGGTCCGGGCCCGACAAGACCGACTCCGCGTCGCTCCCAGACGCCGCGCTTACCGACGGCGGTACGCTCATCATCGATCCCGCGCGCTCGCTGCCGGGCCGCACGATCGGCTCGACCGAAGCCCCGGTGCGCCAGGTCGGGCGCTATCAAGTGATCGAGAAGGTCGGCGAAGGCGCAACCGCCTCGGTCTACAAGGCCTATGACCCGAGCATCGATCGCCAGCTGGTCATCAAGTTCCTCCACCCGGAACTGTGTCGCGACGATGAGACACGCGACCGCTTCCTGCGTGAGGCGAAGGCGGCAGGCGTGCTCTCGCACCCCAACATCGTCACGGTGTTCGATGTCGGCGAGATCGAAGGGCGACCCTACATCGCGATGGAACTGCTCGATGGCGGCCCGCTCAGCGAGAGTCTCGTCGAGGGACAGGGGCTGCCGACGAGGGAGGTCGTCAGCATCGGGTTGCAGCTCGCGAGCGCGCTCGCCTACGCGCACAGCCGCGGCGTGGTCCACCGCGATCTCAAGCCCAGCAACATCATCCGGCTTTCGGGCAGCGGCACCGTGAAGCTCGCGGACTTCGGCATCGCGCAGATCTCGACCGCCGAGGCCGGTGAGCAGACGGGCGCCGGCACGGTGCTCGGCACACCCTATTACATGTCTCCGGAACAGGCGACCGGGGCCTCGTCCGATGCGCGCTCCGATCTGTGGGCCGTCGGCGTGATCCTGTTCCAGTTGATCTCGGGAAGGCGGCCGTTCGTGTCTGACTCGGTCGCCACGCTGCTCTATCGAATCGTCAACGAATCGCCAAATCCGCCGGTCGAGGAAATCGGCAAGAACATCCCGGCGGCGCTGCGCCGCGCCGTCGCGCGCTGCCTGAAGAAGAAGATCGACAAGCGCCTCCAGAACGCCAGGGAACTCGAAGAGCGCCTCGTCAGGGTGCAACGCGAATTGGAGCTCGAGGAAGAGGCAAAGCGCGCCGTCGGCGGTATCCCGATGAAGGTGAAGCTTGCGCTCGGCATGGCGGCCCTGGTAGCGATCACGATGGCGGTTACGTCCACGTTCGTGACGCAGCGGCAGTATCAGGCCATGCTGAACGAGACCGTCGGGCACGGTGCGTCGCTTGCAAAGTTGCTGGCCGTGGAAAGCGCGGCGCCTGCGCTCTCCGAGGACTGGGTCGGGATCGACGTGCTCGCGCAGGAAGTCGCGCGCGCGGTCGATCTGCGCGGGCTGTCGGTAGCGGACCGCGCGGGGGTCGTTCGCGTCAGCACCGATCCGAAGGCGATCGGCCAGCCCAGCCCCGAGCGGCGGGGCCAGTCCGTGCCGTCGCGCCATGCCGACGTCGCGGTCCTAAGGCAGGAGCACGAGGGTGGCTCGGCGTTTTCGTTCGAGACGGCGATTCGCTTCCAGGGCAAGCAAGTCGGCAAGATCCAGCTCGCATTGCCGGAAGAGCCTCTCGCGGCAGTCGCCAGCCAGAGCTGGCGGCTGATGATGCTGCTGCTGGCGATCACCGTGGTTACGGTGGGGCTCGCTACGTACATCGTGTTCGAGCGCTATTCACGGTCCTTGCGCCGCCTGCGCGAATCGCTCGCCGAGATCGGCGAGGGCCGTTTCGACTGCCGGATCGCCGAGCGGCGTCGCGACGAAATCGGGCAGACCTACCGCGCGTTCGATGCGATGGCCGCGCGGCTCGAGGGCATGTCGGACGCAGGCAAGCTGGGGCGGCTCGAGGAGACGACGCTGGCGCCGAACCATTCGTGACTGGTTACCGACTGTAGCGCGGCTACTTCAGCTCCTTCAGCCTGCGCGACAGGTCGAGCGCTTCCTGCCTGCGCGCCCGCGCGAGCTCGTTGGACGGGTCGAGCTCGAGGACCCGGTCCCATTCCTTGATCGCGGTATCGAGGTCCTGGCGGCGGAATGCCGCTTGCGCGTTCCGGTGGTGGCGCTGGATCTGTTCCTGCTTGGCGATCTCCTCCTGGCTGGGTCCAACCGGCTTGACGGCCTCCTTGACCGAGGGTGCCGGTGCCGGCGGCTTGGCGGGCCTCGCCGGGGTGGTCGCGGCGGGCTTTGCCGGCGCGGCACCCGGGGGCGCGAGCGCCACTTTCCCCGGAATGCGGATCACCTGCCCGGCGCCGAGCTGCTTCGGTACCTTGATGTTGTTGTAGCGAGCAAGCAGCCAGAACTCGCAACCATCGCCAAGCGCCCGGCGCGCGATGCTCCAGAGAGATTCACCCCGGCGCACCGTGTAGGGATGCGCCTGGCTGCCGAGCGCGGCCGCCGGATCGGCCGTGATTCCCTTCATCAGGCAGGCCGCCTGCTTGTTGTCCGGGTCGAGCTCGCGCGTCTCCCGCAACGCCGAGCGCGCATTCTGCTCGTCGCCGTCGTTCAGCGATTCGAGCGCTTGGCGCAATAGCTGCTGGGCCTGCCCTCTGGCCTCGGGGCTTCCGACCGGCGGCCGTGCAGGCGGCGCGGGTTCTGGGTTCGGCTGGGGCGCTTGCGCCGGGGGCGGTAGCTCGGGGGGCGGGGGCGGTGGCGCCGGCGGCGCCTCCGGCGGAGGCGCTGCGCATGCGGCGAGGATCGCGATTCCCACTGCAAGCGCGGCGATGCGCTTCAGGCTCGATCCCTATTACAGTCCGTCCCGCGCCGGCGGCGCCGTCTTGAGCACCTCCTCGACGGTCGTGATTCCGCTCGCGACCTTCAGCGCCCCGCTCACCCGCAGCGCTTTCATCCCCTCCTTGAACGCCTGCTCGCGCAGGCGGGCCAGATCGGCGCCCGTTGCAATAACGCCCTTGATGCCGGGGGAGCACACCAGCGTCTCGTAGATGCCGATGCGGCCGATGAACCCGGTCATCCGGCATTCGAGACAACCGACGGGCTTGTACGTCAGCGCCGGCGGGGCGGCCTTCCACGGCGCAACCAGCGCGTCCCACGAAGCGCTGTCCTCGGTGCGCCCGCCTTCGACCTTCGCCTTGCAGTGCGGGCACAGCGTGCGCACCAGGCGCTGCGCCATGACGCCGTTCAGCGTCGCATTGAGAAGGTACGGCGGGACGCCGAGCTCGAGCAATCGCGTCACCGCGCTCGGCGCATCGTTGGTATGCAGCGTCGACAGCACCAGGTGCCCGGTCAGCGCCGCCTGCACCGCCATGCCGGCGGTCTCCAGGTCGCGGATCTCCCCCACCATGATGATGTCCGGATCCTGGCGCATCAACGCCCGCACACCTTCGGCAAATCCCAGATCGATTGCATGGTGCACCTGCATCTGGTTGAACGTGCCTTCCACCATCTCGATCGGGTCCTCGATCGTGCAGACGTTGACTTCCGGCGTCGCCAGCTGCTTCAGCGTCGAATAGAGCGTCGTAGTCTTGCCCGATCCGGTCGGTCCCGTCACCAGCACGATGCCGTTCGGCCGCTCGGTCATCTCGTTCCACCGCGCGTGGTCCTCGTCCGAGAAGCCGAGCTCCTTGAAATCGCGCACCAGCACCTCGGGATCGAAGATTCGCATCACCAGCTTCTCGCCGAACGCAGTCGGCAGCGTCGAGAGCCGCAGCTCCACCTCGGCGCCGTCGAGCGTCCGCGTCTTGATGCGCCCGTCCTGCGGGCGGCGCTTCTCCACCACGTCCATGCGGCCGAGGATCTTGATGCGGCTCGTCATCGCGGCGAGCACCGCCGAGGGGATCTGGTACACCTGGTGCAGCACGCCGTCGATCCGGAAGCGCACGATTCCGACCTCGCGGCGCGGCTCGATATGAATGTCGCTCGCGCGCTGCTCGAATGCATAGCTCCAGAGCCAGTCAACGACCCGGACGATGTGCGCATCGTTCGCATCGAGCGGCTTGTTGCTGGCGCCCAGCTCGACGAGCTGCTCGAAATTCGACAGGCCCGAGGCTCCGCTCGCTCCGCGCGCTGCGCCCTTCACCGATTTCGCGAGGTTGTAGAACTCGACCTGGTAGCGCTCGATATCGGCCGGGTTGGCGATCACGCGCCGGATGTCGCGCTTCAGGATCGGTTGCAGCTCGCGTTCCCAGGCTCTCTCCCACGGCTCCGCCGTAGCGATGACCACCTCCTTGGTGCTGACCCCTACCGGCAGGACTCGAAAGCGCGTCGCATAGGCAGAGGACATCACCTCGGTGACCCCTCCGAAATCGATCTTCAGCGGATCGATGTGCAGGTATTGCATGCCGACGCGCTTCGCCAGCCATTCGGTCAGCGGCTCGAGCATCAGCGGGCGGTGCGGCGGCTGCGCGGACTTCCATTTCTGGTCGGCGATGATCATCAGCGGATGGCTCGAGCCGCGGTAATAGCGCCGCTCCTTGCGCAGCTTCTCCGCGCTTGCGGCGTCGACCAGGCCGTCTTCGACCAGCCAATCGATCACCTCGGTGAGCGAGAGTCGCCGGTCCTGCGCGGGTGTTTTCACGGCCTGCTGCATCGGGGCAAAACTATACCCCCAAAGATAGAATGGGGCATGGTCCTATCCCGTTCGCGCGCGCTCGCAGCGGATGTCTCCCTGCGCGAAGTATGGGCATGGAGCATGTACGACTTCGCCAATTCCGGCTACACGACGGTGGTAATTACCGCCGTCTTCAACGCGTACTTCGTCGCGGCGGTCGCGGGAAAAGCGCCGTGGGCCACGTTTGCCTGGACCGCCGCGCTGTCCGTGTCCTATCTCGCGGTGCTGCTGACTGCGCCGATGGTCGGCGCCTGGGCCGACGCGCACGCAGCAAAGAAAAAGCTGCTGCTTGCGGCGACCGTCGGTTGCGTTCTCTTCACTGCGGGGCTCTACTTCGCGACGCCGGGCGCGGTGGTGCTCGCGATCGTGCTGATCGTGCTTTCGAACTTCTTCTTCGCCACCGGGGAAAACCTGATTGCGGCATTCCTGCCCGAGCTGGCCGAATCGAAGGCGATGGGCCGCGTCTCCGGATGGGGATGGGCGTTCGGCTACCTCGGGGGGCTGGTCTCGCTCGGAATTTCTCTCGCGTACATCACGTGGGCGCAAAAGCAGGGACAATCCGGCGGCGATTTCGTGCCGGTCGTAATGCTGATCACCGCAGCGGTATTCGCGCTCTGCGCGACCCCGACGTTTCTCTTCCTTCGAGAGCGCGCGGTGCCGCAGCCGCAAAGGGAGAATCCGTGGGCGCGCGTTCTGCACACGCTGCGCCATGCGCGCGAATACGCCGACCTGCGGCGCTTCCTCGTTTGCATCCTCTTCTACCAGGCGGGGATCATGGCGGTGATCGCGCTCGCCGCGATCTACGCCCAGGAGGCGATGAAATTCACCACGCAGCAGACGATCGTGCTGATCCTGGTGGTCAACATCACCGCCGCGATCGGCGCCTTCGGCTTCGGCTATCTGCAGGACAGGATCGGCCACATCCGGGCGATGCTGCTCGTCCTCGTCGGCTGGATCGTGATGATCGCGCTGGCCTACGTCGCCGAAAGCGTCGCGATGTTCTGGGTCGCCGCGAACCTCGCGGGGCTCTGCATGGGCTCTTCGCAGGCCGCCGGACGGGCGATCGTCGGTTACCTGTCGCCGCCGCTGCGGCTGGCCGAATTCTTCGGTCTCTGGGGCCTCGCGGTGAAAGCCGCGTCGATCTTCGGCCCGCTCACCTACGGCGCCGTGACCTGGATATTCGAAGGCAACCACCGGCTCGGCATTCTTGCGGTGGGCATCTACTTTGTGATCGGCCTCGCGCTGCTCGCCGGCATCGATGTCGAGCGCGGCCGGCGCGCGGCGCTGCAGGGCAGCTGAGGTACACTTCCTGCTGGTAATCCAGCGTTTCCATTCGAGGAGAATCCCATGACGATCAAAGTCGGCGACCGCGTGCCGGACGGCAAGCTTTCCGAAACTACCGAGTTCGACTCCGCCACGCAGTGCGCGATGGCGCCGAAGGAAGTCAACGTCGCCGAAGCAGTCAAAGGCAAGAAGATCGCGATCTTCGGCCTGCCGGGCGCGTACACGCCGACCTGCTCGGCAAAGCACGTGCCGAGCTACGTTTCCAACCGCGACCAGCTGATGGCGAAAGGCGTCAACGAGATCTGGTGCGTCGCGACGAACGACGCGTTCGTCATGGCGCACTGGGGGCGCGATCAGAAAGCGCTCGGCAAGATCCGCTTTCTCGGCGACGGCAGCGGCGCGTGGACCAAGGCGCTCGGGCTCGAACTGGACTTGAACGCCCGAGGGATGGGGAATCGGATGCAGCGTTTTTCGATGCTCGTCGACGACGGCGTCGTCAAGAAGCTCAACATCGAGGCGCCCGGAAAATTCGAAGTCTCCGGCGGCGAAACGATGCTCGCGCAGGTCTGATGGCGCGTTTGGCGCTTGCGATGGCGGCGCTCTTCGCCGCCTTCACGGTACAGGCGCAGCAGCCACCGCCGGACGGCAAGGCCGAGACGCGCGACGAACAGCGCCAGAAGATCCGCGCCGCCAGGCAGAAGGCGGCGCAGGCGTGCAAAGGCACTCGAGGCGACGCCCGGCACGACTGCATGGAGCGGGAGCTGTGCGCGCAAGCCAAGGACCCCGCCAAGTGCAACGCGCGCGTGAGCGCGCTTCGCAGCGCCCATCAGAAAGCGGTCGAGACCTGCAAGAGCGCGCAACCCGACAAGCACCGCGATTGCATGCGCCACGAACTGTGCGCGCACGCGAAGGACCCCGTCCAGTGCGAGGCACGAGCCAAGCAACGCGCCGAGCGGCGCAAGGCGCCTAAGCCTTCGAGCTGATCTCGAGCAGCAGCGAGTTCATCCGCTTGACGAACCCGGCGGGGTCCTCGAGGGCCGCCCCTTCGGCGAGCAGCGCCTGCTCGAACAGCAGCGCCGCCCAGTCGGCAAAGCGCGCGTCCTCGTTGCGCAGCCGCAGCACGATCGGATGCGCGGGGTTGATCTCCAGGATCGGCCTGGTTTCCGGAACCTTCTGACCTGCCGCGCGCAGGATGCGCGCCAGGTTCGCGCTCATCTCGTTTTCGTCCGCAACCAGGCAGGCCGGCGAGTCGGTCAATCGCAGCGTCACGCGCACTTCCTTCACGCGCTCTCCCAGCGCCTGCTTGATCTTGGCGACCAGATCGCGGAATTCCTTGCGCTTTTCCTCGCTCGATTTTTTCTCCTCGGCGTCGGCGAGATCGCCGAGATCGAGCCCGCCGCGCGCCACCGATGCGAGCTTCTTGCCCTCGAATTCGGTCAGGTGCGCAACCAGCCATTCATCGACCCGCTCCGCGAGCAGCAGCACCTCGATGCCCTTGCTGCGAAATACCTCCAGGTGCGGGCTGGAGCGCGCCGCGGAAAAGGAATCGGCGGTGACGTACCAGATCCTGTCCTGGCCCGGCTTCATGCGCGATACGTAGTCGGCGAGCGAGACGGTCTGCGCCTCGGTCTCGGCATGCGTCGAGGAGAAGCGCAGCAGCTTGGCGATGCGCTCGGCGTTCGCCGAGTCTTCGCCGGCGCCTTCCTTGAACGCGCGGCCGAACTCGCGCCAGAACACCGCGTACTTCTCGGCCTGGTTCGCGGCGAGGTCTTCCAGCAGGCCGAGGACCCGCTTGACGCAGCCCGCACGGATCGTTTCCACGTCGCGGTTCTGCTGCAGGATCTCGCGCGAGACATTGAGCGGCAGGTCCTCGGCATCGATCACGCCGCGAACGAAGCGCAGGTACCCGGGCATCAGGTGCTCGGAGTCTTCCAGGATGAAGACCCGCTTCACGTACAGCCGCACGCCGTGGCGCGCCTGCCGGTCCCACAGGTCGAACGGCGCGCGCTGCGGCAGGTAGAGGAGTTGCGTATACGACTGCCGGCCCTCCACGCGCGCGTGCGTCCATGCGAGCGGATCCTCGAAGTCGTGCGCCACGTGCTTGTAGAACTCGCGGTACTGCTCGTCGCTGATCTCGGCCTTCGGCCGGGCCCACAGCGCGCTCGCCTGGTTGAGCGTCTCCTCCTTGCCGGGCATGAATTCCTTGGTGACCGGGTCGATTTTCGATTCGCCGGTGAGCACGATCGGCAGCCCGACATGGTCGGAATACTTGCGCACGATCGACTGGATGCGCCAGGCTTCGAGCAGCTCGTCCTCGCCCTCGCGCAGATGCAGCGTGACTTCGGTTCCGCGCGCGCGGCGCTCCACGGTCTCGATCGAGTATTCGCCCGAGCCGTCGGATTCCCAGCGCACTCCGTCGGCCGCGGGGAGCCCGGCGCGGCGCGTGACCAGCGTCACGCGGTCGGCGACGATGAACGAGGAGTAGAACCCGACGCCGAACTGCCCGATCAGCCGCGCGTCCTTCTGCTGGTCGCCGCTCAGCGTGGCGAGGAACTCCTTCGTTCCCGACTTGGCGATGGTGCCGATGTTGGCGATAACTTCCTCCCTCGACATGCCGATGCCGTTGTCCGAGACGCTGAGCGTGCGCGCTTCCTTGTCGATGCGAATCGAGATCCTGAGCTCGGGATCGGCCTCGTACAGGGCCGGGCTGGCGAGCGCCTCGAAGCGCAGCTTGTCCGCCGCGTCCGAGCCGTTGGAGATCAATTCCCTGAGGAAAATCTCCTTGTTGCTGTACAAGGAGTGGATCATCAGAGAAAGCAGCTGCTTCACCTCGGCCTGGAAACCGAGCGTCTGCCGGGCGGCGGCCTGAACCATGCGGTACTCCCCGTCTCTTCGTCGCAGCCTCTGCATTGGGGGTGAGCCGGCGCGGTTTCAAGGGCTGCCGGAACTTCCGCGCCCGCGCGGAAGTCTCTATCCTTCGGCCATGAAGAAAATCCCCTCGCTGCTGCTGTTCCCCTTGCTGGCGCTCGCGGTGGCGCTCGCCCACGCGCAGGCGCTCAAGCCGGTCGCCACCGTCGAAGGCGTCACGGAGTATCGGCTCGCCAACGGCTTGCGCGTGCTGACCGTGCCGGATCCGAGCATCGATACCGTCACCGTGCACCTGACCGTGCTCGTCGGGTCGCGCCACGAAGGCTACGGCGAGAAAGGCATGGCGCACCTGCTGGAGCACCTGCTGTTCAAGGATTCGGACAAGTTCAAGGACATCAAGCAGGAGCTGGTACGCCGCGGCGCCCGGTACAACGGCACGACGGCGTACGACCGCACGACCTACTTCGAGACCCTGCCTGCGAGCGACGAGAATCTGGACTGGGCGCTCAGCCTGGAAGCCGACCGGCTGGTCGGCGCGCGGGTCGCGAAGCGCGACCTCGACAGCGAGATGACGGTCGTGCGCAACGAGTTCGAGATGGGCGAGAACTCCCCGGGCAGCGTGCTCTTCCAGCGGATGCAGCGCCTGCTGTTCAGCTGGCATAACTACGGCAACACGATCATCGGCGCCCGCTCGGACATCGAGCTCGTTCCGATCGATCGGCTGCAGGCGTTCTACCGCACCTGGTACCAGCCCGACAACGCGGTGCTGATCATCGGCGGTCGCTTCGATGCGGAGCGCGCGCTGGCGATGATCGCCAAGCACTTCGGCCCGATCCCGCGCCCCGCGCGCACGCTGCCCGCCCTGTACACCACCGAGCCGACGCAGGATGGCGAGCGCAGCGTGATCCTGCGGCGCGTCGGTGATACGCCGGTCGTGGCCACGATGTACCGCATCCCGGCGGGCAGCCACGAAGACTATGCAGCGATCGACGTGCTGGTGCACGTGCTCGGCAACGCCCCGTCCGGCCGGTTGCACCGCGCGCTGGTGCAGAAGGGCCTGGCCAGCTCGGTGTGGTCTGGGGAGAACGCGCTGCACGACCCGGGCTACGCGCATTTCGGTGCGCGCCTGTCGAAGGATGCACCGGTCGGTCCGGCGCGCGACGCGCTGATCGCGATCGTCGAGGGCCTGGCGAGGGAGCCGATCCGCCCTGACGAGGTCGAGCGCGCGAGAACCGTCCAGATCAAGGAGTACGAGAACGTCCAGTCGGATTCGCGCTCGCTGGTGCGCTGGCTCTCGGAATTCTCCGCGATGGGCGACTGGCGGCTGTTCTACCTCAGTCGCGATCGCATGCAGAAGGTCACGACCGAGGAAGTGCAGCGGGTTGCGACGAAGTACCTGAAGGCGGACAACCGCGTGCTCGGGACGTTCGTGCCTACCACGCAGCCCGAGCGCGCCGAAATCCCGCCGCGTCCCGACGCCGCTGCGATGGTCGCCCAGTACAAGGGACGGGCGGACGTCGAGCAGGGAGAGGCGTTCGATCCGTCGCCGGAGAACATCGAACGGCGGCTGATTCGCCGCGAGCTGCCGAACGGCATCCGGCTCGCGCTGCTTCCCAAGAAGACACGCGGCGGCCGGGTGCTGGCGTCGCTGTCACTCTATTGGGGCGACGAGACCACGAAGATGAACCGCGCCACCGCCTGCGAGATGGCGGGCGGCATGCTGATGCGCGGCACGAAGAAGCATTCGCGCGCGCAGCTGCGCGATGCGTTCGACAAGTTGAACGCCTCGGTTTCGATCGGCGTCAGCTCGGCGAGCATCGACACCAAGCGCGCACAGCTTGCCGACGCGATCCGTCTCGCCGCAGAGGTGCTGCGCGAGCCTTCCTACCCGCCGGAGGAGTTCGAGGAGCTGAGGCGCGCCGCGCTGACGCGCGCCGAATCACGCCTCAGTGATCCCGAAGCGATCGCGAACGAGCGTCTGGAGCGCCACCTCGCGCCCTATCCACGCGGCCACTGGCTCGAGCGCCAGACCACGGCAGAACGCATTGCCGGCCTGAAAGCCGTGACGCTCGACGAGGCGAAGCGCTGCTACGGCGATCTCGTCGGCGCGACCGGCGCCATCTTCACCGCGGTCGGCGATTTCGATCCCGAAGCCGTGACCAAGCTGGTCGAGGAGCTGTTCGCGAACTGGAGGAATCCGGCTCCGTACAAGCGCATCGCCTCGCGCCACTTCGAGCGCCCGCCGCTGCAGGAAGAAGTCCGCACGCCGGACAAGGCGAACGCCACGCTGCGCGCCGGATTGAACATCGAGCTGCGCGACGATCATCCCGATTTTCCCGCGCTGGTGCTCGGCAGCTATCTGCTCGGGGGAAGCTCGGCGGCTCGATTGCCGCTGCGCGTGCGTGAAAAGGAAGGGTTGTCGTACAGCACGTATGCGTTCTTCAGCGCCAGCTCGCTCGACCCGTCCGCGAGCTTCGGCGTCGAGGCGATCTTCGCCCCGCAGAACAAGACGCGCGTCGAGGCCGCGATCCGCGAGGAGCTCAAGCGTGCGCTCGACGCCGGGTTCACCGACACCGAATTCGCGAATGCCAAGCGCGGCGTGCTCGAATCGCGCCGGCTCGCGCGGGCGCAGGACGGCTCGTTGCTCGGGCGCATGTCGAACTATGCCTACCTGGGACGCACGTTCGCCTGGGATGTGGATTTCGAAAAGCGCATCCAGGCGCTGACCCCGTCCCAGGTGCGCGAAGCGTTGCATCGGCACATCGACCCGGCGCGGATGTCGGTTCTGAAAGCGGGCGACTTCCGCTAAGACTCACGGCTACTGGCCCAGAGCGGCGCGGTTGGCCGCGATCTCCTCCAGCACGTCGCGGTTCACTTCGCCCGCGGCCGCATACTCCTTCTCGAGCGCCTGTTGCGCTGCGAGCGCTTCCTGGAATCGGCCAAGAGAGCGCAGGCAGCGCGCCACGGACCACTTGGCGATCCGGATTTGCTGCGGCTTGCCGCGCGCGGTCCATTCCTTGAGCGCCGCCTCGAACAGCGGCAGTGCCTCCGGATAGCGCCCGAGGTCGTGCAGGTCCCACGCCGAGTTGTTGAGCATGGCGGGAATCAGCGCGCGCGCCTTGGCGTCGCTCGACCCGCGCGCGAGCGCCAGGCCGCGCTCGTTCCAGGGAATGGCCTCCGCAGTACCGCCATGCGTGATGGCGACCATATGCGCCGCATCGACGGCGAGCCCGTCGATTCCGGCGGCGCGTCCTTGCTCCCACGCGGCAGCGAAAAGCGCTCGCGCCTTGCCCGCGTCCCCGGACGAGTTGAACGTCCGCCCGCGCTCGAGCAGGTAGCGAATTCGCACGCGCGGCCCTGCCGCACCCAGGTGCGGCTCGATCTCGTCGAGTTGCCGATGGGCCTCGTCGAAACGCTTGCGCAGCGAGTAGGTGCGGGCGATCTGCGTGAGGATTTCCAGGCGCTCGTCGCCGCGCGCGCTTGCGAGTGCGTCGCGAAACCTCGACTCGCTGCCGGCCGGATCCGAGTACTCCCAGAAACTTTCGATCTCCATGGCCATCGTCATTCCCGCCCAGAGCGCGAGCCCAAGCACAAGATTAGATGTCCTTTGCATAGGGAATCGGCCGGGTAATCCCGAATCCGCGCTCCGCATCGCCCGCGCTGCGATAGCCGTGACGCTGGTAGAACGCGAGCCCTACGCCGCAGATTCCGGACTCGTCCTCCGCCACTATGCAGCAGTGGCGTTGCGACGAAATCCAGGCGCGAAACTGTTCGACCGTCTTGTTCGCGACCCATTGCGCAAGCGTCCCGGCGTCGTTTCGATGGTCGGCCACGCACAGCTCGACGATCGAGCGGCGAACGACTTCGACTGCGGCCTCGGCATCTGCCGGAACCGCGGGCCGGACCGAACTCACTTCGCCTTCAGGATGTCGCGAATTTCCTCGAGCAGAACTTCCTGGCGCG
>Ga0075421_100003125_pt1 | contig 19755 bp, 19 predicted proteins | sample SoiMetdeltSBSDD5_FD_75292 | JGI IMG/M metagenome (GOLD analysis project Ga0075421, IMG submission 75292) | Bulk soil microbial communities from a Populus tree surrounding site in Tennessee, USA - Soil MetaG P. deltoides SBSDD5 | ecosystem: Environmental > Terrestrial > Soil > Tree plantation... | reverse complement strand
CGTGACGACCATGCCGTTGTCGACAATCTTCACTTCGCTGCCGGGTCCCAACCCCGTCGTCGCGGTGGCGCATCCGGCGAGGAGCATCGCTCCCGCGAGCCTGGTGATACGGGTCATGCGGTTCCCCCTGACGTTCCCGACTCGGCCCACGACTACGCCGAGAGGTTACATCGTCTTGACATCGTCTCGTGGTCGTGGCTTCCTGGCGTCCTCCATCCTGTCCTTGCTCGGTAATTCCAGCGCGGCGCTCGGCCGTTCGCGGAGGTGTCGATGCTCGCTCGTGTCTGCACTGCTCTGCTCGTGACGTTGCTGCTCCCCGCTTCGGCCGGCGCTGTCCTCACGGGCGTCATCACGACGACCCGCAACAGGGGCGAGGTCCACGTGGCCGCACCGGGGTTTCAGCTCGATGCCGCGATGCTCAATGGCTTCTTTCCCGGTGGCTGCCTGGGCACGATCGACCCCGTATGCCCACCTGGTACGCAGATGGGCCTGAACCTGTTCTCGTCGGCAAGCGATGTCGTCGGCACGCTCGTCACGGACGGAATGACTTTCGGTCTCGGCCAGCAAACCAGCCCCGCCTTCGTGATCATCCAGACGAATGGCAGCGTGTTACTTCCGCCCATCGACACGACGGCGACCCTCTCCGCGCCGTTTACATTCAGCATCAGTGCGTTCACGGATCGCGGGCAACCGCTGGCCGACTTCAGCGGCGATGGGATCGCGAGCGTCAACGTTCGAAGTATCAATTTCCTCGATGGCCGCTGGGAGTTCGTGAGCGCGACGTTCCCCATCAATCCCGTCCCTGAGCCGTCGACACTGTTCCTCATGGCGGCCGGGGCCATCGCCATGGGGCGCAGGGTCGCACGCCGACGCTACCGGGGCTCGTGCCGGGTCGGTAGAATGCGGGCTCGCGATGACGCCCGCTCTCCGCACGCTCGCCGTGCTGCGTGTCCTGGTTCCCGCGGGTGTCGCGCTGCTCGCCAGCCCGCAGCTGCGCGCGGAGGACATACGTCGAGTTCGTGGACGAGGACCTCTACGAGCGCTCCGTTGTGCGCCGCCCGCATGGCGACGCTCGCGCATCCGGGTTGGGGTGATGGTGGATCCAAACGAATACATCTTGACGAACGAGCACGTGATCGAGAACGCTGCCGACATCATCGTGCGACTGTCGGATGCCCGGAAGTTCACCGCTCGTCTCATGGGTCGCGATCCGTGACGCCCGGCGAGACCGCCGTCCGGATCCGCGTCCGCCGCGCGCTCGGCGGACGCAACGTGCTCGAACGTCCGGCCGTTCCATGATCACACCACCCGTCCACGAGGAGCGCGCGGCCACTGGCCGCGGCACCGTCCTCGTCGTGGACGACGAGGACAGCGTGCGCGCCTCGTTCCGCGCGATCCTCGAAGACACGTGCGAGGTCCTCGAAGCCGGCGACGGGACGGAGGCACTGGAGGTCCTCCGCACGCGCGACGTCGATCTCGTGATGCTGGACCAGCGCATGCCGGGCGAGCCGGGGATCGACGTCCTCACGCGCATCACCGCCGCCGATCCCGGCGTGATCGTCGTGCTCGCCACCGCCGTCCGCGACGTCCGCACCGCGGTGGAAGCGCTCAAGCGCGGCGCCTACGATTACCTGACGAAGCCGTTCGACGTGGACGACATCGTCCTCCTCGTGCGCCGCGCTCTCGAGAAGCGCGCGCTCCAGCGCGAAGTGCAGTACCTGCGCTCGGAGCTGGCGGGGAGCGGCGTCGATGCCGGTAGCGGCTTTCAGGGCATGATCGGCCGCCATCCCGAGATGGTGCGCATCTACGAGCTCGTCACGCAGGTCGCGCCCACGCCGACCACCGTGCTCATCACGGGGGAGAGCGGAACGGGCAAGGAACTCGTCGCGCGCGCGGTACATCAGCAGAGCGGGCGCCGCGAGCAGCCGTTCGTGGCCGTGAACGCGGCCGCCATCCCCGACTCGCTCGTCGAATCGGAGCTGTTCGGTCACGAGAAGGGCGCATTCACGGGCGCGCACGCCCGCAAGCTCGGCAAGTTCGAGCTGGCGCAGGGCGGGACGGTGTTTCTCGACGAGATCGGGTCGCTCCGTCTCGACCTCCAGGCCAAGCTCCTGCGCGTGCTGCAGGAACGCGAGATCGAGCGCGTGGGCGGCGTCCGCCCGGTGGCCGTGGACGTGCGCGTGCTCGCCGCCACCAACGTGAACTTACGGTCGGCGGTGCGGCAGGGCACCTTCCGCGAGGATCTCTACTATCGCCTGAACGTCGTGCCCATTCACGTGCCGCCCCTGCGCGCGCGGCGGGAGGACATCCCGCATCTCGTCGATCACTTCGTGCGCAGGATCGCCCGCGAGTGCAACCGCGACGTGCGCGGCGTCTCCGCGGCCGCGCGCGACGCGCTCGTGCGCTACGACTGGCCCGGCAACGTGCGCGAACTGGAGAACGTCATCCATCGCGCGGTCGTGCTCGCCCGCGGCCCGGTCGTGCGGCTCGAGGACGTGCCGCTCGACGTCGCCATGCGCGAGACGCCGGCCCGCCTCGCCGACGACACCGCCATGCCGCTCCGGGAGGCGCTCGACCGCTTCGAGCGCCAGTACGTGCTGCGCGTCCTCGAGCGTGCGCAGTGGAACATGAGCCAGGCGGCGCGGCTGCTCGGTGTGCACCGCAACACCGTCCTCACCAAGCTCGGCGCGTGGGGCGTGCAGCGTCCCGCGCCCGGCGACGGTCGCACGCTCTCGCTCTAGCCGGCGATTCCGACCGCCGCGCTCTCACGTCCGGCATCGCCCGAAATCCGCGCCGCGTCTCAGCCCGCGGGGCGGAATCGTGCCCGTGCGAATCGCGCAAGGACTACACGGACGCGAACGTCGCGTAGACCACGACCCAGAGCGCGAGCAGATCGCGGACGCCGGCGTACAGCCGCCGTCCGGGATCGACGTGGTCGAGCACGCCGACGAGGACGACGCGCGTGCGTGCCGGACGCGCTGCCGCGAGGCGAAGACTTTCCGTGTACGGCACGGCGACGTCGTCGCGGCCGTGGACGAGGAGGAGGCGGGCTCGGATGTCGCGCGCCACGCGCTCCGGCGAGAGCGCGTCCAGGAGCGCGGCGAGCGGGGCCGGCGGCGCGTCGAGGAGGGCGGCGGCGCGGGCAGGGTCGCCCGCTTCCACACCGCCGACCGCGGCCACCAGATCCGCATTGGCGTCGAGAAACGCGCGCACGAGGGCGGGGTCGTGGCGGGCGCGGCCGTGGATGCCATCCCAGGCGTATTCACCAACGAGGTAGAACCGCAGCAGCTCGCGCGCCGAGGCATAGCCGCCCACGCTGAGCACGACGGCGACGCGGTCGCGCACGCGTGGATGCGCCGCCGCGAGCAAGGCGGGACCCGCGCCCACGCTCACGGACACCACCGCCGTCGGCTCGTCGCGGAGCTCGAGGGCGGCGACGACCGGCGCCACGTCGGGCGCGCGCAGACGCCCGCGCGTGAGGCCCGGAATGGTGGGAACGGCGACGTCGAAGCCGGCGCCCGCGAAGAGCGCGGCGGCCCGCCGCAGGCGTGGCTCGTCCTTGCCCGCGGGCGCATATCCGTGCACGAGCACGAGCGGCACGCCGGGGCCGTAGCGGCTCGCCGCGTAGACGTCGATGCCCGGCGCGGCGGCGCGCACCACCGGCCGCGGGCCGTCCCCGCTGAGCGCACGGACTCGACCGTCGCTCAGGAACTCGACGAGAAAGGCGGCGGCGAGCGCGGCGCGGCGAGCGCTCACGGCGACGGGCACGACGAGGAGGACGGAGACGAGGAGAAGGAGAACGCGCGCGGGAACGGAGCGGGCTATGTCTTGCGATTCACGCACATCACGAGGCGCCAGCCGTTGAACATGTTCACCCGCGCCACCATCTCGGGCACGAGCCCCACCTGATCGAGGAGAGGGCGTAGCGCGAGGTTCGACTTCCAGCCGAGACGCGTGCAGATGGGCGCGACGAGATCCTCGAGATGCCCCATCACCCTGCGCTCGCTGCGGAAGTGATTGAGGATGACGATCACGCCGTCCGGTTTCACGACGCGCCGCATCTCGCGCAGCACGGCGACCGGATCGGGCACGGCGGAGATCGTGTAGGTGGCGAGTGCCTTGTCGAACTCGTTGTCGGCGAAGTCCATCGAGGTGGCGTCCATCACCTTGAGCGTCACGTCGGGCATCGCGAGCGTCTGCACGCGCTCCACGGCCTTGTCGAGCATCTCTTGAGAGAGATCGATGCCGGTGAGCCGGCACGTGGCCGGATAGAGCGGGAGATTGAGCCCGGTGCCGATGCCGACCTCGAGCACCGACTCGCTCGATCGGAGACCGAGATGACGGATCGCCGCTTCGCGGCCGGGCGCGAAGATCCAGTCGAAGATGAAATCGTAAACGGGCGCGTACAGCTCGTACGCGCGCTGGACCTGCCTCTTCTCCAATGCAACGTCCACGTGCCGACCTCCGCGAGATTGGATGCGAGGCCTGTCCGGGCTCATCGCAGCGAACGGCGCTTTTGTACCACTGACCACACGCGTTGCCAAGGCCATTTTGGATCTATAGCGGGAGTTCGTTGCGCGGCGTGGAGGACCCAACGACTGAAACATTCTTTTGTTTCCGGCGATGCCGTGGCGCGAGACAACCGCATGTCCACGGATGCACGATTTAAGCAAGGACCAGGCCGTCAGAACGCTGCGACGAGCGGGACGTGACTGCGCTGCGCATGCGCGGGCGGGGCGCGATCGCCGCGGTGAGCGCGCGGGGACGGCGCTCAGCCGGTCATCGCGGGCGGCGGGGGCGGGGACGCTCGCGGCGGCAGCGGCGCGGGGCCGGTGGCGCGCTCGGGTGGCGCCGATTCGAGTGTCTGCACGCGTCGCTCGAGCGCGCGCACGCGGGACCGGAGCCGCCACCGCTGGATCCAGAGCGGCACCCCGGCCACGATGATTCCCGCCACCAGCGACACGAGGACGAGCCCGGCCAGCGGCACGCCGTCGATCGACCACACCGCGAAGCGGACGGAGGTCGGATTGCTGTTCTGCAGCGCGAACACCGCCACCGCGGCGGCGAGAAGGGCGACGATCGCGTAGCCGACAGCCATGGTCAGCTCTTCAGCGCGCGCAGGAGCCGCGCGACGATTGCCGTGCGCATGGCGTCGTCGCTGGTGTCGCCCACGCGCGCGCGCCATTCGCGGAGCCGGATGACCGCTTTCGCCATCGAGCGATGCCCGCCCGCGCCGCCGAGATCGCCGAAGGCCTGCCGCACGACGTCGCCGGCGGCACGCACGTAACCGACATTGCGCACCGAGATGTGTAGCTCCCCGTTCACCGTGCCCGACACCACGGACCATTCCACGCCCTCGGTCTGCAGAAACAGGTCGGCGAACTGCGGGACCAGCTCCGGATAGCCGACCGCGCCCACGTGCACGAACACCACCCCGTGCACGATCTGCCGTCGCGCAATGCCGAGGGCGAGGACGTCGAGCGCCTCCGGCGGCAACTCCGGGCGCTCGATGCGGCGGAGCGCGCTGTGATTCGCCTGCGGGTGCAGGAACGCGAAGGCTTCCATGTCCGCCTTCACGGCGCCGCGCTCGAGATGGAGCGTGTCGGCCTTGATGCCGTAGAGGAGCGCGGTCGCGAGCCGCTGGTGAAACTTCACCTCGGCGGCGCGGAGATATTCGGTGAGGATGGTCGAGGTGGCGCCGTAGGCGGGCCGAATGTCCTTGATGGCGGCGCGCACCGGCGTCTCTTCCGGATGATGGTCGATCACGAGATCGACGTCGCGCAGGCGTTCCTCGAAGAAGCTCGGCTGGGCGTCCACGATGGCGATGGCGTCGTACTCGTCGAGCGCGCGCGACTTGATCTGCTCCACCTCGATCTCGAGGATGCGCGTCATCGCGCGATTCTCCGGGCGCGTGATGGTGCCGAAGGTGGCGATGGGCGCCGCCGTCTTGTTGCGGCCGAGGAGCGTGCGCAGCGCGAGCGCGGACGCGATGGCATCGGGATCGGGATCGTCCTGCATCAGGATGAGGACGCGCTCGGCACGCGCGAGATGCGCGCGCACGCGATCGACGCGCGCGCGCAAGGCGGAGCGTTCGAGCTCGGGGACGAGCACGCGCGCGGCGAAGGCGGCCATCGACACCGTGGTCACGCCTTCACTGTCCGCGATGTCGATCGACTCGTCCGAAAGGACGAGCACGGGCGCCGTCGCGGCCACGCTCCGGATGGCGGCGAGCACGCGGGGGAGACGCGCGGCGGGGACGGAAACGAGGACCGGATCGTGACCCGACCGCAGCGCGCGCCGATACACGGCGGCTTCTTCGAGATCGCCGGCGACGGCGTCACCGCCGCTGCGCGCGATCTTCCGCCGCAGCGCCGGATCCTCGACCACGTACAGGGGCGCTGTCCCCGCGAGCGTCGCCGGAGACGCGAGCTCCCACAGGAAGTCGTCGGCGCACACAAGGACGGGACGCATCGCTCAGGCTGGAGTATGAACCCGCGCGGGTTCGGGGTGCGGTCTTTTCTTCGGCGCCGTCGGCGCCATCGCCTTGCACTCGCGCCGCACGGAAGGAGTGGCGCGAGCAGCCTGGCGCGAGCGGTTCAGGCCACCGGGGATGGTCGCGAGCACGCGGCCCCCGATCCGACGCACGCGCGCCGGATCTCCATCGGCCCGCGAACGCCGGGGGCGGCGCGGACACCATCGTCCGTGCCGCGCCCCAGCGGGCGCGCGCGCTCGCTACGACGGTTCACGCGGCGCGGGCGCGGGCTTCGCGAAGCTGGAAGCGGTGACGGTCGCCGTTGGTCCCGGCGAGGAGGCTCGGTCGCTTGCCGAACCGCCCGAAGTACCACGCCTCGAAACATTCGCGGTGATACGTGCTGCCCGACGCGACGACTTGCGGCGCATATCTCGCAACCAGCATGTGGCAGCGCCCGCACGCGGGCGCTCCCTTCATGTCGATATCGATGACGTTCTGATCGTCCATGGCTCTCCGGTTCCTTTCGGCGGCCCGGCTCTCCGGCCATGGCCGACGCGTTCGGACAGCGGAGAGGCAAGGAGAATGCCACAGTGACTTTGGTATATTTCAACGGGTTTTAGAAGGCATCAGACGGCCTTGGCAAGGTTACATATGTAAAGCCTACATTCCACGTATGGCGTCTGTCTTCCCACGCGGGGTCGAAGTCGGGCTCGGGATTCGCGCGAGCTCGGAGAGCAGCATCGCGGCCCACCGGTAGATGTTGTGCTCGCACACGTGCCCGCGCATCCGGCGCATCCGGGAGGCGCGCTCGTCGCGGGACATCTGGAGCGCCCGGCGGATCGCATCCGCGGTGTCCTCGATGTCGTACGGGTTGACGAGCAGCGCATCGGGCAACTCGCGCGAAGCGCCCGTGAAGCGGCTCAAGATGAGGACGCCGTCGTCGTCGCTACGCGCTTCGAGGAATTCCTTGGCGACCAGGTTCATGCCGTCGTGGAGCGACGTCACCATGCAGAAGTCGGCGTTCCGGTAGTAATCGCGGATCTCGCGCCGATCGTGGTGGCCTTCACGGTAGATGATGGGGCGCCACCCCCGCTCGCCGATCGCCTCGTTGATCGCGCGCACTTCCTGCTGGATCTCGTACTGGAGCTGCTGGTAGCGGGGAATGCGACTGCGACTGGGCGCCGCCAGCTGCACGAACACCACACGCATGCGATAGTCAGGCCAGCGCTCGAAGAAGCGGCGGATGGCGCGGAAGCGCTCGAGGAGCCCCTTCGTGTAGTCCACGCGCTCGACGCCCACGCCGAGGAAATCGGCGTTGACGCCGAGATGCGCGAGCAGGGAGCCGCGGTCGAGGGGCGGCGGCTCGCCCACGAGACTGGTGGCCACGCTGATGGGGAACGGCTGCACGTGCGTCGTGTGCTGGCCGCGCACCACCGTGAAATGATCCCACTCGATGCGGCCCTCGATCGCGCGCTCCACCGTCTCCAGAAAGTTGTTGCAGTGGAACTGCGTGTGGAAACCGACGAGATCGGCGCCGAGCATCCCGAGCAGGATCTCTTCCTGCCAGGGGCAGATCCCGAAGGCTTCGAAGTTGGGCCACGGAATGTGCCAGAAGAGCGCCACGCGCGCGTCCGGCCGCGCGCGCTTGATGAGAGCGGGCAGCAGCGCAAAGTGATAGTCCTGGACGAGCACGATCGGCGCTTCCGCCTTCTCCATCTCCTCGAGGAGCGCCGCCGCGAAGCGCGCGTTCACGCCCCGGTAGTGCTCCCAGTCGTCGGCGCGGAACTGCGGTCGCTCGTGCACGATGTGGCAGAGCGGCCACAGCCCCTCGTTGGCGAAGCCGTAGTAGTAGCCCGCCTCTTCCTCGGCGTCGAGCCACACCCGCCGCAGCGTGTACACGGGGTCGGCGGACGGGAGGCCCACGCGCTCGCCCACGATGCGGTCGGCATCGCCGCTTCCGTGCGCCACCCACACGCCGCCGCACGCGACCATGATGGGCTCGAGCGCGGTGACGAGACCGCTCGCCGGCTGCACCTCGCGCACGGCGCTCCCGTCGCGCACGTGACTCACCGGCTCCCGGTTCGACACCACGAAGATCGGACGTTCGCCGAAGCGCATGTGGACGAACTGCTTCAGCCGTTCCTCCGTCCACACGCTCTCGCCGAGGAGGCGCAGGCGCGCTTCCTCCTCGGCCGCCGTCTGCGCGCGCGCGAGGTGGCGGGCGAGGCTGCTCACCTCGGTGGCGAGCGGACCGAACAGCGCGGCGTCGGCCTCGGGCGGCGGCGGCGCCGCCTGTCCCGTCTTCAGCTGCTTGGTCCACGCCGCCATGCGCGCCATCGGCTGCGTCACGCTCGAGCGCACGAGCAGCCACGTGATGCCGGTGAGGAACAGGATCAGCACGCCGAGGCGGACGCCGGTGCGCCGCCACAGCTTCCACTCGCTCGTCTCCAGATAGTGGGCGTCGAGGAACACCGCGGCGGCGCCCACCGCGCGATCGTCCCGCTGTAGCGGCACCACGTGCACCCACGTCGTGCGACCGGCCACGGACTGGAACTGCCGGACGGGCGCGTTCGTGCGGATGGCGTCCGAGATGAGCGGGTAGACGGGGCCGAGATACGCACGGATGTCAGGGGTGGCGTCGACGACGCTGCCGAACTCGTCGTAGATCGCGATGCCGCGGTCGTGACGGCCGAAGCGCTGGAGCACGCGCCCGTAGCCGGTGCGCGCGCCGCGCAGCAGGATCGGCTCCGCCGCCTCGCGCACGGCGTCGGCGGCGAGGGCGGCCCGGCGCTGGAGGTCCTGCACCAGCCGCGTCCGCTCCTCCGAGACCTCGAGATAGGCGAAGCCCGCGCTCACGAGGGCGGTGGCGAGCCAGATGGCGACGAGGAGGCGGAGTTGAAAGCGCATCGAAGGTCAGGCGCCGAACTTCGTGAGCCGGAGCGCGTTCGCCATCACGAGCGGCATCAGATGGTGCGACGGGAACACGCCGAGCGTGCCCGCCGCGCATGCGCGCTCCGTGAACGCCCGTACGGGATCGGCGCCGGCATAGCGGCTGTGGATCAGCACGGGCACCGGCTGCCAACCATGACCGGCGAGCACGGAGGGGCTCGCGTGATCGCCGGTGACCACGAAGACGTCGGGCTCGAGCGCGCGCACCTCGGGCACGAACGCGTCGAGGCGCTCCAGCGCCGCGACCTTGGCGTCGAAGTCGCCGTCCTCCCCGGCCTTGTCGGTGTCCTTGTAGTGGAGGAAGAAGAAATCGTAGCTGCTCCAGTGCTGGCGCAGCGTGCCCAGCTCGTCCGCGAACGTCGCGCCCGTCTTCAGCACGTCCATGCCGACGAGGCGCGCGAGTCCGCGATACATCGGGTACGCCGCGATCGCTCCCGCGCGGAGGCCGAAGATCGCCGGAAAGCGGGGCAGCTCGGGAAGCTGGTCGAACCCTCGGAGCAGCACCATGTTGGCGGGCGCGGCGTCGGCGAGACGGCGGCGCGCTTCGGCGATGAACGCATTCACGAGCTCGGCGGTCCGGGCGGCGCCGGCCTCGAGTGGCTTCACGGGCAGCGGCGGCTTGCCGAGCACCTGAGGATCCGTTTCCGAGAGGTGGCCGGACAGGCTGGGGCCGCGGAGCACGAGCACGAACCGGTGCTCCTTCACGGGCTCCACGAAGAGCTCCACGCCCGGCAGGCGGATCTCGCGCAGGCGATCGGTGAGCCGGATGCACGTCTCCGTCGAGATTCGCCCGGCCCGGCGATCGGTGATGAGGCCCTGCGCGTCCACCGTGCAGAAGTTCCCGCGCGCGGCCACGTCACCCCCGCGCAGATCGAACTCGATGCCGAGCGCTTCGAGCACGCCGCGGCCGACCTGGTACTGGAGCGGATCGTAGCCGAAGAGCCCCAGATGACCGGGGCCGCTCCCCGGGGTGATGCCGGGCGCCACGTGGCGAATGAGGCCGCAGGCGGCTTCCTGGGCGAGCGCGGCCAGGTTCGGCAGCCGCGCCGTCTCCATCTCGGAGAGGCCGGTCTCCGGCCGCGGGAGCCCGGCGAGGCCGTCCAGGGACAGCAGCACGATCTTGGTCGTGTTCGCGATCACCAGCGGCCGGATCACATCCAGCATGATTCGAGTGTACCGGTCAGGCGTCCTTGACGGAATTTTCGATGGTGTCGAGGCCGGTGATCTCCATGCGGACCACGTCGCCCGGCTGCAGCCACACGGGCGGCTTCATGCCGAACCCGACCCCGGGTGGCGTGCCGGTTGCGATGAGATCGCCGGGCGCGAGCGTCATGATGCCGGAGAGGTAGCTCACGATGTAGTTGACGTCGAAGATGAACGTCTTCGTGTTGCCCTTCTGCATCTGGCGGTCGTTCACGAAGGTCTTGAGCTCCAGCGAATGCGGGTCGCGAATCTCGCTCCGGTCCGCGAGGTAGGGGCCCACGGGCGCGAACGTGTCCGCGATCTTTCCCGCCGCCCACTGCGTGGTGATGAACTGAAAATCGCGCGCGCTCACGTCGTTGACGATCGTGTAGCCCCACACGTAGTCGAGCGCCTGCTCGCGCGAGACGTGCCGCGCGGTGCGGCCGATCACGACGCCAAGCTCCACCTCCCAGTCGAGCTGCTTCGAGCCGCGCGGGCGCAGGATGGGCTCGCCGGGATCGAGGACGGTGTTGTTCCACTTCGCGAAGATCGGCGGCTCCTTCGGGATGGGATTGCCGGTCTCCTCGGCGTGATCGCGGTAGTTGAGGCCGATGCAGATGAACTTCCCGGGGTCAGCGATGGGGGCGTGCAGCCGCACCGCCGTCCGGGGCAAGGTGACCCATTCCGTGATGCCGGCCACGGCGTCCTGGCTCGCGGCCCCGCCCTCGAGGAAGCCGCGCGTGCTTGCCGGCACCAGCGCGGCGGCGATCTCCTGCGCGCGGACGACGCCGCGGCGGGCGAGGCTGGCGGCGACGCTCGCCTGGAGATCGGCGACACGGTCACCCTGCAGCGCGCCCACGCGGGGCGCGGAACCATTCTGGGAAAAACGGACGAGCTTCATGCGTGGATCCTCCGGGACGGCGGATGTGGGGCGATTATAGCCCCGCCCCGGCCCGGCCGCTCGGAGGCCCTTTGCTATATTTTCTGAGGGCTCTCGGCCCCGCCCGGACGACCCTGAAAGCGGCCGCACGCGACCGTGGAACGCCGCCGGCGCGATCAGAAAACGACCGAGAAGCCCGCAGACGTCCGGAGAAATAAGTGGGCGGGCTGCCCGGCGGGGGCGGAGAATGTCTCTAACCACCCATGAGGAGGGCTCGATGACGAGGGCAGCGAGAAGCATCGCGATCGGCTTGGTGCTCGCGTTGCTGGCGAGCGGGCCACTGGCTCCGCTCGAGGCCGCGCAAAAGACGCAGCCGGCGGCGTCCGCCGAGCAGACGCAAGACGCTTCGTCGATGCCGTCGTCGGCGATGGACCAGGGGCAGTCTCAGCAGGCGCAGGACCAGCCAGCTGTTCCGCAAGCGCAGGATCAGCAGCCGCAGCCCCAGCAGGCGCAGGAGCAGCCCACGCAGGATCAGCCGATGCAAGATCAGCCGGCGATTGGTCAGTCGCAGCCGCAGGGCCAGGAAACGGCGCCTGGTGTCATCACGCCGCCGCCCGCGCGGCCTACCGAGACGGCCACGCCACCCGCGCCGGCTCCGACGCCGTCCGCCGCCCAGCCGGTGCCGCCCGCCGGACAGACTCCGGTGCAGGCCAGCCAGCCCGATCAGTTCAAGGAGAAGGTGAAGAGCAGCCGGGCGCCCAAGCGCGGCGGCGACGGGTACGACGCTGCCGCGGTGGTCGTCAACATCTTCCGGCCACCGGGGAAGGCGATCCTCTGTGGCCTGGGCGGAGTGGCGGGCACCACGCTCTTCCTCCTCACGTTCGGCTCCGCCTATCGCGGGACCGCCGCCGCGTTCGCCGAGGGCTGTGGTGGGAAGTGGTTCATCAACGGTAACGATCTCCGCCCGGACAGCAACGAAGCGGGAAGCTTCGAGTGGGAGACGCACCAGTTCGACTGGGAGAGGAAGTAACCCGCGAGCGAATCCCCGTCTGAGCCCAGCCGCCGCCACCGCGCGCGTAGCCGCGCCGTGGTGGCGGCGGTCTTCGTTCTCCTGCTTGCCGGCTTCGCAGCAGGGATCTGGGGGACCGTCGTGCGCCCGCCTGCTTACGAAGTACGCGGGGCCGTCGTCGCCCGGCCGGCCTCGAACCTGTTGCTCGTCCGCCACGAAGCCATCGACGCCCTCGGCATGAGCGCGATGGAGACGATGGCAGTCTTCGCCGATCCCGCTCTCCTCGATGCGGCCGATCTCGCGCCCGGGACCCGCGTCCGCCTCGCCGTGCGGCGCCGCGGGGACGAACTCGTCCTCGTCCGCGTCGAAAAGCTCGATTAGGACCTATCGTGCGCTCGCGGAGCGCGACAGGTTTTGCTGGGACGCTCGGAGCGTTGGTGGTGTGGAGGGCCATTTAACTGACTCGAGGACCATTACCACCCGGTCCCGCAGATCCTCATCCCGCACGGGTTAGAGTTGGTATGGACGGGCCTACGGGATACCTCGGGGCCCGCAGCGCCCTACAGCCGGCGGAGATACTGCACGAGCGCCGCAATGTCGGCGTTGTCCAGTGTCGAGCCGAAGCCGGGCATGCCCGGGCGGCCGACCGGCGCCCCGCCGAACTTGATGATGTCGAGCAGGTACTGATCCGGGCGCGCGCGCACGCTCGGATCCGTGAGGTCGCGGGGGCGTAGCAGAAATAACGCGGCCCGCCACGAGCCGCGACCGTCCTCGCCGTGACAGGTCGCGCAGTAGCGGTAGTAGAGGCGTGCCTCGCGGCTCGCGCCGGGCGGTGGCTGCGGCGTCTCCAGCAACCAGGCAAGGCCGCCCGCGAAGAGGCCGAGGGCGGCGAGCGCCACCACCAGCCCGGCCAGAGGACGACGAACACCGCTCACGCGACGCACGCGGGACGAGCGGGCCGCCTGACGGCGACGGCGGCGACCACGCCGTGGACGCGGGCGCTAGATCGCGAGCTCGCTCTTGGGGTCGAAGAAGTGCAGGCGCTCGGAGTCGAGCGCGAGACGCAGCGGTTCGTGGACCTTGACGCGGATGGAAGGATCCACGCGCGCCACCACCACCGTCGGGCCCACCTTCACATCGAGCAGGATCTCCGAACCGAGCGGCTCCACGACATCGACCACCGCATCGACAGAGCTGTCGCGCGCGTCGGCGCCGGTGGCCACGTGGAGATCCTCGGGACGGATGCCGAGCGTGATGCGCTGGCCCTTGTAGGGCCGCAGCCGATCCACGCGCGCGGGCGGGATGACGACGTTCAGCCCGGGCGCGTCCGCGCGGAGCGTGGCGCCGTTCGCGATCGTCACGTCGATGAAGTTCATGGCGGGGGACCCGATGAAGCCGGCCACGAACTTGTTGGCGGGCCGGCCGTAGAGCTCGAGCGGCTCACCCACCTGCTGGATCCAGCCGTCGCGCATCACGACGACGCGATCGCCGAGCGTCATCGCTTCGACCTGATCGTGCGTGACGTAGATGGCGGTCGTCTCCAGACGATCGTGCAGCCGCTTCAGCTCGACGCGCATCTGGACGCGCAGCTTGGCGTCGAGGTTCGAGAGCGGCTCGTCGAAGAGGAAGACTTGAGGATGACGGACGATCGCCCGTCCCACCGCCACGCGTTGCCGCTGGCCGCCCGAAAGCTGGCGCGGCTTGCGCTTGAGCAGCTCCTGGATGCCGAGGATTTCGGCGGCGTCGTGCACGCGCTTCTGGATCTCGGCCTTGGGGAACTTCCGCATCTTGAGACCGAACGCCATGTTGTCGTACACGGTCATGTGCGGATAGAGCGCGTAGTTCTGGAAGACCATCGCGATGTCGCGATCTTTCGGGGGCAGGTCGTTGACGACGCGATCGCCGATCACGATCTGACCCGCGGTGATCTCTTCGAGGCCCGCCACCATGCGCAGCGTGGTCGACTTGCCGCAGCCCGACGGCCCGACGAGGACCACGAATTCCTTGTCGCGGATGTTGAGGTTCACGTCCTTGACGGCGTGCACCTCGTCGTACTTCTTGTTCAGGTCTTTCATGAGGACCTGGGCCATCGCTGTCTCCCTCTGACGTCAACGTATTCCGCCGCGCGCCGGGGTGGCGGGCGAGCCGGGTACGCCGCATGGTACATCAGGCGGCGGCGAACTTGGGGGCCATCCGTGGACCGGTCGCCGCGCCCCCCCGGTCCCCCCGGGAAGCCCGGGGACTTGACAATCTCCCGGTTCGGCGGATAAACAGCTCATTTCCCCCGGTCATCGGACGCCCGCAGACCCGACAAGGGAGGTTGACGATGAGTGAGCCACGCGCGCCCCGTCCTAACCTTTCCGCCGACGTCAGCCGTCGGCGCTTCCTGAAGGTCAGCGGAGGGGGCCTTGCCACCGCCTCGCTGCTCACCATGCTGGATGCGCGGCAGGCGCCGGCCCAGATCAAGGGCACGACCCTCCGCATGCTCAAGTGGAGCCACTACGTCCCGGCCTACGACGTGTGGTTCGACAAGTTCGCCAAGGAGTGGGGCGACAAGAACGGCGTCACCGTGCGCGTCGACCACATCCCGCACCTCGAGCTGCCCGCCCGCTACGCGGCCGAGTTCGCGGCCGGCGCCGGCCACGACCTGATCTACTTCGTCGGCCAGATCCTCACCGGTCACTACTACCGGAACCTCATCGACCTCAGCGACCTCGCCGACGGCCTCGGCAAGAAGTACGGCGGGTGGCTGGAGAGCGCCAAGAGCTGCGCGCTCGTGGGCGGCCGCTGGTACGCCGTCCCCGACTTCTTCATCTCCATCCCCGTCCTCTATCGCAAGGACCTCTTCGCGTCGGTCGGGATGGAGGAGCCGAAGACCTGGGACGATCTCCGCAACGCGGGCCGGCAGCTGAAGCCGAAGGGCCATCCCACCGGCATGCAGTTCTCGCGCTGCAACGACTCCAATCACAACTGGCGCGCACTCATGTACTGCTTCGGCGCGAAGGAGACGGACCCCTCCGGCCAGAACATCACGATCGACTCGAAGGAGATGCGCGAAGCCCTCCGGTTCGGCAAGGCGCTCTACGACGAGGGCATGACCCCGGAAGTCTTCTCGTGGGACGACGCTTCCGACAATCGCTTCCTCGCCTCCGGCGTTGCGTCCTGGATCCACGACGCGATCTCCGCGTTTCACTCCACGCGCCTCACCAACCCGAAGGTCTTCGAGCAGACGTTCGTGGTGCCGGAGGTGTCGGGGCCGGGCGGGAAATGGAACGTCGGCGAGCCGAACGTGTGGGCGATCTGGAAGTTCTCGAAGAACGTCCCCGCCGCCAAGGAGTTCATCCAGTGGATCGCCGACCATCAGAAGGAAGCGATGGAGGCGAGCCTCGGCTACAACATGCCGTTCCTGAAGGAACAGTACAAGAAGCCGATGCCGTACCTGGGCAAGGACCAGAAGCTGTCCGCGCTCCAGGACCAGGAGAAGATCACCGCGTTCTTCGGCTATCCGGGGCCGATGACACCGCCCGCCCAGGAAGTGCTGACGACGTTCATCGTCCCGGACATGTTCACCCGCGTGGCCCGGGGCGGCGACATCGAAGAAACGATGAAGTGGGGTGTCGGCGAAATCCGCCGCATCTACGCCAAGCACAAAGCCTAGCGGGATGACGGAGCTGTCCGCGGGCGGCGTGCCGCCGAGCACGTCGCTGTCGGTCGCCGTCGGCGGGCGGGTCGGAGTGCAGTCGTGGTGGCGCACTCCGACCGCCCGCCGCTATCTCTTCGGCTATACCCTCCTCGCGCCCGCCGTTCTCTACGTGCTCTTGCTCGTCGGCATCCCGTTCGTGTTCTCCCTCTACCTCGCCATGAGCGACGCCTCCGTCGGCGTCCCTGTCGCGCACTTCGTGGGCCTCGAGAACTTCAGGACGGCCGTGGAGAACGCGAGCTTCTACACCGCGCTCCGTAACACGATTGTCTTCACCGTCGGCGCCGGAATCCTGAAGGGCCTCCTCGGCACCACCCTCGCTTTCCTGCTCGTGCAGGCCTTCCGGGGCCGCAAGGTCATCCGGGCGCTGGTGGTGATCCCGTTCACGCTGCCGATCGCGGTGAGCGTCCTCGGCTGGAAATGGATGTTCGATTCCCAGTTCAGCGTGATCAACTGGGCGCTCAACAAGGCGGCGCTCATCGGGCCCTATGGTTCTCCGGATTGGCCGGTCTGGCTCGGTCAGCCCTGGCTGGCGTTCTTCTCGGTGATGTTCGTCAACGTCTGGCGCGGGTTCCCGTTCAGCGCCATCGTCCTCCTCGCCGGGCTGACCTCGGTGCCGCCCGAGATCATCGACGCCGCCAAGGTGGACGGGACGTCGTTCCTGAAGCGCTTCCGTCTCGTCATCGTCCCCATGATCGCGCCCATCCTGTTCATCGGGAGCGCCTTCGACACCGTCTTCACGCTCTCGGACCTGAGCATCGTTTACCTGCTCACGAACGGCGGGCCCGACGGCGCCACCGAGATCCTGCCCACGCTCGCCTACAACACCGGAATCCGGGGCGGCGCCCTCGGGCGGGGAGCCGCGATCTCACTCTTCCTGTTCCCGCTTCTGCTCCCGGCCATGATCATGCTCTTACGCACGCTCCGCCGACGGCAATACTGATGGCGACGCTGGCGCCGACTCTCGGGCAACAAGCGCCGCGCTCGCCGCGCGCGCGTGCGGTGCGCAGGCATGTCTTCATCTACCTCGGGCTCATCCCCTTCATGATCATCGCGGTCGGTCCCGTGATCTGGATGGCCATCACCGCCATCAAGCAGGACTCCGACCTCTATCTGGTCGGCGCCATCCCGTTCTGGTTCAACCAGCCGCCGACGTGGAAGAACTTCGACTTCCTCTTCAACAACACGTTCTACCGGGACTGGATCGTCAACACGATGGCGATCTCGTTCTGGGTGTCCACGATCACGCTGCTGACGGCGGTGCCCGCCGGCTACGCGCTCGCGCGCCTGCGCCTGCCCTTCGCCGAGAACCTCGGCATCGCGATCTTCATGACGTACCTCGTCCCCGCCATCATCCTGTTCATTCCGCTCGCGCGCGTCGTGAGCGAGCTCGGCTTACAGGATTCGTGGTGGGCGCTCGTGGTCGTCTATCCGACGTTCACGATCCCCTTCTGCACCTGGTTGCTGATGGGGTTCTTCAAGACGGTGCCGTTCGAGATCGAGGAAGCCGCGATGGTGGACGGGTGCGGCCAGCTCGGCGCCCTTCTCCGCGTGGTGCTGCCGGTGAGCTGGCCGGGGCTGATCACCGCCGTGATCTTCTCGTTCACGCTGTCGATGCAGGACTTCCTCTACTCACTCGCGTTCGTGTCGATCTCGGAGGAGAAGCCGGTGCCGCTCGGCGTGGCCACCGAGCTCATCCGCGGCGACATCTACTTCTGGGGCTCGCTGATGGCGGGCGCGCTGCTCGTGGGGGTGCCGGTGGCGATCGTCTACAACTTCTTCCTCGATCGGTTCATCAGCGGCATCACGGGCGCCGCCATCAAGTGACGTTGCCGTGGACCACGCTCAACCTCAGGGAGGTGCGTGCATGAGAACGAAGACCATCGTGGCAGGGGCGCTGGCAGCCGTTGGGCTCGCGGGCGCGCTCGTGTCGTCGGCGCGCGCGCAGGATGCGAAGGTCCCCCAGGAGAAAGACGTGAAGGCGACCTCGATCGTCACGTCGCTGGGCCCGTTCCGAGAAGCCGTGAGCATCCCGGTCGTGCTGAGCGGGCAGGTGATCGAGATCGCCCCCGGCGGTCAGACGGGCCGGCAGCGGCACAACGTTCCCTCGTTCATCTATGTCCTCGAGGGCACACTCGTGACCAACAGCGAAGGTGGGCGTGTGGGCGTGGCCGGCGTGCAGTACCACGCCGCGGGACAGGCGTACTCCGATCCCGTCGGCGTCTGGCACAATCATTCGACGGCCGGGTCCCAGCCCGTCAAGTATCTGCTGCTCCTGATCAGCACCCCCGGCGCGAACGTCACCGAGAAAGCGAAAGCCGACGAATAACGGGCGACGCCGAGCGGGACGTCTCCTCGCCGCGGTTACGGCCGTCCTCTCGCTCGCCCTCGCGCTGCGCCCGCCGGCCGGCAATTCCGCCCCCGGCGTCGAGGTCGTCGCCACCGGGATCGTTCGCCCGCTCCAGCTTGCGATCGACGGCCGCGACCTGGTCGTCCTGAGCCCGGGCCGCGGTGGCGACGCCGCCGGCGAGATCTACCGCGTGGACCTCGACGGCGAATTCCCGGTGGACCTCTCGCGCCACGCGCGTGTCCGCATCCCGTTCGGGGACGGCAGCCTGTCGCTGGGCAGCCTCGCCGTCGATCGCAGCAGTCGGGCGCTCTTCCTCGGCGAAGAAAACGGCACGCGGATCTACCGGCTCACCGAGGACGAGAAGCTCACGCTCTATGCCACGGGCCTCCACCGGCTCGCCGGCGGCAGCAGCATCGCCATGGACCGGCAAAGCCGGCTCGTCGTCGTCGATCACGTCGATCCGTTCATCTCGCCGGGCGATGAACGGCCGATGCCCGGATTGGAGCCGTTCCGCGACGAGCAGTATCGGGGGCCGGTCGTCTTCCGGCTCGCACTCGACGCCACCGTCCGGGTTCCGCGTCGGGTGGATCTGCTCGCGCCGGTGTTTCCACGTGCCTGGGGAGGCCGCGGCGGCGGCGGGAACTTCCGCCGCCTGATCGCGGTGGCCCCGCTCGCGGGCGACGAGCTCGCCGTGCTCACCTCCGACGGCGAATTGTTGCGGCTCGCGGGCGGAGCGCTCGAGTCGTGGGTGGCGCTCCCGCGCGGGCAGTACAACCGGATCAACATGCTGGCGGCGCCGGACGGCGCGCTGATCGTGAGCGGCGGTTTCCACGTGGCGCGGATCTTTCGGGTGGCGCCGGACGGCGCCGTCACCGTGCTCGCGGCCAATCTCGGCGACCCCGAAGGCATCGCGCTCGACGCACGGGGCGATCTCTACGTCGCGGAATCGTCCCTCCACCGCATCATCCGCCTACGCCCCCTCCAGCATGGCCGCGGTTAGGCCGCGCACGTAGCCGCGGGCGAACAGCGCGCACAGGAGCGCGATCGGGATGGCGGCCAGGTTCACGCCCGCCACCGCCACCAGCTCCTCGAGGCTCACGTCCATGACGCCGAGCCCCGCCGCCACCGTCTGCTTGTGGCGGTCGAGCAAGAAGATCGACGCCAGCATGAAGTCGTTCCCCACCGTGCCCACCGTGAAGAGCCCCGCCGCCAC
>Ga0075421_100003124_pt1 | contig 19762 bp, 19 predicted proteins | sample SoiMetdeltSBSDD5_FD_75292 | JGI IMG/M metagenome (GOLD analysis project Ga0075421, IMG submission 75292) | Bulk soil microbial communities from a Populus tree surrounding site in Tennessee, USA - Soil MetaG P. deltoides SBSDD5 | ecosystem: Environmental > Terrestrial > Soil > Tree plantation... | reverse complement strand
ACCCGCAGCCCGATGCGGGCGGTGCGGTGCACCACCGGCGGCGCGGCAGGATCACGACGGCGAGGCATACACCGTACTCAACACCACCGGTACGACACTTCCCCACCACGATCAACCCGGTGAACGTTCATGGTCAGCGCACTCAGCCATTTCCGGCACCGATGGACCCAGCACGAGCACTGAGGGCGACGGACGTCTATGTCACGCCAACACGCTATATACCACAAGAGAATCCGGCCGCACCCACCTATGAGTCTTTAAGTCTGGCCTCCACGCTATCGGGGGAACCTGAGCAGAATTCAAACACATCCTTTTGATCCTTAATACGCTCTCTTCGTGATTCAGCACAAACAGAATGAATCGGGCGATTCCCTGTGCCCCGGAGAGCCGGACGCGACCGACCCAGCCTATGCCGCACCCCCAACGCTCCCCGTGTTCGTCGACGTGACCGGCCGCCGAAGGCGCCTCATGCGATTGCTGGTCGGCGCTCTCGCCGCCACTGGGCTGACCTATACCGGGCTCGTCGCGGCGAGCGTCGGGCTGGCCCAGGAAAGCCCGCTGACCATGCTCGAGGCCAACCCGCTACAGCCCGCCGCGCCCGTTCCCGTGGATTTCAGGCCGTCCACCGCACCGGTTATGCCGCCACCACCAGCCGCAAGCAAGCCGAGCGGTGATCGTCACCCGGTGCCCGCGAACCGCCTACCCGGCAGCGGGCGTAGCGGCTGGCCGGACCGGCCGAGCCAAGAGCGCTCGCCGACCGCACCGCAACCCACCACCGTGCCGCCTACCTCGTCGCCGAGTCCATCGCCCACCCGCGATCCCTCGCCGTCCTCCGTGCCCCCGTCCTCCGTGCCGCCTACCTCGTCGCCGAGTTCATCGCCCACCCGCGATCCCTCGCCGTCCTCCGTGCCGCCGATGCCAACTGACGCCAACGCCGGGGCCAACCGACGATCCAGCGGAGTCGACGCAGGCGCCCGATCGGTCGTATCGACGCCGGCGGGCAATACAGCGGACCTTTTGAACAGCTTGAACCTTGCCATCACCGAATCGACACCGCCGAGCGCCGGACCTCGGCGACACGCCGCCTCCCCAGCACCGAGACGAACGGATCTGCCTGCTGATGAGCACGACCACCCTGCCGGTTCCGGCCGGCCAGTCGACCCCACCCGCAAGCCCACGGCGACCGATCCTGCCGCGCCCGCGGTCGGTGGTCATCGCCGTGCTGCTGCTCGTCTTCGGTAGCCTGCTGGCCGTCGCGGCGTATGTGAACGCGGGGTTCACCCCGGACGCGATACACGAGAACGGTGACACGAACGAGGTGCCGCTCGCGATCCAAAACGGGGGAGCCATCATCAACACGACCGGCGGCCAGTTGCAGTCATACGAACTGCCGGACAAGACCATCGCGCTGACGTTCGACGACGGCCCGGACCCGAGGTGGACCCGCCGGGTGCTGGAGGTGCTGCGGCGGCACCAGGCCAAGGCGACGTTCTTCGTGGTTGGCACCCAGGTGGTTCGGCACCCGACCCTGACCCGGCAGATCGTGGCCGGCGGTCACGAAGTGGGTCTGCACACATTCACCCACCCTGATCTGGCCACCATGCCAGGCTGGCGGCGGCGGATGGAGTACTCGCAGAACCAGATGGCCATCGCCAACGCGGCCGGGGTGAAGTCCTCACTGCTGCGGCTGCCGTACTCGTCGCGCGCCGTGGCGATCGACAACGCGGACTGGCCGGTGGTGCGGGAGGCCGGCCAGCTCGGTTACCTTGTCGTGGCGGTCGACACCGATAGCCGGGACTGGGCCAAGCCGGGTGTGGACCAGATCGTGCACAACATGACGCCGACCGGCGACCGGGGCGCCATCGTCCTGCTGCACGATGCCGGGGGTGACCGGGCGCAGACCGTCGCCGCGCTGGACCGGTTCATCCCAGCCATGCAGGCGCGAGGTTACCGCTTCACGACGGTCACCGAGGGCTTGAACCTGGCCCTGGCCAAGAAGGGCGTGGTGGAGAACCCGGACGCCTCCGAGCGGGACCAGCGGCAAAGTGAATCACTAATCTGGGCGGTGCGGATCGCCGAAGGCGCAATCGTCGTGCTCACTGTCCTGTTCGTCGTCGTCGGGCTGCTGACACTGGGCCGCACGCTCCTGCTGTTCGTCCTCGCCCACCGGCACGCCCGGCGCCGCGCCGCCGACTGGTCCTGGGGTCCGCCGATCACCGCGCCGGTGTCGGTGATCGTGCCCGCCTACAACGAGAAGGAGGGCATCGCCTCGGCTGTCAGTTCCCTGGCGACCGGCGATTATCCGGAGATCGAGGTCATCGTCGTGGACGACGGTTCCACCGACGCGACAGCGGACATCGTTGACGGGCTCGGCCTGCCAAACGTGCGGATGATCCGCAAGCCCAACGGGGGCAAATCCAGCGCACTCAATACCGGCATCGCGCTCGCCCGGCACGACCTGATCGTGATGGTGGATGCGGACACCATCTTCGAGCCGGACTCGATCCGCCGGCTTGTGCAGCCGATGGCGGACCCGGCAGTCGGCGCGGTCGCCGGCAACGTGCGGGTCGGCAACCAGGCCAGCCTCCTCGCGCGGTTCCAGCACATCGAGTACGTGGTCGGATTCAACCTGGACCGCCGTTTCCAGGACGTGCTGCAGTGCATACCGACCGTGCCCGGCGCGATCGGTGCCTTCCGACGCGAGGCGCTGTTGCAGGTCGGTGGCCTGAGCGACGACACGCTCGCCGAGGACACCGACGTGACCATGGCCCTGTGCCGGGCCGGCTGGAAGGTGGTGTACGAGGAAAAGGCGCGTGCCCGGACCGAGGCGCCCGTCACCGTGGCCCAGCTCTGGAAGCAGCGATACCGGTGGAGCTACGGCATCATGCAGGCGATGTGGAAGCACCGGCGGGCGCTGGTCGAGCGCGGGCCGTCAGGTCGCTACGGGCGCCGATGCCTGCCGCTGCTGGCCATGTTCGGGGTGCTGCTGCCACTGTTGGGTCCGGTGGTAGACGTGCTGGCCGTCTACGGCCTGTTCTTCCTCGACCGGGTCCAGGTGATCGGCGCTTGGCTGGCCATGCTGCTGGCGCAAATGATCACCGCGTTCGTCGCGCTCCGGCTGGGCCGGGAGTCGTTGCGGCCGCTGGTCGTCCTGCCGCTCCAGCAGTTCGTCTACCGCCAGGTGATGTACCTCGTGCTGATCCAGTCGATGCTCACCGCGCTGACCGGTGTCCGGCTGCAGTGGCAGAAGCTGTTTCGTACAGGCGAGGCGGCAGTGTCGGCTCAACCGAGCCGTGAGAGAGCTCAAGCGTGATGGAGACTGCGGCGCCGCCCCGGCTCACCGCGACGCGGGAACGCTACATCGACACGCTCCGCGCCGTGGCGCTGATCCGGGTGATCATCTATCACGCGTTCGCGGCGGCCTGGCTCAGCTTCCTCTTCCCCGCGATGGGGGTGATGTTCGCGCTGGCGGGATCCCTGATGGCCAGGTCGCTCGACCGCGCACCGACGCGTGCCGTGACGAGCCGGGTGCGCCGCCTGCTGCCGGCGCTGTGGGTCCTGGGCGTGCTGCTTGTTCCGGCCATGCTCTGGCATGGCTGGCCGGACCGGCCGAGCTGGACTCATCTGCTGCTGTGGGTGGTCCCGGTGGTCGGGCCGCCGGGCAGCGAGTGGGGCATCGCCGTGACGCAGGTGCTGTGGTATGTGGTGACGTACCTCTGGCTGGTACTGCTCTCGCCGGGCCTGCGATGGCTGTACCAGCGCCGGCCGGTGGGCACGATCCTGTTACCGCTCGGCGCGCTGGTCCTACTGGAATCGCTGCCGCCGTTCGCTCGGGACTCGGTGCAGTCGGTCCTGCTGGACGTGGCCACCTTCGGCGCCTGCTGGGTCGTCGGCTTCGCCCACCGTGACGGAGCGCTGCGGCGCGTGTCATTGCCGCTCCTGATCACCCTCGCCGGGCTCTGCCTGGCTCTAGGAGCGGGATGGGCGCTGACCCACCCAAGCGAGGACGGCCTAGACCTGAACAGCATCCCGCTGGCACATGGCTTCTACTCTTTGGGATTCGTGCTGCTGGTGCTGCGGGCGGCGCCGACCATGCAGTGGCTGGTCCTGGTGCGAACACTGGACCGGCTGATCACCCTGCTCAACGCCCGGGCGGTCACCATATACCTATGGCACAACCTGGCCATCGCGGTCTGCTTCGTGGTCGGGGACCGCTTGCAGGTCTGGCGCCTGGATGGCTTCTCTCAGCTCGGCTACTTCGCGGTGGCGCTGCTGTTGCTGTTGGTCCCGTTGTTCCTGCTCGGCTGGGTGGAGGACCTAGCGGCCCAACGTCGGCCACAGATCCTGCCGTGGAGACCGCCGCCTGCCCGCGGTGCCAACCGGTCGGCGCCGGTTCCTATTGCAGGGCGGCGATCCAGCCCGCAGTGAGCACCAGACCGCTGGGCCGGTGCACGGCAAGGAAACCGAAGGGCGGCTCCACCTCCACCACGAGCACGCGTTTGGTGTGGGGCGGGATCCCGCCGGCCACGGCGCTCATCGCCGTGACCGCCGCGGCCTCGAAACCATTGGCGCTGAAGGCGGCCATAGCGTCCTGTCGGGCCGCCGAAAGGGCCAGCGGCCGGGGGCTGATGCCGGGGAAGTGGCCTCGGCTCGTGTCGGCCGCGTTGGACAGTCCAAACAGGACGGCATTGTCGCCGTCGAGCAGATCGTGGCCGGCGCTCACGGTGAACGCCGGGGTATGCAGGTGCAGCTCCGGGTCACCGTCGAAGTCCCGGATCTCGGCGACCCTGACGCCCGGGCCGTTACCTCCCGTAGCAAGCAGTCGCGAACCGCGGATCGACGGGAAGCCACCCGACAACGTGCCGATCCCTTCGGCCAGAACGGATCCGTGGCTCCCAAGCAACAGGTGGACATCGACCGAGGCCGTACCCTCGACGTGCACCCGCGTCAGCGGCCCTGACGGGGCGTCGATGACGCAGACCGAGTCGAAGTCGGTGCCGACGCGGGACAGCTTGCCGCGAAACCACGGCTCGAACGGTTGCCGCCAGGCGGTGCGCACCGCCAGCGCGCCCGCCAGCACGAGCAGGGTTTCATCGTCGATGCCGACTGGCATGCGCTCGATGAGGCCGCCGGTGCGCCGCCTGACCCACTCGTCAAGCGCCACCTGGCCAGTCAGGATCGACGCATCGGACCACGCCTCGGTCAGCGGGATCCCGTCACGCACCCAAACCCCAAGCGCCGCATGAACTTGCGGGATGGCATCGAGCGCGGCGATCAGCTCGAGCGCCAGCGTGCGGGCATCGTCGACCGGCCCAACCGCCGAGGAGAGCTCGGCGCGGGCCGGGCCGTCCGCGGCGTCGGCGAGCAGGGCCAGCAGGGGCCAGACCGACGCGGCGGAGAACACGGTGTTGCGCCGCGGATCGGCGGACCCGGCCCAGCGCACGGCAAGGTTGTTGACGGCTTGGGCGGCCTCGGCGGGTACCCCCGGAGAAATCTCCCAAAGCTGAGGCTCCTCAAGCTTCTCATAGCCCACCGCCGCATAGATCTTGTTGCTTGTCGGGTTGGCGAGATCGGTGTAGAGGATGGGCGTGTGGCCCTGGTCGAGGATCGCCTGCGAAACCTCGGCGACGAGCGCGCTGGCGTAGCCGAGGCCGCGCAGCTGCGCCGGGGTGTAGACGAGATTGATGCGCACCACCCCGTGCACGGGCTTGGTCCACGCCGCCATCGACACCGGCCGGCCGTCGCGCTCCCACAACCACAAGCCACGCTTGGCGATCCGGCTCTCCACTTGCGACACCTGCGCGGGCTCCTCGTCGCCGATGTCGCGCTGGAAGCCGAGCACCCACTGCCACACCTGGGGCGTGTCGGCCGGCTCGGCGAAGCGGGCATGGCCCGGTACGCCGGCCGGCGGCGTGACACGCCGCAGCCGGTGCAGGCCCGAGCCGCGCGCCATCGCGATCGGCGCCCCGCCGGCGACAAGCTCGGCGAGGCGCCGCGCGTTGGGCCCGTTGAACCGTTGCAGCCCTTGGGCTTTCGCCGCCTCGGCCAGCGCCTCGATGCCGCCGGGCGGCAGGTCGGTGACGAGCATCGGCATGGGCGGAGTCTGGATCGCCACCCCGGCGACCGCTTCCCGCTCATCGACGATCTTCCACAGCACGATGCCGTCCTCGACCGGGTGGTCGCCGCAGGCGCGCGCCGAAAGCAGCGTGGCAATCAGGTTGTTGCGCACCGGCTCGCGCTCGATCCAGGGCATGACCTCCCGGACGAACTCCCCGATGTCATCGTGCGGGACAACACGCATCCGCGAATCATACAGATTTCAGGACTTCTCCCACCGCTGGAACCACTGCGTCACGATGCCGTCCACGCGCGCGGCGTGAGCGGTCTGCGGCGCCGCGTCGACGCCGGGCTCCTGCGCCAGCGCGTGCCCCATGCCCGGCACAGTGATCAGCGAGTACCGCCCCGCCTCGCCCAAGCCGGACAGCGCCTGCCACAAGCGCTCCGCCGACACGCGGAACTCGTCGTCGTCGTTGTCGCCCACCACAAGCAGCATGGGCACGTCGCGTTTTGCCAGCTCCTCGGCGCGGGCGACGAAGTCGAGCCGGGTCGCCAGCCCGCGCGCCTCGTGGGACCATGGGTAGCTCATCCCGAACGCCCGCTCGTTGGCCCGCACCATTGCCTCAAGCTGCACCGCGGGGCTCACCAGGGCGACCGACTCGACCGGGATGTCGTCGTCCTCGGCGATCAGGCTCTGCACCACCATTGCGCCGAGCGAGGCGCCCACCAGGCGCAGTGGTCCGCGGCCGCAGGCGAGCTGGCGGTGCAGCTCGTCGAGGGCGTGCGGGAAGTCGGCGACGGCCCGCTCCACGATCGGCCCGAAGTAGCCCAGCACCGGGTCGGCCGCGGCCTCCGGTACCGGCAGGCCGAGATAGACCCGCCACGCATCGACGTCGTTGAGCGGGAGCGCCGCGGACATCGCCTCGGCGGTGCGCGGCGCGTCGAGCATGTGCCAGACGGCGATGAGCGGGGCATCCTCGCGCCCAGAGACCGGCGGCAAGGCTATGAACGGGACGTTTCCGGCTAATCCAGGAATACTGTTCATGCAATCAAGGAAACACCTCGCCACGCGGCGGATCAAACAACAATGGCGATCCACTGGCCAACCGATGGTTGTCCGGGCAGGGTAGAGCCATGGACCTGGACCTGGCGCAGGTTAGGGCGTTCGTGTTCGCCGCCGAAGACCTGCACTTCGGCCGCGCGGCGACGCGTCTTTTCCTGACGCCGCAAGCGGTCTCCAAGCGCATCCGCAGGCTGGAGGCCGCGCTCAGCGAGATCCTGTTCAGCCGCGACCACCAGGCCGTCATGCTCACACCGGCCGGGGAGCGGTTCCTCCCGCACGCCCGGCGGCTGCTCGCCCTCGCCGAGACCGCCGCGCTGGCCACCCGCGCCGCCCACGTCGCACCGCCCCTGCGCATCGATGTCTGGGGGCCGGTGCACGTGCCGCTGCGCATCATGCGCCAGCTCGCCGGTCAAACCGACTTCGTCTTCGAGCTGAGCATGCGCCGCAGCCTGGGCAGCGCCCTCGACGCGATCGAGCGGGGCGAGCTGGATGTCGCGTTTGGACGGCCGCACGACCTCGGCCGCCCGTGGCCAGGCGGCGTGGCGCGGCAGCTGCTGTTCCTCGAGCCGGTCGCGGGCGCCGTCGTGGCCGGCCACCCGCTGGCCGGCGAGCCCGTGCTGACGGCGGCGTCGCTGCGCGACTTCGGGCTGTGGTGGCCCTTCACCGACACCCCGGCCGAGCTTGTCGGGCTGTTGAAAAGATTTTCAAGCTTTCTGGGGGTACCCGATGAGGGGTCCCCGGCCAACCTGGGCGTGGAGCACACCCTTGACACGCTTCGGGCTCACCCGCACCGGGTGACGCCCCTCGGCGCGCAGTGGGCCCTTCCCGGCGCCGATGACATCGTGGTGATCCCGTTCGAATCGACGCCTTACCTGCCGTGGTCGGCGGTGTGGCGGGAGGACAACTCGCACCCCACGCTGGCCCCGCTGCTGGAGCTGCTGCTCAAGGCGAGCGTCGCGGGTGACTGGCTGCGCTTGGAACCGCCGCGGGATTGGCTGCCCGAGCCGGACCTCGAGGACTACAGGCTGATCCAGCAGTAGAGGCGCTGGGACGCGGCCGAGGCTCGGGTCGATCTGTCCACTGCGGACCGTCAAAGGAGACTCGCCACCGGTCCCGGCCATGAGCTTTGCGACCGACTCCGTGTCGCCGGCCCGGAAGTAATCGCAGAGCGCCCACAGACGTTAGGGTAACTGCGTGCTTAAAGGGTTTAAAGACTTCATTATGCGCGGCAATGTAGTCGATCTGGCGGTCGGTGTCACCATCGGCGCCGCCTTCGCCACGCTCATCACGTCGTTCAGCGACTCGTTCCTCAAGCCGCTCATCAGCCTGGTCGGTCCCAAAGACGGCAATGTCCCGGGCACGGTCGAGCTGGGCAGCGCGGAGAACGTCATCACCTTTGGTGCCTTCCTGAGCACGCTGCTCGGGTTCATCCTCACCGCGGCAGTCGTCTACTTCCTCGTCGTTCTGCCCATGAACAAGCTGGCCGAGCGGCGCAAGAAGGGGGAGGAGCCGGAGCCGGAGGCCCCCAGCGAGGAGGTCAAGCTGCTGATGGAGATCCGCGACGCCCTTGTCGCGCAGCGCGGCGCCCCGCCCGCGCCACGAAGCGCGGAACAACCTGAGAAGAGCGGAAGCGCCCGATAATGTGGGGTTGTGACTGACTCCGAGATAGGTGAGTTTTTCGCCAGATACGCCGAGGCCGTGGGGAGAAACGACCTTCCAGCGATCGCGGCCTGCTACGCCACCCCATCCCTGGTGGTCAGCGAGTCGGTGACCATCAATGTCCCCGACCGCAAAGCCGTGGAGGCGGCGTTCGCCGGGGCCGGCGACGCCTACTCCGCCCGTGGCCTGGTGGGCGCCAGGGCCAACGTCGAACAGGTGGAACCGCTGACCGAACGGCTGGCATTGGTCGCCGTAACGTGGGAGTACAAGGATGTCCAAGGTGGGGTGCAACCCGGAGAAAGCTATCGCTACCTGGTCAGACTCGGCGACAATGCGGGAATATGTGTCGTGATTCCAGTCGAGTAGGGGTCACACTTTCGCGTCCGGATCGGGGACGATATCGCCATGCGCATGCGTCCCTTCGTCATGTTGGCGTGCTTGTCACTCGCCATAGCCGGCTGCTCCGGCTCCGGCACGCCGACTCTCCAGCAGCCTGTGGGTCTGCCCTCGTCGGTGGCGCCGGCCGCGCCCCTCGCGACGGTCGCGCTAACCCCGCAGCGCTCGTCGACCGGCGTGCCGGTCAGCGCGGAGATCGGGTTCACCGTCACCAACGGCACGATCAAGTCCGTCGTGCTGACCGACGCGGCTGGCACCACACTGCAGGGGGTCATGCGCCCGGACAACTCGTCATGGGTACCCGATAATGCACTTAAATATGACAGTGCCTACACGGCGACGGTGACCGCCGAGGGCAGCGACGGCAAGACGATCACCGAGAGCACAGAGTTCCGCACCATGGCCAAGCCGTCGAAGCGGCTGGGCACCGGGCTTTACGTTTCATCGAGCCGGACCTATGGCATCGCCATGCCGGTCGTCGTCGAGTTCACCAGCAACGTGCCGCAGGCGGCGCGCGCCGCGATCCAATCACGACTGTTCGTCAAGACCGACCCGCCGCAGGCGGGCGCGTGGAGCTGGATCTCCTCCAAGCAGGTCATGTATCGCGGCAAGGATTACTGGAAGACGGGGACCAAGGTCGAGGTGCGCGCGGCGCTGGAGGGCCTGCCCATCGGCGACGGGCGCTACGGCGACGCCGACCGCAAGGCCACCATGAACATCACCAAGGACGCCATCGAGCTGATCACCGACGACAGCACGCACACGATGACCGTGAAGAAGAACGGCGAGGTCATCAAGACCATCCCGGTGAGCCTGGGCAAGGACTCCACGCCCTCGTCGTCCGGCACCATGGTCATCATGGAAAAGCACGAGCACACCGTGTTTGACACGACCACCGATCCGGACGCCACCGACCGCTACCGGGTCGAGGTCGACTACGCGCAGCGGCTGACCTGGGGCGGCGAGTTCATCCACTCGGCGCCGTGGTCGGTGAGGGACCAGGGTGTGCGCAACGTGTCGCACGGCTGCACCAACGTGTCGCCGGCCAATGCCAAGTGGCTGTTCGACCTCACCCACATCGGCGACCCGGTCACGGTCAAGGGCACCTCGCGGGAGCTGGCCGCCGGCAACGGGTTCACGGCCTGGCGCGTGAGCTGGGAGGAGTACATCAAGGGCAGCGCGTTGCCGGTCACCGCGTCTTGACCCTTCCCCTCCATCGGCCTAGCCTGACCAAACGAATAGGTAGGTTTCCTAATCGTTTTGTTTGGAGAGTCCATGCGTGCTCTTCTGCGTCTCCTACTCGTACCCGTGCTTGCCTTCTCGGTCGCCGCCGCAGCTCCCTCGGCGTCGTCGGCTTCCGGCGGCGGCTCGCACGGCTCAACCCTCAGGCAGGTCGGCTACTTCACCCAATGGGGGATCTACGGCCGGCAGTTCTACGTCAAGAACCTCGACACCAGCGGCGCCGCGGCAAGGCTGAGCCACATCAACTACGCTTTCGCCAACGTCAATGAGCAAGGCCGGTGCTTCGAGGCCAACGCCGCCGGTGTCGGTGACGCGTGGGCCGACTACCAGTGGCCCGTGCCGGCCGAGCTCTCGGTCGACGGCGTTGGTGACACGTGGGGCGAACCGCTCAACGGCAACTTCGGGCAGCTGCTGAAACTGAAGCAGAAGCACCCGAATCTGAAGGTGCTGTTGTCGATCGGTGGATGGACCTGGTCCACGTACTTCTCCAACGCGGCGCTGCCAGAGAACCGGGCTGCGTTCGTGGCGTCGTGCCTGGACATCTTCATGAAGGGCAACCTGCCCGTGCTGGACGGCGGAAGCGGCGGCCCCGGGTCGGCGCTCGGCGTCTTCGACGGGATCGACCTGGACTGGGAGTGGCCTGGTTCGGAGGGCGAGCCCGGAAACGTCGTCCGCCCCGAGGACAAGGTCAACTTCACGGGGCTGCTGGCCGAGTTCCGGTCCCAGCTTGACGCCCTGGGCAAGGTCAACAACAAGCACTACGAGCTGACGGCCTTCCTGCCGGCCAACCCGGCCGCCATGGACGCCGGGTTCGAAGCGCCAAAGGTGTTCAAGCTGCTGGACTTTGCCACCGTGCAGGGGTACGACTTCCACGGCCCGTGGGAGTTGGTCACCAACCAGCAGTCGGCACGGCGCTCACCCGACTTCAGCCTGAGCCAGGTGGTCTCGGACTGGATGTCGCGTGGGGCTCCCGCCCGCAAAATCGTCATCGGCATCCCCTACTACGGTCACGGCTGGACGGGCGTGACCGGGGGCGGGAATGGGTACCAGCAGCCCGCGGCCGCCCCGGCCCCCGCGACATGGGAACCCGGATCCGAGGACTTCAAGGTGCTCCGGAGCAAGCTGGATAGCTTCACCTTGCATCGCTCGGTGAGGGACGGGCATGCCTGGCTGTTCGACGGCAACACCTTCTGGACCTACGACGACCCCGCGGTCGTCTTCCAGAAGGCGTTGTGGGCGCGTTCGCGCGGCCTGGGCGGCACCATGGTGTGGTCGCTTGACGCCGACACCGACGACGCCCTGTTGACCCGCACCATCCACTTCGGACTGGGACGTAAGTCGGTCTGATCCGTTGCCTGCCGGCCCTGGCCTTGTGCCCCTTAGGCTGGCAGGCAACGGCTACCACTCGTATTCGCCCGTGCGCCAGGCGTCGAACGGTGACAGGTTGGCCAGGCTGGGTGCCGCGATCGCCACCGCCCGGCCGAAGTCCTTGGCCAGCTGCTGCAGCATCGCGATCACGTCCTGGGTCTTCATCTCGATCTTGGCCGGCGAGGGAACCCATTTGGTGCGCGACTCGCACTTGAGCTGGCAGATTTCCCCGGCCAGGTGAAACTCCAGGGTCCGCTCGATCCCCTCGGAGTAGAAGTCAAGCTCGGTCTCGGCCCCGTTGAGCAGCGACCAGACAACCTGAGGAAGCTGCTCCATCACGACGGCAAGATCATACGAGACGTCGACGGGCCAGTCGGCCAGACCGAACCCCGCGACATGGAACCGGCAGTCGGTCGTGGCGAGCACGTCGCACAGACCCATCACCTCTGAGGCGTAGTCGTCGGCGACCACCTCGGCGGCATCGAATTCCTCGGCGAGACCCGTGGGCGGGTCCAGCTTCATCTCGAACATGCTTCTCGAGCCTTAGGGCTAACCGGCCAGCACCTTGGCGATCGCCTGGTCCAGCAGGTAGTCGAGCAGCCGCTTGCACGCCTCGCGCAGCAGTGGCACCACCGCGGCCGAGGCGCCGAAGGTCACGAACGCCGACGCGATCGCCGTCGCGATCGAGATGAGCGTGATCGTGACCTGCACGATGACGTTGATTTTCAGTGCCAGGACTATGCCGGCGCAGACCATCATGCCGGCACCGATGATGTCGCCGCCCGTGGCGTTGGTGGCCATCTGTCCGGCTGGACCCTTGTCCCCGTCCCACTTCGCCCTGAACGCGTCCACCATGCTCGACGCGTTACCGTCCCACACCAGCCGGGCCGCGTCCTGCGCCTGCTGCACCTGGCGGTCGATCAGGCTGGAGAACTCCGTCCACGCCTGGCCCAGCTCCAGCAGCTGCGTTTCGTCCCCGGCCGGCCACTCGAAGCCGACGATGGATAGGAAATCCCGGACCTCGCCCGGAAGCTGCATACCCATGACAACCACACCCCCTGTCTGTGGTTAGATGCCGGAGTCGGGGATCGGGACCGACTGCAGCTTGCTGGCCGAGTCCTCGTCGGCCAGGTCATAGCTCTCGGCTGCCACCCCGAGCCGTTGCGCCAAGCCATCCACGGTGTCCAAATTGGAGCGCACCGCGTCCGTGATGAGCTGCATCGCCGTCTGGTAGATGGTGCCGATGGCCATGCCCAGCATGTCATCCCCCCACGGCATGCCCATGCCCTCCACCCGCGACAGAAACCCCGATAGCACACTGTCCGTGTCTTCGGTCGTGTTGTTCAGCTGCTGCGCTGACCGCCGAAGCTCGGCGGTCACGATCTCCACAGGATTCACGAGCGACTTTTCCTCCCCCCGCTAGACTTTTGCCCCGCGGCGAGGATATCCAAATGCGCACATTCCATGCAACCTCATAGCGGGCCGTCCATATTAGGGGTCGTTAGGCCGGAGTCGACGCCCTTGGTGATCCGGTTCAGTTTGTCTGGTAGGCGGTGGTCAGCCTTTCGCGGAACTCGACGGTTCCGAGCATGGTCGGCCAGCCGCGGGTCAGCGTTTTGTTGAGGGTACGCAGTTCCTTGGCGATGCGCGCCGACCCGGTCGACTTGGCGATGGCGATGCAGCGGAGCCCGAGCGTGATCGCCCGTTCGGGATCGGACTGTGAGGTGGCCAGCACGGTATTGGCAAGCTTGGCCAGCTGGTGTCCTTGGTCGCGGTGTAGGTGGTCGGGTGTCGCCGCGAGCTTGCGTTCGAGGATGGTGACGGCGGTCTCGGCATGTCCGCAGGCGCGGTAGCCACTCGCGGACTGTTCTTCGAGGGTGTCGAGATCGTAGTGACGCAGGTAGACCGGGGCGGTTTCGTCGATGTCTTCTGCGTTGTCGCGCAACAGGTTCGCGGCGGTGTCGAGCTCGTACCGGAAATGGTCTGACTCGCCGGCGAGTGCCCAGCCGCGGGCCTCCTGCTGCCCGGCTAGGGCGTGCAGTTTCGGACTGATAGGGCCGGGAACCTTGCGGGCGGCGGCAGCGAGGTCGATCACGTTCACCGCGTCGTCGTCGAGCAACGCGATGTTCGACCTGCGCACGAGCACGTAGGCGACCATCTGGTAGTCACCGACTGCCTGGGCCCACTGGCTCGCGCGGTCGCACCAAAGCATCGCGGCCGCGGAGTTACCGGCGTCCTGGTGCAGCCATCCCGCAAACTCTCCGTACTGCACCAGTAGCCGTAGGGTCGGTTCGGCGGTGCCTGGCCTAGTGTGGCGGCGCAGCCCATCGAGGACGTCGATCTGCGCGAGGACCGGACCGAGCAGTTGATGAGGACCGAGCATCTTGTCGGCGGTGAAGTGCTGTTCCAGCAGGGCGCGAAAGTAGCCGAGCACCTCCGGATCCATCCGGCGGGGCTCGTCGAATGTCTTGGAAAGTCGCTCGGCTTGGTCGAGATCGGCAACTCCGGCGGGCAGCAGTCCGCGCAATGCTCCCGTGGCCAGTAGCTGGCTGAACTCGCGTCGCGACAGGCTCACTCGCACGGTCCTCCCGTCGGGGGTACGCAGCTCCAACGACACGCTATCGCCATCATCGACTTGGAGCCCAGAGGTTGGAAGGGTATTGGTACCCGATCTGCTGGCTGCTTCTTTCGAGGCGAGTGAACGCAGCAGGCCGAGTAGTCCACCGGTGCCCAATGCCTCATCGAGAGCGGGCACGAACTCGGGGTCAATCAAGTGCTCGCCACGCTCGACACGTGAGATACGGCTGTAGTCGTACAGGCACTTCTGCCCAAGCTCTCTTAGCGACATTCCGGCTTGGGTGCGTAGCTGGCGTAACGCCAGGCCGAACACGTGGCGTATCGCGTCGCTGTCGGAACCCATCGGGCTGCCTACTCTTCCGTTCCGCATTCCTTGTTGCCTATGTTGCCGCAACACCGGTCGGATTCACAACGGTCATTCACCAGGCGACGCTGAGCAGGAGGCGACCCAGTGCCTTCAGCGACGGAATCTTGGTCACCTCGAGGGGGTTACATGCGCACGCTAAATCTGGTGCAGTTCAGGAAGTTCGCCGACCGGCAGATCGAGATGGCCAACAGAATGCTCGCCATGCACCGGCCGGGGTCCGGCTATTTCTGCTCGTGCGGCAAGGAGTTGCCGTGCTCAGTCGCCGCGCACACTATCGCGATCCGTGACCATTTCAAGAGAAAGCTCGCGCTACTGGAGGCAACCGTCGTGCTGCCGGTGCTTGCCCCGCCAGCGAAGGTGCGGCCGGCGTCGCTATGGCGGCGGTTGTTTGGGGGCTGGCGATGAGCGCGATCTTCGTCGCGGTCGAGGAACCGACAGGGGCCGGAAGGACCACGTTGACAGCGCGACTGGCAATCGAACTGGGCGCGATCACGGTGTTCGACCCGTTCGACGCCAACCCGTTCTCGCCCCAGCCATCGCCGCGGCGTTCACCGCCGACCCGACTACCACCACCTGGTCTGACCGCTGCATCACTGGCGTACCGCCGCGCGCATCGTGATGGTGCTGTTGTTGGCCAATGGATACCTTGCGTTCCGCAGCTGATGGCTGACTCTGGACACGCGGGCGGGTTAGCGTGCAGGTCGACGTGTTGCGATCATGTTGAGAAGCCGAAATTGCCTGGACACACGATCAACTTTGAAGGTCTTGTGAGATCAGAATTCGACCGCTAACGTCTGGACACGTGCATGTGCGCGCGGTCACGCGGCGAAACTCCGATGGCACCCCGCTGCGCTACCTGCAACTGGCCCACAACGAGTGGGACCCGGCGACCAAGACGTCACGGCCACGGGTGGTCTACAGCTTGGGCCGCGCCGACCAGCTGGACCGCCAGGTGATCGAACGCCTCCTGGCGTCGCTGTGCCGGTTGCTCGATCCCGCCGCCGCGTTGTCGGCCACCGCCACGACCGGCCTGTCGTTTGTGGAGTCCCGGGCCTTCGGTGGAGCCTGGATACTCGACCAGCTGTGGCGCCGGCTCGGTATCGGCGAGGTGATGGGCAAGCTGCTGACCGGCACCCGCCGCGATTCGGTTCCACAAACTTTCCGGACCAAACGGCGGCGGCCCCCAACCAGTTCAAGACTCATCTCGCCAGATCAATCCGCAGGTCGTGACTGCGGTACTAGCTCTTGAACCCGGCCCTGATCGCGTCAGCAAGTGCCAGTTTCTCATCAACCTTCAGCCGGGGGGTGTTGAGGAGATACTCCAAGGCGGCCTCCGGCGCCTTCTTGCGAAGATGCTCATAGGGATCGACTGGCACATCACTCCAGGTAAACGACGCTCCCTTTCGGACAACATTGAAGTTCCTCTTAAGATCAGATTTTGCTCGCTCGACAGCAGTATCGACCTTCGTGGCGCCTAGGGCCTGTATCAAAGTCGGTTAGAGCCATTCGTTGATGGCGGCGATGTGGATAGTGGCTTCGTAGCGCACGGCGAGTTTGTCGAAGCGGGTTGCTATGGCGCGGTTGCGTTTGAGCCGGTTGATACCACACTCCACAGCGTGGCGTTGCTTGTAGATTTCAGCGTCGAACGCCGGTGGCCGTCCCCCCTTGGATCCCTTGGCACGCCGGTGGGCGTCCTGGTCGGCCTTGGACGGGATGGTCGCCTTGATGCCACGCCGCCGCAGGTAGCGACGGTTCGCCCGGGACGTGTACGCCCTGTCGGCCATGACCCGATCTGGTCGGGTCCTGGCCCTGCCACCGCCGAGGCGAGGAACCCGGATCCCGTCGAGCACCACCGTGAACTGCGGGCTGTCGCCACGCTGCCCGGCGGTCAGCACGATCGACAACGGCTTCTGCCCCTGCTCGCAGCCCAGATGCAGTTTCGTGGTCAACCCGCCCCGGGATCGGCCCAACGCGTGATCGGCCGGCTCGTCACACACGCCGCCGGGCGGCTCGGCCTGCAGATCCCCCTTTTACGCGCCCCAGCGGCATGCTGATGTGCCCGAGCGATGGTGGAGTCCACCGAGACGTCCCACACGATCCGCCCGGCCGTGTCAGCCAACGCTTGCAACGCGGTCAGCAGCCGCGCCCAGGTCCCGTCACGCTGCCACCGTCGAAACAACCCATACACCGCCGCCCATGACCCGTACCGATCCGGAACGTCACGCCACGGTGTACCGGCCCGGGTCCGCCACCGGATCCCATCGATCAACTGCCGCCTGGTCCACGTCGAACCCCAGCACGTCGTACGCTCGCGACAACGCGTCGCAGAAGTGACCCATCCGCGACGAGGTGATCGCGAGCGGGCCGCCGGAATCCTCAGCACCCAAACCGAAATCGAATTCAAGCTGACCAGCAGCCATCCGCTGCCGCGCCGCCGCCTTGAGCAACGCAAGCTGCGCGTCGCCATGTGCCGATCCGATGTGCTCGATGTCACGCGACCCGCGGCGGGAACCATGCACGATCTGCACCGCCATTGCTCCCGACGCCGTCTTCACCGTGCGCACATACGGAGCCACGCCACAAAGCCTATAGCCATCGATTTAGAGAGTGTTGTGTAACCGCGGGTTGAGGTAGGGACGCTGGTCGCTCACTTCGGGCCTTGATCCCTAAAAGAGGGGCGGCAACGTAGGCAGTGCCGCTCCGTCTTGCGGCCACAGATCTGCGCCATCAGATCGGCCGATCAGCCAGGCCAGCAGTGAAGCCTGCATCCCGTGGATCACCGCCGGGTCCTTGCTTCTCTCTATGTGGTACCAGATATCAGTGTCCCTGGCGTAGCAGCGCATCGCGGCTACGTTGGTCCGCGATGTGAACGAGCCGATGACGCGGGTCAGCATGTCGCTGACGAAGCCGGGCGGCCAGTGGTTCGGCGTGTAGCCCGCGCGCAGATCCACGTGATGGACCAGGACCTCGGTCAGCCGCGAGTCGGCCGCTCGCAAAGCCGGTCGTTCCTGCCCACTGGTCCAGCGAACGATCCGATACCAAGCCTCGGCCGGCATCCTCACGTACTCCATGGCGAACTGAGCGGCGCTGTGCCGGACATCGGCCACGAGGTCGGCAGCACCGCGGCCGCTACCGGCCTCGATTTCCTCGGCCCGCACCGTCATGCTCGGGTACTCCGCTGTTTCGATTCCCGTACGCGCCCAGCTCAGCAGGCGTCTGCCACCATCGGCGTTACGCGCCAGGTGGGCCAGCACATGTCCTCGCGACCAACCGGGCAACAGTGAGGGTTCGCGCATCTCGGTGTCACTGAATCCCGCCGCGCTGCTGAGCAGATCCTCGGTCGCGGAAGCGATCTGATCAAGCACGACCTGTGGATCAAACCCGCTGACGTCAGTCATTCAGCAAGTTTGTCACGCGGATATACAGCTCGGGACGATCAAGTAACAACGCCACCGCAATACCTCAAATCCCGGTTGCACAACACTCTCTTAGCCTGTTGTTTAACCTCCAGGCTCGGCGGCGGCTGGATTTCATTGTGGTGTGCGGCGTGTCGGGGTGACATAGACGGCCGTCGTCTTCAATGTTCGTGTGTGTGAAGACGCGAACTGAAAACGACGGCCTTGTGGTGAGTGTGACAGATCCACCTGCCGAACATGCGAAGGCCCGGCGGTGTTGTCAGGTTTCCGCACCGACTTGTACGCCTGCCTGCCTAGGCGCGGTGATGCCCTGTTCGAGCTGACCGAGGCGGTGCTGTGCGCGGACGGGCCGGTCAAGACGCTGGTGGACCTGACGTTGACGGCGCAGCATCGGCGGGGTCACGGCGCCATGTACGACGGCCTTAACTGCGGCCGGGTCAACATCGAGCGGTTGCGTCGGGCGTTGACCGGCTTGCCGTTGCCTCGTTTCGCCGATGGGCGGATCGTGTTGGCTGTCGATGTCAGCCCGTGGCTGCGCTCGGATGCCGCGTGCAGCCCGGATCGGTTGTTCTGCCATGTATACGGCCGGGCCAAAAGCGCGTCCCAGTTCATCCCGGGCTGGCCCTACTCGTTTGTCGCGGCGCTGGAGCCCGGCCGCACCTCGTGGACGGCGATGCTGGACGTAGTTCGGCTGGGACCCGCCGACGATGCCACCGCGGTGACCGCCACTCAACTGCGTGAGGTGGTGCAGCGTCTGATCGGCTGCGGCCACCACTCGCCCGGTGACCCGGACATCCTGATCATCTGCGACGCCGGCTACGACGTGGCCCGCCTGGCCTTCGTGCTGGCCGACCTTCCCGTGCAACTGTTGGGCCGCATCCGATCCGACCGGATCATGCTCGGTGCCGTCGACTCAGGCCGCCCGGCACCGGCGGCCGCCCGCCCCGCCACGGCAAGGTGTTCGACCTCAAAGACGACGTCACCTGGCCACCACCGCAGGCCGCCACGGTCACCGACACGGCAAGTTACGGCAAAGCCCAAGCCTGCGCCTGGGATCGGCTGCACCCCAGGCTGACTCACCGCGGCGCCTGGCTGGACCACTCCGGCACCCTGCCGATCGTGGAGGGCACGCTGATCCGGGTTGCAGGTCGAGTATCTGCCCGGTGACCGGCACGCCGACCCGTTGTGGCTGTGGTGGTCCGGTGCCGACGTCACACCGTGCGATGTGGACCGGATGTGGCAGACCGATCTCCGCCGTTTCGATCTTGAGCATACGTTTCGGCTGTTCAAGCAAACGCTGGGCTGGACCCGGCCCAAGCTGCGCCTGCCCGAGGCCGCTGACCGCTGGACTTGGTTGGTCATCGCCGCGCACACCCAACTGCGCTTGGCCCGGCCCATGGCCGTGGACCTGCGTCGCCCGTGGGAGAAACCCTTACCCACCAACCGGCTGACCCCGGCGCGGGTTCGCCGCGGGTTTCGCAACCTCCGCCCGAGCATCGTGAGGCTGTCGCATAGCTTCCGATCTCAGACTGTCAAGTCGATCTTGTTCTCAGCCACTACTATCCACTTTGGACACACTGTTGGATCGTGGGATTCAACTTCATAGAGTGTGACCGT
>Ga0075421_100003123_pt1 | contig 19766 bp, 15 predicted proteins | sample SoiMetdeltSBSDD5_FD_75292 | JGI IMG/M metagenome (GOLD analysis project Ga0075421, IMG submission 75292) | Bulk soil microbial communities from a Populus tree surrounding site in Tennessee, USA - Soil MetaG P. deltoides SBSDD5 | ecosystem: Environmental > Terrestrial > Soil > Tree plantation... | reverse complement strand
CCAACGATTATGATGGCCGCCGTTTTTTCTGCGGGCCTTATGCCGGACGGCCGCCGGAATTGCGGGACGCGGTCGCCGGTTTGCTCACGAATCCGAACTGCGAGTTTCCTTTGAATTACGTGCCGCTCCGCACGCTGGCAGAATTTGTGCACGCCGCCTCCGGGGCCGGGTGGGACGCGCGCAAGGCTTACCTGTCGGCGATGAGAGAGTGGCTGCCGTGTTTCGCCACCGTCGGCGGATCAATTGCTTTCGAGGATTTGATCCTTTTCGGAGACTGCTACTACCTGCCGCATGAAGAAGGGCCCGAGGCCGAAGCGCTGTATGAACGGGTAAGAGGTCTGCTGACGAAGAAGCCTTCGAAATGGAACGCAACCGGGATCACCGCATTTCGGAATTCAGCCACGCGGCTGCACAAACTCTGCGTCCAATTGGCCGAGCTTCGTCACCGGCCCTTGTTCTACGCGCTCAGCCGACGCATCTGGGAGCTGCGCGAGGAATTGGATTTGTTGCTGCAGTTCGTTGCCGCGAAGGGCGGCAACGAGCGGACGGACGCTCCGTCGCTCACTTCGCACCTGCCCGGCACGTATCGCGGCGGGATGGTGGCAAAGCTTCAGCGCCTGTTGGTCCAACAAACCGATGGCACGCTTAAACCGGCGGGCGACGACGGCGCTTCACCGGCGGCGGCCCGACCTGATGGTCCGTCGCTAGCGTCAACCTCATGAACGATTGCGTCATTCGTTCAGCCCGGGCGGGCGACGAACCGGGCGCTTACCACGTCTGCCTGAAGACAGGAGACCATGGTAAGGACGGCGAACCGTTTTATCGCGAAGACCGCGACGCGTTGGGTCGCATTTTTGTGGGCCCCTATCTCAAGTACGAGCCGGAACTGAGTCTCATCCTGGAAGACGACCAGGGTATCTGTGGCTACGCCCTTGGCGCGTTCGACTCGCGCAACTTTTTCGGTCGCTACGAGGCGGACTGGCGACCGGATCTATGCGCCCGCTTTCCTGCACCGCAAGGCGATCCGAGCCGATGGACGCGAGTGCAAAGCGTTTATCACTGGTATCACCACCCTGATTATTTCACGCCGGAGCCATACGAGGTTTATCCCTCCCACCTGCACATTGATTTGTTGGAGCGCGCACAGGGGCGCGGTTATGGCCGGCGAATGCTCGAACAAGTCATGGACAAACTCCGGCAGCGCGATTCTCCCGGCGCGCATCTTGGCGTGAGCGCGCTCAACACGAGCGCGTTTGGATTCTATCAGCGCCTCGGTTTCCGGGAGCTCATCCGCGTCGGCTCCGGCAAGGACGGTTGCATCTACCTGGGAAGGAAGCTGGAGGACCAAGCTAAAGGCTAAAGGCTGAAGGCTGAAGGCCGAAAAGGAAGGAAGGAGAATGACAATGAGCGAGCAACGACGAGATTTGAAGCCAAGAACCAAGGCGTTTGCGCTGCGTATCATCCGCATGTATTCCGCCCTGCCGAAATCTGGCGCGGTTGCCCAGGTTCTTGGCAAGCAGGCTTTGCGTTCGGGCACTTCGGTGGGAGCGAATTATCGAGAGGCTTCGCGCGGCCGATCAAAAGCCGAGTTTATCGCCAAAATCGGTGATTGCCTTAAGGAAATCGAAGAAACTGAGTATTGGCTCGAACTCCTCGAGGACAGTGGATGCGTTGCCGCGCCCAAGCTTGCGGATCTGCTCGGCGAAACCCGTGAGCTTATCGCGATTTTCACGACCATTGATAAGCGCTCAAAGGAAGGTTCTTAGTTCTTCAGCCTTCAGCCTTCAGCCTTTAGCCTTCCTCTCAATGACACCTCGCAAACTCGCCCTCCTCGGAGGAAAGCCCATCCGCACCCGGCCGTTCACTTCGTGGCCGATCTTCGGCAAAGCGGAGGAGGAGCGGCTGCTCCGCACGTTGCGCAGCGGCAAGTGGGGCAAACTGAACGGGCCGGAGGTCACTGAATTTGAAAACCGCTTCGCCGCCCTGCACGGTTGCAAACACGGCATCGGTGTCGTCAACGGCACTGTTTCCCTGCGCATCGCACTTCAGGCGGCCGGTATCGAAGCCGAAGATGAGGTCATCGTCCCGCCGTACACGTTTTTCTCGACGGCGTCCGCGGTGATTGAGGCCAATGCAATCCCTGTTTTCGCGGACATCGATCTGGACACCTTCAATCTGGATCCCAAGTCGGTCGAGGCCGCCATCACTCCGCGCACTCGGGCGATCGTCCCGGTCCATTTTGCCGGGCAGCCTGCCGACATGGATCGCATCATGGCCGTCGCTCGAAAGCACAGGGTGGTCGTCATCGAGGACGCCGCCCATGCGCACGGAGCGAGTTACAAGAACAGACCGGCCGGCTCCCTGGGTCGCATGGCGTCGTTCTCGTTTCAATCCAGCAAGAATCTCACGGCCGGCGAGGGTGGGATCATCACGACCAACGATGACTCACTGGCTGAGGCGTGTCGTTCCATTCACAATTGCGGACGAAAACCAACCGGTGTGTGGTACGAGCACCACGTCATTTCCGGCAATTACCGGCTCGGCGAATTCCAGGGCGCCGTTCTCAACAGCCAGCTCGACCGGCTGTCGAAACAGACCCGGACACGCGACCGCAACGGCCAATATCTCTCGGCCAGTCTCATCAAGATGCCCGGCCTTCACCCACAAAAACGCCCGGCGGCTTGCACGCGTCACAGTTACCATTTGTTCATGCTGCGGATCGACGGCAAGCGGTTCGGCGCCCCGCGCGCCGCGGTGCTCACGGCGCTCCGGGCAGAGGGCATTCCTTGTTCGGGGGGTTACGGCTTTTCGCTGCACCATCAGCCGATGTTCCGGAACAAGGCCTTCGGCCCGTTCCTCCCGAACGCTCGCGCGGGGCTGAACTATCGCAGGACGGACTGCCCGAACAGTGATCTCATTTGCCGCGAACAATGCGTCTGGCTCGAACAAAGCATCTTCCTCGGGCCGCGGGCGGACATGGAGGATATCGCCCGGGCATTTGAAAAGATTTTTGAAAACCGGGAAACACTGAACCAGTGGTCGAAAAACCTGTGAAGGGAGCGCAATGAACCCGAGCACCGGGGTTTTGAACAACCGTGTCTTACCCGCTCTGACTGCGCTGAGCGAGAACACTTACATGTCAGCGATCCGGACCGGGATGGTGTCCGTCGTGCCGCTGACGATTATCGGCGGCCTCTTCATGGTTGTGTCGTTCCTGCCGGTCGCCGGTTGGGACAAGATCGTCGAACCCCATCTCCCGCTTCTTCAAGTGCCGGTGACCGCCACCTTCGGCCTGCTCGGTGTCTTTGCGTGCTTTGCCATCGGTTACGATCTTGGGAAACGGTTGAAGCAGGAGGCCATTGTGAGTGCTTCGATGGCCACTCTGATCTTCCTGATGCTCCAGATCCAGTCGAAGGACCAGACCTTTTCAATGGACGGCCTCGGTTCGAAAGGGCTGTTCACCGCGATCATCATCGCGCTCATCTCCGTCCGCATTCAAAAATTCTTCACCGAGCGAAACTTCGTCATCAAGCTGCCAAAGAATGTCCCGCCGATCGTCTACGAGTCGTTCCTCTCTCTCAGCCCGCTGTTTTTCCTCGTGCTGGTTTTCTGGCTCATCCGATTTGTCCTGGGAGTGGATATCAACGCCATCGTGCAAACTGCGTTCAAGCCCGTGGTGTTTGCTCTGAATACGCTGCCGGGAATCCTGGTTTACGCCTTCCTGGTCACCCTCCTCTGGTCCGTGGGGATCAACGGCGATAACGCGATGGATGCCATCGTCGCGCCCGTCTTCCTTCAGTACCTCGCCGTGAACGTGGATGCCATGACGCAAGGACAGCCCCTCCCGTATGTCACCGCGAACGGGTTCTTTACGACTTTCGTGAATGTCGGCGGAACCGGTGCGACCATTGCCCTGGCGCTCATCATGTGGAACTCAAAGGAGCCTGGATTCCGAAAGGTCAGCCGCCTTTCGCTCCCGACCCAGATTTTCCAGATCAACGAACCGATCTTCTTTGGTTTCCCCATCGTGCTCAATCCGGTCTTCATGATTCCGTATGTCCTCAACGCTCTGATTCTAACCGCCGGCACCTATCTCCTCATGGACTGGGGCCTGATCCAGAAACCCTTTGTGAACGTGCCCTGGACGACGCCGCCGATCATCGGACACTATCTAGTGACGGGCGGGGACTGGAAAGCCGCTGTCTGGGGAGCCGTCTCCATCGTGATCGCCATGATGGTCTATCTCCCTTTTGCCCGGGCCGCCGAACGTCAACGATTGAAGGCCGAAGCAACCGGTATCGCCCGGGAATAACGCGAGGAACCAAATTCTTCTGCGAAGTTGTAAGAGAACTCCCGGTGGGCTACTTTCTCGTAAAGCCCAAACCAACCATGACAATGAATGCTTCCGCGAGGCGGCGCATAACGTCTGAACCTGTTCGATTGCCCACCGGCGGATTCACGCTGATAGAGCTACTGGTCGTCATCGCGATCATCGCAATCCTCGCCGGCCTGCTTCTGCCCGCGCTCAGCAGGGCCAGGGACCGCGCCCAATTGACGGTGGACCTGAACAACGTGAAGCAGGTCCTGCTGGCCAGCCACCTGTACGCGGGAGATAATGCAGACCGCCTCGCGTATCCGACATGGGGCGGCGATCTTAGCGGCGTGGACGGTTGGGTTTACGCAACCAGGAACAACGGCCGCATTCCCGGAGGCCCAGCGGCCGCGGCATCGGCCGCAGGCGCAGACGTCAACTCCGCAACGTTTAGCAATCAGGTGGCTTTTTTCAAGATCAGCCAGCTTGGACCGTTTCTGACCGACTACAAAATCTGTTGGTGTCCGAAAGACGTGGCGACACGCAGCGTGGCCAAGCTAAAGCAACTCTGGCTGGCGCGACCGCTCAAGCTCACTTCCTACTGTTGGAACGGCACGATCGCTGGTTATAACAACATTGGCAAAACTCCCCTCGCTCCAGAAGGCAGGACCTATAAGGTGAGTGATTTTCTGGCAACCGACTGGCAGATGTGGGAGCAAAATGAACTTGATGCGCTTAACTTCAATGACGCTTCAAACGTCCCGCCCTGGGCCGGCAACGGCGTATCCATCCGTCATGCCGGCATTGCCGGGTGGTGGAACCTTTCAAATCCCAATTCACCGAATACAATATCCAATCTCCCGGGAGGGGCTGTGATTGGAACCTTTGGTGGCGCTGCCCAACTCGTGAAATGGAAGCGCTCCTGGCAGGTCATTAACAAGGACCCGATTCCAAACGAGATCTTCAACGGCCCGATTTATCAAAGGTAGCGCCGGCGCCCCCGAGGAACGCGCGACTCTCACACCGCGAGCGAAATGTTTCCAGACGGCACCCGGTTTCACGCATCTGCTTCGCTGGCGCGATCCTCTTTTCGATAACGGCAGCAGAGTTTCGATGGCGAAATGCCGCCAATTACCGATGGAAGCCTCGAATACTCTCAGCGAAGTGACTGGCAGGACTCGCGAAACTTTTCCGCAAACTCTTCCCGGGTGTGGCAATAATATTGTGTGACGGTTGACAACAAGTCCGAGGTCGGTTTCGCCGCGCCGCAGCGTGCCGGGGACTGTATCCTTCCCTTGAGCGAGGCGGCGTGCTCCCACCTCGTCACCCTGCATGGACCGATGGTGAAGGCGGCCTGTCACCGTATCCTTGGCGATGCGGCGTTGGCCGAGGATGCCGCGCAGGAAGTGTTTTTGCTGCTGGTTCGCAAACTTCCTTCGCTTCCGCCGCCGACGATTCTGGGTGGCTGGCTTTATGTCACGGCATGCCATTTGGCCCGGACTCACCGGCGCACGAACGCCCGCCGGTGGCAGCGAGAGAACCAACCGGAAGTCATGGAGAACCTTATGAATCCCGCCCAAGACGCTCTCTGGTGCGAGTTGGAGCCGCTGCTCGACGATGCCATGCTCACCTTGTCTGAACGGCAGCGCGAGTTGGTGCTATCGCATTACTTCCAGAATAACAGCCAGCGCACTGCCGCGAGCCTCGTCGGTTGCTCCGAAAGCGTCGCGAGCCGTGAACTGGCGGCTGCCATTGAGAGTTTGCGGCGATTTTTCACACGGCACGGCTTAACCGTGTCGGGAACGGGTTTGATCACTCTGCTCACCGCGCACGGAGCGCAGGCATCTGTCGGCGCCGCAACCGTCGCGGCCACGATGTCATCGGCATCGGCGCTCGCGTGCGCATCCGAGGCCTCTCTTTTTCTTGCACTCATGAAAACAACCACCACCACAAAAATTATCGTCGCCGCGGCTGCGGCGCTTCTCATCACCTCGGGCACCGTGCACTATCTTCTCACGCGTGAGGATGTTCACTCTCATGCCGCCCAACCGAAAGCAGGAGACCAGTCGTCCGCTGCACTTGCCAGGGCCGGCGTTTCGCAACCCACGCCCAGCGTTGCCGCAACACCGGCCACGCCTTCGCCACGGACGTCCCGCCCCTCGCCCTCGACCGTTGCGGCGGAGGCCAAGGTTCTTCCAAACGACGACGAGGCCGCGCTAAAGGCCGCCCGCGAAAAGCAGAAGCAATTCTCTCAGCGCATGGGTCAACTCGCCCTGATGGGTGACTCACTGAAAGTTCAAGAAATCCTTCTCAGCGAGTATGGGATCCGCCTGTCGTTGGACGAAATCCGGACCCTTCAGGAACGCGGCCCGAAAGGGTTCCATTTCGGCGTGATCGAGCTTTGGTCGTCCCGACAACCTCAGGAAGCGCTGGCCTGGGCTGCCTCGACCCTTTCGCCGCAGGGTGCGGGAGTGGATTTCCAGCAACTTTTTCTCGATGCCGCGCGGAAGACTCTGCCGAATCTCAATCGCGATGCGCTGGCCGGGATGCTGCCCGAGGGTCCTGGGAAGGGCAGGATGCTGGACCTCGCGGAAGCAACCACGGATCCCTATTCCCTGGCGAATCGAATTCTCGCTGTAACCGATCCGGCAGAGCGCGCCTCGCGACTCAGGGTCCTGGCGCAGGGATGGTCCAACCCTGAGACCTCCGCCGAATGGGCGCGGCAAAACCTTAGCGGCGCTGACAAGACGGCGTTCTACTCCCAGGTCAGTTACAACCTCGCCCACCAGAACCCACAGGCCGCACTGCAAGTTCTCGCCGAACTGAAAGGCACGGATGCCTACGCAGGCACCTTCGGAGCGATGATGCGCGGCCTGGTGCAGGAGGGTGGCCAGGGCCAGCAGGCAGCGGAGTTAATCGCCAACTCGGACCTCAACCCCAGCCAGCGCGCCGAACTCATCTCGGAACTGGCCCGTCGCTGGGTGCGACAAGATGCAGACGCGACCATTGCCTGGGTCAACACCCTCACTGCCCCGGAGGATTTTCGCGCCGCCATCCCGCTTCTCGTTTCTCAACTCGACAACGACCGGGTGAGTCGCACGGTGGAATCCTATCTGAAAAACCGGGACCCCGTGATGGAACTGGCGCTGATTGAAGCCGCCGCGCCACCCGGCCTTTATTTCGATCCGGAGAAATCGCGGCTGATCCTCGATCCCCTCATCAGCAAAGATCCTGGGCTCAAGCTGACGTCGGGTGAAGGAAGCGGATCGAGCAGGGAGGAGATGCTCTGGAGCTCCGTCAATCAAACCGCCAAACGCCAGGCGGAGGCCGGCCAGCCCGCGTCCGCGATGGAATGGCTCGCCAAGCTTCCCTTCGCCAGTCAGAACGATTACGCCAAGGCGGCCGCCGATGTTTTGACCGTGTGGAAACTCAAGTCAGAGACCGAGGCTGCCGCGTGGCTGGAGAACTCCGCTTTGAGTGCTGCGCTCAAATCCGACTTGCTGAACGCCGGTCCGCCTTAGCCGGAACGATTCAGTTGAAATCGGGGAGCGCGACCGTCCCGGTCGCTCCGGTCGGCGTCCCGCCGACTGGCTCAGTGCACCTCGCAATTCACCAAACGGTGCGTCGTCTCGTGGCAACAATGGTCTTCGGCGGGACGCCGAAAACAACGGGCGAGACGCCCGCGCTCCCCAGAGCAACTGCATCGTTCCGGCTTAGGACGCCTCGCAGGCGTATCTACTGAGTGAATGTTATCAGGTTCAACTCGTCCTTTTCCTGCATCGGTTGCTGCATTTTCACACGTAACACCTTGCTAACCAATCGGATTGGAAATTCGGATCACTGTCACCAGAACTGGTGACTGGTGGGAAAAACGGTAAAGGCTATTGTCATCCCGTTGTTGCGCACTTTGTTCTCAGGTGCGCACGTGTGAAAAAGGCCGGACCTGTTGTCCGGCTTTTCTTTTTTCCCCGATCCGCGCGTCTCTTCCGGTGCTCCCCAAGGGTGCCGAACTTCTGTCTCCACCTTCTTGGCTTTCTTCCTCTTTAAGACTTTCAGGAGTCTGCGCGCAGAGCGTTTCCGCGATTGCAAATTGTGGTCGCGAGTTTTACAACCTCACCACTCCATGAAAATCACGAACCAATAAGGAGCAAGCCATGAATCGCATTGCACCATCCCTGCTGGGCATCATCGCACTCGTATCCACCGCGACTTTTGCCGGCGAGCTCAAATACTCGATCACGCCCAATTGCTTCGAGCAAAACCCCGACAACAAACCGCTTGGCCCCTGCCACGGCGGCGTGGTGATGGACAAGGCCGGCAATATTTATGTCACCACCGACACCGAGCGCGGCATTGTGGTCTTTTCGCCCGCCGGCAAGTTCTTGCGCGCCGTCGGTCCGACGCGCATTCACGGGCTGGAAGTGCGAGAGGAGAATGGGACGGAATACCTTTACTGCGCGCGCCCGTCCGATCACGAGGTCGTCAAGCTCAAGCTCGATGGCGGACAGGTGTGGGCGATTCACTTTCCGCACGAGGCGGGCATTTATAAGGACGAGAAGGGCTTCAATCCCTGCGCCGTCACCGTCGCGCCCGATGGTTCGATCTTCGTCGCCGATGGTTACGGGTCGAACTATGTGCTCAAGTTCGACAAGGATCGCAAATTCATCAAAGCTTTCGGCGGGCCGGGCGAGGCGGAAGGAAAGTTCAAGACCTGTCACGGCATCGGGCTGGACACGCGCCAGGGCAAACCGCTGCTGCTGGTTTGCAACCGCAACAACAATCGCGTGGAACACTGGGACCTCGACGGCAACTTCGTGAAGATCATTCAGAAGGACTTGCGGATGCCTGCCGCCGTGCATATCCGCGGCGATTACGCCGTGTTCCCGGAGTTGCAGGGCCGCGTCACCGTTCTGGACAAGGACGGCGCCATCGCCGCGCAAGTCGGCGATAATCCCAACGAAAAGCAGCGCGCGAATTTCGGCCTGCCGCAGGATCAGTGGAAAGATGGCATCTGCAACTCGCCACACGGCGCTTCGATTGACAAAGACGGCAACCTCATCGTGTCGGAGTGGAGCCAGTTTGGCCACCTCCACAAATTCACTCGCGTGAAGTAGGCTGGCCAATCCGTCTTTCCGATTTGGATCCGCCGCCCGCGTAGTCGTCTCCCTCGAAATCAAAAAGGCCCGGCGCTCGCCACCTTCATGGCCGGTTGTGTCTTGCGGTTATCTGACAAAGCCAAAATGGGCGCGAGGCCATGCGATCAACCAGACCCGGCCACGAAACTGGTTCTTCATTACCAGACCGGTGAATCGACTGTCGAACGAGTCAGCCGACGCATCTCCGAGCATGAAATACCCGTGCCCGCAATCCACCTCGCGGCCATTGGCCAGCTCGCCGTAGTCATAGTATTTGATTTCTCGCAGTTGCCCGGGAGGCTCGAGTTCTGTTCCGTTGATGTAAATGCGATTCTTCCGGATGGAAATTCTCTCGCCGGGCAGGCCCACCACGCGCTTCGCGACGGGTGTTCCCTCGCTGTTGTAATAGAAGTAGATTTCCCAGCGCCTCGGTGACCGGAAATAGCCGGTCACCTTTTCCAACAGGATGCGATCGCCGTTTTCATAGGAGGTGCCCTGAAGCGTTGGCGCCATTGAATCCGACGTCATGACTGTGCTTTCAAAGGCGAGGTGATAAAGAACAAAGCACACACCGATGCAAGCGAACAAATGCTCTCCCCACCGCAACATTCTTCGCACCCAGGATCGACCGGCGCTGCGGGATGACTGCGTCGGCGGCTGGGTGTTCACAGGCGAGCGGGAACTGGCGGCAGATCCTTCGCTGTTCCATTTGCATCCTTGGTCTCACAGGGATGCGCCGAGTCGAGAGTCTGTTGAATTTCCTGCTGTCGTTGCTGCCATCGGAGTCTTGCCGAACGGCTGGCTCCCGCAAGCCGGGCGGGTGTCACGAAAAGGGCGAACGTGACGAGACCACCCAGTGAGAGCGCTACAACGCCGCCGATACGCTTCAAAATGCCGCGCCCTTCACGCGAGTTGATCGGCTGCGGATCACCGATTGGTTCGGAGCTGTTTTCAATTGGCATAACACGACCTTTCGTTGGAAACACTTGAGCGCGGTGTGAACGGCGTTGTATTGGCGAGCACTTTGCTCGTCGTCCGCGCCGTGGCTCTATTGAGTATGCACAGCAAACCGTCCGGGCGGTTCACGTCGCCCGTGCGAATGAAGTTGCTGCAGCGGCACGCGGTGTCACATGCACTCGAGAGAGCGCACTTCGCGCATGCGGCGCAGCCCTGAAATGGAGGCGGCCCATAATCCAGGAAATCGCGGCCCTGCAAAACGTGTCCGTCCAGACGCAAAGGATTGTTGGGGCGATCTTCGCCAATAAGCCGTTCGCACGGATAGAGCCGCCCGCTGGGCGCGACCGCGATCTCGCCCGCGCCGAAACCGCAGCGCGTCGTTTCTTCGGTCATGGGCAAATGGGCCAGGTCACCGGCCTTGACGTCGAACCAATTCAAGCTGAACTCTGGCAACCATTGCCGCCACAAGGCGCCGGCCTCTTGAACGAGCTGTTCCAGGCGAACGCCATCCTGAGCGGTCCAGACCGTCCACAAATCCAGAGAAAGGTCGACCTGCCGGATTCCCAGCTCATGGAGAAAGACCAATCCCCGGGGTATTTCTCCAAGCGTGTCCGGCCGGACAACAGCATTAACGCGAACAGACTTCCCGCTCCGGATCAGCCGCCGCAACGTGGCTTCAACGGTCGACGCAGTGCCATGACCTTGCGCGTCCCGGCGATGACGATTGTGAATCCCGGGATTGCCATCGAAACTCACGGCCAGATCGAGATCGTCCGTCATAATGACCTTCCAGGCCTCGTCGTGCGTGGCAGTCCCGTTGGTCGTCAGGTTGAATCTGACATCTCGGTTTGACTCTGCCGCCCGACTTCGCGCATAGGCCATCCAATCGAGAATGCGAGCGGATTCCAACAAGGGTTCACCGCCGAAAAAACTCAGGTCGAGCTGACCTCCAGGTGCCAGACTGCGAAACGCGCGGTCGATGGCAGCCATTCCAATTTCCCGGGTCATCGGAAAGCTGAATTTTTCCCCGGTGTAGCAGTACGTGCAGCGAAGATTGCACGCGTGGTTCACCATCAGAGTCAAACCGAAGCGGTCAACCGCGATACTCATCGCCTTACCGATATGCAGATGACGTGCCAAAGCCCTGAATCCACGGGAGCTTCACGAATACCTGGCGACGACGCGCAAATAGTGTGTCGCGATCATCATTCCGCCCGAAACCATGCGTGATACTGACGCATCATGCGTGGCGAACACGCGCCGGTTGGACCCGAGCGAAACCGGCTGCCGATGAAACGAAATCCGGACTCGTGTGCAGGAGTCACGGAAACGAGCTTCGAAACAGTTCGGTTCCAAGCTGATGGCTGATCCGGGCGTCTCCGCCTGTTTTCCTTGCCGAAGCCGTCTAATTCCGCCAAATCTCCCTCGTGTACCGACCTCTGCTCCAATCCCTGATCTCTCGGCTGAGAATCGGGCGCTCCTCGGAGCCCGTGGGATTTCATTCCCGCAACGGTCAAACTCTGTCTGTGCTCCGGCGGAGCCGGAGATTTCCCGGCGTGGCACTAAGTCGCTTGAACTGCCGTTGGCAATCGATGATGACCGCGGCCGCCCTCCTTGCCCTCGGTTGTTGTGTCCAGGCCGCCGACGAAGCCTTGTTTGTCGCCCGGCCACTGACTGCTACGAATTCCTTCACGGCCGGAATCGAAGGGCCGGCCTGTGACGCCCGGGGGAATATCTACGCCGTCAATTTCGCGAAGGAACAAACCATCGGCAAGGTCACGCCCGACGGGAAAGCCGAATTGTTTGTCGAGTTGCCCGGCAAAAGCACGGGTAACGGCATCGTCTTTGGCCGGGACGGAACGATGTACGTCGCCGATTATGTTGGACACAACATTCTGCGCATCGATCCCGAGTCTCGTGCCATCTCGGTGCTCGTGCATGACGACCGGATGAATCAGCCCAACGACCTGGCGCTCGCGCCGTCGGGCGATCTTTACGCCAGCGATCCGAATTGGAAGGAAGGGACGGGACAGGTCTGGCTGGCGAACCCCGCCGGCAAGCTCACTTTGGTGGCGCCGAAGATGGGCACCAGCAACGGGATTGAAGTCAGCCCGGATGGAAAAACGCTTTATGTCAACGAGAGCGTGCAGCGCAATGTCTGGGCCTTCACCGTCGAACCCGGCGGATCGCTCACGCACAAACGACTCCTGAAGAAATTCGACACGCATGGTTTTGATGGGATGCGATGTGATGTGGACGGCAATCTTTATATCACTCGCCACGGCAAAGGCACGGTCGTCACACTCTCCCCGAGCGGCGAGGTATTGCGGGAAGTGGATGTCCTGGGTTCGAAGCCAAGCAACCTGTGCTTTGGCGGACCGGACGGACGCACGGTTTACGTCACGGAGGTCGATCACCGGCGCCTCGTGCAATTTCGAGTCGATCGACCGGGTTTGGCTTTCACCCGGCAGCGAGCCAGGTAACCCCACGCAATATTTCCTTAAGGCTCACTCCTTCAGTTCAATTCCCGCCACCGATACCGGCCCGGGCACGCCGAATTTGTTGAGTGTCCGGGCTTCGAGTCGATTCTGACCGGCGCCGATGTTCCAGATAAAAGTGTCGTCGGACGGCTTCCATCCGCCGCCGTCGATCCGAACTTCATAACGGTTGAAGTTGGGGGTCAGCGTCTTCAACGCGACTCTGATCTTCCCATCCTCCGGGAAGAGGCGCGGGCCGGACGGCGCGCCGGGAGACGCGAACGTGCAAAGGCTGGCGGCTACGAACCATTACTTCAACGCGGTCGATTTGTCGTGAGGATGGCGATAAGTTGCCGCGTTCATCAAGCAGGACACTATCGGTTCGGTGGTGAAGATGTCTCTGCCATGCGCCGCATCATCGTCCTGATTTGTCGAGAGTTGGGCGGCCGGCCGTCGGCGCGCGAAAGACTAAACGGCAACCTGCTCATTCGTTTGAGGGATCGAGGTTTCGATTCCGGGCTTTTCCACCGGGGACCAGTATTGCGGATACTTTTCCGGCGCGGCGATGATGGCTTCGAGGTCGAGTTGCTTTCGCTGTTTCCATTCGATCAGGCTGGCGGGGCGGTAGTCCGGATGGAGTTGACAGCGGCGGAACACGGACAGATCAATCCGTTCGTTGACCGTCTCAACCCAGCCCGCCTCCGTTTTCGCGTTGCGCTTCCAGCGTGTTTGCTTTTCCACCGGGTCGGACATGACCCACCGGACGTATCGTTTGCCGAGAGTAAGGATTTTCCAGACACCACGCAGGAATTCGGCGTAGGAGTCGCGCCGGGGCATGCTTAAATCTTCGTCCGTCACGACAATGCTCGAGCGGAAACTGAGGCCGCATCCCCGCGCCTTTTCCTGAATCCACGCCAGCGGCCGTTGCGGCAATAAGTCGTTTTGATAGCCACCGCCCGCGTTTCAATGCGCGCCCGCAAACCAGCGTTGTTCGACGTGGCGGTTGTCCACCTGTGGCGCATCGGCCTCATTCGGCTGCTTCGGGACGAAGTTGGTCCAGAGCATCGCCCAGTACGGCTTGCGTTGCTCGTCGAGAGCGAGTGCCTGGTAGGAATGCTGGACGATCTTGCTCAGGTGGGTGTTGTGAAACTGGAGCGTTCGCCTGCTGATCCCGGGAATGTTTCCGAAAGGCACTCCGAGAGAGCCGACGGTATCCCAGACGCCCAACAGTTTGATGAAATTGCGTCCGGAATAGGTGTGCCGAAGCAGAACGTTTTCTTCAAAGTCGAATTTCGTTTCACCGTGTCTCTGAAGGTATTTGAGTCGGTAGATGGGGCGGAGGGTGTCGCCTTTTCGGTAGCGCTCGTAAAGCTGCGCGAAGGACATGGGGGCGTCGGGTTTCAACAATCCACAACGCGCAATCACTCCCGCCAGGCTGCGCGCCGTGAAGGCGCCGCGGCTAAAGCCGAAGATAAAGATTTCGTCCCCGGGATTGTAGTGTTCCATCAACCAGCGATAGCCCAGGCGGATGTTCCCGGAGAGTCCGTAGCCAAACGCGCCGCCGGTGAAACGGTCGAGCAAACGAGTGCCGACGCCTTCATCGTAGAATTTCTCCTGCGGCACGCCATCCTGGCCCCGATCGGCCAGCATCAGCGCAAGACGCCAGACGTTGGTGTTGTTTTCAGGCTTGTTCCACGTGCCGTCGAAGAAGAGCGCCAGCCGCTTGCCCGGTTTGGGTGGTTTTTCAGGAAGAGTCATAAAGTCGGGTGCCGAACCATCGCAACAATCGCGCTGAGTGTATCCGCGCGGCTGAGGTGCGCAATTCCCGTGTAGGGGAACAAAAACCACGAACAAGCTGCTCCGTTGACGTCGCGGAAAAGCTTCCAATACCCGCCGCTCCGGGGCAACTACCGTCCTGCCTGCAGGTCTCTCAACAGATTCCAGACCTCCGGTTTCTGCCACGCATCGGCGCGCACCTGGGCATCCCAGAAAGACACACCGACCTGGCCGTCGTCCTTGAGCCACCGGAGTTGTTCCATGACGCTGTTGCCGCGCCACTCGTTGCGGCCCGACGGCAAACCGATCATGAGCTTCGACGCATGTTCGCCTGCGGCCGCCTTCTGGAACGCATAGCCGCGCCACTCGGGTGCGTTTGCACCGATCTCTGCGTAGCCCATGGTCGTCAAGGCATCGACGTGCGGCAGCAGATCCTTCCACCAGGTTTGGTTGGGCGCGTTCCACTGGTATGAAAAGGTGTCCACCGTGAGATGGCGGCCCTTCGCGTGCAATCGGTCGGAGAGCCGGCGAATGAATGCGACGAACGCCTCCTTGTCGGCTTCAAAGGAACCGTTGCCCTCGAGATCGACATCCACACCGTCGAGCTGAAGCCGGTCCACTTCGGCGATCAACGCCTCCATGAACTCGTCCGGATGTTCCGCGAAACCCGCGCGCGCCAGCGTCCAGTCCCACGATTGGACATGGTTGTAAACGCACAACAGCACACGCACTCCGTTTGTCCGGCCCCAGTCGCGCAATTCGGCGATGGCGTCATCATTCACCTCGTTGGTCCGTCCCGCGAAGACAAGCCCGCCGTCCATTGTTGGCTTCCAGAACTGCAGACCGAGATGCGTCAAGGCATCCTTCATTCCGATGCCGCCAAAGGATTCGGTGAGGCGGGCTTTGCACCGGGAAACCGCATAGGGCGGCACCCAGGTCATCACCGGCCGTTTCCATTCGCGAAATGTGTTGGTTGCTCCACAAGCGACGAACACGTTCGCGAACATGCCGACGAGCAACAGAACTGCCGGAATGGCGCGCCAGGCTTTCTTCATATTTGCGAGTCGGCCAGGGACCGGCGGTCCAACCCGGGAGGTTCCTGGATGAACGCGATCATCAGTGATCCGGCATGGCGGCCGGGCCGATGTAGCTCCGCGCGATGACCACGTTGTCGAAGAACACCACATTCACTGGATTCTTCGTCCACGAATCGGTGACATAACTTTCGAGCGTCAAGGCGTTGGCTTTGAGCTGCGCCGACTTCCGCCAATTGATGCCCTTCCAGTGCCCCTGCAGAACACCGTCAATCCAGAAGGCCTGCTCGCCGTCCGGACTCCCGGGCGTGTTGTGCTTGAGCATGAACTCGACGCAGATCCAGCGATCCAGCGGAATGAGCGGCGCGGTCGGAACACTGAACGAGTTGCCCCAGTATTTGCCGTCCCCCTTCGACGGTTCCATCTGGTGCCAATAGCTGTAAAAATTCCAGCGGCCCGGCGCCGTCCATCGACCCCAATCGCCCCAGGGTTCGATGGCGGTTGAAAAACGCTCGGTGCCTTCCGGCTTGAGGCCGGCCCCGCCAAACCCGCTCCACTTGTCGCCTCCTTGCAAACTTTTGTTCGCCCGCAACGTGACGAAGTGATGCACGTAATCGCAACCGGCGTCGAAGCGCGTGAAGAAGCGGATGAAGACCGTATCCGTCGGCTCAAACCATTTGGTCAAGCCGCCACCGGTGTCCTGTCCCAGGTGCGCCTCAACACGCACACACCGTTTGCCCAGGCGTGCCTCCGCACCTGGCGAAGCGAACGACAACACCTTGCCGTTCTTGTTGCCGGTTTCGTCCCATCCATCGCCAAGGTTGCCCGACTCGAAATCATCCGCGAAAATCACCTGGGCGTTCGTCTTCAACCCTGCGTCCCCGGCAAACTTCGCCGCAAGGCCGCTGCCGGATGGCAATTCACCTTTGTCCGCCAGGTTTACCCGGCTCTCGGAATCGACGCCCTGAACGCTTCCAGCGATGGCCAGTAGCGCCGCCGCCACACAAAACAAACCTGCTCTGTTGCGCATCAAGGTTATTCGGTTCACAGGATGAGGGATTGTTTGTCCCATCGCGCCTGAAGAAAGTCAATCGACACGCAGGAGGTGCGGTAGTAGCTCCAGGGGCATCTCACTTTGTTGCAGCCCCGCACGTGGGTTGCGTTCCCCCTCACCCTGACCCTCTCCCCAAGGAGGGAACAGCTGAAGCGGCGTTCCAGAACCCAGGACGCTCGCCAGCAAGAAGGCCGGGCGTCGTCGCTCTCTCTCCCCAAGGGAGAGGGCGGGGTGAGGGGGAAAGGAAGTGGCCGAATATTCGTACGCTTGCAAGATTTTGATACGCCCAGCAGCTCAGTTTGCAACATTGGTGGGCGAGTCCTCGCGAGCCGGCTCGTCGGTAGCCTCCTCCAACAAACTGCGCACTACCGGAGGTGTGCAAAGGATTCTGATCTTGCCGGATCGGGCTGATCCCGCCAAATCTCTCACTATGAGATTTCCCATGTCCCTGGTAGGGCGCGTCACTCCGTGCGCGCCGCGGTCCGACACTGCCAGACCGGCGCGCAGAGGACTGACGCGCCCTACCACGCCGCATGCCGTCTTGCTATTTTTTGACCGGTTGCGCGTGGCCCGTCTGCTTCTTCCCGTGATCGCGAGTGCAACTCTCGCCGCGGAAACCGTCACGAACTGGCCGCAGTTTCGAGGGCCGGGCGCCATGGGCGTTGCCGACAATCCCGACCTGCCCGACCGCTGGAGCACCAACGAGAATGTCGCGTGGAAGATCGAAATGCCCGGACGCGGCTGGTCTTCGCCCATCGTGTCGGGCGAGCGCGTGTTCCTGACGACCGTCGTCAGCGACGGCGAAATGGAGGCGCCGAAGAAGGGCCTCTATTTCGGAGGCGAACGCCGTGAGATCCCCCAGGCCACGCACCGTTGGCTGGTCCTGTGCCTCGACCTCAAATCCGGTCGCGAGCTGTGGCGCCAGGAAGCCCACCGCGGCACACCGCCGAATTCGTTGCACGTGAAGAACACCTACGCTTCCGAAACACCCGTGACCGACGGCGAACGGGTGTTCGCGTATTTCGGAAACGTGGGCGTGTTCTGTTACGACTTCGCCGGCAAAAAAATTTGGTCCACCAACTGGCCGCCGGTGAAAACACGCAACGCCTGGGGCTCCGCGGGTTCGCCAGTGCTCCACAAGGATCGCCTGTTCGTCGTCAACGACAACGATGAGAAAGCCTTTGTCGTTGCGCTCGACACAAAAACCGGACGCGAACTCTGGCGCGTGGACCGCGACGAAAAAAGCAATTGGGCCACGCCTTACGTCTGGCAGAACGAACAACGCGCCGAACTGATCACACCCGGCACACGGAAAGTCCGTTCCTACGACCTCGACGGAAAACTGCTCTGGGAATTCGGCGGCATGTCCTCAATCGTCATCCCGACGCCCTTCTCGAAGTTCGGTCTGCTCTATGTCTGTTCCGGCTACGTGGGTGACAAGGTGCGTCCCGTGTTCGCGATCAAGTCCGGCGCATCCGGCGACATCAGTCTCAAACCGGGCGAGACGAACAACGCGTTCATTGCGTGGCATCAACCCACCGCGGCTCCTTACAACCCGTCCCCGTTGCTCTACGGCGATTATTTCTATGTGCTGTTCGATTTTGGATTCCTTTCGTGCCACGACGCCCGCACCGGCGCCCAGATCTACGAAAAGCAACGCATCCGCCCGGAGGCGACCTCCTTCACCGCATCGCCGTGGGCGGCAAATGGGAAAATATTCGCGTTGAGCGAGGACGGGGACACGTTTGTGTTCCAGGCCGGTCCGGAGTATCGCCTGCTGCACACGAACCCGCTCGATGAAATGTGCATGGCGACACCGGCGATGGCGGGAGACCGTCTCCTCATCCGCACACTGACGAAGCTTTATTGTTTCAGGAAAACCCGGTGAGGCGGCTGGCCGTGCACGCGCTCACGCGCCCGGCCACGATCGACTTGGGTGCGCTTTTCAAATGATGCAACTCATACGCGGTTGCCAGCTATTGCCGCGCCGGTTGCGCAAGAAATTCGAAATGGCGTATCTCGGCCAGGCCGATCCGGATCTTGATCGACTCGGCTCCCGGCGAGACTTTCCACTGCCCGTCAAACTCATAGTCGCCAAACCTCCCCCCCAGATGCTCTAACGGCGTTCCTCGGTTATCGACAATCTGCATCAGCCGCAGACGGGCATCCTTCGGTTTCGGATTCAACTTCGCGCGAACCGTGTATCCTTTCAATTCCACCAACAGCTGGCAGGACTGCAGATTGGTCGTCAGAGTTGCAGGTGGCAGACCTCCGTTCCGAATTGGGAGGTCGAGGCTTGTCCATATTTGATCGGGTGCGAAGTCCTTCTGCCGCACGAATCCCATCCGAAGCCGCCACACTTCGCTCGGATTCAAACTCGTGCCTTCTGCGTCGTACGAGATGACACCATTCGTTTGAGCATAGTTGATGACACCAAAATCGCCTTCGTTCCCCGTCGTGTCGGTCGCCTCCATCAGTTCCGGAAGCCAAGCTTCGGTCGCCTGGCCATTCTGTTTCACCTCGAAACGTAGCGTCGTGAATGGCCTTCGATCTTTGGGCATCCAACGAAGAGTCTTCGTGCCCGACGTGACGTCGAGCAGTGAAACCTCCAAGTCTCCGTTTGTCCGCGTCAGCGGCAGGGCCATCGGCTTCCACACCGGATACGTCCCTGGCGTCGGATTCCGCATCTTGAATTCGGCGAGGGTGTCCCAGTGATCGGAACTGTTGCGGGCATAGATTCGGAACCTCAGAACTTTTCCCCGGCGCGGAAAGGAAGGAAGACTCCATGAACTCATGCAATTCAATGGTTTCTGGGGTAGATAAGGCCAAACTCTCAATTGGCCCGGCCTCATTTCCCACTCTTCACCTTGTTCATCCGCAATCGTTGCGCGGAGGTCGTAAAACATTTTGTCATCCGTCACAGGCAGTAGCGGCGCATTGGTTCCTCCCCGATGGCGAATCCAGACAACCGCCTTGTTCGGCAAGGCCAGTCTGCCATCCTCTACGTAGTGCGCCACGTCC
>Ga0075421_100003121_pt1 | contig 19770 bp, 19 predicted proteins | sample SoiMetdeltSBSDD5_FD_75292 | JGI IMG/M metagenome (GOLD analysis project Ga0075421, IMG submission 75292) | Bulk soil microbial communities from a Populus tree surrounding site in Tennessee, USA - Soil MetaG P. deltoides SBSDD5 | ecosystem: Environmental > Terrestrial > Soil > Tree plantation... | reverse complement strand
AGTTTCGGCGGCGTCCTCGGCCGGTTGGATGTCCTCGGCGTCCTCGACGGTTTCGGCAGCGTCCTCGGCCGGTTGGATGTCCTCGGCGCGCTCGACGTCCTCGGCCGTGCCGGTGTCGAGCGGGCTTGCCGGCTCGGCGTCGACGAGCGTGGCATCCGTGTCGGCGTCCGTGCGGTCGTAAACGTCCGTGCGGTTGGTGTCGGCGTAGGTGTCGGTGTCCGTGCGATCGGTGTCCGTGTCCGCGCGATCGGTGTCGGCGTAGGCGTCGGTGTCGGCGTAGGCGTCCGCGCGATCTGTATCGGCGTCCGTGCCGGCGTCCGCCCGGTCCTCGGTCATGACAGCATCCGCCTCGGTGCCCGCGGCGACATCCCTATCGTCCGTGTCATCGATTGCGGCGTCCGTGTCCGCGACGGCATCCGTGTCCGTGACGTCGTCCCGGGCGGGCATGCTCATGTCGGTGTTGCCCTCGGCCCACTCGGCGGTCTCGGCCGCCTCGGGGTCGGTGGGCACTCCGTCCTCGCGGAAGTGTTGCTCGCCCGGCGGGACGAACACCCCCTGCTCCCGCTCCTCGACTGTCTCTTTCGGATGGTCCGTGTCATGCGTCACGGCGGGTTCTCCTTCCTCGCGCCGGGACCGGGTCCTGACCGATCAGGTCGGCTACGAGTTCGCGGTAGTGGACAACGGCCTGGCGCAGTTCCTCGGTGTCCGCCTCGCCCTTGGCGTGGCGGAGCGCGATGTCATGGGCGGTGCGATAATTGCCGATGGTCTTGGCGTGCTGGACGGAGAGCAGGGCAGCCTGCTCGTCGAACTCGTCGACCGGGTAGCCGCGCTCCTTGACCAGCCGGGTGACCAGCTCGTCGGCCTGCCCGACCGCTCCTTCGGGTGACTCGACGAACTTGGACTGCAGCTGGCGCCACTGCTCGGCGTACCACTCGCGTGATTCGGGGCTGAGCTCTTTCAGCTTGAGTTCCGCGTGGCGGCGTTCCCGCTCGCGCAGTTCCCGCTCGGCGGCGAGCGCGCTGTCCTTTTCGGACGCCAGCCGCTCGAACTCGGGTCCGAACCGCCGGCGCAGGGCCTGGCTACGCAGGTAGTACCAGAGCCCGATCCCGGCGGCGACAAGCACGACTATTCCCGCGATGACGAGGATGATCTCGGGGGTGGTCATAGGAGGTCTCCTTTCCTCCTCTTATATCCCCCGAACGGGTTCGTGTTAACCAGCCGTAGTGGCAAGATATGCCTGCATCCGGGTGACCCAATAGTTGAAATCGGACGGAGTGCTCTGATAGGCCCCGACCATCATCGGCACCCCGAAGGTCCCGCTGCCCGTGCCGGCGCCGAACATGATGGCGACGACCCCGGCTTCGGCCGCTTCGGGCAGGTGCGATCCCCAGGTGACGGTCGAGCCGCTGACCGACACTTTCGGGTCACCGCCGGCGTTGCTGCCGAAGAAGCTCAGGTAGTTGCCGCTCATGGTGAATCTGTCGCCGAAGAAGTAGCTGGACGCCGAGTCCTGATAACGGTTGGGCGACACGTCGTCGAGGTCCGGGAAGCGCCCGCTGGCGTTCCAGTACAGCGGGCTGGGGGTTTGGGTGGAGTTGAGGTGGCCGCAGGCGATCTGCCACAGCACCGCGGGCAGGTTGAGCGCCTGCCGGATGGTCTTGACGTAAAGCAGGTAGTTGTTCCAGTGGGTGGCGTTGAGGTAGCGCACGTTCGACGCCGGGTTGGGGTCTCGGAAGATGCCGAAGTCCTGCCCCCACTGGTCGAACGAGATGAACTCCGCCGACGCGTCCACCCTCGCCGTGCGCAGGAACGCCGCCACCTGGTTGGCGACGTTGGTCAGGGACGCGCGGCCGGCGCTGATGCCCATGGTGTCGGTGTCCTTGAGCGCGTTGCGCACCGACCAGATGTTGACTTGCCATCCCAGGAACGCACTGGGGTTGTACTTCTTGATGGTGTGGTTGATCGCCTGCACCAGCCCCGTCAAGGTGTTGGGGAAGCTGGGATCCCCGGCGCCGAGCACGCCCGAGCTGTACGCCGCCGATGTGGCCGCGGCCATGCCGTTGGCGTCGTGGCCAAACGCCGCGCCGTGCTGCTGCTGGATATAGCCGAGCATGTCCGGCTCGATGATCCACCCAACCGGGGTGCCCCCAGCCGCGGAATGGGCGGATTGCGCCGCGGCTTTGAGCGCGGTGAAGAACTGTCCCACCCAGGAGCTGCGCTGCATGTTGGTCCAGTGGACGTCGACGCCGTCGACATTGCCATTCATTCCGTACTCGACGAGCACTGGCATCATGCCCAGCCGCTTGGCACTGTTGACCTGCGTGGCCGCGACCGCGCCCCAGTTGCCAAACTCATTTCCCAAAAGATATTTATAACCATATGTGGGTACCCGTCCGCGGGTCGCCAACTCGGAGAAGAACGCGTCGACGGTGCTGCCCGGGGTGTACACCGTCCCGATCGCCAGATAATCCGGGTGCCAGGGCGCCGTCCCGCCGCCGCTTCCGACCCGCAGCCGGTCAAGGTTGGGCCCGCCGCTCGCGGTGGTCGCGGACGCCCGCACGGTGTTGACTCCCGCCGCAAGCGTTGCGGTGATGGACTTTTCCGCCCACGCGGTCCACGCGCCCGTCGGCGGGAACGCCAGTTCGTCGGCGACGAGGACCCCGTTGACGGTCACGTCCATCGGCCGGTTGATGGTGGTCCCGTTGGCGTACCGGAACGCCAGGCTCGCTGACCCCGCAGTCGCCGCGTTCACCGAGAACTGCACATAGCTGCCGATGAGGTTGTCGTAATTGACGAATCCGGTGCCGGTGAAACCGGCGTGGTTGGACTCGACCACGCCCTGCGAGATGGTGGCGCTTTCGGCCTGATAGTCGGGGGGCGGCGGCGGTGGCCACTCCACCTCTAGGAAGTCAAGGTTGGGCCCGCCGCTGGCGGTTGTCGCGGTCGCCCGGATCGCGTTGACTCCCGCGTTCAGCTGCGCCGTAATGGTTTTCGTCTGCCACGTGGTCCACGCCCCGGTCGGCGGGAACGCCAGCTCATCGGCGACGAGGACCCCGTTTATCGTCACGTCCATCGGCCGGTTGGCCGTGGTCCCGTTGGCGTACCGCAACGCCACGCTCACCGGTCCCGCAGTCGCGGAGTTCACCGGGAACTGCACATAGCTGCCGATGAGGTTGTCGTAATTGACGAATCCGGTCCCGGAGAACCCGGCGTGGTTGGACTCGACCACGCCCTGGGAGATGGTGGCGCTCTCCGCCTCGTACCGGGTCGGCGCCGCCAACGCCGAACCGCCGGGCGCCACCAACAAACCTGTGATCAATCCCGTTATCGCCGCGCGCCGCACAGTCGTCTCCTTGGTCGGGGGCCTTGGCGCGGCATCCTGGAGCGTATCGTACCGCGAGACTAGAGTATCGACGTGAGTGAGATTCCTGAAGGGCCGGTGGGTGAACCGGTCCGGGCACGCATGTCGCGACTCGCGCGCCTCCTGCGCTTCGAGTTGGAACCGCAGAACCTTCCGGCGTGGCTGCGCCGCACGCGGGGCGAGCACCGGGTGCCGGTCGCCCTGGCCATCATCGCCCTGATCGCCCTGCAGCTGTCCCTCAGCAACGACCTGGTGTTCCGGCCCTGGTTCCTGATGCCGTCGTTGGAGGTCGCGCTGCTGGTGGTGCTGCTCATCGCCAGCCCCACCCGGATCACGCGCGAGTCGGCCATCCTGCGCTTCACCGGCTTGGCGCTGGTCGCAGTGGCCAGCGTGGCGACGCTGTGGTCGGGCTGGCGGCTGGGGAACGGGCTGCTCAGCGGCGACTTCGAGGGCGACGCGGCCGACGTCCTGCGCAGTGCGATCTCCGTGTGGTTCACCAGCGTGATCGTTGCGGCGCTTTGGTACTGGGAGCTGGACCGGGGCGGTCCAGCCGCGCGCGCCCACGCCCGCAATCCCTACCCCGACTTCCTCTTTCCGCAGATGACCGCGCCCGAGCTGGCGCACAAGGACTGGGAGCCGACCTTCCCCGACTACCTGTTCCTGTCGTTCACCAACACCACCGCGTTCAGCCCCACTGACACCCTGCCGCTGTCGCGCTGGGCGAAGATGGCGATGATGGTACAGTCAGCGGCTTCGATCCTGCTGGTGGCCCTGGTCATCGCCCGTGCCGTCAACACGTTGCACTAGGGTCGGGACATCAACCTGTATGATGCGCGAGGGGTAGGGATGGGCGGAGGTCGTCGATGGTTCGCAACACCGGCAACCTCGCCGCGATCGATCCGGTCTCGCGTCACAAGCTGTCCGACGAGCTGACGGCGAGGATCCTGCGCCACATCCGCGAGGAAAACCTCGGTCCGGGCGACCGGCTCCCCTCCACCCGCGACCTTTCGGCGCGCTTCGCCGTGGCCACCCCGACGCTGCGGGAAGCGTTGCGGCGCTTGGAGGCCACGGGCGCCGTGGAGATCCGGCACGGCTCGGGGGTCTATGTGCGCGGCGACCTGTCGCTGCTCATCCTGACCAACCCCAACCAGGCGCCGCTGGCCGGGGCGATGCTAGTCGACCTGCTGGAGGCGCGCGAGATCATCGAGCCGCCGCTGACCGACGCGGCGACCAGGCACGCCACCGACGCGCAGCTGGCCGAGCTGGCGCAGGCGCTGGAGCAGGCCGACCGCGGGCTCGACTCCGACAACGACCTGCACGCCGCCAATATGGACTTCCACCGGGCGATCGGCCGGTGCTCCGGCAACGCCGTGATGGCCCAGGTGATCGGTTCCCTGCTGGACATCTACCGGCGCGAGCAGCTGACGGTGCGGAATCTTTACGGCGACCGCGAGTCGGACTTGCGCGCCCACCAAGCGATCCTGGCGGCGATGCGGGCGCGCAAGCCGGTGCGTGCCGGGCAGCTGATGCGCGATCACCTGCGCGACGTTCGCACCGTCGTCAGCCGCGCGGTCAGCTGACGCCGTTCAGATCGACCGTGATGAAGCGCGGCCGGTAGATGGTGACATCGCGGTAGACGTCTGCGGCGCCGCCGCTGTTGACGTTGTAGGAAATGGTCAGCCGCCCCGGGTTGGCGCCGGCGAGCGTGACGGTCAGGCCGGGACTGAGAAAGCGGTCTATCTTCATGGCCATCCGGTATCGGTGGTGGATTGCCGCGACACCTTGCCCGAAGGATCCGCGAAGTGACATGGTGAGCAGATCACTTTGGAAGGAGGTTGAGGATCGCGGTGTCCTGGACTGAGCGGCTCAATGATGCGCTGCCTCGCATGCGGTTTGGTGGGGCGGTGGTGGACGTTTACGAGTGGGCGCACTGGGCCGAGCCTGTGGAGAACCCGCCGCATCGGCACACCTACTTCGAGGTCTGCCGAGTCGAGGGCGGCGACGGGCGCTTCGTTGTAGAGGAGAGGAGCTATCCGATCGGGCCGGGGGACCTGCTGTTCGCCAGGCCCGGAGTACGGCATCAGATCCTGGGACCCGACGGGATACACCTGTCGTGGGTGGCTTTCGACGTGACCGCCGACCCGCGGGCCGCGGCCGATGACATAAGCGTTCTACTGCAAGGTTTCCTGCGCGCGGATACGGCGGTGGTGAAAGACGACGGCCAGGTCGGTGCGGTGTGGGAGGTGCTGAAGCTGGCGGCGCGGGGTGCGCGGGTAGCCGGCCACCAGGCGCTGCTGGCCGCGCTGGGGCAGGCGCTGCTGCTGGGGCTGGCGCGGGCGGGCGGCGGCCAGGATCTGGCGGCCATGCCGCAGCCGGCGACCGAGCGGAACTCCCGCGCCGTGCATATGGCGGTGCGCTACATCCACGACAACCTCGACCGGCCGCTGCGCGTCGAGGAGCTCGCCCGGCATGTGCATGTCTCGCCGCGCCAACTCACAAGGCTCTTCGCGTCGGGGCTGAACACCTCACCCGCGTCCTATGTGGAGCGTGTGCGGCTGGAGCGCGCCGCTGCCCTGCTGGTGCGCACCGAGACGCCCATCAGGCAGATCGCGGCGGACCTCGGCTACCCCGACGTGCCCACGTTCACCCGCGCCTTCGCGCGCCAGCATGGCACGCCTCCCGGCCGCTTTCGCCGCGCCGCTGACCTGTCGCGTGTGCTGACCGCCCCGCCGCCGGAGGTTTGAGCGGTCGCCAACGGGAGCGCCATGCGGCTCGCCGCCGCGGGCAGGCCCGATCCTTTTGGCTGAAGGCGAGCATGATTGGATGATCGACATGGAGTTCTCCGGCAGGGTCGCTGTGGTCACGGGCGGCTCGCTGGGCATCGGCCGGGCCGTGGTCGACCGGCTCGCCGCCGGCGGCGCCTCAGTAGTCTTCTGCGGCACCGATCCGGCGGCCGAGCCCTTGCCGCCAAACGTGATCGGGCGGGTAGCCGACGTTCGCGACGCGGCGGCGATGCGGGCTCTGGTCGCCACCGCGGTGGAACGCTTTGGCGGCGTGGACATCCTGGTGACGAGCGCGGGCATCCAGCGCTACGGGACCGTCGAGGATACCAGCGAGGAGCTGTGGGACCAGGTGCTCGGAGTCAACCTGACCGGGGTCTACCTCGCCAGCCGAGCGGCGATCCCGGCGATGCGGGCGCGCGGCCGCGGGTCTATCGTCGCGGTCTCGTCCGTGCAGGCGTTCGCCACGCAGCAACGGGTGGCGGCATACACGGCAAGCAAGGCAGCGATCAACGCCCTGGTCAAGTCGATCGCCGTCGACTTCGCGCCGGAGGGGATCCGGGCCAACGCGGTCTGCCCGGGTTCGGTGGACACGCCGATGCTTCGTTGGGCCGCCGACCTGTACAAGGGCGAGTCGACCGTCGACGAAACCGTCGCGCAGTGGGGGCGCACCCATTCGCTCGGGCGCGTGGCAAAGCCGTCGGAGGTCGCCGAGGTCGTGGCATTCCTCGCCTCCGACCGGGCGTCCTTCGTGACCGGCTCGGAGTACCGCGTCGACGGCGGCCTGCTCGCGGTCAATCCGGCGGCACTGCCATGAGGATTTTCCATGACGGCTTTTCTCGGGACGCCGCGCCTGGACCATCCCGAAGGCGTTGCGGTGCACGCTGCCGGGCACCGTGCCCGATGGCCTGGCCTTCGGCCCCCGACGGTCTGCTATACATCGCCTGTTACGAGCCGAGCCAGATCCTGCACCTGACGACCGGGGGCTCGGTCGAGCCGGTGGCGCATGACCCGACCGCACACGATCCTTGCCACCCCACGAACATCGCCGTCCGTGGGTCCACCCTCATCGCGGCCAACCTGGGCCGCTGGCACCTGACGGAGTTGAGCCTGCAATGGCACTGGTTGACTGGCCGCTGGCGGAGCTGGAATCGTACAAACCCGCGCGGGAGGAGCTCGGGGACTTCGACGAGTTCTGGGCCCGTACCCTCTCGGAATCCCCCATGTCGGCGGCGGAGTTCACGCCCTATGACGCCGGGCTGTCCACAGTGGACGTCTTCGACCTCACCTTTACCGGGTTCGCCGGTGACCCCGTGAAGGGCTGGCTGCTCAAGCCGCGTGGCGTCAGCGATCCGCCTTGCGTGGTGACATTTATCGGGTACGGCGGCGGCCGTGGCCTTCCGCACGATTGGCTTGTGCTCAGCGCCGCCGGTTACGCCAACCTCGTCATGGACACCCGTGGCCAAGGCTCGCAGTGGATCGCCGGAGACACCCCCGACCGCATCGCCGGAGCGGTCGACCCGCAGCATCCCGGCTTCATGACACGCGGGATCCTCTCCCCGGAGTCGTACTACTACCGCCGCCTGATCACCGACGCGGTGCGCGCGGTCGACGCCGTGCGGGCCGCGCCCGGCGTCGACGCCTCCCGGGTCGCCGTCGCAGGCGGCAGCCAGGGCGGTGGGCTGGCGCTGGCCGTGGCGGGTCTGGCGATCGGGGTCAAGGCAGCCCTCATCGACGTGCCCTTCCTGTGCCACTGGCGCCGCGCCATGGACATCGCCACGACCGGCCCGTACCCGGAGCTCGTCGGCTACTGCAAGATCCAGCGATCGAACGTGGATCAGGTCCTCCGGACGCTGTCCTATGTGGATGGTATGAACTTCGCGGCGCGGGCCTCGGAGGCGTCCGCGCTGTTCTCGGTGGGCCTGATGGACTCCACCTGCCCACCGTCGACCGTGTACGCGGCGTACAACCACTACGCCGGGCCGAAGCGCATGGATGTCTGGCCCTACAACGGTCACGAGGGCGGACAGTCCCACCAGATCCGCAACCACCTGGATTTCCTGGCCGAACACCTGTAGCGCCAGGCCCACGTAGCGCGATCGCTATGTGGCGTGTGCGGGCCGGGGTGCGAGCCAACCCGCCTGCATGGTCTTGTTGGTGGACTCGTCGACCAATGCCGCACGGACCGCTCCCGGCGCATCACGCAGGCGTGGCACGGCGAACACCGCCGTGACGTCCTCCCCGCGGAAACGCGCCGCGTAGCACACGATCCGCCACTCGCCCTCGTCCCAGTGCTCCCGTACATCGGAGGAGAGCAACCGTGCGATCTGGCGGTAGACGCCGCTTCGGTGCAACTGTTGCACGGTGGCGGCCAGCGGGACCTCATCGGAGGCGCCCGCCAGCGGGTGGGTCAGGCGCACGCGCAACCGGCGCAGTGGTAGCAGCCAGTAGGCGTCGCACTCCGGAGAGAGGGCGGCGACCATGGCCAGCTCGGCGGCGATGACGGCGATGGCGTTAACCGGTTGCGCGGCAAGGGCTTCCAGCCACGCGGCGGGGTCCACCACCGCGGCCGTCGAAGCGAGCAGCAAGGCAGCGGCGCGGGCGAAGGACCGAACTCCCACGGGCGCGCGCCGGGCGCTCATGCATCCGCAGGACGCCTCCGGCACGGTGAGGCGAGCATAGCCAAGGTAGGCAAGGAAACCGGCGGTGACGGCGACCGCGGCGACCGCCTCCACCCGCAGCGCCGGCGGCAGCAGCAGGGCCGCGCCGAGCACCAGCTCCACCACTGCCACCCCGCGATACACCGGCAGGGCGCGCCCGGACCCCACCAATCGGGGCAGGGCCGAGCGCGCGGCCGCGGCGGGCGCGTGGCGGGACAGGAGTTTGACACCGGCGGCCCAGACCAGCACCGCACCGATAACCGCCGGCTGTAGCGACGCGACCCACCAGGACATGAGGAACTCCTTCGCAGTTGTCAGGCGGCCGCGTAGACGGTCGCGATCTCGATCTCGTTGGTGTCCGGAATCCAGGCGCCCAGCACCTGGACGTGCGAGCCCACCTTCATCAGGGACAGGTCCGCGATCGGGGGAGTGTCGTTGTAGACGGCCGCCGAGGTGCCCGGCACGACCCACCCCACGATCCGCTTGCCTCGGTGGTCAAAGTGGACCGCGTTGCGGGCGATCGACGCCACGTGCACGTGCAGGTTCACGATGTTCACCCACACGGCGTCGGCCGCGAGGCTCCCGTCGGGCAGCCGCACGCCGCGCGCGTAAAGGCCATCGCCCACCCGCACCGCGCCGAAGGTGGTCGGGCGCAGCTTCCATACACTTGAGCCGTTGGTGACCCGGATCCGCCACCGCGTCCCATCTGAGCCCGCGACAATCAACAGGGTGCCTTCGATGCCGGTGACCCGGCCTTCGGCGAAGTCCGGGTCGGGCGCGCCGGGCGCCACCTCGGACGTGCCCGATGCGAAGGCCGCCTCGGGCGCAAGGGATCCCAGCGCGGTGGCGCCGACGAAGGCGCCGGTGCCGCCGAGCACGGCCGCGCCGAGCAGCCGGCGGCGATCCATCGAGATGTCCACGATCGAGCCTCCTTCACGCCGTGATCAGGACGGGGAGAACCCCGCTGGAGAGACTGCCCAACGCGCTGAAGGCCGCCGGGGTGAAGTCGATGAGGCGGTTCCATGTGCAGTTGGTACCGCCGCAACAGACCGTTTGACCGCAAAAGAGATCTGTCTGCGGCCCGCAGTCGGCGATCTGTGTCGCGACCCGCCGCCCGTTGCACAGGTTGGTGGTGTAATGCGTGAACCCGCAGGTGCGGCGGTTCAGGTATTCGCCGCAGCTGTCCGGACGGGTGATGGCGAAGCAGGCGTCGGAGGTGTTGGGCCAGGCATGCTGGTAACTGCCGGAGTTGCATGTGCCGCAGGCACCGTGCCCGGCCGTCCCGCACGGCCCCCAGGCGTTGCCGCAACAGAACCACGAAGCCACGCCGTACAAGCCAGCCATAGATTCCTCACTTTCAACGGAGGATTTTGACGCGCACCATGGTCGGCCGGACGGCTGGCCCGAGGAAGATATCTCCCTAAATATTTTTACCGGGAAATGTATCGTTGCCTCTGCCCGATCGGCGCTATACTGCGCCGCCGCGGACTGCGGCGCAGCGCATCGCCGGCAAGCGCTTTGACGTTATTCGTAGGTAGCGATTTGTAGGTAGCGTCGGGTTCGCAGGGCGCCATCACGTGCTCCGGCGCTGGACCGAGGGAGTGGAGACAATCATGGTAGGACGTGTGCGCCCAGCCTCTGTACTGGTAGCCGCCGCAGCTGTGGCCGGCATCGCCGGGTACCTGGGGCTAGTCACCGGGCGGCTGAGCATCGACCTGGGCATCGGCCGGCGGATGCGTCCGCTCGGGCCGCAGACGGTTGATATCGAGGCCCCGCGTGACCTGGTCTTCGACGTGATCGCCCAGCCCTACGTCGGCCGTGCCACGAGGGCCCAGCAGGAGAGGATCCAGGTGCTCGAGCGCAGCGCCGGGATGGTCCTGGCCGTGCACCGTACGCCGATCGGCCGTCGTCTGATCGCCGAGACGGTCGAGACAGTCGTCTTCACCCGCCCCGGCACCATCGACTTCCGCCTCGTACGCGGCCCTGTCCCGCATGTACGGGAACGCTTCAGCCTCATCGGCGACGGCGAGCACACCCGGCTGGAGTACACCGGCGAAATGGGCAGCGACGGCTGGGCGCTGGGCGACAGTTGGGCAGCGGTGGTGGCCAGGCGGTGGGAGGCAACCGTCGCCGCCGCGCTCGCCAGCGTGAAATCCGAAGCGGAACGCCGGCACGCACTGCGACGTAAGGCGCCGGCTCGGGCCCGCCCCGGCACGCCTGCCGAGCGGCGGGGTACCGCCGGGACATAGGCCCGGTCCGGTCTGATCGTCACGCTCGGGTTGTCGGGCTACCAAGGAAAGGTGGCGCGAGCCTCAGCGAACAAACTTCGAGCCCTCAACTCGTCACGATCCGCCGCGCCGGCGTAGGGCCCGCCACGCCTGCCAGGCCTCGCCGAGAGTGAACGGCACCGCCGCAACCGTGGCGGCGGCGGCCAGGGTGCACCAGCCGCAGACCTTGCGATGCTTGGTGACCTGTTCGGCGAACAGCCACCCGCTTGCGGCGGCGTCCGCGGCTGTCTTGGCGGCTGCCAGCAGCGGGACCCACGGGTGCCGGTGGGCGCGATCCGCCGCCCCCATCCCGATCAGAGCCAGCGTGCCCGCCGCGTTGGCCAACGCCAACGTTGTGTCCGGGGTATGGCCCACCGCGTACGCCTCACCGCTGGCGTCCACCCGATCGGCGTCCAGCCCTCGCAGCGGGGGCTCTGGCAGGTGCCGCACCAGACCGTACTGATAGGCGGCGATCACCGTACACGCCCCGCTGGCCAGCAGGGTCAACCCGGCCGCCCAGCGACGGCGCCGTACCGTCGGCGAGTCGCTCAACCGCAGATCGTCACTGACCCGCTCGGCCGCCCGGCTCGACGCGCGGCCCACCCCACCTGACCGCGGCCGCACCTGCTCCGCCCGCAGACCTGGATTCATCCGGCCCATTGCTCGTCTCCTCCGGTATGTGTTGTCCCCATTCCTCGCCGTACACCGACCCCGGCTTGTCGGCTACGTGCCCCGGCTTGTCCGCTACGTGCCCCGGCTTGTCCGCTACGAGCAGGGCGTAGCCGAGCACACCCTCGGCGATGGCGGCACGGGTGGCGGCCAGCACGGCGGGAGCGCGGTCGAAGTCGAGCCCGAGGGCTTCGGCCCGTTTCCGGGCGGTCATCCGGACCAGGGTGAGGCGGGCCTCGATCTGGTCCACCATGGCGGTGATCGCCTGGTCGTGGCGTTCGGTGTGGGTGACCCGCAACCCGGCGGCGGCCAGCAGGGCAGCGTACTCGTGCAGGGGGCGGGCGTCGGCGACGCACGCGATCCACGCGCCGAGCCCGGTCAGCTGCGGGGGGAGCCGGTCGGGGTCGGCGGTGACGTCGGTGATGCCGACTCGGCCGCCCGGTTTGAGGACCCGGGCAAGTTCGCCGACCGCGGTGGGCTTGTCGGGGAAGGTGCACAAAGCGCATTCGCACACCACCGCGTCGAACCAGCTCGCGTCGGCCCCAAGCCGCTCGGCGTCCCCGACCTGGAATCTGACCTGTCCGGCGAGGCCGGCTGCCTGCGCCGCCGCGGACGCGAGGGCCACATTCGAGTCGGACAGGTCCACCCCGGTCACCTCGACGCCGTACTCCGCGGCGAGCGTAAGAGCCGTGGTGCCCCGGCCGCTGGCCACATCGAGCACCCGCTGCCCCGCGCGCGGGTTGAGCCGGGTGGCGAGCCTGCGGGTCAACGCCAGGCCACCGGGGTGGTAGGAGTCGCCGAGCAGCAGCGCCACCACGTCCGAGCCGTACGCGGCGGCGCAGCAGGCCTTGGCCCGAGCCGCCGTGCCCCGGTCGATCAGCGGTTTCACCGGATCCTCCGTCCCACGTTGGTGGCGTCCGGTGCCACCGCGCCGCGGCCGTCCCTGCCCGCGGAGGCGCGAGCGATCTTCGACCCGTATGGAGAGCTGGTCAGCAGCGGCTGTAGCTGGGCGGCGTTGGGCACCACGTCGGCCACCGAGCTGCCGGACATGTGCTCGCGCACCTGTTCCCGGTAGCCGACGGAGTTGTAGGCGCAGAAGGGAATCAGCCGGCCATCGGGGGTGATCTCCTCCACGCAGCACTTCATCAACTGCTTGACGTTCAAGGTGTACGGGTCCTGGAAATCCTGGACCACGATCATGAACGCGCGATCGGTCAGGTGCGCGATCGCCTCCGGCAGGTTGATTCCGCACGCGTCGGCGCAGTCCAGCGCGGCAGCGGCGGCGGCCAGCTTCTCGGCGGTGGTGTCGGTACCCATGAACGCCGATGCCGACCATAGCTTTTCCAACGCTTCTCGGACCGTGTCATCAGGCATCACGCGGTTGGTTACATAGTCCAGATAGTCCTCTACTTTGAGCAGTCGGGGGATCGGGGCGAGGCCGAAGTCCGCTTCCCCGGGGATGCCCTCGGTGAGCAGGTACGTGATGGACCGGCACGTGGGAAAGCAACACGGAACCGGGAAGAAATCCGACGCCTGGAACCACTGCGGTCGTTGGGCGGCGATGCCGTGGATGATGTCCGAGTTGGTCAACCGGGTGAGCGGATCGAACTCGACGTGCCGGCCGGAGTGGGTGACCGGCTGGAACGACACGCTGCGCACGGCGGGGTGGGCCAGCCCGTACTCGATGATCGCGCCGAGCTCGTGGTCGTTGAGACCACGTTCGATGGCGGCGACCAAGGTGACCGTCAGCCCCGCCTCGGCGCAGTTGTCTAGAGCCCGCCGTTTGACCTCGCGCAGATCGCGCCCCCGGATCTCCAGGTGGGTACGCTCATCGAAGCCGTCGAACTGTAAATAGATGTTCACCGCCCGGCCGGGCACCCGGTTGCGGTCACCCAATGCGGCCACGAACCGGCGGTCGGAGGCGAGACGGATTCCGTTGGTATTGACGTTGACCGCCTTGATCGGCCGGGCCTGCGCCAAATCAACAAAGTCGAGGATGTGCTTGTGGATCGTGGGTTCCCCACCGGAGAACATGACCACCTCCGCCTCGCCCTCCGAAGCGACGAAGGCGTCCAGCATCGCCGCGCATTGCTCGACGCTGATCGAGTAGCCGTCGGGTTGGTGGCCGGAATCGGCGAAGCAGATCGGGCAGTCCAGGTTGCAGCCGGTGTTCACCTCGATGATCCCCAGGCAGGCGTGCTGCTTGTGCTCCGGGCACAGCCCGCAGTCCGACGGGCAGCCGTCGCGTACCTGTGTCTGGAAGGTCAACGGGATCGTGCCCGGCTTGTTGAACCGGGCGCTGTCCAGATACATCTGCGCGTCGCCGTACACCAACGCCTCGAACCAGTCATGCTCGCGGCAGCGTTTACGCAGGTACACCTTGCCGTCACGGATGTTGACCTGCCCGTCCACCACCGTCTTGCACACCGGGCAGATCGACTTGGTGTACTCCACGAACACCTCGTCACGGTCCCGCTTGAGCACCCCACGAAAACGCTCGTCTTCGCTCCGCGATTCCATTGGGACCCCGCCGATCGCTCCGCCGGACCCTACCGGCTCCACCACCGTCATCAGACGCCTCCTCGCCGCGGCATACCCGTAACCCCGAGCCTGCCTGATCGCGCGGTTACAGTTCGGGAATTGGCGTTTCCGAGCCCTCGTCAGCGTCGCGAGCGCGTGCGTCCCGAGGGTGTGCGCTACGCGTCGACGCGGGTGGTGGACAGCTCGACGTTCGTGATCCTGTTGGAGCTTGCCGACGGCATCGAGGACCCGCGGCCGGCGATCCCCGAGTTCCTGCGGTTCCTCGAGAAGCTCAAGGGCTGGGTGGACGGACCGCCGGTGATCGAGCACCTCGACGTCGTGGGCTCGTACAACCTGTTCGGAACCCAGCGCGAGGAATCCGCCGTCGATAGGTAGGGCGGTCTGGGCAAAGGCCGAGCGACCGACCCGGCGGCGGTGCGATGGATACACGGGTCGCCCGACTTGCTCGCCTCGGGCGACCCGCCGCTCAAGGTCGTCGCCCTCGACAACTCGACGTTCGTGATCAGGAATGGCAGGTGATCATGCCGAGCCATCGCCGTCGCCGGGGCCGCGCACCGATTGCAGCAGCATCTGCGACACATCGGTCACACGCACATCCTCGCCCGCCTTGCCCTGCTGCTTGCGCGTTGCCACGCCGTCGGTGAGCATCACGATGCAGTAGGGGCAGGCGGCGGTGACCACCTCGGCGCCGGTGGCCAGGGCCTCGTCGGTGCGGGTCTCGTTGATGCGGGTCCCGATCGACTCCTCCATCCACATGCGAGCGCCGCCCGCACCGCAGCAGAAAGAAGTTTCGCTGTTGCGCGGCATCTCGTTGAAGCGTAGCCCCGGAACGCTGCCCAGGATCTCTCGAGGCGGGCTGAAGACGCGGTTGTGGCGGCCCAGGTAGCAAGGGTCGTGATAGGTCACGGTCTCCTCGACGGGATGGGTGGGCACAAGCTTGCCCTCGGCGACAAGCTTGGACAGCAGCTGGGTGTGGTGCACCACCTCGTAGACGCCACCGAGTTGTGGGTACTCATTGCGAATGGCATTGAAACAATGGGCGCAGGTGACGACGATCCGCCGCGCCCCGGCGGCGTTGAGTGTCTCCACATTCTGCTTGCCCAGCTCCTGGAACAGGAGTTCCTGCCCGATGCGGCGCGCCGGGTCGCCGGTGCACCGCTCCTGGCTGCCGAGCACCATGAAACTGACGCCCGCGGTGTGCAGCAGTTCGGCGACGGCCCGCGTGGTCTTCTTGGCCCGGTCGTCGAGCGCACCGGCACAGCCGACCCACAGCAGGTATTCGACATCGCCGGGGATCGGCTCTCCATTCAGGACAGGCACCTCGAAGGGCAGGCCCGCCATCCACTCCAGCCGCGCCTTGGCGCCACGCCCCCACGGGTCACCGGCCCGCTCCAGGTTGCGCAGCATCGCCCCCGCCTCGCTGGGGAACGAGCTTTCAATCAGCACCTGGTACCTGCGCATGTCGACGATGTGGTCGACGTGTTCGATGTCGACGGGGCACTGCTCCACGCAAGCGCCACAGGTCACGCACGACCACAGCACGTCCGGGTCGATGACGCCGCCCGCCTCGACCGCACCGACCAGCGGCCGCTCCGCCTCGGCGAGAACGTCCTTGGGCAGCTTCGCGCGCTCCTCGTCGGATCCGGCGAGAAGGTAGGGCGCCTTGGCGAGGGCGTGGTCGCGCAGGCTCATGATGAGAAGCTTGGGGTTCAACGGTTTTTCGGTGTGCCATGCCGGGCACTGCGACTGGCAGCGGCCACACTCCGTGCAGGTGGCGAAGTCGAGCATGCCCTTCCACGTGAAATCCTCGATGACCCCGCGCCCGATCTTGTCGTCCTCGCCCGGGTCCTCGAAGTCGACCGGCTTGCCGCCGGAGTGCACCGGCAGCAGCGCGCCGAGCCCGCGCGGGCGGCGGGAGAAGGCGACATTGAACGGTGCCAGCGCGATGTGCAGATGCTTGGAATACACCAGGATCACCAGGAAGGCCAGCACCGCGCCCAGAGAGCCAAGGATGCCAACGTGTTCGAGGACATCGTTGGCGGTCCGGCCGGCCGGAGCGAGCGCCAGGGCGACCGCCTCGGAGGCGAAAGCCCCTCGGGGGAAGGGAAAGTTTCCTGTGTTGATTTGAGCGCTGCGGTACAGCAGCAGCGTCCACATGACGTTGAAAATCATGAAGAGCACAAGCCAGGCCGCGCCCAGGTGCGACCCGAAGAAGCGCGACCGCCGGCCCTCACGCTGCGGGTCCTGGCGCAACCGAAGGATGGCGAAGACCACCAGGCCGCTAAGGACCGCGACGATGAACAGGTCCTCGAGGAAGCCAAGCCAGGCGTGGTCGCCGATGAGCGGCAGGCCGAAGTCCCGCACGAACAGGGCGCCGTAACCCTCCACGATGGTGGCGCCGAGAATGATGAATCCCCAGAACACGGCGAAGTGCGCGATGCCCGGCACGCTCCACTTGAGCAGCTTGCTCTGCCCCAGCACCTCGGTCACCACGGCCCACGCCCGCTTCGGGACATCTCGCAGGCGGTCGGGCTCCACCGGCTGGCCGGAACGCCCCAACCGGTAAAGCGTCATCACACGCCGACCCGCGAGCGCGAACGCCACCGCGGTCATCAACAGGCCGAGCACCATGCGCACAATCACTTACGCCTCCCACTCAAGTCGTTCGCCGTGTCTTCTTCGCCGTATCTCGGTCAACAGTTCCTTTGCCACCTCGTGCACATCGCCGACGACGCCGAGGTCGGCCACGCCGAAGATGGGCGCCTCCGGGTCGCGGTCGATGGCGACGACGGTCTGAGCACCATGCATGCCGGCCCGGTGCCGCACCGACCCGGACACGCCGAGCGCCAGGTAGAGCAGCGGATGGACGGCCTTGCCGATCTGGTCCACCGTTTGATGCCGCGGGCACCAGCCCAGCTCGGCGGCGGTGTGCGAGCCGCAGGCGGCCCCGCCGAGAGCGCCGGCGATCCGCTCGACGAGTTCGAAACCGTCCCGTGAGCCGAGGCCGCGCCCGCCCGCGACCACGACGGCGGCCGCGGTCGGGTCGGGCCGGCCCCTGGGTTCGCGCGACACCAGCCGCGCGGCCTGCATGCCTTGCGGGAACGCGAGATCGAGACTCCGGACGGCCGGCTCGGCCGCTGAAGGCTGCGGGCTGACGGCCTCGGTGAAGACGGTACAGATCGTGATTCCACGCACGACGCTCGACTCCACAAGGTACGAACCGTCCAGTACCCGCTGCACCACGACCGGGCCGTCCGGGCCCATCCACATATCGACGGCGCCGGTGAGCACCCCGGAGTCGAGCCGGGCCGCCACCCGCGCCGCGATCTCCTCGCCACCGCGGCCCGAAGCTACGAGGATGCACGACGGGCAGATCTGGTCGGCGAGCCGCACCAGCGCCTCGACCCGGGCGGTGGCCGGATAATCGTCCACTTCAGACGCTTCGACGGTCCAGATCGCCTGCGCGCCAAAGCGGCCCAGCGCCTCGATGCTTGCGGTATCGGCCGGGCCGCACAGCACCGCCGCCGGGGTGCCGAGCCGCCGAGCCAGGGTCAGCAGGGCGTGGGTCGGGCGGCAGACGCCGCCGCCGGCACCGTGCCGTTCGGCGAGCACCAACACCGTTTCCACGCCATCCTCCCTCAGAGTCGTTACTGGGATCGATCCCTAGAGCAGTTCCCGCTGTGCCAGGAAATCGGCCAGCCGCGCGGCGGCGGTCGGCGCGTCGCAGTCGATGACGACCCGGCCCCGGTCCTCGACCGGCGTGACCGCCCGCACCCTGGTCACCGCGGCGGCGAGCCCGACCTCGGAGCGCCTGATGCCCAAACGCGACAGTGGCCAGGTGCGCACGAGCTTGTGCCGGGCCTGCGCCACCGCGGCGAACCGCGGGTAACGCGGGGTCCCGCACCGCGGTGTCACCGATACCACCGCCGGCAGCGTAGCCGCCCATGTCTGCACGCCGGCGCCGTCGTCACGCCGGATCTCCACGCCATCGCCGGTGAGTTTCAGCCCGTCGGCGAAGCAAAGCACCGGTACGCCAAGGATTTCGGCGACCATCGCGGGTACGACCGCCGTGGCCGAACCCGTCGCCGCGGCCCCGCACAGCACGAGGTCGAACCCCAGCCGGCGCACGGCGGCCGCCAGCACCCGCGCCGTGCCCAGCGCATCGCAGCCCGCCAACGCGTCGTCGAGGATGTGTACCCCCTCATCCGCACCCAGCACCAGAGACTTGCGCAACGCGGCGGCCGCCCCGGCCGGCCCCATTGTCACGGCGGTGACCTGCGCACCGGTGCGGCGCACGGCAATGCGCCAAGCCTGGTCGACCGCGCAAGCGTCGGCGTCGTTGAGCTGCGAGCGCACACCCGCTCGCCGCAAAGTGTTGTCAGCATTGAAGGATAGGCCGCCGACGGCGCAGGGCACCTGCCTGACCAGGACCACAATCCTCATGCGTGCGAGTGTAGGGCTGAGCAGGCCCGGGGGATAGATTGACCTCTCGCCGCCGCGTTGCTAGCTTGGATGTCCAGGCCGAGAGGCGCTGCGACGGAAGGTGATTCCGCCACGCTCGGCCTGCCAGATGTCGTCAAGGGCGCCTCCGAGTCCAGGAGGTGCTTCCCTCGATGACCCTTTTGAAGGATCCTTCCCTGGCCGAGCAGGGCCGCCTCAAGATTGAGTTCGCCGGCAGGCGCATGCCTGTGCTGCGGCTCATCCGCGAGGACTTCGAGCGCCGGCGCCCGCTTGAGGGCGTGCGCATCGCCGGCTGCCTGCACGTGACCACCGAGACCGCCAACCTGTGCCAGACGCTGATCGCGGGCGGGGCCCGGATGGCGCTGTGCGGCTCCAACCCGCTGTCGACCAAGGACGATGTCGCCGCCGCGATCCACGCCGACTTCGGCGCCGACGTCTATGCCATCCACGGCTGCGACCGGGAGACGTTCTATCGCCAGGTCGCAGGTGCCCTGTCGCGCCGGCCCAACGTCATCGTCGACGACGGCGCCGACCTGACCGCCACCATCCACCGCAGCCGCACCGAACTGCTCGAAGGCATCATCGGGGGCACGGAGGTGACGAGCACCGGCGTCTTGCGCATCCGCAACATGGCGCGCGACGGACTCCTGCGCTACCCGATGATCCCGCTCAACGACGCGCTCACCAAGCACCTGTTCGACAACCGGTACGGCACCGGCCAGAACACCATCGACGGGATCCTGCGCGCGGCCAACGTGCTGCTCGCCGGCTCCGTGCTCGTGGTCGCCGGATACGGTTGGTGCGGAAAGGGTGTGGCCATGCGCGCACACGGCATGGGCGCCCGGGTCATTGTCGTCGAGGTGGACCCGATCAAGGCCCTCGAGGCGGTTATGGACGGCCACCAGGTGATGCCGATGCGCTCGGCCGCGGCGGCCGGTGACATCTTCGTCACGGTCACCGGCAACCGGGACGCCATCACCGTGGAGCACATGCGCTCCATGAAATCCGGCGCCATCGTCTGCAACTCCGGC
>Ga0075421_100003118_pt1 | contig 19780 bp, 25 predicted proteins | sample SoiMetdeltSBSDD5_FD_75292 | JGI IMG/M metagenome (GOLD analysis project Ga0075421, IMG submission 75292) | Bulk soil microbial communities from a Populus tree surrounding site in Tennessee, USA - Soil MetaG P. deltoides SBSDD5 | ecosystem: Environmental > Terrestrial > Soil > Tree plantation... | reverse complement strand
GGGGGCGCCGTTGGGGCCCCAGAAGCGCCAGCCGCGACGCCGGTTGGCTACCGTCGTGGCCAGCCACGCCGCGCGCATGCCGGTGTGCGTCGCGTTCGTCGGGTCGTAGTTCAGCGAAAACGAAGACTCGTCCCGCTTGATGGGACCGGTGACGCCCGAGTCGATGTCCTCACCGTGGGGCGTTCCCTCGGTAAAGTCGCGCGTTCCCGACAGGCCCGGGAGGTCTCCCCGCAACTCGGGGATGGCGGTGAACGTTCCCATCACGGGCGGGAGGCCCAGCTCCACTGCGATGACTGAATTGTGGCCAGACTGCGCCAAGCTCATGACGACTCTCCTTTCGTGGCACTAGGCGGCCACAGTTGCGTTTCTTATCCCGTCCAGCGCACGCCACGCGGCGAGTGCGCGAGTACGTCCAGCTGCGTAGCTGGCGGCTGTCACGATGAGCTGCACCGACAGCCTCTCATATCCCGAGCTGTTGCGAACGTGAACGGGCGACGTACCACCCGTGTCGATCACTGTTATGTACGGGCCGGTCCCAGTGGGAGGAAGCACGACTGCGTCTCCTACGAAGATGTCGGAGTTTGCAGTTCCCAGTCCCGCGTCAACGAGGATCTTGACAACGCACTCCTCCCACGCAACGACGGGAGCCTGTGCCATGGCATTGAAGTTTACGCTGAACCTGTTCCTCTTCTGAGGATCGAGACCTATACCGAACGGCCTCTGTTCAGCGAGGATCTCTATGAACTTGGTGCTCATAGTCCCTCGAGGATACTACGAACCTGTATGCGAGCCGCGATTCGCTGCTCGAGTCCAGGAACGGCGTCCATCATCGGGCGCTCGAGGTACTTGGGACCTCGACCCTTGGGACTGAACGCGATGACTTTGCCCTGCCAGCTGGGCGGATCAAAACCCGACGGGGTCTCGTGCACGACGTGCGCGTAGTCAGCCGCTGCACCACCGAATCCGAGCACGACTCCGATCTCGTTTGACTGCAGTGCGTAGACCCTGTTCTTCACGGAGTCTACGAACCCAGAGTTGCGGAGTGTCCCCAGGTCCACTGGGACGAACTCCATCTTACTGCGCGTCATGATCAGCTCAGCCTCGATCCTGAGTGCACCCTCGACGGTGTCAGGAAACTTACGCGCGATGGCCTTGATCTTCCGCCCCATCGCATCGACGCCCTTAAAGGTCATCCCAGGCTGACCCCCGCCATGTCGAGTTGGCCCTGGATGCTCCCTGCAGCGCATCCCGACTGCCCACCAGCACCGGCGGGCCACGGACCGGGGGCAACCTGTACACCAGGTGCATCGATGCCACCAGGAGGTCCCTGGACGATCGCGTCCATGGCCGCGTCGAGCTGCCGAGCGATCATGACCGACTCGAGCTCGCGCCTGAACGCGACGCCAACGTTGTCCCACTGTAGTCGGGGCCTCGCCGTCAGCTCGAGCCCGAGCTCACGATGTCGATCGCGAGCGGCGGCGTATGCGTACAACCTCCACAGGGCCTTGACCGTCTCCTCGCCGTCGGGAATACCTCCCACGGTGTACGGAAAGTCGTTGAGGGGAGCTGACAATGCAGTTGACGTGCAGGGGATCTTCACCGCTGCGTCCTCGGTCCACTCACCGAGTGCCGACCAGTCGGGCACCACGCAGGGGACGCCGCATGCCATGGCCTCATGCGTCGTGAGGCCCCAACCCTCGCCCTGTGTGGTGGTGAGGCACACGTCGAATGAGCTGTACACGAGCGCCATCGCCTCCTCAGAGACGGGTGACCTCGGCGATGGAGACGCCGTGAACACGCGCTTCACAAGTTCGTCACCGTAGTACGCGGCCAGCGCGCGAATGTCGCAGGCCTTCTCACCCGTAGGCGCGATGTGCATGTAGAGGTACGCGTTCGTGATCCCGTAACGCTTAATGAACTCAGCGAAGTAGCGCATCGCAAGGTCGATCCTCTTGCGAGGCTGGTTCCTACCCACGACGCCCACCACAAACGCGTCCTCGGGAAACCCCTCAGGACACACAGCGCGCCTTGCTGTCGCGCGGTCACGGGGGTAGAACACCGACGAGTTCACCCCGAGTGGAACGATGGAAGAGGTCCCCTCGTATCCTCCCAGGCGCAGCTCGTCGATCGCGAACTGAGTCCAAGTGATGAGGTGCGCCAACTGGTTGAGCTCAGAGCTACGAGGATGATTCCTCGCGTCGACAGCGAGCCACCCGATCACTGGAACCTTGACCTTCTCCTTCGTCAACAGGTCCATGTAGGGGCCCACGTTCCACGGGTCGTTGAGTAGGACTACGACGTCTGGCTTGAGCTGCTTCACCAGCGAGGGCAACCTCAGGACACCGTACAAGTCCGACTCTCCGTATACCGTCCTCGAGTGCGCTGGGAAGATGTCGTACGGGTAGCGATGAGGATCGCCGTTAGCGCTGATCCCGAGGACGAAGACCTCGTGGCCCGACTTCACGAGCTCTCCACAGACGGCCCTCGTGCATCGCGCGAACCCCGTGCTGACGGTGGGGGAGTCGCCGACCCAGAGGACCCTCACACCGACACCTCTTGACGAGAGGTCACCTTACTCCAGAACTTCGAGCAGGCGTCCTCCCACCCGAAAGGCTCCCACCTTGTTGGACCTAGCGTGAAGTCTCTAGGGTCGACACTCATGGCCTCCACGAGGTGCCCCACCAGCTCCTCACCGTGACACTCGGGAATCAACAGCGCGTGACCACCGTACCAGTGACGAGTCGCGGGTTGGTCGAAGACGATCGGTAGCGCGCCGCATGAGAGTCCTTCGGCCGCGGGAAGCTCGAACCCCTCGACGTGGCGAAGAGCCGCTACCCACGACGCCTGACTGTACACCTCGGCGAGGCCCTCGTCTGACAGCCACCCCGTAGAGCGCCACGTCTTGGGAGTGTTCATTCCCTCGACGGAGGTAGCACCGGTGTGCAGTACCCCGATGCCGAGCCTACGAGCGGCCTCCCAGACCTCGTCGATGGCCTCGGCGTTGGGCGCTGACACGTAGCCCGACGTGGTCACTAGTCGCCGACGCATCATCGTGCGAGGGGCGTTCTTGAACGCATCGTCGACGCCGAGTGGCGCGTGAATGTAGTCTACTCCCAGCGGAAGCAGGTAGTAGCTCCACACGGCGGCCGCGCTCGCCCAGATGTCGCGCCACGCCTCAGGGTCCGGCCTTCCCGCGCACGTTCGCAGGCAGCATTGGACGATCGCGTAGCGCTGACCGCGCGTCATGATGCTCAATGTCTCATCATAGACGTCGTCGATCGCGTACATCACGATTACGTCCGCGGAGCTCTTGTCCCTCGTGATCTCAACGCCGACCGGAGCGTGTCGCTCTAGCGCATTCGCAATCCTCACCATCGCATGGCTGTACGTTCCCGTCGGTTGTACGAATGCTCTCATGGTCTGTCTGTCTCCCGTGTGATGATGGTCTCACCTCCTGCGCTAGCAGCTACCCATGCGTCGGGATTTCGCTCCTCATGCCAGGGAATTGAGACCGCCGTGTCCCGCCCCGCGCACAGGTGACAACACCCGAGCGGCTCAGAGCGGTCTAAGTACGCGCGAAGCTGCTCCTCCCTGAGTCCTGCGATTGGTATTCCATCCGTTCCATACGGCTTTCCCTGAACTAGCATCGGCATCGATGGAGCGCAGCAGCACGTGAAGAACCACCCGTAGTTCGCGCTGCGGCTGAAGCTGCGAAAGAAGCACCCGGCGAACTTGGCGCGCGTTTCCCGCGGACTGGTCGGTACGGGCTCGAGCAACGTCTTGAAGTTGGGATATCGACGCTCGTCCTTCGTCACCAGCTCGACGCCGTACTGCTCACACCTCTCGGCTATGAGCGCGAGACTGTCGTCGGTGTGCTTGCCTTCGTAGACGCTGAGGACCAGGATGTCGAACGACCGCCAGAACTCTGACTTCATCCGATGTGCAAACATTCCGTTGGTCCAGCACTCTGTCTTATCTGCAACCCCTGAGTCGCGCGCGATTAGGAGGATGTCAACGAGCTTGGGGTGAAGCAGGGGCTCACCACCCAGCGCTCCCCATCTGTCAGCGTGCATGATCATTGCGAGGTGATTGAGGTCAGCACGCACCTGATCAGGGTCCGCCTTCCAGGGTCCTCCCTTCAGCGTCCTCCACAGCGGGACCTCGTGGTTGCAACCCACGCACGACAGGTTGCACGCCTGGGTCACATCGGTCTCGAGGTGAGGCATGCACACCGTCACAGCTCTACCACCCCGATGCCACCCCATGGGCCGTTGATGCAGAACTCCCGCCTACGTGATTCTGGGAAGTAGCTCCAGAAGCGAGCGACTCCCTGTCCTGCACCCCTCGTGATCTCGGTGTCGACGATGTCGTGCATTGCGACGCACCCGCCGTGCTTTACGAGCGGCGTGTACATCGCCCAGTCGGCCGTGATGCCAGCCATGGTGTGGTCGCCGTCGAGGAAGAGGAAGTCTACCTGCTCACCGTTGAGCGCGCTTACGACCCTCTGACGCGTCTCGACGCTGTGCGAGTCGCCGAGCACGAAGCGATAACGCGGCAGGTCAGCCTCCATCTGACGTGCCTTCGCCAGGGTGTCCTCCTCACCGAGGCTCCACTGACCGACCCAGTCGACGCCGATGACCAGCCCCGTGGCGATCTCGTGCCAGCGTTCAGCGGTCCCACCGTGTCGCACACCGATCTCGATCACGTGGTGAGGACGCCTCGCGAGGAGCCACTCTGAGAATGGCTCGATCTCCTCACCGTGCTGCTCCATGACGTACTTGCTCACTGCCTACACGCGTCCTCTAATGCCCAGTCGAATGCCTCGCTCAGCGGGCGAATGGTCAGCGGTGAAATGCACTCCTCTGGGATGCTGAATGCGCGAAAGTTGTCGCCTGCACCCTGCTGGACCGAGTTGTAGCGCGCGACGATCTCGTGACGCTGCTTTAAAGTCTTCACAACGAACTTGTGGTGAATCAGCACGACTGGTGCTAGTCGACCACCGCCGAACGGACTTCCACAGTGGATCGAGTTCCGACCTCCCGCCATCTCACGCGTGCTCAACCTAGTCTGGTGATCGGTCCACAAGGGGCCACACGCGTAGTAACTGTCGGGTAGGCCACGAACTAGGTGGGCACGTGGGAACTTCCAGTGCTTATACTCTCGATAGGCTCCTGCGGACAGCCACTCGAGCATGGCAGGCGAGATGCTCTCGTCGTCGTCGATGCGTAGTACGTACCCACGTGATGTCGCGGCTACAGCCTCGTCGTGAACGCTCTCGATGTATCCTGCCGAGTGCACCGGGATGATGACGTCAGGACTCTCCATGTTCAACAGGGACATCCTAACGTCCGTCGCACCTGGGTGATCGTACGCTATGACGAGCTGTGCACCCAGTGAATGCGTTGCGTCAGCCAGTCCTACGAGTAGGCTAGCAACACACGGTTCGCCGCGCGTCACACAGAGGATCGAGAGGTCGAAGCAGCTACCCAAGGAACACCTCGGTCGCAACCGGGATCCCCGTGACGCGGTCGATGAACCCACCCATGTCGAGGATGGGCCCGGTCGTTCCATCGGGAAGTGTGATGACGTCGTTGTCGTCGATCCCCTGTCCTGCGGTCGCGGCGAGGAGCGCGTCGACGTCGAGGAACGTGATGGACGCGCGACTCACTGACAGCAGGCCCGCAGTCGTGCGAACCTGACGCTGCTGCCAGTCTACTACTGCACGAAGATTGACTGCAGCCGCATACGTCTTATCGCCGAGCAAATCCTGCCCAGTCCACCTCTGGTAGGACACCATGGGCTGGAGGTCCTTCGTCACGTTATCGGCGATCTTGACACCGGCGCGTACGACGTCGAGGAGTCCCATGTCCTACACGAGCTCCAGGGATCCTGCACGAGCACCGGTGATCGTCTCCTCGACGAACCATGCCTCAGGGAGTAGGTTGAGTACCGCGCCGGGGATGACGTGCTTCTCTATCATGTCCTTGAACGTCACTGCCACTGACCCAGCCCTGACGGAGGTGATTCCCTGCACGATGACCGAGTTATCCAGCGTCGTGTCACCCATGAGCAACTGTCCTGCTAGCTCGGCGGTGGCCTCCTTGAGCTGCTTCGGCAGCGCGTTAGACGCGATCAACCTCCCATGTGGATCGAGCATCCCCTCGCGCGGCCACGCGAGCGCCTGGACGCTTGTTGCTACGACGCCGTTCCAATACCGTGACCTGACGCGCCAGAACTTACCGCCCACCTCCTTGATGTACGTCTTCCCGGCGAACATCGAGTCGATCAGGCGCGTCGCCATGATGATGGCAGCGGAGTTTGAGCCGTCAGCTCCTGCGGCGGGATTCCAGGGAGGCGTGAGGGGGAGCCTGCTCTCGAAGTACGCATCGGCCTCGTCCAGCGTGATGTAGCTGTTTGCGTCCGCTGCGCCGACGGTCGCGTTGATCGTGGGCAAGGCCCCCTCCTCCTCAGCTCAGCTCGTTGATCCGAACGTCGGCTGCGTCGAGGATCCCCTTGCGACCCTTGCCCGCGACCTCCGCATCGCGCAGGGCCTTGACCTTGGCGACGTCCTCGATCTTCTCGATGATGTCGATGACCTCGTCGACCTTCTTGTCCCCGATGTCCGAGAACTGCTTGGTGGACTTCGGCTCTCCGGTCTTCCCCGCATCGGCCGCCTCCTCCGCTGTCGCACGCGCGCGACCCGACAGCGGACGAAGGCGACCCGCGAACGTCGGCGAGTCGGCCTGCTCGTCGGTGAGGAGGAGGACCTTCTCTCCGCCCGGACCGTACTCGACGTTCTCACCCTTCTCCGTGTCGTACGCGTGGTGCGACCCGGAGATGAGTTCGTATGGATATTTCTTCTGCTCGCTCATCTCAGACGCTCCTCATCTGCTTCGAAGTGTCAACGTCCCTCTTGCGAGGGGGCCAGTAGTATGAGTCCACACGGCGGCCACTGTCGTTCATGACATAGACGGAGTGGCCATCGCGCGGGAGCTCGATCTCCCTGTCTTGATTGGTTGTTTTGATGATGAGCCGATCCTTCTTCTCGATGACGTCGAAGTCTTCGCACAAGAAGGATCGGTTGTGAACGTCCTCGTCCTGTTGAGTAGGACCGCTGACGACCTTCATCATCATCGTCCTTGGGGGGTTGATCACGTCTGTCTGTCTCCCGTTCTGTCGGTCCACCGGTCCTAGCAGTGATGCTAGGTGGTGTTGCCGAGGACGATTCCGCTCTTGTCCTCGACGGTGGACTTGGGCCGCACGATCATGCAGGCCAGGACGAGGAAGAACTCCTCCCACCCGGCGCCGTCCTCCCACGAGACCGACGCAGGCGTCTGGCCGACGACAACGTCGATGACGTCCGAGGTCATCTGCACGAGGGCCGTGCGGTTCGCCGGCAGACGGTCTGCGATCCGGTAGCGGATCGGTCGACCGCCGAAATCGAGCGACTGTAGACGCTCGAGCGTGGTGCCGGAGGTGCCACTCTTGAAGTCACCGGAGACCTTGAGACCGTAGTTCCCCGGCATGTAGAAGTTGTAGGGGCCGAAGAAGCCCTTGCCCTGAGCCACCCCCACCATGTTCAGGACGTCCTGCACGATGTCCTCACCGCTGTGACCCGCGGCGGTCCAGGCCTCGTTGTCGATGTAGGCCTGCGAGTTCACGTCGGGTGCGTTGAGAAGGCCCGGTGCGGAGTTTCCCTTGACCGTGAATCCGGCGCCGTTGATCCCCTGGTCCTCGACTGCCTCGTTCACGTTGCGGGTGGCTCCCTGAACGTGCGACACGTCGAGGGGCTGACCGATCCGCTCGGATGCAGCGAGCTCCCGCGCGTTGAACGAGAAGTCGTCCCAGGTCAGGAACACCGGGATGATGACTTCGTCCTGGTCCTGCACCTGACGCTCGCCCCTGGCCTTGGGAACCATGGTGCGCTGCGCGTGACCGGCGCGCCCCGACCGACGGTATCCGAGCTCGGTCACCGCCAGCCAGTTGGGAAGGGGCCGCGTCAACCCCTCGGCAATGAGGTCATCGACGAGGGTGAGACGTTCGACACCGACGCCGACCACCGCGTCGTCGAAGAGCAGCTGAGTGTCACGGGGGAGCGGTGATGCGGCGCGGAACTCTCCCAGGGCCCGCTCCGGACCCACGTGGCGAATGAGGCTGAGGAGTCGCCGCTGGAAGTTGCCCGGTGCCTGCTGAGCACCGGAGGGACTGTACATGAAGTGTGCGTTTCGCATCACAGCACCTCCACCCGGATGCGAGTTCTCGTGGTGACGGCGCCGACGCCCTCGACGGCGACGAACCGGATGTCACCGGTGGCCGCCGCCTTCAGCGTACCGTTGCCGGCCGACTGGAGGCGTGCCGAGACCGCGATGTTCTGTCCGGAGTCGACGAGACCCCAGAACTGCGCGCCGGGGCGAAGGGCCCCTGCCTTGACGAGGTCCTCGTCGCTGTAGGCGTAGTCGACGCCCACGTTCACCTCGATCTGCTCGAGCGCGACGACCACCTGCACCGGCTCGTCGGCCGAGTCGTGCACCCCCCAGGCGAGGGCGCCGCCGTCGTTGTGGTACTCGAGCAACATCCCGGGGATGATGGTCTCGACTGCCTTGAGGTCGTTGATGACGGTGCATCCGCTCTCTCCCCCAGGGCCGTCACCTCCCCCGAGGTAGATCGTGTTGGGAGCTCGCTTTGTGATTGCCATCTCTTCTCTCCGGTCCTCCCGACCTTACTGCGTTTTCTTTTTCCTTCAGCTCGATTCGTCGAACGTTCGACGACGAGCTAGCTGACCTGCGCGTTGGTGCCCAGCCTCTTGGCCGCGCGCTCCGCAACGCGGTAACCGTCGGGCGGGTTGCGGATCGAGGGGTGATCCTCCTCGTCGTCCGCGGAGCTCGAGCTCTCGGCGACGCCCGAGCCAATGAAGCTGCGCTCCAGCTCGCGATCCTCGGCGACGCCGGCGACTTTCGCCAGGAGCACGAGGTCCTCCGTGGTGCGCGACTGGAGGTCCTTCTCCGTCAGGCCCTTCTTCGCGCCGACGATGGACTTGATCAGTCCCTTGCGACGCCTCGCGTCCGTACGCTTGGCATCGGCGACGAGCTGGCGGATCGAGTCAGGAGCGTCCGCGAGGAACTCCTCCTCGGTCTTCCTCTTCGAGGCCTTGACGGCGGGAGGAGGCGTCTCAGTGCCATCCTCCTCTTCGTCCTCGTCCTCCTCGTCGACGTTCGTCGGGTCGGGGAACGCGTCCTCGAGGGCCTTGAGCTTGTCCTCGCTCATGGCCTCGAGCATCGCTCGGTTGCTCTCCTCGAACGGCGACGCCGAGTTGGCGATCAGCCGCCCCACCGCGTCCTTCTTCTTCATCTCGATGCCTCCTTCTCGGGTCGGGGCGGCATGCCCAGTCCCCGCTTCAGCGGCCGCATCCTTCGCAGCCGCGGTTTCGACGTGACAAGTGCACTTGGGATCCTTGGCTGCGCTCATCACGGGCTCGTACGACATGCGAGGCTCGACCTCCTCACGGTCGTCGGCCAGCGTGACTGCTGCCCCGTCGATGGTGTAGGACCTGCGATAGTAGTAGTACTCGCCCTCAGGACAGACGACGTACACCACCTTCGACTGGTCGGGGAACACCTCCACGACTGCGTCGAACCCCGGCTCGACGGCCCTGATCGCTCCCCACAGCGAGTCGCGCAGCTCGACGTCGGACATACCGTCGTCCTCCGCCGCCGTGAGCTTGATGCGCGAGAGGATCCTCGTCAGGAGCGACGGCGCACTCTTCTTCACCTTCTTGGCGTCTCCCATCTCCTTCTCCTTCTTTGCAGCCCTGGGTGCACCGCAGCCCATGTCGTTTGAGCACGCGCCATCGCTCCCGTTCAACCCCATCGCCAGGTGGTCCGGGAGGATGTCGCGCCACGAGAGCTCGTACTCCTCGCCGCTGGGCGACACGCCTGGCGTCTCGTCCTGCGTTATGTAGCAGCCGACTGAGACCTCTACCATCTCGCCGGCAGAGCACTTCTCCACCACCATCGTCGCCGACGGACCGACCTCCTCTGCCCTCTTGGGGTCGAGCCACGCCTCGCCCTTGAGTTTTCCGTCCTCGAAGGTCGCGCCGAAGACCCACCCGAAGCACATCGCCTGTAGGATCTCGGGGACGTTGGCCGAACTGCGTCCTCCGTACGGGTGGTCTGGTACCACGGGGCGGCCGCTCCACCCGGGGGCAGAGAGCGCAAGCTCGCCTGCAGGCACGAACTCCGGTCCCTTCGAGTTGAGCGGCCTCACGACGGCGTTCCCGATCAGCATGACGACCGGGAACACCAGGAACTCGACGCCGTACAACGTCTCGATGCGCGACTTCGATGTATCGGCTAAAAACCGCGTGGTCAGCGTGCGATGTTGCCTCACCTTCCCGCCCTCTCGATGTCCTCGTCGGTTGCGATGCCCTGCCCGCACCTGCAGTTGGGCTCCTCTCCCGGCTCGATGCCGGTCGAGAAGGGTTCGTCGATGCCGGTAACCTCCCCGTTAAGGAGGACGTGCGAGGGACGCTCGCGACCGTCGTCCGTTCCTATCCAGACGCGCATCGACCCGAGGGGGAGGCTGCCCGTCTCCTGCGCCTGCCTCCACAGTTCACGCTGGCCCTCGTTAGCGGACCTCATCGTCTCCGTGCGTGCGATCAACTCGGCACGCGCGTTGAGCATCTTCTTAGCACGACGCGCGACCTGCGACTCGGTGACGCCCTCTCCAGCGGCGAACCTCTCGAGGGTGATTGCCTGGTCAGGACGAAGACCGATCGACTGGCGTACGAGGCGAGCGAGGGACAGGGGAGGTATGCCATCCGCTATGCCGCGCGCGACTAGGTCGCGTATTGCCTCGCGGGTCGCGGCCGAAGCATGCGTGACCAGCTGTGCGGCCCTGCGCTGCGCCCAGCTGATCGCCCTCGGGTTAGCCCGATTGAACGACACCTGAAACGCGGGAGCTGCGCCTCGTATGTCGACGTCATCCAGCGACCGACGCGTCGACCTGAACCACCCGCCTCTCTTGCGAGCGATCCTCGCGGCGGCCTCTCCCGCATCGGACATCGTGTCGTGCAGGAGGTCGGGCAGCGTCTTACGAAGCTTCTCCTCCGCTGCCTCGAGCGACCTCACGACGATGCGCTGTACCTCGTGTATGTCGGCACCTGCGACTGCGTTCTCGAGGACCTGTGCGTTGATCGATGCAGCTGCAGTGAACCATGAAGAGAGGACTGAGGCCGTGACCCTTCGCCTGTTCTTGTCCGCAGCCTGGTGCACGAGCTTGTACTCGGACGAGCGAGCCGACATGTGACGGGTATTGACCGTGGGCTGTTCCTCGTCACCATCGTCCGCGGGCACTACGGGAGGAGGCGTCTCGTCGTCGGTCTCGTCGTCAGGATCGGGCGTCGTCTCGTCGCTCGCCTCCATTCCGAGGTACTTCTCCCTCAGCTCGTTTGCGGTGACGATGACGACGCCCTCTGCCGCCGACTGCGACGCGTTCGCGGCTGCGATCTTCCCTACGATGCCCGCGATCTCGTCGGGCGTCATCTTCTTGTCGTTGGGGAACTCGACCGTCCTCTCGAGGGGTTCAGGCAGCGCGCCGTTCTCGACCAAGCGATCGATGAACTCCTCTACGATGGGGGACGCGTGCTCCTGCTTGCGCTCGTCGACACGATCGTCCCAGTTGCTACGATCCTGCGTCGAGGACTGCTCACCGCGCTCGGACCCCATCAAGATGCGCTGCGGAATCCCTGTGGTACCCGAGATAAGGTCCATCAGGGAGTTGACGTTTCCCCCGAAGTCACCCGCTGATGTTGACAGCGGCTTCATGTCGACGCCCACCGTCTTCACGAAGCGACGCAACTTGTGCTCGTATTCGTCGAGCTGCTCCTGCAGCTTCTCCTTGGCCTCTGGGGTGAACTCCACGTCGGGGTCCACGTTGACGTTGAACCCGGGGTCCGCCCTCTTCCAAGCTGCCTCAGACCCACCACCCGAGACCTTCACCAGGTCGTCGAGGTGGTTCCACACGGCGCGGAGGCGGGGCTTTCCAAACACCTCGTCCTCGAGGCATCCCTCTGCGACGTGTATGATCCGTGACCAGTGGATCTTCTTGCTGACACCGTCACCCAGGTTGCAGTCGTAGAATTCGGGAAGACCGAACCTCTTGTCGAGGACGTCCTTGACCTTCGAGTCGATCTTCGCCCTGTCCTGGCCGAGGGGCTTCAGGTAGAGGATGTCCTCCTGTGACTTCATCCTCGGGAGCGGTGTCGCGAGGTCACCGGGGGCGCCAATGAGGAGGACTGCGTACTCACCCAACTGACAGAGGATGTCGACCCTAACGAACTTGGCCCAAAGACGTAGCCTCTTGGCCATGTCGTAGAGGGCCTCCTCGAACGGCGTGACGTTCTCTACGTCTGGGTCCTCGAAGACGTTCACGCCGGCGGACCAGGTGGCCCGTGGGTATGCCTCGATGATCCTCTCCGCTATGCCGCCCCTCTCGTAGCGATAGCGGTAGTCTTTGGTTGACAGTCTCTCGAGGTAGCCCAGGGCTACGTCGATGTGCCTCTTCCCAGCGAACGTCGTCCCTATCTTGCCCGCTAGGGTGGACCTGTCTACGATCTCCGATACCAGCGACCGCGTGAGACGATCGAAGTCACGGGCTCGACGCCTGTGTGTGATGTCAGTGACGGAGCCTAGGCGGGAGGATGGCTGTTGGTTGCGGCGGATTGACGCCAAGGTCGAGACTTCACCGAGGATTGGGACCTAGTCCCTCGACCCAATAGCAGCAAGGCGTCTGTCGCGTCGTGTCTGAGAAGATTGTACACAACAACCCCTGGAATTGAAAGGACCGCGAGCTACTTGGTCCTAGGAAGCACGACCTGCACTGGCTTCCATGGGGTAACTGGACTTACCCTGCCCGGGCAGATGACGTACCGCGCGTCGATGGACGTCCTCGTGTCCTCGTCCACTCGTTGCTTGGCCTGCTCCCGGTCCGCGATCTCGTGAGCCCTGACCAACGCGTCCTCGAGAGTGAACATGCTTTACTCCTATGGCTTAATGCCTACGAACCTTCTCTGCACCGACACATACGACTGAAGCTCACTCTCTCCTCGTAAGACAGACCCGATGTACATCGCGAGCGTCTCGGTTAGGAACCAAGACACAAAAGACTCGATCACACGTGTGTCATCGACCCGTATTGCTACCACGTTAGGTCCCTCTTCTCGGGCTTGCCCTCTAGGAAGTTGAAACCCTCTGAGCACGCGTCGACGAGGTCCGCTCCCTCGCCGCCGCTCTCGCCAGTGAACGAGTGCAGCTGCCCGAGGACGCGCTCGTTCCACGGGGCGGGCGCGATCTTCACCCTACCCAGTGAGACGACCTCCCCGTTGGCCTCGATCGGCTGCGCGGCTGACGACATCGGTCGAGCCCTCACCCTCTTAGATCCACTCGGACGGTAGAGCTCGCACTTGTGTCCCTTCTTCGTAAGGAGGCGACGTGTGGCCTCACCGTCGGCCTTTCCCGCGGCTGCGGGGTCCTGCGGTGTCAGGTTCATGCACGACCCATGCCTCATTGACAGCGCGACCCACTTCTTATCTGCATCCGCGACCGAGAGCTGTAGGGCCTTGACGTTAACGGCGCCCTCGTGAACCTCCACGACGTCGATGATGACGACGACGCCGTCCTTCGTCCTTCCCATGAGGACCCCGCACGTGGCGTCACCGCCATTAGGCGTAGCGGCGACGTCCCATGACCTCACCAGGTCCTCGAAGTCACACGCATCGGGCTTCACGGGCAGGGTCTCGAACCAGAAGTCCCTGAATACGCCACCGCCCTCACTGGGCTTGGGCCAACCCTGGTCGATCGCAGCCCAGAAGTACGCGCCTCGATTGCGCCTAGTGCTCTCGACTGACTCCTTCGACGCGAGCTCAGGACAGAGGACCTCGCCTGGCTTACGCCAGTCAGGCTCGATCGTCCAGTGCTTCGGGTAGAGGTCCCTGGGTATCGTCTCCATGATGTGAGGAAAGTGGACCACGTGCCAGGGCTCCGGGTCGTTCTTCCCCAGCTCGATGACGTGTCCTCCCAGATCCCGCATGTTCCACCGTGTCTGGATGTGCAACTGCGACAGCGGGCGATCTGAGAAGCGAGACTCACGGGCGAGCCATGTTGACCCGTACCAGTCACGGTTGCGCTGCTGGATAGGAGGAGATGCTGCCTCCTCATGGTTCTTCACGGGGTCGTCCACGATCAGGAGGGACGCGGGCTTACCGGTGGCTGATCCTCCGATGCCCGCGGTCCACATCCCCCCTCCGTGCTCCGTCTCCCACCCTGATGCAGCCTCAGCCCCCGGCCTGAGCCTCCCGCCGTCGGCGACGAACGCGTCGCGCGCGTCACGACCACGAATCGATGCGAGTGATGCACCGTAAGATGCGAGCCCTACCCAGAGGTGGGGATACCTCCGGAGGAAGGTCGCAGGGAAGAACTTCCCGGCCATCGTACTCTTGCCATACTGAGGAGGCATCACGATCATCACGCGACGCAGGGTCCCCTCCATGATCCGGTCCAAGACCGAGCACAGGATGATCGAGTGGTTGAACCACTTCAGGTTGGGCTGCACGCGGGTGGCTAGGGCGCGTGTCGTGAGCCCATCAGGCTCGTCAGGCTCGACCTGCGGAGGTGTGTCATCCTCGAGGAGTCCACGCCTGAAGTCCTCGAGATGCCTCTGCCAGGCTGTCGTCACGAGTGACATGATCAGAGGAGGAAGTAGACGTCGACTGAGTTCTTCAACCCAGTGTGACTAGCATAATCGTGTACCCGCACTGCCCTCCCAAGCATACGTCCCTCGCGAGAATTCTCGAGCTTGACGACCTTTCCGTCGCGAAACCCTACTAACTCTCCCACCAGGATGGGCTCGCCAGCCTCGAACCTATATACACCGAAGCCGATCCAGCCGTATGGCAAGGTCGTAGGCGTCTTACACGCCACGAGGTCGGCGGTCCTCTGTTCTGGCTTCTTAGTTAGAGCCTTCACTACTGACGGTCCCAAGAGGGGCACCGCGCATAGGACCCCGAAGAACGTCCTACGATTCATCTTGTCCTCCTCCTATGGCCTTCGTCCTAACCAGCTCGAACGCTCCTCCTCCGACTCCCTGTGCCAGGTCGAGCACGCGCAACGTATACTCAGAGAGCACCTTCTTCTCGACGGGGAGGCTCTTGGCCTCCGTAATGAGCGCACGAATGAACGTGTTGATGTTCTCGATGAGCACGCTCTCGGAGAGCAGCTTCTGATACTGGATCTCGGTGCGTGCGAGCTTGTCTCGCGTCGTAAGGTTCTCGCGCACCTCCTTCCAGACTCCAGCGACGATCTGCACCGACGAGAGCAGCTCGTCCATGCGAACGAGCGCTGCGCGTTGCTCAGCTGGATTGCCTGACTCTATGGCCTCAGACAGGTCCACCATCGCCTCGCGTACCGAGTCGTTGAGCTGAGCAGTGTTGAGGTTGTCGAGGTTCTCTAGGAGCTCACTCGTGCGCGCGTCGACGATGCCTATCTCCTGCCGGTTCGACGCAACGTCGTCGACGGTAACGGCATCGAGGTGCCTCCTCAGCCTCTCGGGTATGACGGCTATGTACTTGCTGTGACGCCCGTCCTTGTACCTACCGTGCGCAGGTCCGGTGAGGGACGCGCCCCCGTGGAACTTGCACCTCTTGCGACCCACCGAGGGATACGCACTGCAGTACCTCTGAGGCTGCCCCTCCTCGTGCTTGATGCGTGCACCGCACCTTCCCTCTATGGGCTCAAGAGTACCCCGTGGCTTATCGTTGTCTCGCAGGCACCACCTCCACGAAAGCCCATACGATGAAGGACCCATCCCTCGCCCGCATGAACGCCGTCACCGACCCAAAGCGGATCATCAGGATGAGGTAGTCATACCCGACTTGCTTGGACAGCGTCAGCGGGCGAAGGATGGGCACTGGTCCTCGTCCTCCTAGCCCCCGTCGAGGGCCCGGAACGGCTTGGGCTCGACCTCCACCGACGGAGCCTCCTCCTCGGTCGGACGCACGGCGGTCTCCTCGGTCGGAGACACAGGTGTCTCCTCGAAGGGCAGGACCTCGACGACCTCCGGACCCGCGGCCTCCGCGGGAACCGCGGCCACCGCCGTCGCGAGGTCTCCCACGCTGGCCTCGAACTCGTCGACGATCGCGCGCACCGCGGCCTCGTCGCCAGCGTTCTCGCGGATGCGCTCGATGAGTCCGTTGATCGCGGCGGTCGCGCCATCGATGACCGTGTCCGCCTGCTGTACCTTCTCCAGGAGTCGCTGAGTCTGGTTCATCAATTCCTCCAGTTGACACATGAGTTCGTCTGCATTGATCTTGAGGACCACCTCGACCTCGACGTCCGCCGAGACCTTGATGACCCACGACATCATCCTGCGAAACCAGCCCGGTCTCGCCATGCATCACCTCCCGTTCAATGCGTTACCCACGCTCGTACACCTGACGAGGCCTCTTGTCGCGAAAGCTGTAGACCTCGAAGATGCGCGCTCCCAGCTCGAAGATGCGAACAACATGCTCGTCACCAGGGCGAGCCTTCATCTTATGCGGGCCGCCGATCAACCGTGCTCCCTCAGGAAGGTCCTCGAGCATGGTCATCGGCCTCTGTGGGTAGTTGGGAGATCCCCTCACCTCGTCGTCTTGACCCCCGGATCGGGCTTCTCGTCAGGAAGGGTGATCCTCTCACCCGTGAGGCGCTCGATGATCGCAATGAGCTCCATGACCTCCTGCCCGCGTGACCCGAGTGCGCCCAACTTTGCGAGCTCGCACACGGAGCGCTCATCAGCGGTTAGGATCTGCTTGAACACAACGTAAGGCGAACGCTCTCTCACCGACTCTCCGAACTCGACGCGCCCGACTGGGAGCGATCCTACGATGGTCTTCGGTGAGCCTTGCATGTCGTCGTCCCTCGAGAAGTCGTAACCTGATTTGCGATACCTAAGTGTTATGGCTTAGCGATCTTCTTCATCTCCTCCCTGATCTTCTTCCTAGCCTGACGCCTCTGCTTCTTCGTTCCCATAGGCTTGTCCCTGCGCTTGAGGGCGCCACTCTCCTGGACGTCGTACACCGACCCGTCCTCCATGCGCAGGGCCTTCCCAGGTTTGATCTCAAGGGAGAGGACGCGAAGGATCTTTTGCTTGATGCTCCTGACGACCTTCCCCTGCGCGTCCTTGAGGGACTGCGCCTTCGGGTGCACGGTGCGGTAGTACTGCATCACGGCCTCCCCCGGTCGAGGATCGCCTGCCGAATCATCCCGTCGAGCTTCTTGGCCCACAGCACTGTAGCCCGTAGGTCCACGAGTGCGTCGTGGGCATCCCCCTCCAGCACGGGTCGACCCTCGTCGTCATACGTACACATGATCCCGTGCACCTTGCGGATGGACTCGAGGTGGAGCTCGACGTCGACCACCCCGTGCCGCAGGTGCTCGAGCCACACTGCGAGCTGCAGAGTGTCGAGGGCCTTGTGAGATACGGGGCAGAACCTCGCACCGTACCACTCACGGAGGAACGGGAGGTCAAACGTGATGATGTTCTGACCGCCCATCCTCGCAACGCTGTAGGGCCTGAACGGCGGTTTCTTGCTCACGCAGCGCAGGCACTTGTGGCGCTCGAGGAACCCATGCACCAGTGCCAGTGCCTTCCACGGCGGGACCGCGATCGCATCCCACTCCTCTGCCGTGTAGTTCTTGAAGCAGTTGCCCTCGATCGCACCCGGGTCTACGTAGTCCCGATTGAGGGGGTCGAACTTGAGCTTGACCTCGAGCGTCTCGACCTCCTCGTAGGTCTCGTGATTCACAGCCATGCCTGCGAACTGAATGATGCGATTCCTCTTCGGGTCGAGGCCAGTTGTCTCGAGGTCGAAGAACACCACGCGGGCGCCCCTATCAGCGTTCGTCGTGAGGCCCGTTTCGCTAGTCATGTCGCGTCGTTCTCCTAGTTACGACCAAACCCTTTCGGGGCCGGGTAAGTATCATACCATGGGGTAAGTCGTCGTGAGTTATTACATAACCAACCAAGAAGTTATACATAGTTAAACCTCAAGACGTGTTCACGTAAGTTGTTGCGCTGATTCGTGTTAACCGTGATTTTTTCGTCATTGTAAGATCTTACCATATACATAGTTAAACACGTTCTTAAACCACTCAAGGTGTTGAGTCCCCTAGCTTTATGTCCTCGAACTGCACGAGGTTTAACTTTTTTCCGGCTTTCATCCTCCTCCTCCTCCTCCTCCTCATTTGTCCAAAAAAGTTAAACCGTGGGAGAATTTCACAGACTAAGTCCAACGCGAACAACCACTTGAGTGGTTTAGGAATCTGTTTAAGCTGTTTAACACACACCGCGAGGCCTCACTCGATCTCATCATCAACCCCTGACCGTTCAGCGTGTTGCAACGAATCGACGACCTCATCCTCGGTGTTTAGGATTTCTGCCCGAGGTTTAGGAATCCTGAAGCAGCTCACGCTAGATGCGGCAATTCTGAGCGTAACGCGCTCCGCGCCTATCCCTCGAAGGGCCTCGAGCAGCCCTTTTCGGTCCCTCAGGGCACGAATTGCTGACCTATCGGCATAGTGGTCGAGAAAATTGGCCGCATGGACCCATATATGTTCGTAGTCCTTGAACCACCCGTAGTGCGCCAAGCTGGCCGACCGGCGCTTCAGGGTACTGGTCCTGTCCGACCCGGCCTGCTGCATGTCGAGGGGTTTGTACCAAAGCTGGTGGAGCAGGTCTCGAAGCCCTGCGTGGGGACCCGAGTCGCCCACCCGATTGACCATGGTCTTCGACATGGCAACGACGCACTCGACCCAGCCCGCGGGCTGCTTGACGTCGGCGTTGACGCCCGCGTCGATCGAGGCGTGGAGCCAACTCCTCCAGCTCACGAACTCAGCCACTGACGCGAACCTCGCGGGGTACTCCTGCCCGAGGACGTGGGCCACGTACGTCGGCTGCGACTCTCCTATGCGATCAACGCCCAACAACTCGAGCCCCAGGTGCTTTCGAACGAAGTCCTTGACCTTGCGGGTCGCGACCTCCCGGGCGAAGTCGCCCCCGTCTGCCGGTTCCGGCTCCCCTGGCTGGCCTTCCGGGCCCGATCCCGCCCCCGACTGCGGGTCTACCCCTCCCCGGCCAGGGGGCGTGCTAGGGACCTCCCTGGCCGCCAGCGCGAGCTCCTCCGCCTCGATCTCGTCCTCCCTGTCCTTGCGGACCTTGTCGCGCTCGCGCTCTGCCCACTCGAACGCACGAGCGATGGTGGAGACGTAGTAGCCCGGGTTGCGCGTCTTGAGCGGGTCGCGCTTGTGGGAGGTCGAGGCCGACTGCCACCTCCTGCGGTGGCTCACGATCAGGTCCGCGACCTCCTGCGGCGTCCACCCCGCCATCGCCGCCACGTTGGCGAGCGACTGGTCGTAGCCCGAGTTGGACTGGTCGCGAAGGTCGCGCCTGTCGTGGTCCCAGGTCCTCCTGAACTCGGGTAGGTTCTCGCACAGGGCCGAGAACCTCCCGGCTGGAACGTCAGCCTCCGGGTTGACAACGATCGGTCCCAGCTTGTCGATCGTAGCCTGCTGCCCCGCAGTCGCCCTCGTAGGCTCGACCGCGTACGGGTCGAGGTCCGAGGGCTGTAGCCTCGGACCGTCGTCGCTGATCAGCACCACCGACCTGGGCTTGTCGAGCTTTCGGTTGGACGTGCCCGGGATCCTCCCGATGCGCGCGAGGTCCCACACCGAGTCGATGCGGACGTCCCCGT
>Ga0075421_100003117_pt1 | contig 19790 bp, 22 predicted proteins | sample SoiMetdeltSBSDD5_FD_75292 | JGI IMG/M metagenome (GOLD analysis project Ga0075421, IMG submission 75292) | Bulk soil microbial communities from a Populus tree surrounding site in Tennessee, USA - Soil MetaG P. deltoides SBSDD5 | ecosystem: Environmental > Terrestrial > Soil > Tree plantation... | reverse complement strand
GGCGCCAGTAGCTCAGTTGGATAGAGCAACGGCCTTCTAAGCCGTAGGTCAGGGGTTCGAATCCCTTCTGGCGCGCCAGTTCGTTTGTTTTACGGTGAGTGTAGCTCAATTGGTTAGAGCACTGGGTTGTGGTCCCAGGGGTTGAGGGTTCAAGTCCCTTCACTCACCCCATTTGTAAATACCGGGGATCGAGTATAGACAATGAAAAATCGCGATCCTCGATTCCTCATCTTCCATCCTCGGGTTAATTGGTCGCGGGCCGCTAGCTCAGTTGGTAGAGCAGCTGACTCTTAATCAGCGGGTCCGGAGTTCGAGTCTCCGGCGGCCCACCAAACCTCTTATTATACATCGGTACATCGCTTTGCCTGCGACGGTAATAACATCTATGTTGTTAAGCCAACGGGGTGGTGAGATAATCCTTCTGGTGACTTAAGCGCAGACCCATTGGTGCAGTGAATGGCCGGTGACGAAAATCTAACTTATGCGATGTATCTGGAGGTTTACCTACAGTCCGCTATGGTGCGGGGTATACTTGAAACCAATCAGGATCGATTGAGCAATTACCTGATCGTTAGACAAGGCGAGGAAGTGTTCTCGTTGAAAGAGGCGACCCTAGAGGTCCCTGATCGAAAGCCGATTAAGGTCGCGACCGACAAATATTTGCTCTACATGCAGGAAGTGTTTTTGATCGCTGATTTAAGCGTCGAAGAGCGTGCACACCACGCCGGTTTGCACTCGTTATTTGTCAAGAAGGATCAAAGCAAGGCGCTGCTCAGCGTTGGGCCCTATTTGCTTCACGGCACTGTGCATTTGCGCGCCGGCAGTGATCTTCAGGATTTCTTGATGGAGCAAAGCCCTTTTTTGCCCGTCACCGAGGCGACATTGATCGACCGACAAGAAGTCGGGCCGCGCACGTTCTTGGTAAATCGTACGAAGATCGGTTTTATATCAGCCGCCGGCGATGGGCTGACTGAATTTTGAGCAACCGATGTCGAGCTCCTACCCGACAGAGATTAACCAGATTAAATCACTCGGCGCTGTGCGCATCACCTGGGACGACGGGCATGTCGGCGAATACGACGAAGTCTATCTGCGCGGCTACTGTCCCTGCGCTCTCTGCCAAGGTCACGGGGCGCAAAGGAAATTTATTGACACGCCGGACGCAAAGTTAATGGAAATCCGGCCGGTCGGAAATTACGCAATCGAAATGCGCTGGCATGACGGCCACAGCACGGGCATCTATACGTTTGATTACTTGCGATCCCTCTGTCCATGCAGGGAATGTAGCGCGGCGTAAATTTTGCGCGTGCATGCCGCGATCCGTTGAGAGTCTATCGGCAGCTTCTTGGCGAAGATATTGCCGTAAAAAAGCCGCAACGGGCTTTTTCTGAGGACGAAGTGCGTCGTTCAGCATGATAGCAGAGGCGTCGGCTATCAGCTTAACGTTCATCACTCGCCCCCCGCAGGTCGCTTTATTATCGATTTAACCGGCCGGAAGATTATCGCCGCGGCGCTTCACCCAATGGCAGTTCGGTCTATGACAGCGAGCGGCGCCGCGCGTTACTGGCCTTGACATACCCCCGGGTAATTTTTACTCTGCACTGCAAATCAAAATGGTTAGGAAATTGTTTTCCACGGCGATGTTGCGCGCGAGAGTGGCGGAATTGGCAGACGCACTAGACTTAGGATCTAGCGGGCAACCGTGGGGGTTCGAGTCCCCCCTCTCGCACTATTATTATTTTTGAAAACGTTTCCGGGAAAAATGTTTACGAAAGGTCATTACCACGGCGTCGCCTGTTTCTCGTACGGTGAATCCGCGCGTCCAACTGGGTACAAGCGAAACGGCTGCTGAGTATTGAAGGCTTACATGAAAATCGATATCGACGAGGTTAATTCGGTGCAGCGGAAGGTTCGGGTGGAGCTCCCCGTAGAGACTGTCGCGAGTGAATTTTCGCGCGCGTACAGGAATCTCGGACAGCGTGTTCACGTCAAAGGATTTCGTACCGGCAAAATTCCTCGAACCGTTTTGCAGGGCATCTACGGCGAAGAAATCAAAGGCGAAGTCAAATCGCACCTGGTGGAAGAATCTCTTGGGGAGATTATTCGCGAGCGCGGCTTGCAGATCGTCTCTCGGCCGGAGGTCGAGGCCAATGATCTAAGCGAGGGCGGCGCCTTCTCCTTTTCCGCAGTGTTTGAAATCAAGCCGGAGATTGCCGTCCATGATTATCTCGGCGTCGAAGTGGAAAAGCCGCGGGTCGCTATTACCGATACGCAAGTTGAGGAGGCGTTGCGCCGGTTACAGGAAGGCCACGCGCGTTTGGAACTGGTCGCGGACCGCGACGTCGTTGAAAAAGGCGATTTCGTCACGCTCGATTTTGACGGATCAATCGACGGCAAGCCGTTTGCCGGCGGCAAGGGCGAGAATTACACGCTCGAAGTCGGCGCGGGGCAAGCGCTGCCGCAATTCGACGAAGCGGTCACGGGGCTCAAAGTGAATGCGCCGCAAAACGTGCGGGTGAACTATCCTGAAGATTATCCGAACAAGGAAATTGCCGGAAAAGCTGTCGAGTTTTCCTTGGTCGCCCGCGAGATCAAGCAGAAAGTCCTACCGGTGCTCGATGATGAGTTCGCCAAAGATCATGGCGAGTGCGCGTCGCTCGAGGAATTGAAGGAGCGGCTCCGCGCGCGCTTGGGCGACGAGCTCAAGCGCTACCATGATGAAGAACTCAAAGAGAAAATCATCAGCCGGCTAATCGAGTCGCATTCGTTTGCCGCGCCCCCGTCTATGGTTGAGCGGCAGACGCGCTACTTGATGGAACGCTACCAAAACCAAATCAATGCGCAACCTGGCGCCGGCCCTGGGGCGCAACCGCCGGTGGAGGAAGCCAGGAAAACGTTTGAAAGTCGCGCCGTGCGGCAGGTCCAGGCGACTCTGTTGGTGGAAAAAATCGCGCAGCTTGAAAAAATCGAGATTACGGATAAAGAGGTTCAGGAGCGGGTAGATGGCGTGGCGCGAGCGTCGGCAGAGCGGGCCAAAACAGTGCGTGATTTTTACTCGCGACCCGAGGCGCGCGATGACCTGCGCACGCAAATGGTGTTTGATCGCACGGTGTCGTTTTTACTCGAGCGCGCAAAGATAAGGGAAGTCGACTTGCCGCTTTCTACGGTTGATGAACAGGCCGAAAAAAGCTAGAATGCTTTTCGTGTTTAAGGGATTTTCCTATATATGAATTTTATCCCCATCGTTGTCGAGCAAACCGGCCGTGGTGAACGTGCTTATGACATTTATTCGCGTCTCTTAAAAGATCGGATCGTCTTTCTCGGCTCCGTCGTCACCGACGAAGTTGCCAATCTCATCGCCGCGCAACTCCTCTTTCTCGAGTCTGAGGACCCCGAGCGCGATATTTTCTTTTACATCAACAGTCCAGGGGGTTCGGTGACTGCGGGTTTGGCCATCTACGACACCATGCAATATGTTCGGCCTCAGATATCCACGGTTTGCGTAGGACAGGCGGCTAGCATGGGCGCAGTTTTATTGGCCGCCGGTAGTAAGGGAAAACGATATTCCTTGCCGCATTCGCGCATTATGATCCATCAGCCGCTCGGTGGTTTTCAGGGGCCAGCAGCGGATATCGATATTCAAGCGCGCGAGATATTGCGCATGCGGGAAGAATTGAACAATATCTTGATGCGGCACACCGGACAGAGTTTAAAGAAGATCGAAAAAGACACGGACCGTGATATGTTTATGACCGGCAAGCAAGCCCAGGAATACGGCTTGGTTGATGATGTGATTGCAGCGCGTCCCGATTCCAGCGTGAAAAAGGCGTCGTCAGTTTAACCGGGGGGAATATGGCAAAACACGGTGAACACGGATCGGGAAATCTCGTTTGCTCTTTCTGCGGCAAGAGCCAGGACGAGGTTCGCAAGCTGATCGCGGGTCCGACCGTCTATATTTGCGATGAATGCATTGATCTGTGCAACGATATCATCGCCGAAGAGTGTGATCACGATGAAACCATCAATTCATCGTCTAATGTGCCTAAACCAATGGAAATCAAACGCGTGCTCGACCAATACGTTATCGGTCAAGAGCGCGCAAAAAAAATTCTCGCGGTCGCGGTGCATAACCATTATAAGCGCATTGACAGCCAGTTGGTTACAGGCGAGGTAGAGCTGCAAAAGAGCAATATTCTTCTACTCGGCCCAACGGGCTCGGGTAAAACCCTCTTGGCGCAAACGCTGGCTCGATTTCTTCAAGTTCCTTTTACTATCGCTGACGCGACTAGCCTGACTGAAGCCGGTTATGTCGGTGAGGACGTTGAGAATATTATTCTCAATCTTCTTCAGGCGGCCGATTACGATGTTGAAAAAGCGCAGCGCGGCATCGTCTATATAGATGAAATCGACAAGATTTCCCGAAAGTCGGACAATCCGTCGATCACTCGCGATGTATCGGGTGAGGGCGTGCAGCAAGCATTGTTGAAAATCATCGAGGGGACCATGGCCAGTGTGCCGCCCAAAGGGGGAAGGAAACATCCTCAGCAGGAATTTCTCCAGGTGGATACGACCAATATTCTCTTTATCTGCGGCGGTGCCTTCGTTGGCTTAGATGACATCATCCGCAAGCGCACGGGCCGCAAGCGCATGGGTTTCGGTGGCCAGCTCGAGGACAAAGATGGCCGGCGTCCGGCCGATCTCTTGCACGGCGTGCAAACCGAAGATTTGCTGAAATTCGGCTTGATCCCGGAATTTATCGGCCGACTGCCGGTGATCGCCACGCTCGAAGAGCTGGATGAATCGGCTTTGATGCGTATTTTGAAGGAACCGAAGAATGCATTGACCAAGCAGTACTCGAAACTGTTTGAAATGGAGTCCGTGCACCTGAAATTTACTGAAGAGGCGCTGCGAGCCATCGCTCGCGATGCCATGAAGAGAAAATCAGGTGCCCGAGGTTTGCGCGCGATCATGGAAAATATCATGTTGGATATTATGTACGATATGCCCTCACAGCCGAATATCAAAGAAGTGGTGATTTCAGAGGACGTCGTGGAAAGACATGAACCTCCGATCGTCGTATACACCAAGGCCGCAGAGAGCGCTTAGGAGGGAATCCCTATGTTGTTTCGGAACGAGAAAAAAGATGAGAGAGAGCCAAGCTCGGGGCCCGTGCGAGTTCCTTTGCTTCCTTTGCGGGATATCATCGTGTTTCCCCACATGGTCGTGCCGCTTTTCGTTGGCCGACAGCGGTCGATCAAGGCCTTGGAAGAGGCAACGCAAAAGCAGAGTCTGATATTTTTGTCGTCTCAGAAGGACGCGAAGACGAACGATCCGACGGAAGACGATATTTACAAGATCGGAACTTTAGGCTCGGTTGTCCAGATGTTAAAGCTTCCCGACGGTACGGTAAAAGTCCTGATCGAAGGAAAAAGGCGCGCAAGGGTGGCGCGGTTTGTCACCAACCCGGACTTTTTCTTAGTGGATGTCGAAGACGCTCCAGAAATCGTCGAGCGCAACACGGAAGTCGAGGCGCTTATTCGAGAAGTCCACACGACTTTCGAAAATTATGTAAAATTGAAGAAAAAAATTCCGCCGGAAATGGTGATGTCGGTGTCGTCAATCGATGATCCGGGACGGTTGGCCGATACCATCGTTGCGCATCTCGGCATCAAACTTGACGACCGCCAAAATTTACTTGAGACGTTCAACGCCGCCGAACGCCTCGAAAAAGTGCTTGGCCACATGCGTGCTGAAATTGAAATTCTTGAAGTCGAGCGACGCATCCGCTCGCGCGTCAAAAAGCAGATGGAGCGTTCGCAAAAAGAGTACTATCTAAACGAACAGATGCGAGCGATTCAAAAAGAGTTAGGCGAGAAAGACGAGTTCAAAAACGAAATCCAAGAAATCGAGGAAAAGCTCAAGCAGAAAAAGCTCTCCGCCGAAGCCAAGGACAAAGTCGATAAAGAGCTTAAAAAGCTCAAGATGATGTCGCCTATGTCTGCCGAAGCGACGGTGGTGAGAAACTACATCGACTGGATATTGAGCTTGCCGTGGAATGAGTTCACCGATGACAAGCTCGATATCAATGAGGCCGAGCGGGTTCTCGAAGAAGACCATTATGGGCTTGAGAAGGTGAAAGAGCGCATTTTAGAATATCTTGCCGTGCAGAGCCTCGTTGGCAAGATTAAAGGGCCTATCCTTTGTTTGGTCGGCCCTCCTGGCGTCGGCAAGACTTCACTCGGCCGATCAATCGCCCGGGCAACCGGCAGAAAATTTGTTCGGGTTTCGCTCGGCGGCGTGCGCGATGAGGCTGAAATTCGCGGACACCGGCGTACTTATATCGGCGCGTTACCTGGGAAAATTGTTCAATCCATGAAAAAGGCCGGTTCCAGCAATCCGGTGTTTCTAATGGACGAGATCGACAAGATGTCGACCGATTTTCGCGGCGATCCCTCTTCGGCTTTGCTCGAAGTCCTGGATCCCGAGCAGAATACCACCTTTAACGATCATTATCTTGATCTCGACTACGACCTCTCCAAGGTGATGTTTATCACGACGGCCAACACACTGGATCGAATCCCGCGTCCATTGCAGGACCGTATGGAAATCATTCGAATCGCCGGTTACACGGAATTGGAGAAGCTCAGCATCGCCAAAAAATATTTAATGGAAAAGCAGAAGGAGTCCAACGGTCTCACGACGGACAACCTGGTTTTTACGGACAACGCGCTTCTTGGAGTGATTCGTCATTACACCAAAGAGGCCGGTGTGCGCAGTCTTGAGCGTGAGATTGCCGCGATTTGCCGCAAAGTGGCCGTGGAAGTGGTGCGCAAGGATCGCAACGCCCACATTCAAGTCGGGTCGAAGAGCCTGCACAAATATCTCGGCGCGATTAAATTCCGTTATGGGAAGGCGGATGCCGAAGTCAAGATTGGAGTTACCACCGGCCTAGCCTGGACCGAGTTGGGCGGAGAATTGCTCGCGACTGAAGTTACTATCATGCCCGGCAAAGGCCAGTTAATCATCACCGGAAAATTGGGCGACGTGATGCAGGAATCCGCGCAAGCCGCAATGAGTTACGTTCGTTCACGCGCCACAGAACTAGGATTGGAGCGCGATTTCTACCAAAAGGTCGATGTCCACATCCATGTGCCGGAAGGCGCGATCCCGAAAGACGGTCCCTCGGCTGGAATCACTATGGCGACCTCTCTCGTGTCCGCTCTGATGAAGATGCCAGTGTATAATGATCTCGCGATGACCGGGGAAATAACATTGCGGGGCAACGTATTACCCATCGGCGGCCTAAAAGAAAAGGTGCTCGCAGCGCACCGAGCCGGAATTAAGAGGGTTCTAATTCCTGCCGAGAACGAAAAAGATATTGAGGAAATCCCGGCCACTGTGCTTAAGACCGTGGAAATCGAATTGGTCTCTCATATGGATGACGTTCTGAGAAAAGCTTTGGCAATCAATGATCCCGCTAGCTTGTTTCGCAATGCGGCAGTTGAGAATCAACCCAAGGATGAGTCCCCGGGATTCCCCGACAAGGTCGACGAAGTCCCTGCCACCGAAATCTTGCCGCAGTAAGTTCTGAAATCTCAGTAAGACGATGCCGGGTAGTTTGACACCCGGCATCGCTGCTGTTATAAAATTCAATCACTTCTGCGCCCGCTATTTTTCGCAGTTATCCGGAGCTTCCTTGACCCATACTGCGTTTATCTTTGCGCAGGTGGCGAGAGTATCGTTAAGGGGCTGCGAGTTGAGTAACCGCGAGAATTTGCCGACATTAGTAAGGCCCGGTTGGATCATAGGCGGATGTTTGGGCTAGGGCAGGAGGGCGGTTAGCTCAGCGGGAGAGCATCGGCCTTACAAGCCGGGGGTCACAGGTTCAAATCCTGTACCGCCCACCAGAGGTAACCAGGGAACGGAATTGTCGGGGTCGTAGTTCAGTTGGTTAGAACGCCGGCCTGTCACGCCGGAGGTCGCGAGTTCGAGTCTCGTCGGCCCCGCCATATTTTTGCTCAGCTCGAGATATAGGGTTTCGGTTAGTGGAGTTAAAAGAATGAATAGAGAAGAGGCTTTGGCTCAACGACGCTGGTACATTGTCGACGCCGAAGGGAAAGTCCTGGGTCGGATCGCCACCGAAATCGCTAAAGTGCTGCGTGGAAAACACAAGCCGATTTTTACGCCCAATCAAGACGCTGGAGACTTCGTTGTCGTTATTAACGCGCGTGCACTCAAGCTGACGGGTACCAAGTTGGAAAAGAAGGTTTACTTCCGGCACACGGAGTATCCGGGTGGCATACGGGAGCGAACTGCTGCGCAGATGCTCGAAGAAAAGCCCGAAGAACTCGTGAAACTGGCCGTCAAAGGAATGTTACCGAAGAATCGCTTGAGCCGAAAACTTGTGACGAAACTGAAGGTCTATGCCGGTCCCGAACATCCTCACGACGCGCAAAAACCACAACCTTTGGCGATTGTAGCTTAGGAGTAATTAGCGATGGCGGATAAAGTATTTACAGCTACAGGACGACGAAAAACGTCAGTCGCCCGGGTATTCTTGAAACCGGGAAAAGGTAAGATCCTAATCAATAATCTATCCTTGCAAGAGTATTTCGGACGTGAAACTGCCCGCATGATTGTGTTGCAACCGTTCGACCTTACGCAAACGGCGGGTAGCTTTGATATCGATGTCAACGTAACCGGCGGCGGAAACTCGGGCCAAGCGGGCGCTATCCGCCATGGAATTACTCGGGCGTTGATGAAAGTTAATTCGGATTTTCGCCCACCACTCAAAAAGGCCGGATTTGTTACTCGGGATCCGCGCGCCGTGGAACGCAAGAAATATGGCCGCCATAAGGCTCGTAAGCGCCCGCAATACTCCAAACGTTAGTTCGATTCTTCAGCGCCTGTCCGCAATTTACTGGTTAATCCGGGCTAAATTGTTTTGCCACGCGATTTAGACAGAAGCGGGACCATTGACAACGCAGATCAAAAACCAATCGATAAAGTTGGGGTAGCCGTCGGTTGTCGGTTAGGCTCGCTGGGTCGTCGCGGTGAGATTGTGTCTCGATTCATTTCACTTCTTCGTCGGTCATTCCTCTGCTGTAAAAAAGAACGCTCCGACCATGGTGAAAATGAAGTTAGGAATCCACGCGGATAGCCATGGCGGCAATGCTCCACTATGACCCAAAGAAATGCAGAAGGCGATAAGTACCCAGTAGCCGAAGCCGATGATCATAGCAATACCGAAACTGAGAGAAGCACTGCCGCTTATCTGACGTTTGAGGGCAAACGGGATTGCTAAGAAAACCATTAGTGGAGATATAAACGGCAGCGCCAACTTTGCGTGAAGATCCACTTGGTAGGATGTCGTATCGATGCCTTTATTCTTCATTTCGACAATCTGTTTTTGCAAATCAAAGTAGGAAAACTCTTCGGCCTCTCGTGCGAGTAACCTGAGGTCCTCAGGGGTTTCGGAAATGGGCAGGGCGGCTGCGACTTTTCGATTTAAAGCCTTTCCGTCGGCCATAAAATTCCATTCCGTTGCTTCGTCGGTTTTCCACGCATTTTCGATCCATTGCGCTTTGGGGATCTCCATGAGGGCTCGCAGGCCGAAGTCGCGGTCGAGAAGAAAAATCGTGACATTCTCCAAAGTCGTGGCGCGGGTGTCGAAAGAGTCCACATTAATAAAGCTGCCGTCGCCGCGGATCCAAATGTCGTGGGTGCCTAAGACGCTCTTTTGTTGCCTGTTTCGTATCTCAAATTTATAAATGTTTTGTGCATTATGGGTAAAGACAGGAACGAGCGTTTCGTTCCATACGAAGGTCAGGGCGCAGATGAGCAGTCCGAGGAGCATGAGCGGGGAAGCGATTCTTTCCACCGAGATTCCGCTAGAGCGAAGCGCCGTGATTTCGTGAGATCGGGCGAGCATGCCGAGACAAAACAGCGTGGAAAAAAGCACAGCAAAACCGATCACGCGCGAAATGAGGAGCGGCGCTTTATAGATAAAATAACGTGCGACGGTCGCAACGCTGGCTCCTGTGTCGAGAAGGTTGCCAATGCGGTCGAAGAAATCGACCGTGACGTAAAGCGAGGTGATGACCACGAGGCTGATGCCAAAGATCCGAAGAAACCCTCCCGCCAAGTAACGATCGATTATGCCGCCCGGGGGAAGAAGCTTGAATTGCAGTCGATTTGCCATTTTTGTTGTCAGTTCCGTGCTTTTAGTCTGAGCATCTGCACCATTCTTTCGGCTGATCCCGCTAGGCTGCCGAAGAATTTTGGCCAATGAAGTGGCGATTCGCGCAATGCCTGCCTGAAAAAATGCAGGCCGATACCGGCGACGGTCACATTGGGCAGCCAAACTGCCGGAATCGGATGAAGAATATTTTTGTCCCCGAGCGCTTTGCCGAGAGAAAGGAGCGCGTAATACGCCATAAGCCAAAAAATGCACAACATGAATCCCCAAGATCGATTTGCTCGGGAGGGGCGCGGAAGCAACGTCAAGGATACGCCCAATAAAGAAAATATAAGCGGAACAAAGCCGAAGGAAATTCGTTGATGCAACTCCATTCGCTCGCCGATTGCGCTATTTCCGTGGCCCCGCTTTGCTTCAATAGAATCCAGCAGGTCCAAGAGCGGCATTTCCTTGGGGCCCGATTCTTTTTGCCGAACCGGGCCAACGAGTTCGTCAAGATCGAGCTTGAAGTCGTAAATGTTAAATCGGGTTTGACTAAATCCCGGACGGTTCTGTTCCCGCTCATAAATCGATCCATCAAAGAGACGCAGGCCCAAGCTATTGGTTTCCTCGTCGGTCGTGATACGGGCCACTTTACCCAAGATAATATCCTCGCGCGATTTTTCGCGCTTATCTACGATCAACACGCCCTGAGCCGTGTTTCCCGGCGGTATAATTTCTTCGACATAGATCAAAATCTTAGGGAAGTCGTCGTTGAAGACCTTTTCTCTTATCGCCGTGCCGATTCTGCTCTTGGCAATATTGTAAAGTTCTTTCTTTAGTGCGAAGTTTGCCGCGGGGCGGGCAAATAGCGTTAAAGCCAGTGTTGCGCCTGCAATAATCAACGCAATCGCCATTGCGGGCCACAAAATTTGAGTTGGACTTATCCCGGAAGCTTTCATTGCCAGCAGTTCTTGATCATTTGACATTCGACCAAGACCCAAGAGGATTGCGAGCAGAAACGCCATCGGGACAGTCATTTCAAGGAACGTCGGCAAAATGAGTGAAAAAAGCTTGCCGATTTGTAGTAGGGGAACACCGCGCGTTACCACCAATTCAACGAGCTTCAACATGCGGCCGACCAACAAGATAATCGTGAAGGCCAGGAGGCCGACAAAGAAGGGCGGCAGAATTTCCGAAACTAGATACCGAAAAAGTATTCTTCGCTTCACTGTGTCGTCATGTTAACTGGTGCGGTATTCTTTGTAAAATCCTCTGAGTCCGAGGCGCTTGGCGTTCATGTCAAAAAAACAAGATGTGATCTTTGGGATCAACCCTGTTCTTGAAACGCTTAAGGCGTCCTCGCCAGATGTTTTGGAAATTTTGGTTTCTGAGAGTTTCGACCGGCCCGCTTTGAATCTAGTTCGTCAGGAAGCGAATCGCCGCGGTGTGCGGCTTCTTTCCGTCGGCAGTAAATTTCTCGATCAACTGGTGCGCGGGCAGCGGCACCAGGGGGTAGTTGCGCGAGTTCAGCCTTATCGGTACCTCTCGTTTGCTGACTTGATCGAGAGAATAAACGTGCCGTCATCCTCAGAGCGAATATTGATTCTCGACGGTTTAACCGATCCGCGAAACTTCGGCGCGCTACTGCGCACCGCGGACGGCGCTGGGGTTCGGTATATCGTCATTCCGAAGGATCGCTCCGTCGACGTCACGGGAGTCGCCGTGAAAGCATCGGCGGGTGCCGCGCACCACGTCAACGTCGTGAAAGTCACAAACCTGCGCCGAGCAATTTCGGATCTTAAAAAGCATGGGTATTGGGTTGTCGGGTTAGACGCCAAAAGCAAAGATACGATATACGAAGTCAATTTTGCGCAGCGGTTGGCGATACTCCTCGGGAATGAAGGAACCGGCGCGAGGCCGATCAATCTGCGAGAGTGCGATCTCACGGTTTCTATTCCCATGCTCGGGAAAGTCTCATCGCTCAACGTCTCTGTCGCCGGAGCAGTTTTCCTATATGAGTTATTGCGCCAAACTCGTAAGAGCGCGGCGGATGCAGCAGGAAGTTAACAAGAAACAGAGGCGTTCGACAATACTGCTCGATTATTTGGAGTCTCCTTGTTGACAATAATTGCTCGAAGTGCTTTAAATACCCGTTTACAAATGGGGAAAATGGCGCCCTCGGCCTTGTTTCGTCTAAACGGCATAATTCGCCACGTTCAAAGCGTGGTGCTAGCCCTGTGTGTTTCTTATTTAAGCTGTCGATTTTAGAGGTGAATTTACCGTAATCGCGCCGGCGCGTGAAGCAGGCGGATCGAAGCCAAGCTGGCGTAGCTCAACGGCAGAGCAGCTGATTTGTAATCAGCAGGTTGTAGGTTCAAGTCCTATCGCCAGCTCCAGTGAGGAACGTGCGTGTCGCCGGACCGGGGTTTCTAACCGAATCAATTTTTGAATGGGGTGAAGGGAAACAGGGAGAGGTTCCCGAGTGGCCAAAGGGAGCAGACTGTAAATCTGCCGGCGATGCCTTCGAAGGTTCGAATCCTTCCCTCTCCACCATTTTGACTGCGGGAATAGCTCAGTTGGTAGAGCGCAAGCCTTCCAAGCTTGGGGTCGCGGGTTCGAGTCCCGTTTCCCGCTCCAATTTTGCATCGACTTTTAGGGGAAATAGCTGTGCACGAGGCGAGCCCACAGGGAGAGATGTCAGTTGGCCATTGACTCGCGATGCCCAGGTAGCTCAGTCGGTAGAGCACGTCCTTGGTAAGGACGAGGTCAGCGGTTCAACCCCGCTCCTGGGCTTTGCCTTGAGGTGGACTGCTTAGGGATTCGATTTACATTTTTCAAATTGATTGAACTGGCAAATCAATAGGAGGACGAGATGAGCAAAGCGAAATTTGAGCGGAAAAAGCCGCACTTGAACATCGGTACGATCGGTCACGTCGATCACGGCAAGACGACACTAACCGCTGCGATCACCAAGGTGCTGGAGAAGTCGGGAAAGGCAAAATTTCTCGCCTACGACCAGATCGATAAGGCGCCTGAGGAACGGGAGCGTGGCGTAACAATCAACATCGCCCACGTAGAGTATGAAACGGATAAACGGCACTACGCTCATGTCGACTGTCCCGGCCACGCAGATTATGTCAAGAACATGATCACCGGTGCGGCTCAGATGGATGGCGCGATTCTCGTGGTCTCGGCGGCGGATGGTCCGATGCCGCAAACTCGCGAGCACATCCTCTTGGCGCGCCAAGTAGGTGTTCCCGCAATCGTCGTTTTTCTCAACAAGGCTGACATGGTTGACGACAAGGAATTACTGGAGCTCGTCGAGCTCGAAGTACGCGAGCTTCTATCCAAGTACAAATTCCCGGGAGACGACACCCCTATTGTCATTGGCAGCGCGCTAAAGGCGCTCGAAGGTGACACCTCGGAGATGGGCGAAGGCGCGATCTTGAAGCTTATGGACGCGGTAGATTCGTTCGTCCAGGAACCGGTGCGGGCGATCGACAAACCGTTTCTTATGCCGGTCGAGGACGTCTTCACAATTAGCGGTCGTGGCACGGTCGTTACCGGTCGTGTGGAGCGCGGTATCGTCAAAGTTGGCGAAGAAATCGAAATCGTCGGCTTCAAGGCCACTCAAAAGACGGTGGCGACCGGAGTCGAAATGTTCCGAAAACTGCTTGATGAAGGGCAGGCTGGCGATAATATTGGTGTTCTGCTGCGTGGGACCAAGCGGGAGGAAGTTGAGCGTGGGCAAGTGTTGGCAAAACCGGGCAGCATCACGCCGCACACCAATTTCAATGCCGAGGCCTACGTGCTGACCAAAGAAGAAGGCGGTCGTCATACGCCCTTTTTCAACGGTTATCGGCCGCAGTTCTATTTCCGCACGACTGATGTCACCGGCGTCGTAAAGCTGCCGGAAGGCACGGAAATGGTTATGCCCGGGGACAATATCAACGTCGTCATCGAATTGATTACTCCGGTCGCCATGGATGACGGTTTGAAATTTGCCATCCGTGAGGGTGGGCGTACTGTCGGCGCGGGTGTGGTTACGAAGATTGTTCAGTAGGTGTGGTAAAATAGAAAGGCGGAGTTATGCGGGAACTCGTAGGATTTGCGTGTGATAAATGTAAGCGCAAGAACTATACATCGACGAAGAACCGAAAAACCACCACGGAGAAGCTTTCCCTCAAGAAGTTTTGCGCATCTTGTCGGAGCCACACCCTGCATCGAGAGGTGAAGGTCTAACGAAAATACCGGGGGGTCAGTAGCTCCAATTGGTAGAGCGCCGGACTCCAAATCCGGTTGTTGCAGGTTCGAGTCCTGCCTGACCCGCCAGTTATTTCGTCGGCGGTGTTTACATGGGGGATTGGATCCAAAAACTCCAGGACGGTGTCAGAAATGGCACCGAGTTTATCCAGGAGGCATGGCAGGAACTTAAGAAGGTTTATTGGCCTTCGCGTAAGGAAACCTACGCGGCGACTCTCGTCGTTATTGTCGTCGTTTTGTTGATCTCGGCGTATCTGGCTATGGTCGATCTGGCTTTGACAAAAGCCATTCAGGCCATCATTGGGTGATCTGTAAGGCTCTCCCCTATGGCGAAACAGTGGTACATCGTTCACACCTTTTCAGGCTACGAGCAGAAGGCGAAGGCGGCGCTTGAGGAGCGAATCAAGGCGCTCGGCAAGCAGGATCATTTTGGCGAGATCCTGGTCCCCGTGGAAAAGGTCGTGGAGTTGGTCAAGGGAAAGAAAAAGACTTCGTCGCGGAAGTTTTTTCCCGGCTATATCCTCGTTCAGATGGATCTGAGCGACGACACTTGGCATGTCGTTAAAGAAACCTCGAAGATAACCGGATTTGTCGGCGGGAGTACAAATCCGCCGCCGGTGAGCGACGAGGAGGTCCGGGCCATTACTCTGCAGATGGAAGAGGGGGCGATCAAGCCCAAACCACGGGTGCTGTTTTCCGTCGGTGAGAACGTGAAAGTCGTCGACGGTCCGTTCGCTGATTTCAACGGTGTTGTCGAAGAAGTCAAGCCGGACAAGGGAAAACTCAGAGTTCTCATTAGCATATTCGGGCGAGCCACGCCCGTCGAACTCGAGTTCGTTCAAGTCGAGCGCAATTAAATCGAAGGATTAGAAGGCAATGGCCAAAAAAGTAATCGGCGAGATTAAGTTGCAAATACCAGCCGGACAGGCGAATCCCAGCCCTCCCGTGGGACCAGCCCTCGGTCAGCGCGGTGTCAACATCATGGAATTTTGCAAGGCGTTTAACGCCGCGACTCAGGCGCAACTCGGAATGATTACGCCGGTAATCATCACCGTATACGCCGATCGATCGTTTACGTTTGTCACCAAGACACCGCCCGCTTCGGTATTGCTGAAGAAAGCCGCCGGGCTCGAAAAGGGTTCGGCCGAACCAGGCAAGATCAAGGCTGGAAAAGTTACGCGCGCGCAGGTCCGGCAAATCGCCGAGCTAAAACTCAAGGATTTAACCGCCAAGGATCTTGCGGCAGCGGAGAAGTCCGTCGAGGGTACGGCGCGCAGTCTAGGGTTGGAAGTCGAAGGCTGAAATCCACCGGCGCGTCGTTGTTTGTTACGGGCAGCTTCTGGAAATTTCAATTAAAGGAAAAAGTCATGAGTGGAAAGAGCTATCGAGATGCGTTGGCCAAGGTCGACCGTAATCAACGTTACTTGTTGGAAGATAGCCTGCGCATCGCTAAAGAAACCGCCCGGGCTAAGTTCGATGAGACAGTTGAATTGGCAATTCGCCTGGGCGTTGACCCGCGCCAGGCCGATCAGAATATCCGCGGTACCGTGACCTTGCCGCATGGCATGGGCAAAGCTGTGCGTGTGCTGGCGTTCGCCAAAGGTGACAAGGAAAAGGAAGCGCAGGACGCCGGCGCGGATTTTGTCGGCAGCGATGAATTGATCAAGAAGATCAGCGACGGCTGGTTGGACTTTGACAAAGCAGTTGCCACGCCGGACATGATGGCGGCGGTGGGTCGAATCGGCAAAGTCCTTGGGCCGCGCGGCCTCATGCCCAATCCCAAAACCGGTACGGTAAGTATGGATATCGGCAAGGCGGTTAAAGAAATCAAAGCCGGCAAACTGGAGTACCGGGTCGACAAAGCGGGTATCGTTCATGTGCCGGTGGGTAAAGCCTCCTTTGGGCCTGATCAGCTGATTGAGAACGCCAGGGCGGTGCTTATGTCCGTACTGCGCGCCAAGCCTGCTTCCGCCAAGGGGAATTACGTTAAAGGAGTGACCGTGACCACCACCATGGGCCCCGGCATCAAAATTGACTTGGCCCAGATTAGAGCGATGGCCGCCTAACGCAAGCTAGCGTTTGAAGATTCGATAGCGCCACCTTGGCGTTCGGGGGATATAAAAATGTCGGAAATGGAAGTTGCTCGCGCCAGTCACAGTGAGAAAGCCGAAACGGTTGCCGCGGTTCATCAGCGGCTAAAATCGGCCAAGATGGCCATCGTCACGGAATATCGCGGGCTCAGCCTGGCGCAGATTACCCGCTTGCGCCGTGAGATTCGCCAGGCATCAGGGGAGTATCAGGTGATCAAGAACACCTTGGTGCGCCGCGCACTGCAAGATACTCTTTTTGGCGACTTGGAAAAGTTGCTCGAAGGACCCAATGGCTGGGTCTTCGCGTACGAAGATCCCGTGGTGTTGTCCAAGGCGCTTATCAAATTTGCCGACGACAACGATAAGCTCAAGATCAAGGGCGGCGTGTTTGAAGGCAGGTTCATGGATAGGGTCGGCGTCAAGATTTTATCTCAGATGCCGAGCAAGCCCGAGCTTCAGGCAAAATTACTGGCGATGATCAACGCTCCGGCAACGCACCTCGTTAGACTCGTGCAGGAACCGGGCGCGCGGGTGGTAAGGTTAATCGAATCGCTGCGCAAAACCAAAGGCGAATAACGAAACAATTTTACGGAAAAAATCAAAAGGGGGATTTATGGAAGGCGTATCGAGAGAACAGGTTAAAGATTTCATTAAAAATATGAGCCTGATGGACGCGGCGGCTCTGGTCAAAGAACTCGAAGAAGAGCTTGGTGTCAGCGCGGCGGCGCCGGTAGCAGTCGCGGCGGCGGCGGGACCTGCAGCTGCGGTCGAAGAGCAAACCGAGTTCAACGTTATTCTTGCCGACGTCGGTGAGAAGAAAATTCAGGTAATTAAAGTCGTCCGCGAGCTCACGGGTTTAGGTTTGAAGGAAGCCAAGGACCTCGTCGATGGCGCGCCCAAGCCGGTCAAAGAAGCCGTTGCCAAAGCCGAAGCCGAGACGATCAAGAAAAAGCTCGAGGAGCAGGGCGCGAAAGTCGAGATCAAGTAGGTCGATGGGCGGTAATGACAGAGTTCTAATGGCTGGACCGTTGACCGAAAGTTCGACAAGGAGAGCGCATGGCGTTTCAAGTTGCCAATAATCTGAGATTTAGACGGAGCTTCGGGAGAATCAGAAAAATCATCGATCTGCCTTATTTAATTGAGATTCAAAAGAACTCGTACGAACTTTTCCTGCAAAAGGACGCCGCCCCTGGCGAGCGTCAAAACATGGGCTTGCAGGAAGTCTTCAGGTCGGTTTTTCCCATCAAGGATTTCAACGAGACTTCTTCCTTGGAGTTCGTGAGCTATTCGCTCGGCGAACCCAAATACGACGTCGAGGAATGTCATCAACGCGGTATGACCTTTGCCGCGCCCTTGAAGGTCACCGTGCAGCTCGTGCTGTGGGACGTGGATCAGCAATCGGGCTCGCGTAGCATCAAGAACGTCAAGGAGCAGGAAGTGTATTTCGGCGAAATCCCGCTCATGACGACCAACGGCACGTTTATGATTAACGGCACCGAGCGCGTGATCGTCAGCCAATTACATCGCTCGCCGGGTGTATTCTTCGAGCACGACAAGGGGAAAACTCACGCCAGCGGCAAGCTGCTCTATTCGGCGCGGGTGATTCCTTACCGCGGCTCTTGGGTGGATCTCGAATTCGACCCGCGCGACATTATCTACGTGCGTATCGACCGTCGGCGCAAATTTCACGCCACCGTGCTGTTGCGCGCGCTCGGCATGACGACGGAAGATCTGCTTAACTACTATTACCGTAGCGACACGATTGTTTTCGACGCGCGCAAGCCGTCTTTGGTTTTTAATCCGGGTCAGTTACTCGGCGCGAAAGTAAGCGCTGACGTGCGCGACCCAAAAAGCAACGACATTATCGTCAAGGAAGGCAAGAAATTCACCCGGCCCATCCTACGCCAAATGGAAGCGGCCAAGGTGAAACATGTGCCGATCGCGTGGGAAGACATTTTAGGGCGAGTGGTGGCGCACGATATTCTCGATCCGCAGACCAAGCAGGTGATCGTCGAGTGCAACCAGGAAATTACCCAGGAAAAACTCGACCTGGTCCGCGAGAAGGGAATTCACCAGGTCGAAGTGCTGTTTATCGATGATTCCAGCGTCGGCCCCTACCTGCGAAACACCTTGCTGCAGGACCGCATCAAGTCTCCCCAGGATGCGATCTTGGAGATCTATCGGCGCTTGCGGCCGGGCGATCCGCCAACGGTGGAATCTGCGACGAACTTTTTTAATAACTTGTTTTTTAACCCGGATCGTTACGATCTCTCGAAAGTCGGCCGACTCAAACTCAATCACCGGTTAAAACTGAACATTCCGCTCGAGCAAGGAACCTTGCGCAAGGAAGATATTCTCGAAGTAGTGCGATATCTGATGGAGCTTAAGAACGGCAACGGGTCGGTGGATGACATCGATCATCTCGGTAACCGGCGCGTGCGCGCGGTCGGCGAGCTTGTGGAAAATCATTTCCGGGTCGGCCTCGTTCGCATGGAACGGGCGATCAAGGAAAAAATGAGCCTGCAAGACATTGAAACGTTGATGCCGCAGGAGCTCATCAACTACAAGCCCGTGTCCGCTGCGCTTAAAGAATTCTTTGGGTCGAGCCAGCTTTCCCAGTTCATGGACCAGACCAATCCGCTCTCTGAGATTACCCACAAGCGCCGTTTGTCGGCGCTTGGACCCGGCGGTTTAACACGCGAACGTGCGGGATTCGAGGTGCGCGACGTTCACCCGACGCATTACGGACGGGTCTGTCCGATCGAGACACCGGAAGGACCGAATATCGGTTTAATCGCGTCGCTGACCACTTACGCAAGGGTCAATGATTTCGGTTTTATCGAGACTCCCTATCGCGAGGTGGAGAATGGCCGGGTCAGCGACCGCATTCGCTATCTATCGGCTCTAGAGGAGGAAGATCACGTCATTGCCCAGGCCAACGCGCCGATCGACGGCCGCGGCAATTTCACCCTTGATCTGGTTTCGGCACGCAAAGGCGGCGAGTTCGTCATGGCCCGTCCAGAAGAAGTCAACTTCATGGACGTTTCGCCCAATCAGCTCGTGAGTGTAGCTGCGTCGTTGATCCCATTTCTGGAAAACGACGACGCTAACCGCGCGCTCATGGGTTCGAACATGCAGCGCCAGGCCGTGCCTTTGCTAAGAACCGAAGCGCCGTTTGTCGGAACCGGCATGGAAAAAACCGTGGCGCGTGATTCCGGCGTAACGATCGTGGCTCGCCGCGACGGCGTCGTCGAGAG
>Ga0075421_100003116_pt1 | contig 19792 bp, 16 predicted proteins | sample SoiMetdeltSBSDD5_FD_75292 | JGI IMG/M metagenome (GOLD analysis project Ga0075421, IMG submission 75292) | Bulk soil microbial communities from a Populus tree surrounding site in Tennessee, USA - Soil MetaG P. deltoides SBSDD5 | ecosystem: Environmental > Terrestrial > Soil > Tree plantation... | reverse complement strand
TGAGGGGAACGGCTTTCAGGGAGAGTAGCGTCCCGAGCGGCTGTTCCCCTCAGTCCCGTTCATTGCGATAGCCAATCTCCCGTTAGGCAGTCCTCCGCGTCCTCTGCGTCCTCTGCGGTACATTGTTAGCCGCGCGCACGACTACTGATCCGCTGCCGGCGGACGCTTCACCACGGTGACCGTGATCTGCGACGGATACTGCCTCGAGTGGTGAATGCTGTTCTTCGCCACGAGACCGGTCGTCTCGTCGAAGTTGTTGCCGCCCGTGTTCAGGTTGCGGTCGAACCGCGGAAAATTCGAGCTCGATACCTCGATGCGAAGCCGGTGGCCCGGCGCGAACCAGTTGCTGGTCGTCATCGGCTGCAGCGCGACCTTGTAGACGCTCCCTGAGGCCATCCAGGTCGGCGGCTTGTCGTACCCGTCACGATATCGCACGCGCTGGATTGTCTCGTCGAGGTTGTACGCACGGCCATCAGGGTACACGTCGAGCAGCTTCACCGTCACGTCGGTGTCCTTCCGGTCCGAGGACAGATAGATCGTCACATCGATCGGCCCGCTGACCTCGAGCCCTTCCTTCAACGGCTCCGTCGTGTACACGAGCACATCCGGCCGCAGCTCGATCTGCTGCTGGTCGAAGGCTCCTCCCGCAACGGCGTTGCCCTGACAGCACACGTTTCCGCCGCGAGATGGCACGGGATTCATCGGATCGTATGAGAACGAGTCGGGCTTATCGGCGGCCGGTGGCTTGGTGGTCAGGATGCCGTCGCCATTGCGCGTGTTCGCGCGGCCGTTGCTTGTGAGGTAGAAGGTCAGCGGCTGCGCCCCGCGCGGTGGCCACGCGTCCGACGTCTGCCACTTGTTCAATCCCATGGTGAAGTAGCGGACCTTGGGCATGGTGTCGAGTAGCCCGCTGTTCGTGCCCTTGAGAAAGTGATCGAACCACCCGTAGGTGAGCGCATCGTAGTCGTAGCGCGCATCGCCGACGCTCCGCTCACCGACGACGGTGTTTTCGGTCGCGCGCTTGAACGAGCAATGCAGGGTGGGCGCGATGACCGCGTACTGCTGGTTCGCGACCGCGGGGTCGGCGGTGCGGCGGACGTGGTTGTAGGTCGCGAGGTTGGGCCCGGTGGAGACGTCGTACCACGACATGAACCACAACCCGGGGACGTTGATCTTCATGTCGTCGTGGAACAGTCCGCCACGGTACCAGGCGGAGTCGTTAGGCGTGCGCTTGATCATTGCCCCGCCCGTCGCGACCCCCGGCATCGAATCCGCAAAGATGCCGCGCGGCCCGTCGACGGCCTTGATCAGGTCCTGCGTCGGGAGGTGCCAGAAGGCCTTCGCCCAGTCCACGGGCGGAAGTCGCTGCGCCAGGTCGTACGACTTCGCTACGCGAATGAGCTCGTCCTGGGATGTGCTCGGCGGGAGCATCGGACGAACCTGATTCTGCTGCCCGTAGAGCCAGCTGATGAACAGCTGCTGCACGGCGCCGCCACGGTACCAGTTGCCCTGCTCGTAGTACGGCTTCACCCGGCCCACGCCCGCGCCGAACCCCTGTGGAATGATCGTCCCCAGCCCGCGCGGCGCCTGCGCTGCCACCGCCATCTGCCACTCGGCCGTCGACGAACACCCGATCAACCCGACTTTGCCGTTCGACCAGGGCCGCGACGCGATCCACTCGATCTCGTCCACGCCGTCGGTGAGTGGCGGGCCGAGGATGTCGTAGTTCCCTTCGGAGAAGAAGTGGCCGCGCTCGTTGGCGCCGACGTACGCGTACCCGCGACGCACGGCCTCCAACTGCGCGCTCATGTCGGCCGGAGCCCGAAGCTGGACGTCCCAGAAGTTCATGTTGTACGGCGTGCGCACGAAGATGGCCGGCACCGGGCCCGCGGCGTTCTTCGGCCGGTAGACGTCGAATTGCATCCGCGCACCGTCGCGCATGGGGATCATGAGCTTGCGCTCGACGACGGCGAGCCGCTGAAGCTCGCCTTCAAGCGAGTCGCGGCGGGCGACGAGGGCGCTGTCTCGCGGCGCGGCCGGCTGAGCGGTAGCGGCCCTCGGGATGGTGGCGCAGAGACCGACCGCGGTGACCGCAGCAGCCCGAAGCACGTGGCGCATGATGTGTCCCATTGTACGACCTCCGCAGCAAGGGTAGAGCGGGGACATCAAAGTCCATTCTGGGGGCAGCTTCCTCCCGAGAACAGGGGGCAGTCCCTGACGGAATGTCGGAAAATCCCGCGTCACAGCGCCGGCCGCCTGCACGGGCCTTGGCCGGCCACACGCATCGCCGACATCTTTCGCCTCGTGCCGATCATTCCACCTCCCGATTTCAGCGACCCTGGCCTCGCCACCGCGCCCGACGCGCGGTTCGTTCCGGCGCCCGCCGACGGCGTGCTGCCGGAGGACTTCTTCTCGACCACGAATCTCCCGACGTACGTCCGCATTCGGGGCGAGTGGCGGCTGCCGCGCGAGCCACGCATGGACTCCGCGCTCGTCATCGACAAGAGCGGCGAGCTCTGGGTTCGAGAGATGCGCCGCGTGCGTGCCGGGGAGCTCGTCGCGGTCGGCAAGAAGGAAGACGGCAGCGAAGGCATCTTCGTGCACACGGACATCGCTGCCCGGGACGATGATGGCGAGTTCAAGTTCATGGCGAGCGAAGTGTCCCGTGAGAAGCCGGTGGACTATGCGCATCTCGCGCGTCTTCTCCTGGAGGAGCGCGAGCGCGGTGGCTACATCGTGTGGGTCACCGGGCCGGCGCTCGTCCATTCGCGCGCCCGCGCCGACATGACGTGGTTCATCATGAACGGCTTCGTGAGCGCGTTGCTGGCCGGGAACGCCGTTGCCGTTCACGACATCGAAGCCTCGATCTTCGGCACGACGCTCGGCATGTCGGGCTCTGGCGAGACGACCGTCGGCGGCCACGGCTTGCACATGCGCGCGATCAACAAGGTCCGCGCGGCCGGGTCGATCCCGCGCGCCGTCGAGACCGGGGTCATCACCGACGGGATCATGCACGCCTGCGTTCGAAAGGGCGTGCCGTTCGTGCTTTGCGGCTCGATCCGCGATGACGGCCCGCTCCCCGACGTCTACACAGACATGTCGTTGGCGCAGGACGCCATGAAGGCCCATACGACGCGTGCGACGATGGCGATCATGATTGCGACCGCACTGCACGCCATCGCCACCGGCAACATGCTGCCCGCGTTCGTCACGGAGGCCGGTGGGACGCTGCGCGAGCTGCCCACGATCTGCGTCGATTCGGCGGAGTTCGTCGTCGGCAAGCTGAAGGATCGCGGCACGCACCAGGCTTTTGGCGTGGTCACCAACGCTCAGGATTTCATGCACATCTTGCGGCTCTTCGTCGAGCGCGAGCTCGACGGTCGTACCCCGGGTCTCTCGTCGGCGCGGCCGACGGCGGCTGCACGATGACCGAGACGCAGCAGCGTTTCCTCCGCGCGATCGCGGAGCGTGTGCCCAAGGAACAGGTGGTCGAGGTGCATCTCTTCCCGGCCATTCGTCAGGGGGGGGTCGAGACTGGCGTGGCTGTGGTCGCAGAGCGGCCGCGACCACCGCAGCCGGACGCGACTGTCGCCGACGGCGAGCCGCCGGCTGAGCCGCCGGAGGCAGCCTTCATCGACCCGGATTTCGCCCCGGCACTCGCCGCCGACTCGCCCGAGAAGGAGGCGTTCGAGGCGCAGCAACGTGGCGACATTGACGCGGTCGTCGAGGCGCCGCCTCGCCTCACCGTACACACCGCCCGCTATCGTCTGACCCTCAAGGGGGTCGACCGCGGGAAGTGGGAAGTCGACGTGGTGGCCGAGGCGGACGCGCCGCTCGCGGCGGTGGACGCCGTCGTGCGCGGGGTGCAGCGGCGGGCAGGGGAGGGCGCAGAGCCCGACCGGCTGACGGCCGAGGCGTTCCTCGACGCGCTCGAGGCCCCGCTGGCGACGCTGGAACGTTAGGCTGCAGCCCGATGGCGGTCAGACCCCATCGAGTTTCGCAATGGGGTCTGACGCCATTGGATTTCCCGATGGGGTCTGCCCCCAGTCGCGCGGCGCTGCCGCCGCGACTGCGGAGCTTGGCGTGCGGACGTAGCGCTGCATGACGACACGGTGGATATCGCGTGCGTTGTCGATCCGCTCGCTCCCGACGCCTAACGCCGGCGGCGCGATCAGGAACGGCCACATCTGATCGCCGCCGGCCGATCCATGTGCCCCCACCTGATCGTCGAACGAGACGATCTCGTAGCCATCGTAGGCCCCGAAGAGCACGAGGTCGCCCGCGTTCGGCTGCCTGACGAGTGCTTCGACGGCGGCCACCGTCAACGCGTCGGTCCCGTACCGGGCGAGCGGGTTCTCACCCTCGAGCACCGTTGCCCTCCCGTCCACGATACGCGCGCGGCCGCTCCGGCCCTGAACGTGCACTCCTTCCGCATCCAGCGCGGCGAGGAGACCGATCCCCGGGTGCTCGCGCAGCGCGTCGTACAACACGGCCCGGCGAGCACTGCGCGCGATCTGCTCCAGCGTCACACGTGCTTCCTCATCCGCGAAGTAGAGCAGGGCGAGGCACGAGCTGTAAGTGACGACGACACCGTTCCTCGCATCGACACGGTATTTCTCGGGAAGCACGAGCTCGCGCAGTCCGTATCGCGACCGCACCCAGTCACGCACCCGGCGGAGCGTCCGGACAACCGGTTGCGAGCGTGTCACGCCGGCAACCGAGTCGACCACGCGCGGTCCGACGTCGGCGTATTCGCTCGATTCGGCGAAGCTCGCGAGCGATCGGATGGGCATCTCGCCGGTCTTGAACGCGTCGCCATCGAGAATGCGCTGCACCGTCGTGCCGAGGGATTCGGCGAACCGCACGCGGTAGCTCACCGACGGCGTCATGCCGTGGTCGCTCAGCACTACGAGGTCGTATCCCCGGCCGCCCACCGCCTGCGCCATGCGCGCAATCTCGCCGATCCGAGCGTCCGTTCGTCGCAGATCGGACAGCGCGAACCGGCTGGTCGACCCGAAGTGGTGTGCCAGCTCGTCGTACTGCATGTACGTGCTGTAGATGATCGGAACGCCCAAATACACATCGAGCAGGATCGCGATCGTTTGCAGTTCGCGTACGACGACGTTCGTGAACACGCGCAGGAATGGGAAGATGCCCTCCGAGTGCGTGACGCGTCCCGCCCACTCGCCCCGCGCACGCTCCCATTCCTCCCGCAGCCACTCGCCGACCCCCTGAACGAGCATGCGGAGGACGCGGAGCGGATGGAGCAGTATGAGGAGCGCCATCCGGGTGCCGCCCAGACGCCGGTACACCGACATCCGCTCTCGCGTTGCCACGGTGAACGCGACGGTGGCTGCGTCGCCATCGAGCAGATTGACGTAGCTCGAGCCGCCGGCGAGCGCACCTGGCGACCGGATTCGGTCACGGATGTACTGCACCCCGTCCGGTGCGTTACACGTGACCACCCGGCGGGCCGCCTTGTCATAGAAGCGGAACGCGGGAATGCCGTCGTTCTCGCCGTGGAAGATGCCGGCCTGGCAGTACGGCGTGGCCGACGGGAGGCCGCAGAACCACCGCCGCAGCGTGAAGCCCTCCTGGTTGACGAGGCGTGACAGCGTCGGCGTATAGCCAAGCTCCATCGCCCGGCGAAGGTCGGCATAGGCAAGCGCGTCGATCTGGAGGGCGATGAGGCCCCGCCGGCCGTCGTGCTGATGGCGCTCCCGACGAAACGGCCGATACTTTACAGCGTAATACCAGCGCAGGAATCGCCCCGCTCGCGGGCGCGCTCGGCGCTCGCCAACAGGAGAGGACATGGAAGGCACGTCGTTGGGCATCGCGATCGCGTTCACGGCAGGATTGCTGAGCTTCCTCTCTCCCTGTGTGCTTCCGCTCATTCCGAGCTACGTCACGTTCATTACGGGTCTCAGCCTGGACGATGTTCAGAAAGCGCGCCGCGCCGCGCTCACGCATTCGGTCCTCTTTATCCTCGGCTTTACGCTCATCTTCCTCGCGCTCGGCGCCACCGCCACGGCGCTGGGGCAGCTGGTGCATAACCAGCGTGACTGGATCAGCCGCATCGGCGGGGTTCTGATCATCGTGTTCGGCCTCTACATGCTGGGCGTGTTCAACATCTCGTTGTTTTCGCAGGAGCGGCGCGTTCACATCGCCAACAAGCCGGTGGGCTATCTCGGTACACTGCTCGTCGGTATTGCGTTCGGTGCTGGGTGGACCCCGTGCATCGGGCCGATCCTCGGATCGATCCTCACGTACGCCGCGAGTGCTGCTGACCTGTCTCGCGGACTCTGGTTACTGCTCGCGTACTCGATGGGCCTCGCGGTTCCATTTCTGTTGTCAGCCATAGCGGTCGAGCGCTTCCTCGACTTCTTCACCCGCATGAAGCGGCAGATGATCTGGATCTCAAGGACGTCGGGTGTGCTCATGATCGCGGTGGGTATCCTCATGGTGACCAACTACTTCACGATCCTCGCAACGTATCTGCAAGCACTGACGCCCGAGGCGATCCGAAATCGGATCTGATTGTGAGTCGTTAGCCGGCAGTCCACTCGTGTACTCGCGCGATGAGCTCCGCAATTGGCACGGGCTTCACAAGCACCGCCCGGCACCCGGCGGCCACGCAGCGTGAATGCACTTCCGCGGCATCGCGACCCGTCAGTGCCGCCGTCACTTTCGGCTCGGCATCCTGCTCACGCAGCGATCGCAAGGCCGAGAGGCCGTCGCCGTCCGGAAGGGTGAGGTCGAGCAGCATGACATCAACGGCACGGGCCGTCCCAGCGTTTACTGCCTCGCGGACCGTACCCGCGACGGAGACGTCGTAGCCGCTCTCCTCGAACAGCAGCCGCAGCGCCCCGGACACCAGGGCACTGTCGTCGACGATCAGGATGTGCGGTCGTGCCTCCACGTCAGCGCACGTTCGTGCCCGCTGGCAGGGAGAAGAAGAACCGGCTTCCGGAGCCGAGCGCGCTTTCCACCCAGATGCGTCCGCCGTTCAGCTCCACGAGCCGCCGCGCGATCGTGAGCCCGAGTCCGGTCCCGTGATGGCGGCGCGACGGCGACGGATCGACTTGCGCGAACTCGCGGAATACCAGGTCGTGATGCTCCGGAGCGATGCCGATCCCCGTGTCTCCCACTTCGACGCGCACCCGGCGCGCGTCGGCTTCCGAGAACCAGAGGACCGTAACCCACACTCGACCGCCGGCGGGAGTAAAGGCAATCGCGTTGCCGAGCAGATTGCTGATGACGTGCATCACCTGCTCGCGATCCGCCACCAGCGTTGGCACGTCCTCAGGCACCTCGACGCTCAGCGACAGCCCCTTCTTCGCGATCAGCGGTTCGTTCAGCGCCGAGACCTGCGCGATCACCGCGCCGATGTGGAATTCGCTCGGTGAGACGGTGAGCTGGTTCGCGGCGCCGCGCGCATATGTCAGGATCTCCCCGACCGCCTCGAGCAGCTGCCGCCCGCCGACGATGATGCTGGCGACGCTCTCCCGCTGCCGCTCCGACAGGGGCCCCAGGATCCCGTCGCGAAGGATCTCGGCGTGGGTGATGATCGCCGTGAGGGGCGTGCGCAGATCGTGGGAGATGTTCGCGAGGAACTGTGTCTTGAGCGCGTCACGCGACTGCAGCTCGGCGTTGATCTGCGCGGCTTCGTTCAGTGCCTCCTCGAGGCGCGCAACGCGAAACTCGGCGGTCGTCGTCGAATCCACAGGATGCATGGCCGAATTGTACCGTCCCGGCTCAGTCGGCGGCCAGTCCTTGCGGCGCCAACCGTTCGTCATCGATCGCGTCCTCGAGCTGCTGTCGGCGGAGCAGGGTCCAATAACGTCCTCCCGCTGCGATGAGATCCGCGTGGCGGCCCTGTTCGACGATGCGTCCGTCATCGAGGACAATGATCCAGTGCGCGTCGCGGACGGCGGTCACGCGGTGCGACGCGATGATGGCGGTACGACCCCGTAGCGCCTGCCGAAGGCCGCGGAGAATGTCAGCCTCAGTGTGCGTATCGACGGCCGACAACGCGTCGTCGAGGACGACGATCGATGGCCCGCGCGCGAGCGCCCGCGCGAGCGCCGCACGCTGCTTCTGGCCTCCGGAGAGGTTGATCCCGCGCTCACCGAGCAGCGTGTCGTATCCGCCGGGGAACTGCGTGATCGTGTCACCGAGCTGCGCGACGCCCGCGGCCCACTCGGCGGCCGTTTCGTCGTCGGTCCCATACGTGAGGTTATCGCGAATCGTCTCGCTGAAGAGAACACTTTCCTGCGGGACGAATCCGATCTCCTGACGGAGCTCGTCCAGCGTCAGCGCGGAGATGGGCACGCCATCGACGAGGATTTCCCCGTTCTGCGCGTCGTATACGCGTGCGAGGAGCTCGAGCATCGCGGTCTTGCCGCTTCCGGTTGCGCCAACGACAGCGAGCGTCTCGCCGGCCCCGATGCGGAACGACACGTCCCGCAACACCCACCGCGGTTGGGCATCGAGAGGGGGCGGGTAGTGGAAGCTCACGCCGCGGAACTCGACCGACCGCCCGGCCTGGGCGGGTGGCAGGACGAGCGGCGACTGGGGTCCGGCCACGGCCGGGCGCCTGTCGAGAATCTCGTTCAACCTCGCCATCGACGCCGCTCCACGCTGGAACAGGTTCACCACCCAGCCTAACGCGATGAGTGGCCAGGTCAGGATGCCGAGGTAAAGCCCGAACGCCACGAAACCACCGACCGAGATGGTGCCGCGTACCGCGAGCGCGCCGCCGACCCCGAGCACGGCCACGGCACCGAGCCCGGCGAGCAGTCCGAATGCCGGGTTCATCAGTCCGTACAGCCGCACGAGCTGCATGTTCTTCGCGAGGTACTCGTCGTTCAACGCAGCGAACCGCTCGAGCTCGGCGCGTTCCTGACGGTAGGCGCGCACGATGCGCGCGCCGGCGAGGTTCTCCTGCGCCCGCGTCGTCATCGTGCTGAAGTGTTCCTGGACGGCCTCGAACCGCATATGAATGGCGCGGCCGAGCCACGCCGTCAGCACCGGCAGCAGGATCATGGGCGCAAGAGCCAACAGCGTCAGCCGGCTGTCGATTCGTAACATGAAGTACAGCGCGAACAGGCCGCCGGCGATGGTATTGGTGAGGTACATGATGGCCGGGCCCGCGGCTTGGCGCACAGCGCTCAGGTCGTTTGTGAGCCGCGCCATGATATCGCCCGTTCTCATGCGTGCAAAAAAGCCCGCGTCGAGCGTCATCAGATGTGAGAACAGATCGTTGCGGAGGTCGTATTCGATTCGTCGACTGAGACCATTGATGAGCTCACGCATCCCGTAGCGGAGTGCGCCGGCCACGAGCGCAACGCCGATCATGGCGCCGGCAAGTGTCCAGATTCGGCGCGCAGGAGTGTCCGAACCAATAGCATCGAGCGCCGCGCGTAGCAGCCACGGGGTGATACTTGCCAGGGCCGATGACACCACTACAAATGCAAGCCCAGCAATAACTTGCCACCGATACGGCCGATAATACGGCGACAGCCGTCGAAGCGCCCTCATGGTTGGCATATGGATTGCCCGATTTACCTCCGCTGAAGGCACTTTTCCTCAGCTCTGTTGGTACGACCTACAGCACCAGATTCAGAACCGGAGGCAGTGAAATGTCAGAATATATTCGTCGCATCGGGGCACCGTTGGCGCTGACGCTCGCGCTGATGTCCGCCGCGTGCGGCACCGGCGGTGATGACAACGACAGCGCGCTCGCGTCGGATTCGACGCTGAATCGCGACCTGCAACTCGCACAGGGCGACTCCGCGGCGCAGCCACAACTGAGCGACGTGCCGGCCCCGGCCGAAGCGCCTGCTCCCGCGCCGACTACGCCGACGACGACGCGTCCTCGGACGCCGTCGCGCCCGGCGACACGCCCGTCAACCCCTGCGGCGCCGAAGGCGACGGAGCCAGTGCGCACGCCATCCGGCAACACCGTGACGGCGGGTGAGAAGACCTCGGGTGGTGAGGTCGGGATGGTTGCCGCCGGCACCACGATGGCGTTCTCGTCGGGGTCGAAGGTTTGCACGAACACGAACAAGGTCGGCGACCGCATCACCGCGACGCTGAACGAAGCGGTGACGGGCAGCAACGGCGCGGTCATTCCCGCCGGTGCGACCGCGGTCATCGAGATCACGAAGCTCAAGAGGAGCGAGAACGCGAACGACAACATCGAGATGGGCTTCGCCGTGCGCAGCATCTCGTTCGGCGGGAACACCTACAACGTAGACGCCGACGTGACCGCCGCGGCGGTCGAGCGCAGCCGCTCGGCGACCAAGAGCGATGACGCGAAGAAGGTGATCGGTGGCGCGGTGATCGGCGCGGTCATCGGACAGGTGATCGGAAAGGATACGAAGGGCACCGTGATCGGCGCCGCGACGGGTGCCGCTGCCGGTACGGCTGCTGCGGCCGCGACGGCGAATTACGACGGCTGCGTGAACGATGGCGCCCGGATTACGATCAAGCTCACCTCGCCGCTGACGGTCAAAGCCTAACGACCTCAGAACAGGGAACGGGGAACTGAGAACGGAAACACCCTCGGGACATGCTCCCGAGGGTGTTTTGCGTTGTTCTGGTTCCCGGATCCCTGTTCCCGGTTGCCGGGCCTAATGGCCCACGGCCCTGCTCGGTCCCGCATCCCTAGGCTCGCTGACGCCAACCCAGCCCCCGCTCACGCGCATCACGGCGTTGACGTTCGCAACCCAGTCGATGGGCTTCACCCGCCAGCCCATGCGGCTGAGTGAGTCCAACACCGCGGGCGTCAGGCCTGACGGCTCGTAGCGTAGCGTATCGGGTAGCGCCTGGTGATGCAGGCGCGGGGCGCGCATGGCGTCCGCGAGCGACATGCGATGATGGATGACGTTCAGGATTACCTGGGACGTCGCCGTGATGATGCGCGGCCCCCCCGCCGCGCCGACGACCAAGAGGACGTTGCCAGCCGGATCGAGCACGATCGTCGGCGACATCGCGCTCAGCATGCGCTTACCCGGCGCGATCGCGTTCTGTTCGCCCTGCACGAGCCCGAACATGTTCGGCTTCCCCGGTTGCGCCGCGAAGTCGTCCATCTCGTCGTTCATGAAGAACCCGGGCCCGGTCAGGTACACGCCGGACCCGTAGCCGTTGTTGATCGTCGTCGTCGTCGCAACGGCATTCCCGGACCCATCGACGACCGAGTAGTGGGTAGTGTGCGTGCCCTCCGCGATCCTGCGCTCGAGCTCCGGAGTGGGCGTCGCGCGATCCGGCGCGATGGTTCGGCGCAGCGCACGCGCGTAATCCTTGCTCGTCAGTCGATCGAGCGGCACCTGCACGAATGCCGGGTCGCCCAGCTTCGAGTTGCGGTCGATGAACGCGCGTTGATACGCGGACGCGAGCGCATGCGTGTAGCCCACGCTGCCGAACGGAGGCAGCGAGTCGAACGTCTCGAGGATGTTGAGCGACTCGCTGATCGTCACGCCGCCCGACGACGAGGGCGGCATCGTGAAGAGGCGGTAGCCGCGATACGTGGACACGATCGGCTCGCGCATGATCGGCCGATACCGCGCGAGATCCTCCTTCGTGATGATGCCCCCGCCTCGCCGCATTCCCGCCACGACCGAGTCCGCGACTTCGCCCGCGTAGAATGCGTCCGCACCGCGCTCGGCGATCAACCGGAGCGTCCGCGCGAGTGCCGGCTGTCGAAACCGCGTGCCCGGCTGAAGCGGCTGACCGTTCGGGAAGAACACCGACTTCCCATCGAATCGGCTGATGTACTCCCGATCCTCACGGAGTGAGTTGAAGAGCGCGCTGTCGACGATGAACCCCTCATCCGCGAGGCGAATCGCCGGTTGCAGCACGTCGCGCAGCGACTTCACACCGAAGCGCGCGAGCGCGGCGGCCATTCCCGCAACGGCGCCCGGCACCCCCGACGCCTTGTAGCCGATGACACTTTCCTCAGTCAGCTTGCCGTTCGGGTCGATGTACATGTCGCGGGTTGCCGCGAGCGGCGCGACCTCGCGGTAGTCCACCGCCGCGGTGCGACCGTCCGCCATGCGGATGACCATGTAGCCGCCGCCGCCGAGGTTCCCGGCGTACGGGAACGTGACCGCGAGCGCGAAGCCGACCGCGACGGCGGCATCGACCGCGTTCCCGCCCTGCCGCAGGATTTCGTCACCCGCCTGGCTCGCGAGCACGCTGTTGCTCGCGATCATCGTCGACGGGGCGAACGTCGCCTGTTGGTTCGCGGTGAATCGCCAACCTGCCGGGAACGCCGCCGGTTCGCGCGGCGGCAGCGTCGCAGCGGCATCGGTGGTCTGACCGCTGCTCGTGCCCGCGGACTGACACGCGGTAAGCGCAGTGCCGAGCACCACGACCATGCCGGCGGCCGCATGTGAGAAACCGCTCGATCGCCTCGTCATCACGCCCGGCTCCACTCTGAGATCGCTTGCCACCCCTCGCGCGAGCCGGATAACTTAGCCCGCACTCCTCCACCGTGACAGTGAACGCGGTGACCGCGCGGTACCGCGCGATGCTGTGCCGCCCCGTCGTCCCGAACGTCCTCTCTGTGACTCGTCAGGCGCTCGATCCGCGCATCACCGAACGGCGCAACCCGCGCACGGCCGACATCGATCTCGCGACACCGCTCGGCATCGTCGACCTGATGAATGCCGAGGACCGCACCGTGTCGGACGCCGTGGCGAGCCAGCGAGACGCCATTGCGCGGATGATCGAGCTGACCGAGGACGCGTTTCGCCGCGGCGGCAGACTGTTCTACGTCGGCGCCGGGACTTCGGGGCGACTCGGAATTCTCGACGCGAGCGAATGCCCGCCGACGTTCGGCAGCGACCCCGAGATGGTGCAGGGAATCATCGCTGGTGGCTTCCCTGCCATCCTGCGCGCGCAGGAAGGCGCGGAAGACTCGCCCGCGGGCGGCGCGGCGGTCATGGATGAGCACGCGGTCGGCGAGCGAGATGTCATCGTTGGCATCGCGGCCAGCGGAACGACGCCGTTCGTGCACGGCGCCATCGAGCGTGCGCGGGCGCGCACCGCGCGCACAGCGATCGTTGCCTGCACGCCTGTGCCGGCGAGTGTACTCGACAACGTCGACGTGGCGATCATCGCCATCGTCGGGCCGGAGGTCGTGACAGGGTCCACGCGTCTCAAGGCCGGCACGGCGACCAAGATGATCCTGAACATGATCACGACCGGCGCGATGATCCGCATCGGCAAGACGTATGGAAACCTGATGGTCGACCTGAAGGCGACGAACGCAAAGCTTCGCGATCGGAGCGAGCGCATCGTCGTCGAAGTGTGCGGCGTCTCCCGTGAGGAAGCGCGGATACTGCTCGAGGCGTCGGGAGGGCGGGTGAAGACGGCGATCGTGATGCAGAAGCTGGGCGTCGACCGCGCGGGCGCGGAGGCGGCACTCGATCGGGCCGGGGGCGTCATACGGCGCGTCGTAACGGATGCCCCACCCCCGGTAGTCGCATGACGGCTGCCCCTGCTGGCGGTCCGCAGATCGTCGTTGGGCTCATGTCGGGCACGTCGCTCGACGGCATCTCCGCGGCCGTCGTTCGGTTCGATCGTGCCGCGAACGGCCGGATCGCGTACGAGTTGTTAGGCATGAGCGTTAGCCCGTACGACGCCGAGCAACGGGAACGCCTCGCGCAGGCGCTCGTCGGCGTGTCGCCCCGGGAGTACTGCCGCCTGGCGTTCGATCTCGGCGACTGGCTCGCCGACGCGGCCATCCGCGCGCTGGCGGAGGCGGGCGTGGGTCGTGAGTCGGTGGCCGCCATCGCGACGCACGGCCAAACGGTCTGGCACGAGCCGGGGCACTCCACCTGGCAGTTCGGACAGCCAGCTGTGATCGCGGAGCGAACCGGCATCGACGTCGTGAGTGACTTCCGCGTGCGGGACGTCGCGGCCGCCGGGCAAGGCGCGCCTCTTGTGCCGGCCGCCGACGCGCTGCTGTTCGCGCACGCCAGCGACTGGCGAGCACTTCAGAACCTCGGCGGCATCGGCAATGTGACGATCGTCCCGCCCGGGGGCGTCACGGCGTCCACGCGCGCGTTCGACACCGGGCCCGGCGTTGTGGTGATCGATGGCGTGACGCGGCTCGTCGCGCCCGGCATGACGTACGACGTGGACGGCCGTCTCGCGCGGAGCGGCACCGCCATCGATACGGTTGTTCGAGTTGCACTCGACCACGCCTATTTCGCCGCGCCGCCGCCCAAGTCGACCGGGCGTGAACTGTTCGACCCCGTGTACATCGCGACGTTCGCGGAGCGCTGTCGCGCCGAGCGTCCGGGCGCGACGCCGAACGACATCGTCGCGACCGCCGTGGCCCTCACTGCCGCGAGCATCGCGGATGCGTTCCGTCGCTTCGTGCCGGAGCCGGTGCGTGAGCTCGTGGTCTCGGGCGGCGGTGCCGAGAATCCCGCGCTCGTGGACGCCATCGCGCGCGCGATGCCGGCGGTGACCGTCCGCCGTTTCGATGAGCTGTTCTTCGATGGGGAAGCGAAGGAGGCTGTCGCGTTCGCGCTCCTTGGCTACCTCCACCTCGTACGCGAACCGGGCAACCTGCCAAGCGTCACCGGAGCGCGTGGCCCCCGGATCCTCGGCCAGCTCACGCCGGCATGAGGGTCGTTAGGCTGAGCGCGTAGCAACGCGCGCTGCATGCGCGAGGTCGCGCGCCTCCTGGTTCCTCCCATCCGTTGGGACCCGCTGCGCGGGCTGGGCGCCGCATGGCCCGCGGTGGAACGGGCGCTGGACGCCGGTGTTGGCGGCTTCATGCTCGACGGAATCCCGACTAGCGTCGCCGCCAATCTCGCGCAGCGTATCCGGGACCGCGCGGACGAAGCCCCACTGCTCGTGGCTGACCCGGCCCTGTTCGGCGATGATGCTTCGGCCGAAGAGGGGCTCTCGCTCCCTCCGCTCGCCGCGCTCGCTGCGCTTCGTGACACCCACGCGCTTCGGCGCGCCGCACGCGCCACTGCCCGTGCCGTCCGCCGCGCCGGCTGCAACACGATGCTCGCGCCGTCGGCGGATGTCGCCGGAGTTCCCCGCACGGACACGTTCGGCGCCGATCCGAATACCGTTGCCCTCGCGTTGACCGAGTGGATCGACGCGGCGCAGGCGGATGGCGTCCTCTGTTGTGCGGGAAGCTTTCCTGGCGCCGGTCGCATCACCGATCCACGGTCGACATCCGTCGTCCGCGCCGCCGAGGATGCGCTGTACGCGACCGATCTCGTCCCGTTCCGAGCCGCGATCGACGCCGGCGTCGCCGCGATCTCGATGGCCGTCGCCGGATATCCGGCGCTTGACGGATCGGGAGTGCCGGCATCGCTGTCCGCGCGCGTCATCGGCCGCGTGCTGCGCGGCGAGCTCGGATTCGATGGCCTCGTGGTCGCCGACGGACGCCTCCTCGACACGCGCGCCGGCCGGCCAGTCCCCGCGTGTGATCTCGCCTCGGCGGGCGTCGACGTCATCGTGCGCAGCGACCGTCTCGATGTGGAGCTGCGCGCGCTGCTGGACGCGGTGCAACAGGGCCGGCTCCATCGTGCGCGAGTGCACGATGCGGCCTGGCGCCGTCGCACGCGTGCAGAGCTGGCAAGTGCACCGTTACCGTTCGAGACGTTTCGCACTGAAGACGCGGAATGGCTCGACGAGCTGGCCGAGCGAACCATTGTGGTCGTGCGCGGTCGGGCGGTCCGCGTCGTGGCGCCGATCGAGCTCGCGATCGTGGGCGGCGCTCCACCGCCGGATCCGGCGACCATGATGGCGGCGTTCGCGAACGGGGTCGCGCAAGCTGGGGGAGACGGGTCCAGCGTTAGGCACGCCAGCGCGCCGCTCGTGACGACCCGGTCGGCGCTGGTCGTCATCGCCGCGGCAGGCGGTGACTACGCGGCGTGGACCTCCGGAACTCGCGCTGCGAACGAATTGGCGACCATCTGCGCTGAGGCGCACCGATCGAGACGAGACGTCGCGGTGATCTGGTGTGGGCATCCGGATGCCACGCCGGAGGCGCTCGACGCCGATCTCCTGATCGCATGTTGGTCCCCGAGCGGCGCTATGCTCCGGGCGTGCGGGCGATGGCTGATGCGGCGGGTCTGATGGCGGCTGCGGTTTGGGCCGCGCGCGCCACGCTCACAGCTACCTCAGCACCTGCCAGAGGAAGAACAGCGTAAGAGCGATACCCACCGCGGCCAACACGCGGACGTAGAGCGTGCCTCGTCGTCGACGATCCAGGCTCGGTGGGACCTCTTCGGGGACAGGCAGGTCGGACGGCGCTTCGGGGACCGCATCCACGCGGACGACCGGCGAGGTCGACACCGGGGTGATGAGGTCCGGGGAATCGAACACCTGGTGTCCGACCTCGTCCACGGCTTCGGCTTCGTGAAGGCCCGTCCCGTCGAACCGCGCGATCACCACCGTGATGTTGTCCGGCCCGCCCGATGAGTTCGCGAGATCCACGAGCCGCTCTGCCGCGAGCTCGGGGTTGTTCTCTTCGGTGACGGCTCGCGCGATCTGTTCCGGCTTCACGAGGCCGGACAGGCCGTCGCTGCACAACACGAGCACGTCATCGCGGCGCACTCGCTGGTGTGTGAGGTCGATTTTGACGTTGGGTTCCGGGCCGAGCGCCTGAAGGATGATGTTGCGCCGGTCACTCATCTCGGCCTCTTCGACGGTAATCTCGCCGGCCTCGATGAGCTTCTGCATCAGCGACTGATCCTTCGTGATCTGGAATGCCACGCCATCGCGGACGAGGTACGCCCGACTGTCACCGACCTGGGCGAGGTAGAGCGTGTCGCCAAGGAGCCCGGCAATCGTCGCCGTGGTGCCCATCCCGCGGAGCTCGGGATGCTCGCCCGCGTAGTGGTGAATCGTGTTGTTGGCGACTTCGGTAGCCGCTTTGAGCGTCGCAACGAACGCCACGGGCTCCATGGACGTTGCGTCGCGCCACCGGCGGCGCATCTGCTGGAGCACGACCTCGACGGCCATCTCGCTCGCGATCTCGCCGGCCGCGGCGCCGCCCATGCCGTCGGCCACCATGAATAGCGTGCCGCGCGCGCTCGCCCGTTCGGTGCGGAGATGATCGAAGTGGAGGGGCTCGCCCCGCTCCAGGTCCGCCACCACGAATGCATCCTCGTTGTGCTCCCGGGTGCGGCCGACATCTGAGTGTGCGAAGACGTGAAACACGATCGCGCCGGGGGGCGTGAGGGGATCCGTCGGCGTCGGGTGGGAGTTGACCGTCAAAAAAACGTGCTCCGGAAGCGTCGGGGCGGACGGGTGCGGAGGGAGGAGGCGCGAAAGTTCACGAATATATACGGGTAGGGAAAACCGGAGGCAATTAAGGCCCGGCTCGTTTGGCCCTGATGTTAGCTTCCGCCCATGTCCCGGCCCCCGGCGATCGCCCGCTTCGCGCCGACCATCCCCGCGATGCTGACGCTAGGCTCGATCGTCCTGTCGGCCTGCGGTCGATCGGCGACTCGTTCGGAGGCTCGTCCCACGCCGGTCGCCGGCGCTCCAGCGTTGCCACCCGTTCCGCTGGTGGACGGGCCGCTGGTGCTTCGCGTCGTGTATCCCTCTGCTGACGCGCTGGTTCAGGCGCGTGATTCCAACTTCATCTTTGGCACGGTCGGCACGGGACGGGCGACGCTCACCATCAACGGTGCGACCGTGCCCGTGCTTCCTAACGGGAGCTTTCTCGCCTATCTGCCCCTGCCGTCGGCCGACGCGCCGCGATACACACTCGTCGCTCGGCGCGGTGCGGACACCGCGGCGGTCGTGCATCCCGTCCGATTGCCCCCGCCTCGGCTGGTCCTTTCGGATACCGGCCGGCTGGTTGTGGACTCGTCGAGCATCTCGCCGCGCGGTGTTCGACTCGCGCGCCCCGAGGAGCGCATTCGCGTGACCATTCGCGCACCGAGAAACGCCGCTGTGAAGGTGCGGCTGGCGGACAGTTCGGAGCGTGCACTGGTGAACACGGCCCGCGCGGCTGACGCGACGCGCGCGAGCGACGGTGATCCGTTCGCGTGGGCGACCGATGTCCCGGCAGCGCTCCTCGCTGCCGGGGCGGAGCTGGTCGTGTCGCGCGCGACCGACACGGCGCGCTTCTCCATCCGCGACGTGAGCGTCGACGAGCCGGGGCGCGCACGATGGGTGCGTCTCACGGGCGGCGCCGCGGTGCCGGACACGGATCGCGTCGTCATTCTCCGACCGGTGCCTAACGGGACGTACAAGTGGCTCCTCCTGCCGGGGACCGTGCTGGAGCAAACGGGGCGCGTGGGCGAGATGATTCGCGTGCGCCTCGACGCGGCGCTCGAAACCTGGGCAGCCGCCGGTGACGTGACCGAGCTGCCCGCGGGCACCGCCGGCCCTCGCCGCATCGCCGGGAACGCGCGTGTCGCGTCCGCGGCCGAGTGGGCCGATGTCGTGATCCCCACGGGTGATCGGCCGGCGTTCGAAGTGCGCGAGGATGGCCCGAAGCTCGTTCTCATCCTGCATGGCGTGCAGGCGAACACCGACATCCTCAACTACACCGGCGACGACTCGCTCGTGCGACGTGTTCGATGGTATCAGGAAACGAGCGATCGCGCGCGCTATGAGATCGACCTCGCTCGGGCGCCCTTCGGCTACCTGCCGATGTGGGACGCCGGCGTGTTCCGGCTTCGTATTCGGCGCCCACCGGCGATCGATCCAGTGGCGCCGCTGCGCGGTCTGACGATCGCCGTGAACGCCGGACATCCGCCGGCGGGGTCGACGGGGCCGACAGGGTTGTATGAGGCGGTGCCGACGCTGGAGATCAGCCGCCGCCTCGAGGCGATTCTCCGGGCACGGGGCGCGCGCGTGGTCATGACGCGCACGACCAGCGAACCGCTCGCGCTGGCGATTCGCCCTGTGCTGGCACGTCGGGCCGGCGCGCACGCCTTCGTGTCCATCCATCTCAACGCGCTTCCGGATGGCGTGAACCCCTTCACCGCACATGGCACCGGGAGCTATTACTTTCACCCCTCCTCCGAGCGGCTCGCGCGCGCCGTCCAGCGCGGGATGGTTCGGCGGATGGGGCTCCGCGACCTCGGGATTTACTACGACAACCTCTCCGACCTCCGTCATCCGTGGATGCCGTCCGTGCTCTGTGAGGGAGCGTTCATCATGATCCCGGAGCAGGAGGCGGCTGTGCGCACGGCGGAGTTTCAGGAGCGGTACGCGTTAGGCGTCGCGGACGGTCTCGAGGCCTACTTCCGCGCGTTGGGTCGCGAGCCGTGACCATCCATCCGACGGCGTTCATTCATCCCGCGGCGTTCGTCTGCGGCGACGTGACCCTCGGCGCGGGCGTGTCGGTGTGGCCTTCGGCGGTGATCCGCGGCGACACCGCGCCCATCACGATCGGCGAATCGACCAACGTTCAGGACGGCGTCGTGATTCACGTCGATCCCGGGATCCCCTGTACGATCGGCGCACGCGTCACCATCGGGCATCGGGCGATCGTGCATGGCGCGGCGGTCGCGGACGACTGTCTGATCGGGATGGGAGCGATCGTATTGAACCGTGTTGTGATCGGGACCGGCTCGATCATCGGCGCGGGCGCGGTGTGCCGGGAGGGCATGGAGATCCCGCCGAACTCCCTCGTGCTCGGCATCCCGGGGCGCGTCGTCCGCGCAACGGACGACGCGCTTCGTGGCCGGATTGCGTCGGGTGCGGCTGCCTACGCAGCGCTGGCGGAGCGCCACCGGCGCGGTGAAATCCGGACGCATGGGACGGGGGATCGCTGAGGTCGCGGCGACTG
>Ga0075421_100003115_pt1 | contig 19793 bp, 21 predicted proteins | sample SoiMetdeltSBSDD5_FD_75292 | JGI IMG/M metagenome (GOLD analysis project Ga0075421, IMG submission 75292) | Bulk soil microbial communities from a Populus tree surrounding site in Tennessee, USA - Soil MetaG P. deltoides SBSDD5 | ecosystem: Environmental > Terrestrial > Soil > Tree plantation... | reverse complement strand
GCTCCCACGAGAGCGCCTGCCTCTCCCGAGCGGACCTGCTCGGGCCCTCCCGTCATCGGGGCATCGGCGAAGACCGCGCCTTTGCGCGCAAGCTCGTCCTCGAGCCTGCGGCTCACCTCAGGACGCGACGTCGTCGCATCGACGATGATCTGGCCACGCTGTACATGGGGGAGGAGCGAAGTGACGACTTTCTCGACCGTCTCGGCGCCATCGACGCAGATGAAGATCATCTGCGCGTCTTTGGCGAGTGCCTTCAACTCTAAGGCCTCGTGTGCGCCTTGCGCAAGAACGGCATCGATCGGCGCGCGATTGCGGTGGGCGATCACCGTGACCTCATGGCCTGCCTGGAGCAACCGCATAACCATGCTCTGGCCCATGAGGCCGACCCCGATAAAGCCGATCCTCATTTTTGTACCTCGCTCCCAGCCAAAGCCATTCCGTAACCCGCGGCGATGCGCCATGCTAGCTTTCTGCCGATCATCTGGGAGTCAGTCATGTCGCAGCACTTGAACTACATTGCCGGTGAATGGGTCGAAGGCAAAGCCTCCATCGCCAATATGAGCCCCTCAGATTTGAGCGATGTCGTCGGACATTATGCCTCGGGCGATGAAGCTGCAACTGCCGGCGCGGTCGCGGCCGCAAAAGCCGCCTTTCCACAATGGGCATCGACGACCTCGCAGGTGAGAGCTGATTTTCTGGACGCCATCGGCAGCGAAATCCTGGCCCGCAAGGAAGAGATCGGCCGTCTTCTGTCACGCGAGGAAGGAAAGCCCTTGTCGGATGGAATTGCCGAAGTCGCGCGCGCCGGGCAGATCTTCAAATTCTTCGCCGGCGAGGCCGTGCGCATTGAAGGTTCGCTCGTGGCCTCCGTCCGGCCAGGCGTCGATGTGGCCGTGACGCGCGAGCCCTTGGGCGTCGTTGGCCTGATCACCCCTTGGAACTTTCCCGCCGCCATTCCGGCCTGGAAAATGGCGCCCGCCCTGGCCTACGGGAACACCGTGGTCATCAAGCCGGCCGAGCTCGTTCCCGCCACCGCCTGGGCCATCGTCGAGGTCGCCGCCCGCGCCGGCCTGCCCAAGGGCGTGCTCAACCTCGTCATGGGTAAAGGCTCGGTGGTTGGGGAGGCCCTCATCAACAGCAAGGACGTCGCCGCGGTGAGCTTCACGGGTTCGACGACGGTCGGCGCCCGCGTGGGCCAAGCCTGCTTTGCCCGTGGCGCCAAATTCCAGCTCGAGATGGGCGGCAAAAATCCGCTCGTCGTTCTTGATGATGCAGACCTTTCCCTTGCTGTCGCTGCCGCCCTCAATGGCGCATTCTACCAGACGGGCCAGCGCTGCACCGCCTCCTCCAGGCTCATCGCCACCCGCAAGATCCACGATCAGTTCGTCGACCGCATGATCGCCGGCATGAAGGAGCTGAAAGTCGATAATGCGCTCGAACCCGGAACCCACGTCGGCCCCGTCGTTGATGAGCGCCAGCTCCAGCAGGACATGAAATATCTCGATATCGGCCGCCGCGAAGGCGCTGAACTGGCCTGGGGCGGGGAGCGTCTCAACCGCGCCACCAATGGCTACTATCTGCAGCCGGCGCTCTTCGTGAACACCCGCAACGACATGCAGATCAACCGCGAGGAGATCTTCGGTCCCATCGCCTCGGTCATCGCAGCCGATGATTATGAGCAGGCACTTGCCATCGCCAATGACACAAGTTTCGGCCTGTCGTCGGGGATCTTCACCTCCTCCCTCAAGCACGCGAGTCATTTCCGCAAGCACAGCCAGGCCGGCATGGTCATGGTCAATCTGCCTACGGCGGGAGTCGATTATCACGTGCCTTTCGGCGGTACGAAAGCCTCGAGCTACGGGCCGCGCGAGCAGGGCCGGCAGGCGGTGGAGTTCTTCACCTCGACGCGCACCCATTATGTGCTCCCGGCCTGACGTCATCCCCTGAGCTTCACCACCCTCTCGCGATGGAACACGTAGAGCCCGCTGGCGACGACGATCGCCGCGCCGATCAGTGTCCACCGATCCGGAACATGACCGAAGAGGATGAAGCCTAGAAGCATCATCCACAGGATCTGCGTGTAGGAATAAGGGGCAAGGAGCGATGCCGGTGCCAGTCGGTGCGCGGCGATCAGGAGATAATGCCCGAAGCTGCCGCAGAAACCCGCGAAGATGAGCACCGGCCATTGCCAGCCCGATGGCATCTCGAAAGAGAACACTGTCGCCGGCAGCGCGCAGACAGTTCCCCACAATGTGCCGTAGAGCAATGACGTTTCCGATCGGTCATCGGCTCCTACGCGCCGCGTGGTGAGCTGATAGAGGGCTGCGCTCAAAGCCGCGAGAACGGAGAGAATCATCGCGGGATGAAAATCCTCGCCTCCCGGCCGCATGACGATGAGGACGCCGCAGAAGCCGACGATGACGGCCGTCCAACGCCTTGGGCCAACACGTTCCTTGAGAACGAGATGCGAAAGCGCGCACACCCACAAGGGATTGGAGAACATGATGGCGGCGGTTTGCGCAAGCTGTAGATACTGCAGCGCCGTGAAGTTGAAAGCTGTCGAGCTAAGCAGCAGCGCCCCGCGCAGGAATTGCGTTTTGGGGTGGCTGCTTCGGAATAGACCAGCATCGCCGATATAGGCCATCCAGCCCAAGGCGAACACCAGGCCGATGAGATAGCGCAGGAAGACGAGGCTTTGCGGATTGATCTCGGGTAGGAGAGACTTGGCCGATGCGTCGAGCAGCGAAAACATGCCGAAGGCGGCGATCATCATTGCAATGCCGCGCCGATGCTGCTGACGGGCGGGGGTCTGCGGCTTGTATGATCCTTCCATTTGACGAGGGCGTCATTGCCGTTGTTTGCTTGCCTGTCAACGGAGTGCTGTCATGCGTTATACTCAACTCGGCAATGGTGAGCGTGTCCCCGCTCTCGGCGTGGGAACCTGGCGGATGGGCGAGAACGCGTCGCGTCGCCATGACGAAGTGGCGGTGTTGAAGCTCGCCGTCGACCTGGGACTGACTCTCATCGATACGGCCGAGATGTACGGCGAGGGCGGCGCCGAGAACGTCGTCGGCGAGGCCGTGGCCTATCGGCGCGATAAGGTTTTCATCGTGACCAAGGTCTATCCGCACAATGCCTCCGCTCGCCTCATGCCGCAGGCCTGCGAGCGCAGTTTGAAACGACTTCGCACCGACCGCATTGATCTCTATCTGCTGCACTGGCGCGGCTCTCACCCGCTCGCCGAGACGGTGGAAGCCTTCGAACGACTAAAACAACATGGGAAGATTCGTCATTGGGGCGTCAGCAATTTTGACGTTTCCGACGTGAAGCAACTTGCGGGCTTGCCCGCCGGCAGCAACTGCGCTGCCAACCAGGTGCTCTATAGCCTCGAGGAAAGGGGCATCGAATGGCAGCTTCTGCCCGCATGTCAGAAAGCGCAGATTGCGGTCATGGCCTATTGCCCGCTGGGTCAGGGCCGCCTCATTGGAAATAGCGCGCTCGCTTCGATCGCCCGCAAGCATGGAGTTGCTCCGGCGGCCATTGCCCTCGCCTGGTTCCTCTTGCGGCCGGGCATCATCGCTATCCCGAAAACCTCGCATGCCGAGCGCATGCGGGAAAATGCCAAGGCCGCCGATCTCCTCCTCGACGCCGAGGATGTGGCGGCGCTCGATGCCACCTTTCCCCCGCCCAAGCGCAAGCACCCTCTGGCCATGACCTGAATTTGGGATCAGCCGTATCGAATGGCCGCTGCACCCGCGAGGATCAGGCTGGCGGCAACGATGCGCGCCGGCGTCAGCGACTCCTTGAGCCAGAAGGAGCCGAGCATCAGGGCGAAGAGGATGCTCGTTTCCCGAAGCGCCGCCACGGCGGCAATGGGAGCCAGCGTCATGGCCCATAGTGCCACGAGATAGGAGCCGAACGACAGCCCGCCGGCGAGCAATCCCTTGTGCCAATGCTGGCCCATGTTCGCAACCAGTCCTCGCCCGCGCCACCCAAGCACGATCGTCGAGAACAGGATCGTGTCGCCCACGAAAGCCGCGGCCGTATAGCCGGCAGCCGATTGCGATAGGCGCACCCCAAGCCCGTCGACGATGGTATAGGCGGCGATGAACACCGACGTGCCGAGGGCAAACATGACCGCACCCCTTCCCATCGTGGCGCTTTGATGGCCCCCATGCACGCCAAGCACATAGATGCCGGAGAGCACGAGCCCGATGCCCGTCAGCGTGAGCGGGCTCAACACCTCCCCGACGATAACAAAGGCGGCGGCCGTGGTCAGAAGCGGTGCCGTACCGCGCGCCAGCGGATAGACCTGCGACAGGTCTCCCGACTCATAGGCTTTCACCAGAAAAAGCTTGTAGCCGCTGTGGATGAGGGCAGATGCGATCACGAAGGGAAGGGCGGCGGCCTCTGGCCATTCCACGAGGACGAGCGTCGCAATCCCGAAGCCCCCCATGGCGAAGGTCAACAGCAGCATCGAGCGCAGCCGGTCGAGCTCCATCTTGAGCATGGCATTCCAGCCCGCATGCATGGCGGCCGCCGCAAGCACGGCTATGAAGACGATCGGATCCAAGGAGAAGCCCCAACCAGGGGCTGAAATCTAGCTGTGAAGTCCGGGCGAGACCAGAGCCTGGGCTAGGTTGGACAATCCGTGCAGTCGAGCGTGGTCGATTGCCGAGGTCTCAGCATCAGCTCGTCCTCGAGCTCGATGGTGTCGACACTGAACAGGCTGCCGAGTATGGCCTCCTGATTGTAGCAGACGCGTCCGACGATGATGTCGTTGCCGTCTTCCATCAGGCTTTCCATGTCGTCGCCGCCCTCGGGTGCCTCGCCGCACGTCACCCCATTCGTATATTGCCATTGCAGCGTCGGCGAACCGTCCTGCATGCGGAAGGCCCACAGGTTGAGCGATATGCCCTCGACGTCCATGGGCTCGAAAATGGCCCTCGCCGATTCGAAGACGCCATCGATGTCGGCGGTGGTGATGGACGAATCGGCCTGCGTCACGAGGTCGGCCAGCGTGCTGGTGGTGAGAGTCACGCGCCTGTTGACCATGAGCAGATTGGTGACGTCCACCAGTCCGATGTAGAGGATGATCATCACGGGGAAGATGATGGCCATCTCGATCGCCGCCACGCCCCGCACGTCCGCCGCGAATTTCCGGGCGCTCCGTTTGAGGCTCGCCGCGCCTGACATGAAACGATTGTGCCGTCCGCTGCTCATTTAATTATCTTCCGTATAGGGTTCATTCTGGAACGCGAATGTCGTCGATAGCAGGCGCCGGTGCCCGGACAGGTTGGAAAAGCCGCTCATTCCCGGAATGCTCGGGACGAACAGGTCCCAGGCATAGTAGACCCGCACCACAACCACATCGCCGGGCCCGCCTGGATCGAACTGCGCCGAGACCGTAATGTCATCCGACATCTCCGAATTGCCGTCCCCATCCGTCGTGATGGCGCTTGGCGCCGCGACGCTGGCGAAGTCGTCATATTTTCGCACGTCGACGAAGAGTTTCGATTCGCAGTCGAGGAACGGGACGTTGTCGCACACCACCTGCTTGAAGGAATCCGCCGTCATTCCGTCATTCTGGGCTTGGCCTGTGCGAATGAGGCGCGCGGCCTGCGCTTCCGCATGCTCGAGCGCATATTCAGTGAACAGCATCAAGCCCATTTCCAGGATGACGCAGAGCAGGTAGAGAAAAGGTCCCCCGACGATGGCGAATTCGACCGCCGTGGCGCCGGTCTCGCTGCCCCGATATTTCTTGAGCAGCCGCAACAACCCGCCTGCGCGTCCCGTGCTCATCCGATGACTCCTCAGCTCTTCCAAAAAGGCTGCAACATCGCCTTTGAGGCCTCGCGGTTGTCCGCAATGCTTCGACGCCAAGGCTAGCAGAGTGTCTGCTTAGCCGCGGCTAATGGAGTCATTCAAATTTTATGCAAATGCGGACTGCCCGCCGGGTGATCGGTAGTTAGGGTTACCGGTTTGCCCTACTGCCCGGGGGTCTGGGCGCTCGACAAGGCTTCCTTCGATTTCGTCGAGATCTGCCCCGCGATTGCGGCATTGTAGTCATTGTCGTCGCCCGGCATGACGATGCTCTCGCAATCGGGCGCGCATATATAGGAGAACTTGCCGACCATCTTGCCTTCGGCCCCTCCCTTGAACATCTCGACGTTGTTGATTTCAGGCCGGATCACGTTGACCAGCAGCGATGCCAGCTCGTTTCCCTGATGATCGAGAATGATGAGATTGGTGTTGCCGAAATGGCGTCCGTGCACGGCAAGAACTTCGCCTTGGATCGAAATGTCGGCGATCATCGGGTTGCCGATCACCACCGAGGAAGGCTTGCCATTGATCTTGAGGATCTTCGCCTGGTCTGCGTAGACCGTGATGTTCGACTCGGCCGCCGATCCCGTTGCAAGCGAGATGTTTATCAAGGCTGCAACCAGGCTGACGAGACAGGAACGAGAGCGGATCATGGACTTCCTCATGCAAATCATCTGCAGGGGGCGGCACACCCCTTGAGCACCCATTCGACCGTAAATTGGTGAACGAAGCCTTACCGGCCACGCTCGCATATGACCGAACTGAATCTTAACCGTTGCGAACGGTGGGTTGTAATGATCGTTGAAGGACAACCTGCGATTCATTCATCTTTAAGAGATGCAACTTATCGTGGAGGTCAGATCAGGGCACACCCCTCCGATCTCAGTGATAGCACACTGACCCCAAGTGAGATTTGACATCAGGAGTTCAGCTACATGACCACACTCTCTCGCTTTTTGCAGGACGAGTCAGGCGCGACCGCCATTGAATATGGTCTGATCGCCGCCGGCATCGGCGTTTTCATCATCTCGGCCATCTGGGCGGTAGGATCGAGCTTGAACGGCTTGTTCAACCAGGTGGCGGACACGCTAGACGCAGTCTGATCCAGGGAGGCAGCAACGGGGCCGCCGGCACCGCCGGCGGCCTTCACCAACTGTTAATCAGAAATCACTCTGCCCCTGATTAGCTCGCATTTAGCGGCAATCGGGCGGAGCGGATTCACTCGTCTTTAAGAACCCAACTCTTATCGTGGCGCCAGATTCGAGAGCGGGAGATCGCTCCTTCGGGTCGTGTGCTATCAAAGGAGTTGTGAGTCATGACGAACCTCTATCGTTTCATGAAGGACGAGTCGGGTGTGACGGCCATTGAATACGGCCTGATCGCTGCTGGCATTGGCGTAGCCATTGTTGTGATCGTGTTCCAGGTCGGTTCTGCCCTCAACGGCATCTTCTCGACAGTTGAGACCAAGCTCACTGGCGCATAAGCCAGAGAGCATCGACGAATCGAGCGAGCCCTCGCTTCGTTTCCAATACCCTTTAAGGGAGGCTCCGAGGCCGCCGGCACCGCCGGCGGCTTTGTTATGTGCGCCAGTGGCATTGACGCAGTAACAGTCCATTTACGCGAATTGTGCGACGCTTCCATCGCTTTACTTGATGGTGGCCTGCGCCGGGACTGGGGAATGTCGCAATGATTTCGCTATCCATGCTTGTTGTGTTCGTGCTCCTTATGGGCCTGGCCGCGATCAGCGATCTGCGCGCTTACTGCATTCCGAACCGGCTCGTCCTCGCCATAGTTCTTCTTTTCCTCCTTGCCGCTGCCGCCACCGGCATGCCCTGGCAGATCATCCTCTGGCATCTTCTCGCTGGCGCGATACTCTTTGTCCTGGGCTACGGTCTGTTTGCGCTACGCATGATCGGCGGGGGCGATGCGAAACTGATGGCTGCCGCCGCTCTCTGGGCGGGCTGGACGGCCTTGCCGCATTTTCTGCTGTACATGGCTCTGGCGGGCGGCGTTCTGGCCATCGCCATGATGGTGTGGGAGTTCTTCCGTCTGCACGTCGAGCTCACCTCTTCAAATCCCGAGACTTCGCTGATCAAGCGGATCACCTCGCTCAAGCCCGATCTTCCCTATGGCGTCGCCATTGCGCTCGGCGTCTGCGTGGCACTCCCGCACACCTGGTGGGCATCGGGTCTGCCCATCAACATTTGATCAGCCACAAAAGTCAGCCATCAGTTAACCCTAATTTGACCATTACCGATCACACTCCCTCCTGTGAGCGGCTCTCAAGCCGTGTGAATTGTTCAGGGAACTGAGTAATGAATAAGACCCGGATGATTGTTTTTGGGCTGGCGTTGGGATCTGCAGGACTTGCTGCGTATCTTGCTCAAGGTTTCCTGAAGCCGCAGAAAGAAGTCGTCGAGATCAACAAGGTGCAGACCGAGGATGTGCTCGTGGCTGCACGCGACATCGCCATGGGCGACCGCGTCGACATCGCTTCCCTCACTTGGAAGAGCTGGCCGAAAGAGAATGTTTCTCCGATCATGATCAGCAAGTCGACCAGGCCCGATGCCGTCGACAAGCTGAAGGAAGGCCGCGCCCGCAACCCGATCTACCAGGGTGAGCCGATCAACGAGAAAAAGATCGTTCTTCCCGGCGATAAGGGTTTCATGGCGGCAATCCTGCCCAAGGGCCACCGTGCCATATCGGTGAGGATTTCCGCTGAAACGGGCGCGGGCGGCTTCATTTTGCCCAACGACAAGGTGGATGTGCTCCTCACCCGCAAGCTCCCCGGCAGCGAGCGCCAGATGTCCGAAACCGTGCTCACCAATGTACGCGTGCTCGCCATCGACCAGACGTATCGTCAGGACGACAAGGGCGGCCAGGTCGTCGTCGGCAAAACCGCGACCGTCGAGCTCGATCCAATCCAGGCAGAAGTTCTTTCCATGGTCGAATCCTCCGGTCAGCTGACGCTGGCGCTGCGCAGCATTGCCGATAGCGGCACTCCCGAGCTCGGCGACGATGGTCCGCAATTGACCGAGAGCTTCGCCAACGGCAGCCGCGGCAGCGCGATCTCCTTAAGCCGCTGGGGCGTGACGTCATACACCAGCAGCTCCAAATAGGGTGAGGGCTATGAGACTGATGATTATGAGAACTCCGCTCGTGGGAATGCGCCTCGCCACCTCCACGCTGGCACAAGCTGTTCTTCTCTCCATTCTTCTCGGCATCACCCTTCTCGCCATGACGCCGCGCTATGCCATCGCGCCCGCCCACTCCGCCGAAATGGAGGCTGGTCGCTCCAAATTCCTGCGCCTAGGCGTCGGCAAGTCCATGGTCATCAAGCTGCCGGCCCCGGTCAAAGACGTCATCGTCGGCAATCCGGCCATCGTCGATGCCATCGTCCGCACGCAGAACCGGGCCTATCTCTTCGGCCGCGCGCTGGGACAGACGAACGTGTTCTTCTTCGATACCGAAGGTCGCCAGATCCTCAGCCTCGATCTCGAGGTCGCGCGCGATCCCCTGGCCTTGCAGAATCTGATCGAGCGCGCCATTCCGGGCACGCGCATCACCGTCGACACGGTCAATGACAATGTCGTCCTGGGCGGCGTCGCCGCCAATCCGGCCGAAGCTCAAAGGGCCATGGACCTCGCCGTCCAGCTCGTCGGCGATCCTAAAAAGGTTCTGAGCACGGTCGCCATCGCAGGCCGCGATCAGGTCATGCTCAAGGTGCGCGTTGCCGAAATGCAGCGCAACGTCCTGAAGCAGCTCGGCGTCGACATCACCGCCGGCTTCTCGGTTGGCAAATTCTCCGGCTCCTTCAATACCGAAAACCCCTTCTCCATCGACGGCGCATTGAATTCGGCCAGCCATCTCCTGAGCTTTGGCAGCGGCGACAATTTTGTCGACTTCGAGATCACGGCCCTTGAGCGCGACGGGCTGCTGAGAACTCTGGCCGAGCCCACGCTCACGGCGATCTCCGGCGAGTCCGCGAAGTTCTTGGCCGGTGGCGAATATCCTGTGCCGGTCGGTGCCGACGACAATGAAGTGAAGATCGAGTTCAAGCCCTTCGGCGTCGGTCTGGGCTTCACGCCCGTCGTGATGTCCGAAGGCCAGATCAGCATGCGCATCAACACCGAGGTGAGCGAGCTCGCTCCGGAGAATTCCCTGGCCATTCCCGGCACCGACTTCACCGTGCCCGGCCTGAAGGTTCGCCGCGCCGAGACCACCGTGGAACTGCCGAGCGGCGGCTCCATGATCATGGCCGGTCTCATCCAGGACACGATGAAGCAGCACATCAACGGCACGCCCGGTCTCAAGAACCTGCCCATCCTCGGCACGCTCTTCCGCAGCCGTGATTTCCAGGCCGACGAGACCGAGCTCGTCGTCATCGTCACGCCCTATGTCGTCACCCCCGTCAACGAGAAGCAGCTCCTCACCCCGTTCGAGCGCTTCAACGTGCCCACCGACAGGCAAACGATACTCTTCGGGCGCTTGAACAAGATCTATGGCGTTGCCGGCGATGGGCCCAAGGGCACTTACCACGGCCACGTTGGCTACATCGTCGAGTAGGAGGCGTAGAGGTCCCATGAAACTGTGCAAACTAACAATTACCGCCTTGGCGCTCACGCCTCTCTTTGGGCTGGGAGGCTGTTCCACCGAATTGGCTGAGATCGACGACTACTACCGCCCCGCCATGCATTATGAACGCTATCCGATCGAAGTGGCGAAAGGTGCGGTCCGTCTCGATGTGTCGACGAAGAAGAGCCGCTTGACTGCCAGGCAGGAAGACTCCGTGACCCGCTTTGGCCAGCAGGCCATTGCAGCGGGGGCGAGCCGGATTGAGGTCAAGCGTCCCTCGAGCGGAGCCTCGGGATCGGTGGCCGAGCGTGTAACCGAGCTTCTGGTCGCCTCGGGAGTTCCCACCGAAGCCATTGCGCAGACCGACTACTCGGCTGGCAGGGGTGCCCCGGTCATCGTCACCTTCGATCGCAAATTTGCCGTCACCGCCGAATGCGGCGACTGGTCGGAGGATATCGCCATCACCGGGCAGAACACCAAGCCCCCCAACTATGGCTGCGCCACCCAGCACAACATCGCCGCGATCGTCGCCAACCCTGAAGATTTCGAGACACCGCGGACGGCAACCCCCGCCGACCCGATGCGTCGCTATCAGGTCTTCGTCGACTATCGCAAACCCAAAAATACCGCGACAAGCATAAGCAGTTCGGAGACGCAGACGGTCTCCGACGTTGCCCAGCAGTAGAAGCGATCAGCTGAGAGAAATTACATGCCGCAAGCAATATCCAGCGAAGAAATCAAGGCGCAAGAGCCGCTGATCGCCGCGGTGCCGCGGATCAACATCGGCATCTTCTGCGACAATGAGTCGACCCTCCAGGCGATGCAGCAGGTTGCCGCCGACCGCCGCATGTCGCGGGCGCACGTCACCATTCATGCAGGCGGGATCATCGGCGCCTTCCAGGCCTATTCCGCCGGCCTGTCGCCCAATCTCTTGATTGTGGAATCCCACTCCACGCGCGATGCGCTTCTGAACGAGCTCGCCCAGCTTGCTCAGGTCTGCGATGCAGCGACCAAGGTGATCGTCATTGGCCATGTCAACGACGTCATCCTCTACCGCGAGCTGATGCGCCAGGGCGTGAGCGAGTATTTCGTCGCCCCCATCAACCTGCTGCAGATGATTCAGGTGGTCTCCGGCCTCTACTCCGATCCCAAAGCCAAGCCGATCGGCCGCGTCGTCGCTTTCGTCGGCGCCAAGGGCGGCGTCGGCTCCAGCACCATCGCCCACAATGTCGGCTGGCTCATATCCGGCCGCTACAGCACCGAGACCATCATCACCGACTTCGATCTGGCCTTCGGTACTGCCGGTCTCAATTTCAATCAGGAAGGCGGCATGGGCATCGCCGATGCCTTAAGCGCTCCAGAACGCGTTGATGCGACCCTTATCGACAGGCTCCTGACCAAGTGCAATGAGAAGCTCTCGCTCCTCGCCTCCGGCGGCGTCGTCGACCGTGAGTTTCACATCGACAGCAATGCCGTCAGCGCCGTGCTCGATGTCGTGCGCCACAACGTGCCTCTCGTCATCGTCGACGTGCCGAACATCTGGGCGGCTTGGACCAAATTCACGCTCATTCACGCCGATGAGGTCGTCATCACCGCCACTCCTGAGCTCGCCTCTCTGCGCAACGCCAAGAACATGTTCGATGTTCTCAAGGCGGCGCGGCCCAACGACACCGTCCCCAAGATCATTCTCAATCAGGTAGGCGTCCCGAAGCGCCCGGAAATCCCCGCCGCCGAATTCGCCAAAGCCCTTGGCGTCGAGCCCTTGGCGGTTATCCCCTACGATCCCCAGGTGTTCGGCACCGCGGCGAGCAACGGCCAGATGCTCATCGAGGTCGCCGCCAAGTCGCGCGTCGCCGAGATCGTAAATGAGGTGGCTCAGGCTCTCTCGGGACATGAGCCGCCCAAGCAGAAGTCCAAGTCGAACCTTTCCGGTAAATTCTCGTTCCTGAGGAAGAAATAATGTTCGGCAAACGCACCGAAGGGCAGCCCGTCAAGCCGCAGGCGGCTCCGCCCTCTGGGACATTTCCACAGGCGCCGGCGGCGGCCGCCGCTCGTCCGGGACAAATTCCCTCCCTTGGCGTCAACGCATCGCCCCAGTCGGCGCCACGCACCGCTCCCGCGCCCGAGCCCAAGGCGCAGCCTCGCCGCTCCGACCAGTATTACGATATCAAGGGCACGATTTTTAATGCCCTCATCGATGCCATCGACCTGACGCAGTTAAGCCAGCTCGATCGCGAGAGCGCCCGTGACGAGATCCGCGACATCGTCAACGAGATAATCACGCTCAAGGACGTCGCCATGTCGATCGCCGAGCAGGAGGAACTGCTCGAGGATATTTGCAACGACGTCCTGGGTTATGGCCCGCTGGAGCCGCTCCTTGCCCGAGACGACATCGCCGACATCATGGTCAACGGCTGCACCACAACCTTCATCGAAGTCGCCGGCCGCGTGCAGCCCACCAACGTTCGCTTCCGCGACAATGCCCAGCTGCTCAACATCTGTCAGCGCATCGTCAGCCAGGTCGGTCGCCGCGTCGATGAGGCAAGCCCAATTTGCGACGCCCGTCTCCCCGATGGCTCTCGCGTCAACGTCATCGTGCCGCCTCTCGCCATCGACGGGCCGGCTCTCACCATCCGCAAGTTCAAGAAGGATCGTCTGAAGCTCACCGATCTCGTTCGCTTCGGCTCGGTCACGCCCGAGGGTGCCACCATACTGGGAATCATCGGTCGGGTGCGTTGTAACGTTCTGATTTCCGGCGGTACTGGTTCCGGCAAGACCACGCTCCTCAACTGCCTGACCGGTTACATTGATCACGACGAGCGTGTCATCACCTGCGAGGACGCGGCGGAACTGCAGTTACAGCAGCCCCACGTCGTGCGCCTCGAAACGCGGCCACCAAATCTCGAGGGTGAAGGCGAGATCACCATGCGCGACCTCGTCAAGAACTGTCTGCGCATGCGACCTGAACGCATCATCGTGGGTGAGGTGCGCGGTCCCGAAGCCTTCGACCTGCTGCAGGCCATGAACACCGGTCACGACGGCTCGATGGGAACCCTTCACGCCAACAGCCCGCGTGAAGCCATGTCGCGCCTCGAATCAATGATCACCATGGGTGGCTTTGCGTTGCCCTCGAAAACCATCAAGGAGATGATCGTCGGCTCGATCGACGTCATCGTGCAGGCGGCGAGACTGCGCGACGGCTCTCGCCGCATCACCCACATCACCGAAGTCATCGGCATGGAAGGTGACGTGATCATCACTCAGGACCTCTTCGTCTATGAAGTTATGGGCGAGGATGCCAACGGTCACATCATCGGTAGGCATTGTTCCACCGGCATCGCCCGGCCGCATTTCTGGGACCGTGCCCGCTACTTCAGCGAAGAAACAAAGCTCGCCGAAGCCCTGGAAAAGGCTGAGTTGCGCAACGATCAGAACTGACGCGTTTAATAGTGAGTAGAGAGAGAGTAGATCATGTTCGGTGACCAGGCTGGCCAGCTCATTTTCATTGGCCTCATAGCGTTGTCGGTGGGCGCTGCCGCCTTCATCCTGCTCTACCCTTATCTTGCCGCCGACCGCAATTCCTCCCGCCGGCTCGAATCGATTTCCGATAAGTCGAAGCTCGTTCCCAGGATGAGCTTCCGCCAACGCTTTCTCAAGGACGATCCCAAGGACACCCGCCGCCGGCAGCTGCAGGAAAGCTTGAAGCAGCTTGAAGAGGATGAGAAGAAGCGCAAGAAGAAGCTGACGCTCCGCATCATGCTCGCCCAGGCCGGCTTGGAGGCGACCCCGCGCAGTTTTTACATGCTTTCCGCCGGCCTCGCCTTTATCCTGGGCGCCGCCGTTTATCTGTTCGGCCTCCCCTGGTACGCCGCCATCGCCGCTTCCATTGCCGCAGGCATCGGTATACCGCGCTGGTGCCTGAATTTCCTGCGCCGTCGTCGCCAGCAGGTGTTTCTCGCCGATTTCGCCGATGCCATCGACATCGTCGTCCGCGGCCTGAAGTCGGGTCTCCCGGTCAACGAAGCCATGAAGGTGATCGCCAGCGAGGTTCCCCCTCCCGTCGGCCCCGAGTTCCTGGAAGTGGTCGAAGGTCAGCGCGTCGGCATCACCATCGACCAGGGCATCGAGCGCATGTTCGAGCGCATGCCGCTGGCCGAGGTGAACTTTCTCGCCATCGTCATGGCCATTCAGGCCAAGACCGGCGGCAACTTGGCCGAGGCCCTCAGCAACCTGTCGAAGGTTCTGCGCGACCGCAAGAAAATGAAGGCCAAGATCAGGTCGGTGAGCCAGGAGGCCAAGTCATCGGCCATGATCATCGGCGCCTTGCCCTTCTGCATCATCGGACTCCTCAGCATCTTCAGCCCCGACTATCTCACGCCCCTGTGGTCGACGCGCCTCGGCAATATCATGGTCGTCGGCTGCTGCTTGTGGATGCTGCTCGGTATCTTCGTAATGCGTAAGATGATCAACTTCGACTACTGACGGGGGGAACGCAAAAATGTACGATGTTCTCGACTCGCTTCTCGATCCCCAGCGCCTCATCATCCTGCTCATCGCAGTTGCAGTCTTTGCAACGATCCTGACCGTAGCAGCCCCGATGGTTGAGGGCGACAAGCTGCGCGGGCGCCTGAAGCTGGTTGCCGGCGAGCGTGAACGCCTTCGTGCTCAGCACAAGGCAAACCTCCAGCCCGAAGCCAGGCTGCGCGAAAAGAGCAAGGGCCTGACCACCCAGATCGTCGAGGCTCTGAACCTGCGCAAGCTCTTCGAGGCCGAAGGCACGCGTGACAAGCTGCGCCAGGCCGGTCTGCGCACCGAGCGTCACCTCATGATCTATCTGACGATCAGGCTGGTGACACCCTTCGTGACTGGCCTCGTCGTTTTCATTTACACTTCCGTTTTCTACAGCGACCACATACCGCCGCAGATGCGTCTGGCGGCCGTCTTCATCGGCCTGATCGCCGGCGTGTATTTTCCAAGTCTCATGCTCAGCAACCTGATCACGCGACGGCAGAAATCCATCAAACACGCCTGGTCCGACGCGCTCGACCTGCTGCTCATTTGCGTCGAATCGGGCATGGGCATCGAGCCGGCGATGCAGAGGGTGTCTCGCGAGATCGGCTCCCAATCGGTTCCTCTCGCCGAAGAGCTCACTCTCACCCACGCCGAGCTCTCCTATCTCCCCGAGCGCCGCAAGGCCTTCGAAAACCTGGCAAAGCGCACGGGGTTACCGACGGTCAAGGCCGTGGTGGCAAGTCTCATCCAGTCCGAGCGCTACGGAACGCCTTTGGGCCAGGCCCTGCGCGTCCTGGCTCAGGAGAACCGCGATGCGCGCATGCAGGAAGCCGAGCGGAAAGCTGCCGCCCTTCCGCCCAAGCTCACCGTGCCCATGATTCTCTTTTTTCTGCCGGTGATCTTCGTCATCATTCTCGGCCCCTCGGCGATCCTCGTCCTCGAGCTGCGGAAGTAGCAACGCGGGAGCAAACGCCTCCCACTCTTTCGTCATTCCGGCGAAAGCCGGAATCCGGCTTCACTGGCAAGCGCCCAAAGCTGGACCCCGATTGTCATCGGGGTGACGAGTGTGAAGGCCAAAGCGTCACACACCCTCCAGCTTCGATGAGTTGGAGAAAGCGTCATCACCGGGCTTGACCCGGTGATCTCTCTTTCAGATGCGCGGATCAAGTCCGCGCATGACGAAAATGGAAAGCTGGGACAAGGACGACGGAAGATGGCCGGGCCAAGACCCGGCCATCCTTGTCCCACGATCCCGGTGGTGACGAATGGGAAAAGATCAGCCGCTCTTGGCGGAGGGCTGTTTCAGCTGCTGCCAGGAATCGGGCTGGGCGAGCATGCTCCTGAGAAACGTCATATTGGCCTCGACCTGAACCGGAGGCAGATCCTTGCTTGCGATCTCCTTTGCCTCCTCGAAGCGCCCCTGGAGGCCCACGACGAGCGCGAGATTTTGTCTGAGGCGTGGATCGCCTTTTCCTTGGGCCTGGGTGCTCACCTGCCGCAGGAGTCGCTCCGCCTCGCTGAGATTGCCTTCCAGCGCATAGGACATCGCCAGATTGTTGAGCACCGAAACCTCGCCAGGCTTGATGGCGAGAGCCGATTGATAGGCCCGGCGGGCTTCCGTGAACTGGCCCTGCTGATCAAAGGCCGAGCCCAGGGCCGAATGCATCTTCCAGTCGCCCTTGCCCTTTTGGACAAGGCCCTGCAGCACTTCGACGGCCTTTTCGGAGTGGCCCGTCTCGGCAAGCTGCTTGCCGTAGATTGCGGCAAGATTGTCGTTGCCGGGATTTCGCTTGACGAGCTCGGCGAGCACGGAGATGGCCTTGTCATTCTGGCCGATGCTTGTCAGCAGTCCGACATAATGAAGCCCGTGCTTCGCATTGCCTGGATCGGCCTCCCATTTGCGGGCGGCGAGCGCCGTCGTCTTGAGCGAGGCAGGCTCAGCCGAGCTGGTGATGATGGGATCGGCAAGCGAAGTCGTCTGGCAACCGCCCAGCGCGGCAGTTGCCAGTACCAGCAATCCTGCCCCCGCCAGAAGCCGCAAGCGCGAAACGCTACTCACGTACTTTCCATGACTGCTCATGACAAACTCCGCTCAATCCGACAAACTGAGATGATTCATTCTCGCGCACTTCCCTCAACAAACGATTAACTATAATGGTCGGTAACATTGTCTTTCCGCCGTCCTCTCAGGATCGCTCATGACGCCCGCCAAACTGCTTCTGCCGGCCAAGACGGCTGGCGCCATTCCCATCCTTTGCATCGCCAGTTCGAACTGGCCTGCCGCTTCCACCGCCCTTGGCCCGGCCGAGGTCGCGAGCGCCAGGGCTCAAGGGTTCAACGCAAGGGCAGGGCGCCATGTCGTGCTCACCGGCAAGGATGGCGCCATCGCGCGCATCCTCTTCGGCCTGGGCGACAAACCGGCCACTGAAGATCCCTTCGCTCCCGGCAAACTCGCCAAGCTCCTGCCTCAAGGTGCCTACCGTCTGGAAGGCGATGTGCAAGACCCCCGCTTGGCGGCACTGGGCTGGCTTCTCGAAGCTTATTCCTTCAGCCGATACCGGCAGAGATCGGAGGAACCTGCCTCTCTCCTCGCCCCCGCGGCGCATCTGAGAGAGGGCATCGTCAGGGAGGCCGATGCTGTTTATCTCGCCCGCGACCTCATCAACACGCCGGCGAGTGACATGGGTCCAGCCGAGCTCGAACAGGCGGCGCGGCGCTTAGGACTGGCTCACGAGGCGAAATTCAGTGCCGTTACAGGCAAGCCCCTTGCAAAGAGCTTTCCCATGATTGCCATGGTCGGTGGTGCCGCTTCGCCTCAGCGCCAGCCCCGGCTCATCGATTTTCGCTGGGGCGAGGGGCGTTGGCCCAAGGTCACCTTGATCGGAAAGGGTGTCTGTTTCGACACGGGCGGCCTCGACATCAAGCCTTCGGCCAGCATGCTCCTCATGAAAAAGGACATGGGCGGGGCGGCAAATGCTTTGGCTTTGGCTCAGCTGATCATGCAGGCTCAATTGCCCGTGCGCCTGCGGGTGCTGATTCCTGCGGTCGAAAATGCCATCTCGGGCGATGCGTTTCGGCCCGGCGACATCGTCAGGAGCCGCAAGGGATTGACGGTTGAAATCGGCAACACGGATGCCGAAGGACGCTTGATCCTCGCCGATGCGCTCGCCCTCGCCGACGAGGAGGAGCCCGAGCTCGTCATAGATTTGGCGACCCTCACCGGTGCCGCGCGCATCGCCTTGGGCCCAGACCTGCCACCGTTCTATACGCCCGATGACCGGCTTGCCGATGACCTCATGGGCCATGCCAAGGGCGAGAACGATCCCCTCTGGCGCCTGCCGCTTTGGCCATCCTATGAGCGCCTCTTCGAGTCCAAATTCGCCGACATCAACAATGCCTCCGACAGTGGTTTCGCCGGCTCCATTGTTGCCGCGCTTTTTCTGCGCCGTTTTGTCGAACGCGCGAAGCTGCACCTCCATGTCGACATTTTCGGCTGGACGCCCGTTGCCAAGCCTGGCCGTCCCTTCGGCGGTGAGGCGCAGTCCATACGTGCCATATTTGCCCTGCTGAGGCAGCGCTACGGCGATCTCAAGACCTGAAGAGGCTTGCACGAGCCGCCGCGCCGCGCAAGAATGTAACGCCGCCGTAACAATCTTGAGGGGGGAAGACGTGACGGCACGCAACATCAACGCTGGCAGGGCGCTCAAGCTTTGGCACGATGTGAACCTTCACCTCGTGCGCGACGATGAGCCCGACCTGTCGGTGCGCCAGATGAGCATATTGCTCACCATCTATCTTGAGGCGCCTCCACACACCGTACGCGAACTGGCGAAGAAGCTCGGCGTCACCAAGCCGGTCATCACCCGCGCCCTCAACGCCATGGGCAAATTCGATCTCCTCACCCGCCGGCGCGACGAGAAGGACCGCCGCAACGTGCTCGTTCAGCGCACCGTGCGCGGCGCTCTTTATCTTGAGCGTCTTGCCGATGTAATCGTTGACACGGCGCAGGCCTCGTACTCAAGCTGACGCGACATGGATACTGCAATGACCCTCGACCCGCGACTGAATGCATTCCGCCCGGATCTGGCCGACGAGATGCTGCGCGGCAAGATCGAGGCCGACCGTTTCGTGGCAGGCGAACTCTACGAGATTGCCGAGGCCGTGGTGCCGCTTCATTCGGCTCCTCGCTTCGACGCCAGGCGCATGACCGAGCTCCTCTATGGCGAGCGCGTCAAGGTCTTCGCCGTTGAGGAGGGCTGGGCTTGGGTCAAGGCTGCCCATGATGGCTATGTCGGCTATGTGCCCGCCTCTGCTTTGAGCCGCGAGATCACGAGCGCGGCCCATCGCGTTGCCGTGCCCCTAACCTTCATGTATCCCGCACCAGACATCAAATCCCTGCCGGCGGTGGCTCTGCCCATGAACGCCCGCGTCGAGATCATCGAGACCGCTGACCGATTCATGCGGCTGCGCAACGGCCGTTTCGTCTTCGGTGATCATTTGAAAGCTTTGACCAGCCACGAGAGCGATTTCGTTTCCGTCGCCGAGCGCTTTCTGCATGCGCCTTATCTTTGGGGCGGCAAGACCTTCGACGGTGTCGATTGCTCGGGGCTCGTGCAAACAGCACTCCACGCCGCAGGCCTCGCCTGCCCGCGCGACACCGACATGCAGGAAAAGGAGCTGGGCTTTCCCGTCATCGATCATAACGCGCTCCAGCGCGGCGATCTGATCTTCTGGACGAACCATGCCGGCATCATGATCGACAGGGAGCAGATCTTGCACGCCACCGGTCATGTCATGCAGGTTATTCTCGAACCGCTGTCGACCGTCATCACCCGCATCGCCATGGGCGGCGGTCAGCTCACGGGCATCAAGCGTCTTTAGGC
>Ga0075421_100003114_pt1 | contig 19794 bp, 17 predicted proteins | sample SoiMetdeltSBSDD5_FD_75292 | JGI IMG/M metagenome (GOLD analysis project Ga0075421, IMG submission 75292) | Bulk soil microbial communities from a Populus tree surrounding site in Tennessee, USA - Soil MetaG P. deltoides SBSDD5 | ecosystem: Environmental > Terrestrial > Soil > Tree plantation... | reverse complement strand
TCTGCGGGTTATTTGCGGCGCTCCTGCAGCGCGAATCTACCGGACGCGGCCAGGTCGTTGCGACCTCGCTGTACGAGGGTGCGCTCAGCTGGCCGCTCCTTCTGTGGTGCGAGATGGATCGGCCGACGCCGGCTACGCAATTCGTCATGCCGAAGGACCCGTGGCCGCTGATCTTCCGCTGCGCCGACGGCGTCTACGTGCAGGTCGTGCTCGGCTCGACCGGATCGAAGGGGCGGCTGTACCAGATTCTCCGTATCGACGATCCGACCGTGGACATCAACGACAGCGGCATGCCGAAGCCCACTGCCGATGCGAAGAACTTCTTCGGCGACATCGATGTGCTCGCCAAGCACATCGAGGTCTGGCAGAGCCGCGAGCTGCTAGAGGCCGTCTGGGCGGCAGGGCTCCCGGCCGAGCCCGTGCTGCCTCCCGGCGGTTGCTGGGACGACCCGCAGGTGCAACACAACGGGATCGTCGTGCGCGATCACGATGGCACGCGCTCGATCGGGCACCCGCTGACCTCGCGCACCTCGCCGGCGCCACGCCGACCGACGGCACAGGGCGCCCGTACGCCGCTCGCGGGTATCAAGGTCATCGACTTCGGCGCGTTCGTGGCAGGCCCGTACACCTCGACAGTGCTCGCGGACTTCGGGGCCGATGTGATCAAGGTCGAGCCGCTGACGGGCGATCCGAACCGCGGCATCTTCCGCTCGTGGACATCGTCCAACCGTGGCAAGCGCTGTCTGACGGTCGACGTCAAGACACCCGAGGGCCTCAAGATCGCGCAGCAGCTCTGCCTGGCCGCGGACGTCGTCACGAGCAACTTCCGTCCTGGCGTGTCGGCCCGCCTGGGCATAGATGCCAAGACTTTGCACGGACTCAAGCCGGAGCTGATCGTGCTCGAGAGCGCGGCCTACGGCACGACCGGACCGCGCGCGCAGGGTGCCGGGTTCGACATGTGCTTCCAGGCGCTCTGCGGTCACGACTGGCGCGGTGGCGGCGCGGGAAATGCGCCGCTCTGGAACCGCACGTCGATGGTCGATTTCACGGGCGGGCTGCTAGGTGCGGTCGGCGTGCTCCAGCATCTTTATCAGCGTGCGCGATCCGGCGCCGGGACCGAGCTCGGCGCCGGACTGCTCAATTCGGGGCTCTTCCTGCTCTCGGTGCTGATACAACGCGCCGACGGCAGCTTCGAGGGCGCCCCGCAGGTGAACGCCCGGCAGACCGGCTATCACCCGGCCGAACAGCTGTACCAGGCAGCCGACGGCTGGGTGGCGGTCGCGGCACGCGACGAGGCCATGGCACGACGGTTGCTCGACGCACTCGGACTCGGAAGCATCAAGTCGCCACGCACCGAGTGGACGGGCGAGACCGAGGACCGGATCGCCGAAGCGGTGAGGCGCAGGAGCGCCGGCGAGCTCTGCTCGGCGCTCGAGCGCGCTGGGGTCTGGGCTGAGCCGTGCTGTTTCGATGGCGAGCAACTCAATCTGCACGATGCCGACCTCGCGAGGCTCGGAATCGTCTACACGTCGGAGCACCCGCAGTTCGGTCTCGTCAAGCAGATCGGTCCGCTCGTGCGTCTTTCCGGTGCCGAGGCCGCGACGCCACGGCATGCTCCGCTGCCGGGCGAGCACACCGACACCATCCTGGCGGAACTCGGCTACTCCACGGCCGACATTGCGGGTCTCCGCGAGCGGCGGATCGTCAAGTAGCCGGGAGCGGATCACGAGACACATGAACCGCGCGAAGTTGCCTCCGGATGGGGTTTCGGTGCCGGGTCATGCCGTCGAGCAGAATGCCTTGCGCCTGGTGTGGGCGACTCTGCGCAACAGTCTCGCGCCGAGCCTCGGCAGCGCGCTCGCAAAAGACCGCGCCAAGCGCGCCGATGCAGCCCTTTTGCGCCTGGTTGCGGGGTACGAGCAATTGCCAGCGTTGCGGGCGGAGTTCGCTGATCGATACACGGCACTGCTTGCACAGGCACGAGCGCTCGCCGGGAGCGGCGCCCCTGAGGTGACTCGCGGCGCGCACGGGCCGAGGCAGGGCGAGCTCGTGTTTGTCGGTGCGCTCGACGAGGCGCAGGAGATCGAGAAGCTGCTCGTGCAGTTGTTCGACCACGCCGCCGGCGACCCGCGTGTCGGTGCCGAGCTCGATCGACTGGTTCGCGAGGTCGTCGTCACCGAGGCGGCATGCCGCGGGGAATACGAGCGACGCGTCATGCAGATGGTTCCGGGCGCCGGCATCGACAGCGAGCGGTCGCGCGAGGTGACTGCTCCTGCGCTGCAGCGCTACCTGCGTTCCCATCCGGGCGCGTCACCGGACGTGGTCGTAGCCGAGGCGGCCGAGATTCCCGGTGGGCGGTCGAAGCGCACGGTGCTGGTCAGACTGGACACAGCTGGCCCGCTGCCGCCCGAGCTCGTGCTGCGGCTGGACACAGGCCGTGGCGTCGGCACCTCTGTCCTCGAGGAGTTTCCACTGCTCGATCGTGTCGCACGTCTGGGTCTCCCTGTCCCCGTGCCGCTGTGGCTCGAGAGCTCGCCTGAGCCATTCGGATTTCCGTTCATCGTGTTCCGGCGAATGCCCGGTGCCTCCGCGGGCGATCTGATCGAAGGCGCCTTTCGCAAGGAACCGACGACGGCTCTGGCGCTGGCACGTGCGCTGGCCCGCGTGCACGCCGGCGGCCGGCAGCTCGTCGACCCGGCCGAGTGCGGCTCGTCCGTGTCGCACACAAGACAATTGCTGACGCACTATCACGACTGGTGGCGTTCGAAGAAACCCTTCCCGTCGCTCGTCGTCGAGTCGGCATTCATGTGGATGTTCCGTCGTCTCGGCGACCGACTTGGCGAGCCCACGGTCGTGCATGCCGACACCGGCTTTCACAACCTGCTGCTCGATGACGCCGGTAACGGCTGCCTGCTCGACTGGGAGTTCGCACACTTCGGCGATCCGGCCGAGGACCTGGCCTCGTGTCGCCCGGCGGTCGAGAAGTGCATGCCCTGGGAGGGCTTCCTGGCCGAGTACCAGGCGCACGGCGGCGGTGCGATCAGCGATTTCCGGCTCAACTACTTCGAGGTCTGGAGACCGCTGCGAAACGCCGCTGTCTGCGGGACGGTCCTGCATTCGCTGATGCACGGCGAGGCGGACGATATCGACCCTGTGACGATCGCGCTAAGCACCTTCCAGAGGCTGCAGGCCGACCTGGCGCGCAGCCTCGAGGCGGTCATCGCGCGCGTCGGTGTTTGAAGCGCAGATACGTGGGATCGACAGTGAGAACCGCAACCGTCAAGGTCGAATGCCGGGACGCGGTCGGCTGGATCATCCTCGATCACCCGCCACTCAACGTCGTGACCGCAGCGATGGCACGCGAAATGCGGCTGGCGGTCGACCGCCTGGATGTCGATCCGGCGTGCGCGATCATCGTGCTCACAGCGGACGGCGAGCGCGCGTTTGCGGCCGGTGCGGATGTCGGCCAGCACACCCACGACAAGGTCCGGGAGCTCAACGATGAGCTGTTCGCGCTTGCGGGTGCCTTGATCCGTGCCGACGGAAAGCCGCGTGTCGCAGCAGTGAAGGGCATCTGTTCGGGTGGGGCGAACGAGATCGCCTTTGCCTGCGACTTCGTCGTGGCCCGCGAGGACACGCGGTTCGCGCTGCCGGAAATCGGCATCGGCGCTGTTGGTGCGCTCGGAGCGCTGATGATGGCGCGCTTCATGTCCCCCGGCAAAGCTCTCGAGCTCGGGCTGGGCGGCGAATGGATGAGCGCGGCTGAGGCGCGGACCTTCGGCCTGGTGACGCAGGTCCTGCCGCTGGAAGGTTTCGAGTCCGCGCTTACTGCCTATCTGCAGCGGTTCACGAGCCGCAGCAGCGCCGCGATGCGACTCGGCCGCCGGCAGCTGCGAACGCTGCTGGAACCGTCGCTCGCGAGCATGCTGACCGATCTCTCCGGTTGTCTCATGGACGAATCGATAGCGCTCGAGGACTACGCAGAAGGCGTCGAAGCGTTTCTCGAGAAGCGCAAGCCGGTCTGGCGTCACCGATGAGCACTGTTCCGGCCGGCTCGATGGGCACAGGCCGCCGGCTGGCCGGCAAGGTCGCATTTCTCGCCGGCGCGACTTCCGGCATCGGCGCGACGACTGCGAAGGTGTTTGCCGCGGAGGGTGCGCGCGTCGTGATCGCCGGCAGGCGATCGCCCGAGGGAGAGGCCGTCGCAGCCGCTATCGGTGCGGCGGGTGGCGACGCCATCTTCGTCCAGACCGACGTCAGCGAGCCCTCGAACGTGGAGCGCTCGATCAAGGCGGCGGTGGACCGGTTCGGCCGGCTCGACATCCTATTCAACAACGCGGGCGGGTCGACGCCGCAGGACGGACGGGTGACCGAGACATCGATCGACGAGTTCTGGCGCGCGATCCGGCTCGACCTGTTTGGCACGTGGAACTGCTGCCGTTATGGCATCCCGGAGCTGATCCGCGCCGGCGGCGGATCGGTCATCAACATGGCCTCGATGGTCGCCGTCTCGGCGACGGCCGGTCGGGATGCCTACACCTCGGCCAAGGGCGGTGTCGTAGCGCTGACCCGCTCGATGGCGCGCGAATACGCGCCGCACCGTGTACGGGTCAACGCGCTCGCCCCGGCGGCCGTGCGAACCGAGCGGGTCGCGTCGCTGATCGAGACGGTGCCGGGAGCGCGTGCGATCGTCGATCGGCAGCTGCTCGGCCTGATAGAGCCCGCCGAGGTCGCATGGGCGGCCGTCTACCTGGGGGCGGACGAGTCCCGAACGCTCACCGGCCAGGTGATCGCAATCCACGGCGGCGCGTTCGACTGAACCGGGTTTCGTCGCCGCTACCCGGAATTCACCCGGGCGTCCTCCGTCAGTTGAGCAGGGGCGCCATCCCCGGCTCCGCCTTCCGCATCGCGCGCTGATACGCCGGACGCGCGCCGACGCGCCGCAGGTACGCGAGGACGCCGGGATACGGGGTAAGGTCGCGCGGCACGAAGGCGCGCATCGTCGTCAGCGGGAACAGCATGATGATGTCGGCCGCGGTCAGCTCGCTCCCGGCGAAATAATCGCGTGTCGCGAGGTTCCGCTCGATCATTGCGAAGCCGCGATCCGCGCGCGCTTGCAGACCGCGTAAGGTGTCCTGGCTCGTTCCGCCCGCGAGCGCGACGATGATGTCGACCATCATGCTCGGCATCAGCGAGCCGTTGGCGAAATGGAACCAGAACAGGTAGTCGGCGAAGCGCGGGTGATCCGCTGGAACCACGAGGCGGCCCTGACCGTGCCTCGCCAGCAGGTACTCGATGATCGCCCCGGACTCGGCGAGTACGAGCTCGCCGTCCGTGATCACCGGTGCGGTTCCGAACGGATGCAGCGCCTTGTACTCGGGCGGCGCGAGCCGGGTGACGGGGTCGCGCTCGTACCGGACGAGACGATACGGCAGCTCGAGTTCCTCGCAGAGCCATACGATCCGTTCGGACTGCGAGATACCCAGGTGGTGCACGGTGAGCATCGGCGGCGCGCCTCCACGCAGGAACCGTTCGCGCGACGCGGTCATCGCGGCGTGCGCGGTCGCGTGCCGAGTATCGCCCGGAAGGAAAAGATGCGCTAGCGCATCTTCGACGATACCGGTACGCTTGAGTACGTTCGTGCGGCCCGCTTCCGGGTCGCCGAGGAGAGTCGCAGATGTCCGAACCGCTGCTGCTCGAAAAGACGGGCGCCGTTGCCACCATCACCTTCAATCGGCCCGAAAAGGCCAATGCGATGGACATACGCTGGCTTGCGCCGATCACCGCGTTCCTGCGGGAGCTCGAGCACGACGCCGCGATCCGGTGCGTGCTGTTCAAGGGCAACGGCCGGCATTTCATGGCGGGCGGGGATCTCGAGATCGTGCAGGAATTCGTGAGCCAGACCCCGGAGCGGCGCGCGGCGCTCGCGGAGGCGCCTATCCACGAATACAACATCATGGCGCGCGTCATGCGGCGGCTGGGCAAACCCGTGGTGGCGAGCGTGCAGGGCGGCGTGGCCGGCGCCGCGGTCGGGCTGGTCGCGGCCTGCGACCTGGTCGTTGCCGCGGAGGATGCCTTCTTCTTCGTCGCGCACGTGCTTCACGGCGGCAGCAACGACGGGCTCACCACATACTTCCTGCCGCGCCAGATTGGCATCCGCAAGACGCTCGAGCTCGCGTTGCTCGGTGAGCGCTTCAGCGCCAGGCAGGCGCAGGAGCTTGGCCTCGTGAATTTCGTGGTGCCACCGGACGAGCTCGAGGCCGAGACGCGCAAGCTTGTCGAGCGGCTCGCATCGGGACCCACGCGCGCCTATGGCCTCATCAAGGGTCTGGTCGATGCCTCGTTCGGCAACTCGCTCGAGGCTCAGGGCCGCCTCGAGGCCGAAACCTACGGCAAGGCGGCGATGACCGAAGACCTGGTGGAGGGTATCGGCGCGTTCCTGGGGAAGCGCGCGCCACGCTTCCATGGCCGGTGATCCACACGGAGGTACGTGATGGCGGCGTTATTGACAGCCGACCGACTCGTCTCCAGCTATGTGCAGGTCGACCGCGAGCGGCGACGGTTCCGCGTTGACCGGCGCGCCTACTCGGACGCGGAAGTCTTCCGGCGCGAGCGCGACACGATTTTCCGGCGATGCTGGCTCTACCTCGGGCACGGCTCGGAGATTGCGCAGCCGGGTGACTTCGTGACGCGCACGATCGGCGGCTACGACCTCATCTTCACGCGTGACCGCGCCGGGGCGACCCAGGCGTTCTTCAACGCATGCGCGCACCGCGGCTCGACGGTCTGCCGCGAGCGAAGCGGCAACACCCGCGTCTTTACCTGCCCCTATCACGGCTGGGTCTACGACGCGGGGACCGGCAAGCTGCGCGACCAGGGGACGCGGAGCGGGTATCCGGAAGGATTCAACTCGGACGGGCTCTACGACCTGCCGCGAGTGCCGCGGCTGGAAGCGCACCGGGATTTTCACTTCGTCAATTTCAATCCGCGGGCGGTGCCGCTCGACCGGTACCTGGACGATGCGGCGGAGTACCTCGACCTGGTCGCGGATCAGTCGGAGCATGGTCTGGAAGTGATTGCCGGCGGACAGGAGGTCCACACCAGCGGCAACTGGAAGCTGATGATCGAGAACAGCTACGACGCCTACCACGGACCGTCGCTGCATCGATCGTACTTCGAGTTCCTCGACACGCGCGTCGCCGGTCAGAACATGGTTGCTACCCAGCGGGGCATGGGCTTCGGACTCGGCAACGGTCATGGTGCCTTCGAGATCGAGCTCAAATCGGGACGCCCGGTCGCGCAGTGGATTCCGCCGTTCGGCGAGGCCGCCAGACCGCGCATCGAGGCGGTGAAGAATCGGCTCGTCGATCGCCTGGGCGCCGAGCGGGCTGAGCGCGTCGCCGAGCGCCAGCGCAACCTGATCGTCTTTCCCAACCTGGTCGTGAACGACAACATCGGGCTTTCGGTGCGGACGGTCTACCCGACGGCGCCCGATCGGCTGACCGCCTACATCTGGGCCTTCGGCACGCGCGAAGAGGATCCGCTGCTGCGCAAAGTGCGGCTCGACAATTACCTGACCTTCGTCGGCCCCGGCGGATTCGCGACACCCGACGATTTCGAGGCGTTCGCGCTTTGCCAGCGCGGCAACGATCACGCACCGGGGGGCTGGAGCGACATCTCAAAGGGAATGGCATCCGATGAGGATCTGCTGCGTGCGCGCGGCGACTTCACCGACGAGGCGCAGATGCGCGGCTGGTGGGCGCAGTGGGACCGCATCCTGGGCGGCGCGGAGACACTCGAGGCGTAGCAGCGCGGCATGCCTGGCACCGACACACGTCGCGACGTGGAGACCTTTCTCTACCAGGAGGCTCGCCTGCTGGATGCATGGCGGCTTAAGGAGTGGGAGCAGCTCTTCACCGACGATGGCCGCTATCTCGTGCCGCCCGTGGGGATCGAGCGACCCGAGGAGGCGGATCCGGCACGCACGCTCTTCGTCGTCGCCGACGACCGCATGCGTATCGGGCAACGCGTGATCCGGTTGATGAAGCCGTCCGCGCACGCGGAGTACCCGCATTCACGCACGCGGCACCTGGTGAGCAACGTCGAGGTGCTCGGCGGAGACGAGGCCAGTCGAATCCAGGTCACTGCCTGCTTTGTCGTCTACCGCGTCCGGCACGGCGAGTTCGGCACCTACATGGGCCAGTATTTCCACACGCTGGTGCGGAATGGCGACTCTTTCCGTATCGCTGAGAAGCGGGCGTGTCTGGACCTGGATGCCCTGATGCCCCAGGGGGCGCTCGCCTTCATCCTGTGACCGTAGCGCGGAGCAATCGCCGCATCGTGCTGGGTCGGAGACCGACCGGTATCCCGGCGCCATCGGACTTCGCCCGCGCCGATATGCCCGTGGAAAGACCGGGGGACGGCGAGTTCCTGGTCCGCAATCTGCTGCTCTCGATCGATCCCGCGCAACGCGGCTGGGTCAACGCGTCGGCGAACTACGCCGACCCGGTCCCGATCGGCGGTGTGATGCGCTCGCTCGCGGTCGGCGTCGTCGAGGAGTCGCGTCACCACAACGTGGTGGCGGGGGAGCATCTCTACGGCTGGTTCGGCTGGCAGGACTACTGCGTCGGCTCGGATGCAGAGCTGCTGCGCAAGGTCGATCCGCGCCAGGCACCGCTGAGCGCCGCGCTCGGCGTGCTCGGTATCACGGGCATCTCGGCGTATCTCGCGCTGACCGAGATCGGCCAGCCCGAGCAGGGCGAGACGGTGCTCGTCTCCACCGCAGCCGGCGCAGTGGGGAGCATCGTGGGCCAGATCGCCCGCCGTCGCGGCTGCCACGTCGTTGGCCTGACCGGCTCAGTCGAGAAGGCGGCGCGCTGCGTCGCAGAGTTCGGCTACCACGCCGCGGTCGACTACAAGGCGGGATTGAGCACCGAGCTCATCCGCAAGCACTGTCCCGACGGTATCGATGTCTTTTTCGACAACACATCTGGTGAGATCGCAGACGCGGTCTGGCCTGTTCTGAACCGCCGCGCGCGCGTCGTGCAGTGTGGGACCGCGGCCGTGCCGGCGTGGGGTCCTCCGCCGGCCGGCCCGCGCCGCGATCGCGACGTCCTCGTCAAGCGGCTCCGGCACGAGGGCTTCATCATCTTCGATCACGTCACGCGGTTCCCCGCGGTCGCAGCGCAGCTCGCCGCATGGCTTGCGGACGGCTCCCTCAGGTACCGGGAGGACATCGAGCACGGGCTCGAGCGGGCGCCCGAGGCGCTGGCCGCGTTGTACCGCGGTCAGAACGACGGCAAGAAGATCATCGAGGTCTAGTCGCCAGGCGCGGCGTCGCGCCCTCAACCGGCAGCACTGGTGCCGAGCGCGCCGATCGGCAGAGGCCCCTCCGACTGAATCACGCGCGCCACCTGGGCATACAGCGCGGCGGTGACGAGGCAGAGGCTCAAGGAGGCCAGCATCGCGATGCGGAGTGACTCCGTCGGACCGTGCGCCGCGACGAGGCTGTCGCTCAGCATCCCCACCAGGAGCGGAGCAAGGCCTATCCCGATGATGCCGACGGCAAGAAGGGCGATCGAGGCTGCCGTGGCGCGGAGCTCAGGCGGTGCCTCGTTCTGGATCGCCGTCGTGTTAACAGGTGAGCCCATCGATCCCAGCAATAGTGCAACGAAGGTAATCCCAAGCGCCCAGCGCGCGTCCGGCAGTTGCAGCACGACGAGCATTACCAGTCCCGAGAGGGCGACCGAGACCGTGCCGAGCCACATCGGTCGGTGTCGGCCCCCGCGCGCGAGCCAGTCCGCAAGCATCCCGCCGACGAGCATCCCGCCGCCCATCCCGAAGCCGATCGCGAGGCCCGTCCACGTCGCGGCGACGTGCAGCGGGAGATCGTGACTGCGCATGAAGAACGAGGGCAGCCAGGCGATCGGGCCGAAGATCGTCGCGCTGTACACGGCGTTCTGCAGCGCCAGCCAGCGAAATGTCCGCCGAGCGAAGAGCACTCGGACCGTTTGCAGCATACTGTGTTGCAAGTACGCGGGTCCGCCGCGGGATTGCTCGTGCATTCGCGGAAGGCGTGCGACGGCCAGGGCGAGCAGAAGTCCTGGCACCCCGACGGCGACGAAGGCCATGCGCCAGCCGTACATCTGGCCCAGCCAGCCACCGAGCGCGAAGCCTGCGGTGACACCGAGGCTGTTGCCGACCAGGAACCATGCCATCGCGGATGCACGGCGCTCAGGCGGGAAATAGTCGCTGATGATCGCATAGCCGACCGGCTGGCAGGCGGATTCGCCGATGCCGACACAGGCGCGCGCAAGGGCGAGCTGCCAGAAGTGCCGCACCGCGCCGCAGGTGGCCGTCGCGATACTCCAGAACGCGAGCGCACCCGCGAGCACGAGCGGACGCGAGGTGCGATCGGCCAGCCGCGCCAGCGGCACCCCGGAGGCCGCGTACAGCAGGACAAAGGCGAGTCCGTTCAGCAGACCCACCTGGGTGTCCGAGAGGCCGAATTCGAGCTTGATCGGCTGTGATACCGCCGGGAGGATCATCCGGTCCACGTAGTTCGTGAAGCTGACGAGCGCCAGCACGAAGAGGGCGCGGTACGCCCGGTCTCGCGGCAGCGGGGTCTCAACGGCCAGCGAAACCTCGGACGACACTCAGTACGCCTCGAAACGACCGAGCATCTCGGCGATGCGGCGCTCGATGAGCCGCAGCCCGGTGAACGAATTGGCGCCCTTGATGAAATCGCTCGTGCCTCCTTCGCGGAAGTTGCGGCCGGAAGCCGCGACCAGGGTCGTTCCCTTGAGGAACTGGATGAGCATGCCGAGCCGGATACGGCTCTCGGCCACCGGCGGGCCGCCACCATCGAGATACGCCTGCGTGAACTCGGTCCAGGACATGAAGCTCTCGGCATAAACGCGTGCGATGCCGAGATCCTCGGCGGGATCACCGGCGTGAGCGAACTCCCAGTCGAGGACGGCCGTCAGCCGATCGCCGTCCACGAGGAGGTTGTAGGGCCCGGCATCGCCGTGCACCGGCGCCGTGCCGCCCGGGTCCCGTTCGCATTCGCGCAGCGCCCACGCGTACGCATAGTCGACGACGGGCGAGGCACGCGTTGCGTTCTCGCGCCATTTCGCCTGGTACTGGCGTATGAGCGCGCGCATGCAGTCGGTGCCGGCGGCGGGCCGGGTCATCCCGAGCGCCTCGGGCTCGATCCGGTGCAGCCGAGCGAGCATGCGGGCGAGCTCCAGAAACGCGGCGCGGCAAGCGGTTCCGATTCCGAAATAAGTCCCGGGCGGCCGGCCGCGCAGACGATCGACGAGCATGAAGGGCGGGCCGAGCTCGGAGGTCTCGGGCTCGAGGTGCAGCGGTCGCGGGACCGGCAACCCCAGACCGGACAATGCAACGAGCGGGCGGTACTCGTCGGCGACGCGCGTGCTCGCGTACTTGAGCGCGAAGTCCTGCCGCATCACGACCTCGCGCGGCAGGCTGTCGACGCCGGCAATCCCGACGAAGAACGTCTTCTTCGAGCGACCGCCGGGAATCGGTATCACTTCGAGTGTTGTCGCGTCGCGGCTGCCGGGGAATCGGCGCCGCAGGTACGCGTTGAAGTTTTCGACCGACACGGGATCCGGCCCGGCCGGCTCGCCGGCGCCGGTCGCGCCAGGCGCGGATGCTCCTGCCGCGGCAGCGCAGGCGGCGTCGTAGGCGGCAATCCAGTCCGCGTCGCACCGGCCAAGCGCGGCCACGACGTGCGCCGCGTCCGGGCTGCCGCCATCGGGTCGGTCGGCAAGATGCCGCAGAAGGCGACTTGCAAGATCGCGGAGCAAGGCGAGCTCGTATCCGAGTGCCCAACCGGTTTCCGCGCGAATCCCCGACAGCTCGGCATGGAAACCGTCGAGCGCCGGATCGCGCGGACCGGCGTCGAGAGCGGTCGCAAGACGGCTTCGAAGCTCTGCCGCGTGCCGCGCTGCCACTCCCGGCAGCACATCGAGGTCACCCGCAAGGCTGCTCAGCACCAGGCGGGCGAAATTCGCCCGTTCGAGGGCGTCGGCCGACTTGAGCTCGGGAACGAGCCGCTGCGCAATCTCCGCGGCGATCGCGCGCATGAGCTGCGCCGCGAGGCCGCTCGCAGTTTCGCCAGCGTCTGCGTCACCTGTCGTAGGTGCGGGCGGTGCAGGCACGTGTCTTCCTCTCGCGGTCCAGGCCACGATCCGGCATTCGCGAGACGCGGTCGATCGCTTGCCAAGGCAGGGCCGATTTGATAAGCATGCAAAACAATTTCCCACACTGCAAGTGATCGAGAGCCTCGCCATGCACAGCTACAAGAGCCTGCGTCTCGAGATCGATGGATACGTTGCGCGTCTGACCCTCAACCGGCCGGATGCGCTCAATGCCATCGACGAGGAGATGCACGTCGATCTGCTCGACGCGCTGTTGCACCTGCGCGGGCAAGGCGAGGTCCGTGTCGTCCTGATGGCGGGCGAGGGCCGGGCGTTCTCCGCCGGCGGCGACCTCAACGAGATCGTGAGCCTGCAGGCGGACGTCGCCAAGCGGACGCGGTTCTGCGAGACCGGGCAGCGGATCATCCATGCGCTCATCGATCTGCAGGTGCCGGTGGTCGTGGCGCTGCACGGCGACGCGATGGGGCTGGGCGCGTCCGTCGCTCTCGGCGGAGACATCATCGTTGCGAGCAGGACAGCGCGTATCGGCGATCCGCACGTCAAGGTAGGCCTGGTCGCGGGCGACGGCGGTGTACTCTTCTGGCCGGCCTCGATCGGCATGCATCGCGCGCGCCGGTACCTGCTGACCGGCGACCTGATGTCGGCCGAGGACGCGTTCCGCTTCGGACTCGTTACCGACCTGGTCGACACACCCGAGGAGTGCCAGTCGGCGGCGCGAAAGATTGTCGACAAGATCGCGGGCCTGCCGCCGATCGCCGTGCGGGGCACCAAGCGATCGCTGAATGCGCTGATGAAGGCGCGCGCAAACGAGGCCTTCGATCTGTCGATGTCATACGAATTCCACTCGGGGGGCTCGCAGGACATCCTCGAGGCCGCCAGCGCGTTCAAGGAGAAGCGCAAGCCGGTGTATCACAACCGCTGAGCCGGTCGGGGCGCCGGTGGCTTGCCGGCGGCTCGAGCCGCCGAGGTGGAAATGCATCCGCGTGACATAGCCGAGCGTGAACCGGACAAGCCGGCGGTCGTCATGACCGGCAGCGGCGCAGTCGTCACCTACGCCGATCTCGTGCGTGGCGCCAACCGCGCTGCGCACCTGTTCCGGTCGCTCGCGCTCGTCGCGGGAGACGGCATCGCCTTCTGTCTGGAGAATCACGCGCGCTATTTCGAGCTCTGCTGGGCGGCGCACAACGCAGGTCTCTACTTCACACCGATCAGCTCGCGGCTCAAGGCGGACGAGATCGCATACATCCTCGAGGACTGCGGCGCGCGCGTTTTCGTCACTTCGGAAAGCGTGTCGGCAGCGGTTGGCGATCTGACGGAGCGCATACCTCGCCGCTGCGCGCCGTTCATGCTCGACGGCGCTAGGCGCGGCTTCGATTCCTACGAGCGGGCCGTTGCCGGCCAGCCGGACTCACCGGTTGACGAGGCGGGGCAGGGTACGCCGATGATGTATTCGTCGGGCACCACCGGACGACCGAAAGGCGTCAAGCCGCCGTTGCCGGTAGAACGCGTCGATCAACTGGCGCCGCTCGCCGCCAAGCTTCGCGAGCTGTATGGATTCGACGCAAGTGCAACGTATTTGTCCACCGCGCCGCTCTATCACGCTGCCCCGCTCAAGTTCAATCTCGCGGTCCAGGCATGCGGCGGTACCTCGGTCGTCATGCAGAAGTTCGATCCGGAGCAGGCGCTGTCATCGATCGAGCGGTACCGCGTGACGCACTCGCAATGGGTTCCGACAATGTTCATCCGGATGCTCAGGCTGCCGGAGGACGGACAGCGGCGCCACGATCTGTCGAGTCACCGCGTGGCGATCCATTCGGCCGCGCCCTGTCCCGTCGAAGTGAAGGAACGCATGCTCGAGTGGTGGGGACCGATAATCCACGAGTACTACAGCGGCTCCGAGAGCATCGGTCTCTGCGCGATCACGCCGGAAGAATGGCTGCGCCACAAGGGCTCGGTGGGTCGGCCGGTGCGTGGCGCCCTGCATATCGTTGGCGAGGACGGCCGCGAAGTCCCGCCTGGCACGACGGGACTGGTCTATTTCGAGTCGGCGACCCCGCTCAGGTACCACAACGACCCGGACAAGACGGCGCGAGCGCACAACGACTGCGGCTGGGCGACCATGGGCGACATCGGGCACGTTGATCGCGACGGGTATCTCTACCTCACCGACCGCCGCGATTACGTGATCATCTCCGGTGGGGTGAACATCTACCCGCAGGAATGCGAGAACCTGCTGGAGACGCACCCCAAGGTGGCCGACGTGGCCATTTTCGGCGTGCCGAACGAGGAGTTCGGCGAGGAGGTCAAGGCAGTGGTCGTGGCGCACGATCCCGCGTCCGCAGGTCCGGGGCTCGAACGTGAGCTCATCGACTTCTGCCGGAGCCGCATCTCGACCATCAAGTGCCCGAAGTCGGTCGACTTCGTGAGCGAGCTGCCGCGCGAGCCCACGGGGAAGCTGTTGAAGAAGCAGTTGCGCGATTGCTACCGCGCCGCGGCTTCCCGGCCGCGTTCCGTGATTTCGAACATCGAGGAGATCGAGCAGTGACGAAGGCCATCCGGTTTCACGAGTACGGCGGTCCCGAGGTAATGACATTCGAGGAGATACCGCGCCCGGCGCCGAAGGACGACGAGATTCTCGTGCGCGTGCACGCAGTGAGCGTCAATCCGGTCGACTGGAAGATCCGCGAGGGGCACGTGCGGAAGATGCTCGACATTCCTCTGCCCGCGATACCGGGTGGCGATCTCTCAGGGATCGTCGAGGAGGCAGGTGCCGGGGCGGGCGACCTGCGAGTCGGTGAGGCCGTGTACGCGATGACCGGTCTGCTCGGCGCATACGCCGAACGGGTGGCCCTGAAGTCCGCGATCGTCGCTCGCAAGCCGGCGAGCCTCGACCACGTGCACGCGGCGTCGGTGCCGCTCGCCGCACTGACGGCGTACCAGGCGCTCTTCGAGCAGGGAGCGCTCAAGTCCGGCCAGCGCGTCCTCGTGCACGCGGCGGCGGGCGGCGTGGGGGGATTCGCGGTGCAGCTGGCGCGCAGCGCCGGCGCCGAGGTCGTCGGTACGGCATCCCCGGCGAACACGGAGTACGTGCGCGACCTTGGCGCGACCGACGTCATCGACTACCGGAATCCGGATTACGCTCGTCATGCCGGCCGCTTCGATCTGGTGTTCGATCTCATCGGCGGCGACACCAGCCTGCAGTCGCTCGGCGTCCTGCGGCACGGCGGCGTCTTCGTGGGCGGCGTGCCTCCCGGCCCGGCGCTGCAGGAGAAAGCCGCCGCGGCGGGGGTCAGGGTGACGGCGTTCCGTGTCCGCCCCGACGGCGCGCAGTTGCGTGAGATCGCCGGGCTCATCGACGCCGGAAAGGTGCGGACGACCCTGGCCGCGGTGTACCCGATCGAGGAGGCCGGGAAGGCGCATCTGCAGAGCAAGGCAGGTCACACGCGGGGCAAGATCGTCCTGCAGTTCGCGGTTTGAGGAGGCAGTGATGTCTCACGAGGCAACGACCCCACGGTTCGACGAAGGTGCCGCTTTCGTGGCGGGCGGCAGCGGCGGGATCGGCGCGGCGATCACCCGCGCCCTGGTGCGTACGGGATCTGACGTCGTGTTCACCTACTACCGCAACCAGGCGGCGGCCGATCGGCTGGCTGCCGAGCTGGCGGGAGCCGACCCGCGCGTCGAGACCTGCCAGCTCGCGCTCGAGGATCCGCCAGCCGTCGCCGCGGCGGTCGCCGAGGCGCGTGCGCGTTTTGGCCGGATCCACAGCGTCATCTACGCAGCCGGACCCGTCACGCCGATCAGCTTCGTGGGTACCCTCACCGCGGAGCAGTGGACGAGCACGTTCGCCCACGACACGCACGCCTGTTTCAACCTGGTTCACGCGGCGCTCCCCATCCTCAAGGAACAGAAGGGCGGCAGCATCACCGCGGTCACGACCACGCAGTTTTCGCGCCACGTGCCGATGAGCGTGCTTTCCTCGGCGCCGAAGGCGGCCATCGAGAGCATGCTGCAGGTCGTGGCACGCGAGTACGGCCGGTACAACGTGCGTGCCAATGCGGTGCGATCCGGGTGGCTGGACGGCGGAAAGTTCGCAGACGGTATCGGCGGACAGGTCTCGGACAAGGCGCGGCAGGCGATCGTGGCGTCGATTCCGCTGGGCGCGCTGGGCGATCCCGCCGATGTGGCCAGTGCCGTCGTGTTCCTGTCGTCGCGAGACGCGCGCTACATCACCGGCGAGGCGCTGTCGGTGGACGGTGGCTGGAAGCTGTGAGCACGGCGCACGGGTCGGAAATCGAGCCGTTCCGCATCGAGGCAAGCGAGGCAGCGCTTGCGAACCTGCGCGCCCGGCTGCGCGCGATCCGCTGGCCCGATCGCGAGACGGTGGACGACTGGTCGCAGGGGGTGCCGCTCGATTACCTGCGTGATCTCGTGACCTACTGGCTCGACCGATACGACTGGCGGGCGCGGGAGGAGCGAATCAACGGTTTTCCGCAATACCGTGCGCAGGTCCGCGGGGCCGGCATCCACTTCGTACACGTGCGCTCGCCGCATGCCGACGCGGTCCCGCTCGTCCTCACGCACGGCTGGCCCGGATCGATCGTCGAGTTCCTGGAGGTGATCGGCCCCCTGACCGCGCCCGAGGTGCACGGAGGGAGCGCAGCCGATGCATTCCACGTCGTGTGCCCCTCGCTGCCGGGCTACGGGTTTTCCGACAAGCCCGCGGCGCGGGGTTGCGGGGTGGAGAAAATCGCCGAGCTCTGGGACCAGCTCATGGTCCTGCTCGGATACGACCGCTACTACGCCCAGGGCGGCGACTGGGGCGCTGCCGTAACCACGCAGATCGGCGTACAGAACCGCGGTCACTGCCGCGGTATCCACCTCAACCTGCCGATTGCGCCGCCGCCCCGGGAACCGTCGTGTAACCCGACGCCCGCCGAAGAACGGGCGGTCGCGGCGACGCAGCACTATGCGAAACATGAGTCCGGATACGCCGCACAGCAGAGCACGCGACCCCAGACGATCGGCTACGCACTCGTGGACTCGCCCGTGGCGCAATGCGCCTGGATTATCGAGAAGTTCAAGACCTGGACGGACAGCGACGGGCTGCCCGAGGGAGCGGTGTCCCGGGATGCCCTGCTCGACAACGTGATGATGTACTGGCTGCCCGCAACCGGGGCCTCGTCCGCGCGGCTCTACTGGGAGAGCTTCCGTTCGAGCTTCGGGCCCGACTTCCCGCAGGTCATGCTGCCGACCGGCTGCAGCCAGTTCGCCAGGGAGCTCGCCTTACCGCCCAGGGAATGGGTGCAGCGCCGCTACCCGAACCTCGTCTACTGGAACGAGATCTCCAAGGGCGGCCATTTCGCTGCCTTCGAGCAGCCGGCGCTATTCGTCGACGAGATCAGGAACTGCTTCCGCCTGATGCGGCAAAACGTCAGCGACCGGTAAGAAGCACGACCCGCCCGGTGGCGCGGCGCTCGAGGAGGAGGCGCTGCGCCCGCGCCGCCTGCTCGAGGGGGAACCGCGCGGTGATCTCAGGGCGAAGCGTCCCCTCCGCATAGAGTCGCAGCAGCGTCGCCACGCCCTCCGGGTTGCGGCCCTTAGAACGTGGCCCCCGTCTCGAAGTCCATGTCGTCCGGAAGGAGCATCACTTCCGTCTCCGTGAATGCGATCTCCTCGGCATAGCCGCCGTAGAACCCGGTCGCCAGCACGCGCATGCCGCTCACGACACGCGTCACCCCGGGGCCGGTGCTCGTGATGACGCCGGCTACCTCGACGCCCGGCGGCTTCATCTTGAGCCGCGAACGCCCCTGCGTCGCGAGCAGGTCGGTGAAGTTGACGCCCGCCGCCCGCACCTCGACGACGACCTCGCCCTCGCGCGCGACGGGCGAGGGTCGCTCCTCGAGCCGGAGTGTCTCCGGTGGCCCGTACTCGCGGCAGACTATGAGGCGCACCTTCGGTAGCCCGACCTCGCACGCGACACCGACAGCCGGGGCCGCGTTGGCGATGAACTTGTTGTTAATAGACCTTATCGTATACTGGCACACTGAATCAAACCATGCGTCGCCGAGGCCTTCCGAGCCCGCCGACGGGGAGCAAGCGCATGCACGCCCGATCTGCAGCAGGGTCGAAGCCCGACGCGATCTACAGCGAGGAGCACGAGATCTTCCGGCAGACCTGCCGGCGCTTCTACGAGAAGGAGCTCGAGCCCAATTACCTGCGCTGGGAGAAGGAGGGCAATGGCACGCCGCGGGAATTCTGGCGCAAGGCGGGCGAGCTTGGCCTGGTCGGGATGACCGTGCCTGTCGAGTACGGTGGTCCGGGCGGTGATCCGCTCTACAACATCATCCAGAACGAGGAGCTGGGCCGGTTTGTCGGTGGCGCAAGCGTCGGCGCGGCCATCGCGACCGACGTGATGAGTCTGATCCTCGTCGAGCACGGCACCCACGAGCAGAAGCAGCGCTGGTGCCCGGGGATCGTCGCCGGCGAGGTGATCCAGGCGCTTGGTCTCACCGAGCCCGGCAGCGGCAGCGACGTGAGCAGCATCCAGACGCGCGCGCGCCGCGACGGCGATCACTTCGTGCTGAGCGGCAACAAGTGCTACATGAGCAGCGGGTCGAAGGCGGACCTGATCTTTGCGGTGGCGCGCACCGACGACGACGTGGCGAAGGGACGCGGCGCCATGACGATCTTCCTCGTGGACGCCAGGACGCCGGGGGTCAAGCTGGCGCGCATGGATACGCTCGGTATGCGCGCCTCCGGCATCGGCGAGTGCTTCTTCGACGACGTCCGCGTGCCCGCCGACTGCATGCTCGGTGCCGAAGGTGGCGCGCTGCGCAACGTGCTCAAGGGCACCTTCACGCTCGACCGGACGCTGATCGCGACCCGCGCCCAGGCCGTTGCCGAGCTCGCCTTCGAGCTGACGCTCGACTACGTGAAGAATCGCAAGGTCTTCGGGCAGACGGTATTCGAGTTCCAGAACACGCAGTTCAAGCTCGCCGAGATGAAGGCCGATCTCGTCGCGGGCGCGGCATTTCGCGACAGCCTGCTGCGCTCGCTGGTGGACGGCACTCTCGACGTCCTGACCGCCACCACCGCCAAGCTCTGGTTCACCGAGATGGAGTACCGGCTGGTGGACACCTGCCTGCAGCTGCACGGCGGGTTCGGCTACATGTCCGCCAGCCCGATCTCGCGCATCTACACGTATGCGCGCGTCGAGCCCATCTACGGCGGGACCTCCGAGATCCAGAAGGTCAACATCGCGAAGTCACTGCGCTGACGTCCGGGGCCGCCCATGCAATCGCCGTTCTCAGAGGAACACGACCAGTACCGCCGGGCGTTGCGGCGCTTCCTCGATGCGGAGCTCGAGCTGAACATCGAGAAGTTCGTCGAGGCGGGAGGTCACGACGCCACGCTGTGGAAGAAAGCCGGGGAGGCCGGGCTGCTCGGCGTGACGATCCCGGAGGAATACGGCGGCCCGGGCGGCGACAAGCTCTTCAACGTCATCCAGAGCGAGGAAATGGGGCGGAGCCTTGGCGGGGCGACGGTCGGCTCGTCGATCAGCAGCGACCTGGCCACGTCGCTTCTGGTCGACTATGGCACGCACGAGCAGAAG